>Ga0247818_10002862_pt1 | contig 11138 bp, 8 predicted proteins | sample 13C_Glucose_Day1_FD_192424 | JGI IMG/M metagenome (GOLD analysis project Ga0247818, IMG submission 192424) | Soil microbial communities from agricultural site in Penn Yan, New York, United States - 13C_Glucose_Day1 | ecosystem: Environmental > Terrestrial > Soil > Agricultural land | place: USA...
GCCCGACCCGCCCTCGCGGCTCCGGGCAACACCCATGTGACGGCGGACAGTTACTTCTCGGTGATCGCACCGGAACTGGCGGCGGCGATCCTCAAGCGCGGCCCCGAGGAGGTGCGGGCCACCGCCGGCCAGCTGCGGCTGCGCCCCCAGGACCTCGTGGACCTCGGCGTGGCGCGCTCGGTCGTCGGACACGCCGGGCCCCGGTGAGGCAGTTCGACGCGCCGGGGCGGTGACCTTTGGCTAGCGTGGCGGGAAGCCTCCGACACAGGAAGAGGGGTCCGCACCATGGCCGCACCGTCCGAGGGAACTCCGTGCTGGGCCGACGGGACGTTCGGCGACCTGGAGGGGGCGAAACGCTTCTACGGCGAGCTCCTGGGCTGGACGTTCGGCGAGTCGATGCCCGAGTACGGCGGATACACGCAGGCGCATGTGGACGGCAAGGCGGTCGCCGCGCTCTCGCCTCCCCCTCCGGGCCAGGACGCCCCCTCCGCCTGGTGCCTGTATCTCGCGTCGCCGGACGCCGCCGCCACGGCCGGAAAGATCCGCGAGCAGGGGGGCGAGGTGCTCGTCGAGCCCATGCAGGTCGGCGGTTTCGGCACGATGGTGCTGGCACGCGACCCCGGTGGGACGGCCTTCGGGGTGTGGCAGGCAGGCAGCCACGAGGGCTTCCAGGCGCAGACGGTGCCCGGCGCCTACAACTGGGCCGAGATCTACACCCGGGACCCGGAGAAGGCGGACGCCTTCTTCCCGGCCGTGTTCGGTTACGGGGTGAAGCACCTTGAGGACGACGCGATCGACTTCTCCCTCTACGACCTGGGCGCGGACCCCGTGCTCGGCCGCATGAGGATGACCGACTTCCCGCCCGAGGTGCCGGCCCACATGAACGTCTACTTCACCGTCCCGGACTGCGACGCCGCGGTGGAGAAGGCCAAGTCCCTCGGGGGGACCCTCGGTTTCGGCCCCTTGACCATCCCCTTCGGGCGGTTCGCCTACCTGAGGGACCCGCAGGGCGCGGTGTTCTCGGTGATCGACGTCCACACGACCGGCGGCGAGATGCCGGAGTTCACCGAACAGCCCTGACCCTCGCCTACGGCTGCGGATCGCGCGCGTCGTAGCGTGTGAACCCGCGCCCGCGCAGCCCGAGCAGACACACCACCAGGAGGCAGGCGAGCCCGCCCCCGGTCACCGCCACGGTGGGGGACGTGAGGTCGGCGACGGATCCGGCCACCAGATCGCCGAGCCGGGGGCCGCCCGCCACGACGACGATGAACACCCCCTGGAGCCGGCCGCGCATCTCGTCGGGCACCGCCGCCTGGAGCATGGTGTTGCGGAAGACCATCGACACGGAGTCCGCGCACCCGGCGAGCGCGAGCATGACCAGGCCGAGCCACAGCTGCCGGGTGAGCCCGAACACGGCGATGGCGCCGCCCCAGCAGGCGACGGCGACCAGCACCGCGAGCCCGTGCCGGTGGATCCGGCCGAGCCACCCGGAGAACACGCTGCCGAGCAGCGCGCCCAGCGCAGGGGCGGCGACCAGCAGCCCGGTGGTCTTGGCGTCGCCGCCGAACCAGACCACGGCGACCACGGGGAACAGCGCGCGCGGGTGGGCCAGCACCATGGCGCTCAGGTCGCTGACGAAGGTCATCCGCAGGTTGGGCCTGGTGCCGAGGAAGCGCAGCCCGTCCAGGACGGAAGCCCTCTTGGCGGCCTTCTCCCCCTCCCCCCGGACCGGCAGCATCGAAGGGAGCCGCCACATCGCGTACAGCGAGGCGGTGAAGGTGACGGCGTCGACGGTGTACGCCGCCTTGTAGCCCCACCACCCGACGATCAGCCCTCCGAGCATGGGCCCGGCCAGGCCGCCCGTGGTGGAGGTCATGGCGTTGAGCGCGTTCGCGGCGGGCAGCTGTTCGGGAGGCAGCAGCCGGGCGATCATCGAACTGCGGGCCGGTGAGTTGAGCGCGAAGCACACGGCCTGGAGGGCGACGACGACGTAGAGCAGCGCCACGTTCTCGACCCCGGCGAAGGTCACGGCGGCCAGCAGAACGGAGAGCAGGAACGAGCCGCCCGCGCTGAAGAGGCCCAGCTTGCGCCGGTCGACGGTGTCGGCGACCGCTCCGCTGTACAGCCCGAGGAGCACCAGCGGCACGAGGGAACAGAGGCCGATCAGCCCGACGGAGAAGGCGGACCGGGTGATGTCGTAGACCTGGAGCGACACGGCCAGCGCCGTCATGCCCTGACCGACCCAGGTCACCGTGTTCCCGAACCAGAGCCGCCGGTAGTCGGGCGAGGCACGCAGCGGCGTCAGGTCGGCGAGTATGCGCGTGCGGGGTACACGTGGTTCGGCTGTTTCGGTCACAGGGGATGGTAACGACCAGGCTCGGGAGCCGGTCGGGCAGCCGCCGTGAGGGCTGGGACATCCGTGGGCCGCCTGGGTCCCGGCCGTCCTCGCCGCGCCGGACCGGGCGCGAGGTCCGGGCCGGACCGGGCAGCGGCCGGATCTCGAACAGCCGCCCGGACGGCGTCTCCCGGCCCGCCTTCGGTAGGACCCCCAGGTCGTCGACCCGGAGAGAGAGAAATGGTCACTCCAAGCTCCAGAGCCCGGTCGGCCGCACCTTCCGGCAACGGCACGCGAGCGACTCCGATCGCCTGTCGACGAGTGACGGGGGGATCTCGGACTTGAGGGGTGGGGGGCAAGAGGCCGACCTGCGGCGGACGACGCCGTGGGGCGCCGCGTCGGGCCGTACGTCCTGGAGCGAGACGCGTTCCGAGGCACTCGGGCGCCGGGGAACCGGAGCTCTGCGTCCCGGGCAGCCCCGCAGAGACAGCGACGGCCGTCCTGAGGTCACTCGACGCCGCTCGGCTCACGCAACTCACTCACGGCCACGGCAGTTTCGACCCCGTCGGGGTGCAGCAGATGACGCATACGGGAGGTGTCGGCGTAGGCGGCGTCCAAGGGGTACGTGAGGAGACGCGAGAGCGCAGTGCCGTGCTTGGCCATCGAGCTCTTGCCCGGCATGAAGATCACCAGCTCGTCCCGGGGCTCGAACGTTCCCACCTCGATGTCGGCAGGCAGAGACGCCAACGTCTTTTCGTCCGCCGCAACGGGGACTCCGACCAGCCAGTACGGTCCCTCGTCCGCGAGGCTTCGGCTCTTCTGCTCCGGGGCCTCGGCGGCCAGGGTTCGCCAGGGTGTCCCGGCGACCACGGCTCCGTACGACTCCACGGTCCTCACCACATCCTGAACAGCGGAAGTGACCGCGGCGTCGGCCGCATTCCAGTCGTACCGGTTGCGCCCGGCCGGGTGCGGCACCAGCTTCGACGCCACGGTCATCCCGCCCGCGTGGCGCAGAACGACCTCGGGAGGCGACGCGAGCAACTCACCCGCGTCTCTGATGTCCTCGTCCTGGGTCCGGCGCTGCTCTCGCACCTCCGTCACGTGCTGCCGCAGGAGGGTCAGTGCCTCGGCAGGTTGGTCGAGAGCGCGTCGGACGAGCGTCACGCTCATGCCTGTGCCGCGCAGCACGGTGATCAGCATGGCCCGTTCGACCTGCCCGAACGAGTAGGAGCGGTAACCGGTCCGCCCGTCGACATCAGCCGGAACGAGCAGGCCTTCGGCGTGGTAGTACCGAAGTGTCTGCGGCGGCAGGTCACACATCTCGCTGAAATCACCGATCGACAACATGCTGCCATCCTCGGCCTTGCAGTGGCTGCAAGGTCCAGTGTCGGGCCCGAGCCCTGTTTCTTCGCGGTGACCGCTGTGGCGCCCTGCACGCGGCCGGTGCTGTCACCGGCGAGACGCCCGCCCAGCGGTGTGGGCGGGCGTCTCGTGTCGGAGGGCCGGGCCGGACAACGCCCCTGGCCGGCCGCCCGGTTGTGCCGCTGTCATGATGCGCGTCGGTCACTGTCGTCGGCTCGACGGCATGCTTCGCGCGGTTCACGGTCCTGCCGTGCCGCAGTGGGAGTACGGCTCGGCTTCCCGTGCAGGGCGTAACCGGCCGCGTGCCGCCTCGCGGCCGGTGAGGCACCGGCCGCCGGTCACTTGGCGAGGAACGCGAGGAGGGCGTCGGTGACTTCCTGGGCGTGGGTCCACAGCAGGCCGTGGGGGGCGCCGTCGATGACGACGTAGTCGGCCTGCGGGAGTGCCTGGTGGAAACGTTCTCCGGTGGCCTCGATGGGCAGGATGCGGTCGGCGGTGCCGTGCAGGATGAGAGTCGGTACGTCGATCTTGGGCAGGTCGGCACGGAAGTCGGTGGACCAGGTGGCCACGCAGGCCAGGGAGGCGTACGAGGAGGCGCCGGCGGCGACGTTCCAGCTGTTGCGGACGGCTTCCTCGCTGATGCGGGTGCCGAGGTTCTCGTCGAGGTTGTAGAAGTTCTCGTAGAACTCGGTGAAGTAGGCGTAGCGGTCGGCGGTGACGGCACCTTCGATGTCCTTGAAGATCGTGCCGTCGACGCCGCCGGGGTTGTCGTCGGTCTTCAGGAGGAACGGTTCCAGCGAGGCGAGGAACGCGGCCTTGGCGACCCGGTCGGAGCCGTAGGTGCCCAGGTAACGGCCGACCTCGCCGGTGCCCATGGAGAAGCCCACCAGAACGACGTCGTCGAGGTCGAGGGTCTCCAGGACGACGTTCAGGTCGGCGGCGAAGGTGTCGTAGTCGTAGCCGGTGGTGGGCTGGCTGGAGCGGCCGAAACCGCGCCGGTCGTAGGTGATCACGCGGTAGCCGGCCGACAGGAGCGCGGCGGACTGCTTCTCCCAGGAGTGGCCGTCGAGCGGGTAGCCGTGGATCAGCACGACCGGCTGCCCCGTGCCGTGGTCCTCGTAGTACAGCTCGATCGGGGTGGAGTTTTCCTGGTCGACGGTGATGAACGCCATGGTGGTCACTGCCCTTCGGTGTGGATGCGTCTGCGGGTGAAGTGCCCTGTCGGGCACGGCTGTGCGGTGAGGTGCGCGATGAGCGGCAGGGAGGAGCCGTCGGTCATCGGACCGTGCGGGCCGCCTGCTCGACGATGCGGGTGACGGCTTCGGGGCGGGATACGGATACCGCGTGCGACGCGTCGATGGTCGTCGTGCGGGCCTTGGCGCGGGCCGACATGAAGCGCTGCGCGGCCACAGGGATGTTGTGGTCCTCCGTGGTGACCAGCGACCAGGAGGGGATCGTCTTCCATGCGGCCTCGGTGGACTTCTCCTCCAGCGCGGCGGCGGCGACCGGACGCTGGCCGGCAGCCATGAGCCCGGCCTTGTCCGCCGGCACGTCCGCGGCGAACTGGCTACGGAACTTCTCGGGCTTGATGTACACGTCCGCGCCGTGGCCGCCGTCGGGCAGGGAGTAGTCGACGGACTCGACGGCCTCGCCGAGGGTGCTGCCGGGGAACTTGTTCGTCAGTCCGATCGAGCTCTCGCCCGCGTCGGGAAGGAAGGCCGCGATGTAGACCAGAGCCTTCACCTTGTCCTCGAGGCCCGCGGCGGCCTGACTGATGACGGTACCGCCGTAGGAGTGGCCGACGAGGACCACCGGCCCGTCGATGTGGTCGAGGACGCTGCGCAGGTAGGCGGCATCGGTCGTCGGACCGCGCAGGGGGTTGGCGGCGGCCACAACCGGGTAGCCGGCGCGCTGGAGCCGGGCGACGACACCGTCCCAGCTCGCGGCGTCGGCGAACGCTCCGTGCTCCAGCACGATCGTCGGACGTGGCGCGTGGTGGGGCGTCGCGCCGGCTGTACCCGGCAGGGTGACTGCGGCGACGGACAGGCCTACGGCCGCGGTGACACCGAGCAGCGTGGATCTGCGGCTCGGACGGGCCGGGCGGGTGATGCGCATCGTGGAGTCCCTCTTGGTCGGTTGCTGTTGACGGCCCTCGACGGACCGTGCGGGCGAAGTGAACCGGTGTGTCCGGGGAAGGAGGCACCGCACTGCTTCGCCGGTGCGTGAGTTGACCTGCGTCCGTCTGCGCCAGGTGATCGGCGCGGCGCGGACCGCTGGTGGGCAGGCGACAGCGGCACGAGAGCGGCTGTCGGGCTGCGGACCGATGTGGTCCTGAAGCATCGCCCTCGTCCACCAGGAGCGGGGCGTCCTTCGTCCTGTTCTACGAGGGGAGGACCGGACCGGTTCACCCGATGACGGGCTGTTCGTCCGCAATCAACCGGGCGCTTCCGAGGGATCCATGGCACCACCCGGAATCGGCACAGCGACCCACCGGTCGACAGGACCGCAGACCCGGCCTCCGGCCGACCCGGGGTCGGTGTCGGGGGTCCACTGCGCCTCAGTCGGTGGATTCGAGGACTTCGTAGACACGCTTGATGTAACTGTGGGTGCGCTCCGAACCAAGGATCCCGTCGCCCACCCGGTTCATCATGTACGCGAACGTGACCCGCCGGTCGAGGTCCATCATGACGACGGAACCACCCCGGCCGACCCAGAAGCACACTCTTCCGGTGGGCATGTGCGGCATCGTCCTCGGGTCTGCGAGCGCGAAGCCGACGCCCCAGCGGACGGGGACGCCCAGGAACAGGTCGACTCCGTCGGCCTGTACGTCGAACACCTTGTCCACCGTCTCCGCGGAGAGAAGCCGGAGGCCGTTCACCTGGCCGCGCCGTGAGATGACGGACAGGGCACGGGCCATGCCTCGTGCGTTTCCGTGTCCGTTCACGGCTCCGAGTTCGGCGGCCCGCCACTGCGGGGTGTCGACGTGCTCGTCACGGGCGGGGCTTCCGAGCAGCGTCCTGGTGAAGATCCCATCGGGGTCGAGGCCGGTGGGTATACCGGAGAGCTGCGAGGGGGCCACCAGGCCGGCGATACGCGGCCAGTCGGCCCGGCGGGCCCCGATCTGGACATCGGCTCGTGCCGGCTCGGCGATCTCGGTGTCGACGAACTCCCTCAGGGTGCGGCCGCTGACCCGCCGGACCAGCTCTCCGACCAGCTGTCCCTGGGTCTGCACGTGGTAGCCCGAAGCGGAGCCCGGCTCCCACCAGGGCGCCTGCGCGGCGAGCCGGGCACTAGCGGTGGGCCAGTCGTACAGGTCCTCCACGGTGAAGGGCTGCTGCCAGCCCGAAAGTCCCGAGGTGTGGGCCAGGACGTGCCGCACCTCGATGTGCTCCTTGCCCTGGGCAGCGAACTCGGGCCAGTAGTGCGCGACCGGGCGGTGCAGGTCCAGTGCGCCCCGGTCGACGAGAACCAGGGCCGCGAGACTGGTGAGAGTCTTCGTGGTCGACCACATGCTGACCAACGTGTCCCGGTGCCACGGCAGGGTCCGCGCCGCGTCCGCGTGGCCACCCCACAGATCGACTTCCATGACTCCGTCCACGTCGACGGCGATCGACGCCCCCAGCTCCTCGCCGGCTTCGAGGTTCTCCGCCAGCGCCGCTCGGACCGGTTCGAACCGGTCGGTGCTCGTTCCCTCGACGATGCCCATGCTCTTCTCCACTCCGGATGACAACCGTTCGACCTCTCAACGGAATGAAGGTCACACCGGTTCACGCATCGTTGCAGTTCATGACATCTCTCGACTTGTCAGGCCGACGCATCCCCCAGGTGACGCATCCTGTCGCCGGAAGACGTCCTGCTAATGTCCTGTCCGAATGTGCGGGAAGCGGACAACGGAGTCCTCGTCGCTCCCGTCCTCAGCGCCACCGCCACAACAGTCCTGCAGGCGTTCGGTGGGGTCGCGTGCGTCTTCCGTCATCGCGCGAACAGGGCACCCATGTGCCGGGCTCCGGTCAGGTACGTGCCCCAGAGGTGACGCCGTCAAGTGAGGTTCTGGTGGGTACGGTGACAGCTGTGGGGCAAGGCCTTGACTTCGGACTGCTGGGTCCGCTGGAGGTGCGGCGGGCGGGGGCCGTACTGGACCCGGGCCGACGCAGGCAGCGGCTGCTGCTGATTCGGCTGCTGCTCGCCGACGGCCGGGCGGTCTCGCCGCAGACGCTGTGCGAGGAACTGTGGCCACAGCAGCCGGGACGGGCACCGGACGCAGCGCTGGGTTCCCTGCACGCCCACATCAGCAAGATACGCGCGGTCCTGGAACCCCAGCATCTTCGCCGCCAGGGCGCCTTCGAGGTGCTGGTCACCGAACCCCTGGGCTATGCCCTGCGTGTGGCGCCCGAGAACCTTGACACCGTGCGCTTCGAGCGCTCCGTCGCCCGAGCACACCGGTTCATGGACCAAGGCAGTCCTGATCGCGTCGTGGACGAGGCCCGTAAGGCCCTGGACATGTGGCGCGGCACTGCGTTCGCCGACGCCGCGCACCACCTGTTCGCCGCCCAGGAGACAGCACGCCTGGAAGAGCTTCGGCAGACCACGCGCGAAGTCCGTGCCACTGGCCTGCTTCTGCGAGGCCGGATCACCGAAGCCCTGCACGCGGCGCAGGAGATGACCGCACAGCACCCCCTACGGGAAACCGGCTGGGCCCTGCTGCTGCGAGCCCTGTACCTGGCCGGACGGCACCCCGAAGCGCTGCAGCGCTACACCGACCTGCGCAGGCACCTGGCCGACGAGCTCGGCCTCGAACCCGGTCCCGCACTGCGCGCCTTGCACCAGGGCATCCTCCACCATGACCTGCCGCCCCTGATCCCGGGCGACCGGACGTATGACACGGTGCCCCAGGGCGGCCGCCACCCGAGCCGGACCATCACGACAGAGACGCCGGGCGGGGGCGAGCCAACCTCGCCGACCGCACCGGCCGCCGACCGGTCCGACCACGCGGAAGCCGAGTCCGGGGCACGTGGTGCAGCGGTCGCGGACGGCGGGAGAGCAGCTGATCTCCCTCTGCCCTCGGCACGTCCGGCGCAGCTACCGCGTAGCCTGCCGGTGTTCGCGGGACGGGCGGCCGAAGGTGCGTGGCTGTCCGCCGTCGGCGGTGCACCGGACCGCCCCGGGCCCGTCATCGCCCCCGCCGTGGTCATCAGCGGTACACCCGGTGTCGGCAAAACGACCTTCGCCGTGCACCACGCACACCGCGTCGCCTCCTCGTTCCCCGACGGGCAGCTCTTCGTCAATCTGCGAGGGTTCCACCCGCACGCGTCCGCCGTCGAACCCGGTACCGCCCTGCACGGCTTCCTCACCGCCCTGGGCGTCCCCGCCCCGCGCATCCCCGAGGACACCGCCGACCGCAGCTCGCTCTTCCGCAGCCTCCTCGCCGACAGGAAGATCCTCCTCGTCCTGGACAACGCCCGCGACGAGCAGCAGGTACGCCCTCTGCTTCCCGCAGGAGCGGGCTGCCTCACCCTGATCACCAGCCGCAACCAGCTTCCCGGTCTCATCACCACCGACGGTGCCAAGCCCCTACGGCTCGCGCTGCCCTCACCTACCGAGGCGCACGAGGCCCTCGAACGACGTCTGGGAACCGAACGGCTCGCGGCCGAGCCCACCGCCGCGGCCGACATCATCCGTCTGTGCGGACGGCTTCCCCTGGCCATGGCCGTGGTCGCGGCCCGCGCGGAACTCGACCCCTCGCTCCCCCTCCACGCCGTGGTCGACGACCTCCGCCACACCCACGGCGGACTCGAAGCATTCACCGGCTCCGACACCACCACCGACGTGCGCACCGTCTTCTCCTGGTCCTACCAGTCACTGGATGAGCACGCCGCCCGGCTCTTCCGCCTGCTGGCCCTGCACCCCGGCCCCCACATCACCGCCCCCGCCGCAGCCAGCCTCGCCGGCCTTTCCCTCTCCCGGACGCGCCGTGCACTCGCCGAACTGCTCAGCTCGTGCCTCGTGGAACAGCCGCTGCCCGGTCGCTACAGCCTGCACGACCTCCTGCGCGGCTACGCCACCGAGCTCACTCACACCCACGACACCGACCAGGGGCGCCATCAGGCCACTCTCCGGGGCCTGGACCACTACATGTTCACCGCCTGCGAGGGGAACCGGTTCCTCAAGCAGGACATATCGCACGACCTCGAACTCGGTGAACCCCACTCGGGTGTCAGGCCGGAAGAACTCACCACCGCCACGCAGGCGGCCCGATGGTTCACCGCCGAACAGGCCGTACTGACCGGAATGCTCCACACCGCCGTCAGTCAGAAGCTCGACGATCACATCACCGGGCTCGCCTGGTCGCTCAAGGAGTACCTCAACCGTCAGGAGTTCTGGCCCGAGGCCATCGCCGCACTGGCTCCCGCCCTCGAAGTGGCCCGGCGTCGCAACGACTCCCTCGAAGAGGGCCGTTGCCTACGGCACCTGGGTGGCATCCACGGCTACCTCGGCCATCAGGAACAAGCTCTGCACCAACTGCACCATGCGACAGCGATCTTCGAAGAGCTCGACGACATCGGTGAACAGGCACGGGCCCACTACGTCACGGCCTGTGCGCTGTTCCTGTTCGGGCGGACAGCGGAAGCCGTGGCAGCCTCCGAGCGGGGGCTGGAACTCTCTCGGGAGACAGGCGAAGAGCTGTGGCTGGCCGAGTGCCTCCTCGAGCTCGCCTGGTTCCACTCCAACCTGGGGAACCTCGAGAAGAGCCTTCTGTACAGCGAGGAGGGCATCGCCTTGTTCCACCGTCTCGACGCCCGCTGGCAGCTTGCCCAGGCGTGGGACATCCTGGGCCACAACCTCCGCCTGCTCGGCCGCTACGAGGACTCGGTAACGACCTACCAGCGGGCGTCGAAGGCGTTCGGGGAACTGGGAGACCACAGGAACGCCATCGGCACGCTGATGCGGCTCGGCGACACCCGGCTCTCCATGGGCGACCGGGAAGGCGCGCGGACGGACTGGGTACAGGCCCTCGAAGACGCTGAGGCGCGGGAGATGGCACTCAGCGCTCAGCAGGTCCGTGACCGGCTCACCGCCCTCGACATGGACGAGGACCCCCCGCCCACCGTCCCGGAGAGAGCGGTCGGGAAGCACAAGCTCCCCCGTTCCGAGAGGTGAGGGTCCTGCGCTCTGAGCCCTGGCATTGATCACGGACGCTCCTCATTCATTTCGTGACGGGGCACACTCGCCGGGAACCAGACCTGGGCCCGCTCATGACCCGCGGACGACCGAAGCGGTCCTCGCCCGACACCGGGTGCGCAAGGAGAGGGGCGTCTCGCAGAACCATCCCGCGGGCCGCGTGCGGATGCCACGCCGGGCAGGCCCGGCTCACGGACGGTACCGGGGCGGTCAGCCGCAGGACTTGTCAGGCTCGGTTCTCCGCCTGGAACATCCAGCTCTG
>Ga0247818_10002864_pt1 | contig 11137 bp, 22 predicted proteins | sample 13C_Glucose_Day1_FD_192424 | JGI IMG/M metagenome (GOLD analysis project Ga0247818, IMG submission 192424) | Soil microbial communities from agricultural site in Penn Yan, New York, United States - 13C_Glucose_Day1 | ecosystem: Environmental > Terrestrial > Soil > Agricultural land | place...
TACACGACAGAGCCGGTAAAACCATATTCCTGCTGGCGCTCACCAGCATTCTGGCTGTCTGGCTCGCCATGCAGACCCGACCATTTTTTGTAGAGATCGTGCAGGAACTCGGAAAAGGCCTCGAAAAGCCCACACACGGGCTGGACTGGGCAAGGGATTACATCGAGCCGTTTAGAGTGAAGGTTGTCGGATACGTCGGGTTTTACATCGCGGGCTACATGATTGCGTACAAGACGATTGCCTTCGGAGGCAACTTCATCCCGTTACTGGCATACCCGAGATCCAAAGCAGAACTGCATGCGGCTTTCTGGGAGGCTGCACAACAAACAGCAGGTGTTCCGCGCCATCAACCGCCAGGCTGATTGCAATTTGAATGCACACAAGGGCTATTACGGCGGGCAGCGCCCCAACAATGGAGCGACTCAGTCACAAGCAAGCACGCAGCCAAGTACAGGACATGCATAGCTATAGTGAAGGATGGTCATTCGGTAGTGCCCATGCGCCCAGCTCCGACACTCACCATTCCACCTTCATGAATCCACCAAAGCCAAGCCGCGAGAACAACTATGGTCACGCCCTCACCAGGTGAACGAGCCAACTTGCCTTTCGTGTTCGACGATGGCGGTCGTGCGGAAGCTGGTTTTCGCGGCGAGGCTGACGATTGCGTGGCCCGCGCCGTGGCGATTGCCAGTGGCCTACCCTACGCCGACGTGTACCAGTCCATCGCCAAAGGTGTTGGCGCTGAACGCGGCAGCAAGGGCGCGAGTGCGCGGCGCGGGGTACACACCAATCGCAAGTGGTTTCGGGACTACATGCACGCGCTGGGGTTTGTCTGGGTTCCGACGATGCATGTCGGACAAGGCTGTACCACTCACCTTGTGCAGGGTGAGCTTCCCATGGGGCGCTTGGTCGTAAAGGTCAGCAAGCATGTAGCTGCTGTGATCGATGGCGTCATCCGCGACACGCACGATCCATCCAGGACAAACGAGGTGACAGACGCAAACGGTAGTTTGCGGCTGGCGCATCGCTGCGTGTATGGCTACTGGATATGGTCGGTAACGTAAAATTTCTCAAAAAAAGCTCAAACCAGCAGCGCCATTACTTACCATATAAGGTAAACTACCCTCAACAAAGCACACCTCTGAGGGCTGTGGAAAATGGCCGTATTGAGCAAGACAACCCTGAACTATGCGGAACGCCAAGGCTACTGCTTGGACGTTGACGGCGACGTGATCAGCGTCTACGAAGGCGACGAAGATTCAGAGCCGATGTTCAACATCAGGCATTTCAATGGCGAGTACTTTTTCGGTGGCAATGTTTACCTGCCGTGCAGCATCAAGGAAGAACTGCCGCACTGGATGCCCGACGAACTCAGGCTACGCCGCATGATCAAGTTCGTGGCAACGGCTCGCAAGGCCTGACACCCGCAACACCCGGTACACTGCGAAGCCCTGACCTAAAAGCTCGGGGCTTAGGCGGTAAAGGACGCAGTTGAGCTTCCACGAACACGGTGCAGGACATGAGTAAACGAACCTCCGAGATCATCAAGGCGACACCGGCTGACGACAACCATCAGGTGGTTACTGTCGTGACCCGTGGCGCTGAGTCGTTGGCGCACCGCAAGAAGCCGTGCAAGGACTGCCCATGGCGCAAAGATGCCGTCGGAGAGTTCCCCCCTGAGGCTTTCCGTATCTCGGCCCACACCGCCTACGACATGTCACTGGACACGTTCGCATGCCACTCATCGGGATCAAAACGCCCAGCCACGTGCGCAGGTTTTCTTTTGCGTGGAGCAGACCATAATTTGTCCGTCCGGCTGGCCTACGTTACTGGCCGACTGACCGAGGACTTCGACGCTGACGGTCATGAGCTGTTCGACAACTACCGTGAGATGGCCATCGCCAACGGTGTCGCCCCAGACGACCCGATCCTTACCTCATGTCGCGACTAAACTCACTGTTTGGTTGAGCCCTGACACCATCCCCCGCAAGGGGGTTTCGCAGTATCAGAGGTGCGGTTTACGCACCAGTCACATCGAGGTGTGCCCATGGAAACGAATACGATCGGCCCCGCTGAGCTTGCCAGAATGCTGGCCGAACAGAACGAAGACCAGGCCAAGAAACTTGCAGCTGGCGTCCCAGCCCTTGAACGATTGATCAATGTCGCCTCGCATGACACTGGGCAATCGCACGTTTGCGGGCGATTCCTACTGGGCCTGTACAACGGGCCGGAGTACCCATTTGTTTTGACCGAGATGCGCAGACTCGACAATGAACTGATTGAAGACTGCCTAACTGTACTGCGCATGGACGCCGACTCTGTCAATGAGGTGCATCAGCTGATACCTGATGGTGTCGCGATATTCCGCCGCTTGCGCATGGCGTGGACAACCAGGCGTGAGGTCGAGCAATGGTCGGAGGAAGACCGCGCCGAGTGGTTGAGCTTGTATAAAAGGTCTGGGCCAGACGGACAGGAAGACGAGGAGTAGCTATGAGCAACAAAGAGAAGTGCTTTGCACTGGGGCTGCTGCGCATCCTGGGAGGACTTGCCGCGCTGTCGTTGGCGGCGTGCGTGTTCAACGTTATCGGGTACTTCACGTACCCGCTGAACCCCAACTTCTGGGCGTACAGCACTGGTCTCTTGAAAGGCGCCACCTATCTAGGGCGCGCCATAGGATTGGCTGTAATCGGCTTTCTGAATTCAGCTCTGTGCGCTGGCGCGATAGCGCTGCTGTATCTGGTGGTGTACCCCGCATTGCGTGTGGCGCTGCTCAAAGCATACGCAGCCATTTTGTACATCGGCGGCTACCGCGAGACAGAAGGTGACGCAATATGCGGCTGAGAGGTAGCACCGAGAAAATGATGAGCCAAAAAGGGAAGTGCTTTGTACTGGGGCTGCTACGCGTCCTGGGAGGACTTGCCGTTTTGGGAGTGTGCCTGTTAATCGTGATCGGCTACTACACGCACACGGACAGAGGTGGGCGTATGCTGATTTTCCTATTGGTGGACGCAGGGCATTTGTGGGCGTTTGTAATCGCGACGGTATTTGCTGCGGTTATGCATCACATCAGTGGCAACCACCAGAAGATCACTATGACTTTTGCGGCGATTGTCGGCGCTAGTCTCTGGCTGGGAAATGAGCCATTCGCGGAACCCTTCCCAGGTGCGATCCAAGCCATTGTGCTCATCGCGACCTGCCTTCAAGTCCTATTCGCTTGCCTGGCTTACATCGCTCGCGACCGTAATCCAGCCCAAGGCCAAGCAACATGACAACCTGCATGAGTTCGAGTGACACAGCGCCAGCGCTGACCGAGGGTGAGAAAGCCATCTTGAAGCGCCTTGAGAGCAAGCCTCTTGAGCTTTATTGGGGGCGCAACGGATGGGTGCCAGAAGGCATGCCCAAGGCTGCAAAGCGCAAGGACTTCGACAGCCTTTGCGGACGGCGCCCAGCGCTTGTAGAGGTAGAGATGGCGCGACTGATATTGGTCACCGCATCGAGCGAAAAGTAGGCCCAGAATGTCGCAAACAAAACAGATTGGATTGCAGGCGAACGCAGTTGATCGCCAGGCGTTGAGCGCAGTGTTCAAGGCGCATCACCTCGAAGTTGCTGAAGCATCGCGGGCCATCGGCCTTGAGCGGCGGCGCCTCGGTTATGGCCCTCAAGACCATCCGAAGATTGTTCCGGAGTCACTGGTTCAGGCCAGACGAAAAGCAGACCTTGTCAGGATGATGATGTCCCGCGCAATTTTGAACGCCCTGCCCGTTCCGATAGCCGAAATGACGACAGATGACATCGTCTGGCTGGCGCGCAGCACGCCACGGGTCACAGTTGCTGCCATTGAGTGCCTACAGGAACTGAATCGACGCGGTGTCTGTGGGTTCATCAGATCTGACTTCGAGAGCAGTGTGATTTGCTGGTGCCGTGAGCACCACCACGGCCCGAACCATGGTTACGACCCGAAGTACGCAAATGGGTGCCGAATGCAGTGGGATGCCATATTCCACAAGCAATGACATTCAGCTACAAAAAAGGGGAAGGCCATAACTGGCCTTCCCCTTTTTTGTCTCCCTGCACCCATGATCAGCTGCTGGCGCCAGGGTAACAACGCCTCTACGCATCCAGTTTTGCTGGCGTTGGCTTGATCCATATCATCAAGCCCAGCCAGTTCATCAAATAATGGCCTGGAACCGAGAAGTCACCGCCAGGGAGCCAACGGAATCGTTTAGTAGCTTTGATTTCCACCTGCTTCGAACGAACGTTGAATATCACGATGCGTTACCTTGCGTGTCGAGGCGTTCACGCACATAAGCTGCGGCCTGACGCCTGAGCTGATCAATATGACGATCACGCTGTTTCTCGGCCTTGGCCATCTCCCTGATTCCCCAGCGCTGCACCAGCTGCGCGTGGATCTGCTTCACCTGGGGCAATTGGAGAATCGGCGCCGTATCAACAATGGCCATCAGACCGGTTGTGCTTGCCGAGCGCGTGTTCATTACGACCTGAGTATTTAGCGCGTCGAGTACTTGAAAGCCCAGGTTCTCGTAGAAAGGTACTTTCTTAACGAAGCACGTCAACTCAACATGCGAAAAACGTGCGATGCACTCGCGCATCATGGCAGAGCCGATCCCCCGCCGTCGGTGAGACTGCTTTACGGCCATATAGGTGACGCCGCAGGCGTCAGGGTGGGAGGGAACAGGCAAGTACATCAGGAACCCAACGACATCAGTGTCGTTGCCATCATCGTAGGCCACGATAAGCTCAACAGGTGCTGTTGGGATCTTACCGATCCGCGTGATGTACAGACTTATCTCGTAGGACAAAGCCCAGCGATAAACGCCGTACAGAGGATTGCTCGGCGGTAAGCCCAGCATGCTGAGGTCGGTCTGGTTGTCCGCCACAATTTCAAGGATTTGATGAGCTACGCGGTCTGGCGGTGGCGTTTCGTTGCAGAGGACTGTATGCATTGGCGGGCCTTGGAAATGGCTGATTGAAATGGGCACCTCGGTGCTGCGAAAGCCCGCATGAGCGGGCGGCGGACGCAAGGGTAACGGCTACGCAGATCCGATGAAGATGTCCTTCACGGCTGTGAGCTGGCGGGCGATAGAGTAGAGGGCGCTTTTTTCTGCGTCCTCATCAGGCTCATGCTGGAAGTCTCGCCAATTCCCCATGTACGCCTCAGTTTCAGGACTGACTCGAAGCGCAGGCCACAGGTTGCCCTGGCCCTTCACCACCTCGATGACTGACCGACCCTTGGCGTAGAGCAAGCCCCATTTGGGTGGCAGCTCCTCAGGCACGATCATGCCTTCAGGGCACAGGTAGAATCGGTAAAGACCCAGACCGCCAGCGGTGCGCTCTGGCTTCAGCCGATCAGCATGAAAATCGGCGCGGCTCACCTTGACCTCGATCACGGCGGAGCAGCCGGTGCGGAACGCCAGCACGTCTGGCCGCTCACGACTGCCGAAGCTAGTCAGCTCAGTCGCAATGACGCCAAAGCCGTTCTTGCGGAACCATCGCGCCCCCATCGCCGTCAGCTTTTTGTGCTCATCAGAAACAGCCATGTCAGCCCTCTTCCTTTTTCGGTTCATCTTCCAGCGGTGGGTATTTCACCAGCGCCCGTGACTTGCACTTTTCACACTGCTTCATGTGACCAGGTACTACGGCATCGAGCTTCCAGTAGTGCCACTTTCCCCGCTGGCGCATGTGATGGGCGGTGTCGCGGGGCTTATGGCCACAAAGCGCGGTGCCGGTCGCTGGAATCACAAAGTGCACCAACTGACCGCCATTGGCTCGCGCCATGCGCGGGTGGGTGTCCGTGTTGACCTCAACCGGATTCAATTCACCAATCAGCCGATCAAGCTCCTCAAGCGGCGCCCGATGGCACGCCCAGTGAGCGCCAGTAGGCCCATGCCTTGGCTCTCCGTCGGCAACGGGTTTCTCGCACATATGGCAGAGCCCCGCCTTAATGCACTGATCAATCCAGGCATGGTGAGCATCACGCTCAGCGATTTTTTCCGGTGTCCACGTTACGCTCTGCGTCAGCATGGCGGTCGATCCTTCTGCGGTCAGTTCTTCAACGCTGTAGCGGTGACCGTGAGGACGTAGTGCTTGGCGGGCTCATCAGTGGGAGAGCTTGGGCCCACCTTGCCCGTGTCAAAGCTGAACTCTTGTTTCTCGCCCTGATTGGCAACCATGGACAGAACAAACTTATCGTTCGATCCAGTCGGCGATTCAACTTCCATGTCACCCACCTTATGAGGGATGGCCTTCATGTCATCGTTGCTGACACTCAGCACGTACTGAATGGTGCCATCACTACCGAGTGTTGGAAGAATCTCCATGTGAAAACCGGTCTCGTAGTGACCCATCTTGGTCTTCACCTTGCCGCCTTCGATCTGGGTTGCCGATTCCTTGTAGGGGATTCGCTTCAGGTTGCTGTACGTCTGAGTTTGGCCGCTGGGCTTAGCACCCTTGAACTGTTCGACCACCTTGCCGTCCATGCGCAGAACCGACGTTACTTCGATGTCTTGCGCGGATACGCCGGTAGCGACAAGCGCCAGGGCAACAAATGCTGCGAGTTTCATGCTGTTCTCCGATGGTCATCGCGGTTTTGGCACCGCTCTACTGACCCAGCCCCGCAATTGCGAGGCCGATTGTGTGGCGCATTGTTCGGTTCTTACCATTGCCCCTTGGGCTTGAACCACTGCGGACGGCAGTAGCGCGCATTCTCAACCCAAGAGCGCCCAAGGCCGTCCGCCAGGTACGGGCACACCAACAGGTACACCCACGGATAGCCCGCCTGAAGGAACACCACGCCCGTGCCAATGAGCACCGCGGCTAGCCACAACCCCATAGCGACAACGAGGAAGAGGACGGCAGGCGTGCTGAGCGCCTGCAATTTTTCACGCCTGATTACTTGCAGCAGAGCCATAGTTTCCTTCCCTTACTCACAGAGCGATGCCCTGAACTTGCTTGGTGGTGGTTTCCGTCGGTGGGTGGCGCTGGAAACCGCGTGGCTCGATCCAGTAGCAGCGCTGATCGCCAGCGATGGATTGGCAGTTGGGGATGACGAACACCGGCACCGTCTTAACTGGAGCGCTCGTTACCACAGCGCCAGCGGTGGAGCTTGCTGGCGCGTTGAGAGCGCAACCTGTCAGGAGGGCGATGATGCTGAGCAGGAAGGTGATGCGGATCATTGGGGGTTTCCTTGATCGAGCGCGGGGTTAGCAGGCGTAGGCGCGAGCCCACTCAGCAACCGGAAACTTGAAACCGTCTGCCAGCTCAACCGCAGCGCGGATCTGATCAGCGCTCCAACCCGCATCAACGACGGTACGAGCAGCGCTGCCATCAACGGCATGAAGATCACCGGCATTCACCGTCACAGCGACTGGCCAAACCCAAGCCAGACCGACAACGCCCTCGGTCTCAATTACCAGCGCGTCACCATTTTCGATGGAGTCGTCGCACTGAGTTGCATCGTAAGCATCGCCAGTAGAATCGAAGGTTTTCATGTTGGTTCTCAAAGTTGTTTTGCTTGAGACCAATTTACCTTAAAGGGTAAGAGCGGACTAGAACTATTTACCAATTACGGTAAATTAGTTTAGCCCACCCACACACGTCATCGCCGCGTCAGAACGTTTCGACCGGCTCTTCCAGGGTGACGGCGCCGTCGAACACCATCAGCTCGGGGTCGTGCGGCTTTTTGTCCGTGCCCATGCAGGACACGCGCATACCAGGCTTGCCCCACACGTTGCCTTTGCACGTCTTCACGGTGCAGCTGTACTTGCTCTTGCTCGGGTTCTTTGTCGCCTTCTGGGGCTCAATGCCCAGCTGCGCCAGCTCAGCCGTTTGCGCGTGGGCGAACACCTTCATGCGCGGCGCGTCATCGGGAACCTCCGGCTCCGGGTCAGCCACCTTCTTGAAGGCGTTTACAGGCTTCGCATCAGCTGGCAAGTCGCCCTCCCCTTCGACATCCAGGAGCACGCCGCCGCCCTCATCGTCGCTGTCCAATTCATCCAGCTGATCGAGGGGGTTGGCCGTTCGGCTTTCCGCGTTCTGGGCGTGTGCTGGCGCCTGACTATTGCCGCCGTCGGCGAGAATGGTCGCAGCGGGCTCCTCTGAAGCCCCAGCGGGCTGCTCCGGTGGGAATCGGTCTACCCATGACAGCTTGAACTCGCTGTCTATCAGCTTGGCGCTGGCCAGATCGAACAACCCGCAGTCGATGATGTACGTCTGCACGCTGTCGCCAACGCGCTTACCACCAGGCTTGCCCGTGTCGCTAGGCATCAGGCCGATGGCCTCGCACATGTCGGCCCATTCGCGGTTACGGTAGCGACGGCGCGGCGGCTTCCCTTCCAGCACCTGAGCCAGGCTAACCATTTCACGCACCATCACGCTCAGGTTTTCCGGAATCGAGCGGATCGCAAAGTAAGTTGGGTTCAAGGTGATTTCGTGGCAGTACTCGCCCTTGCCGCCTTCGCTCAGGTTCACAAACTGGTTGGCCGAGAAGTAGCCGAGGGTATCGTGCTGGCGAGACAGCGTGATCAAGCATTGCGGTAACCGCGAGCCAAACAACTCAGTGTTGAAGAAGTCGAATGCGCGCTGAAGTTCGTCGTAGGTATCGAGTGTAGGTTTCAAGTCGCCCCCAATCCGTGTGTGGTCGCCCTGGATACGTCGGCGAGCCATTGACCTGTGGGGCGCGCTGAATGCGTTCGTACCGCCGCCCACAGTTAAGTGGGCAGATTTTGCAATGTTTAATATTTCTGTACCATGCAAATCTGCAATTATTTACGACCTTCTGTCGCTCTCAAGGAATATGAAATGCGAACAACGTCTGAACGCTTCACGCGGCTGGTGGCTTGGCGACTGGCCGAGACCCTCCTAACCAGGTGGGGGATCTTGGCGAATGCTGGCGCCATCGTCATGTTCATTTGGGTCGCGATATGCGTGGTGCTGGCGCTGATGAGCGACAAGCCCGCCGACTACCAGAGCGCCATCACAACAACGTGCCTGGCCGTTGCCACGTTCTTTTCTGCCGTGGTGGCGAAGTTGCTGGCGGCGATTGCCAGCGCTCGGCAGCACCAGTTCGGCAGTAACACGGTGACCATCGCCAGCCGCGTGTTCACTGACCTGTGCTTTGTGTTGGCGCTGGCATTCGCTGGCGCGGTCGCGGCGCCAACGATCATGGGCTTGTTCGGTGCCGCTGGCGCGGGGGCTGTCTGCTCGATGCTGCTTGGCGTCGTCGCCCTGTGTATCGCGGCAACCCTGCCGACCGCGTACCGCCTTTCTGTGCCGCAGCTATAACCCCAGCACGCTTGCGCGGGTGACCATCTGTTGCTCGCGCCTCCTCCCCGTCGCCACATTTACCGTAAATGGTAAATAAACTCCTTGCTCAATTTACCAAATATGGTAAGTTGATCTCAGAGCGATCACACCCGCCCGCTTAAAGGAGTTTTCCGATGGCCTCTACCCGCAAACCGCGTCTCGATTTCATCCTCTCCGGCCTGTCTTTGCAGGTGGCGTTCGAGGTTGCCAGCAAGCGCTGGCCCAACGTGAAACTGGGTTACCTCGGAACCGACCGCAAGACGTTCCAGCACTATTTTCAGGAGATCGGAAACCCTCAGCCTTTCATCCTCTGAGCGAGGAAGTAGAGAGCACACCAAGCCCGCCATTGTCGCGGGCTTTGGCGGTACAGGACGCCCTATTTCGACCGCGTAACTAACATGGAGTTGCCCCATGCAAACTGAACGCTTCCAAGTTCGCAAAAGCCCAAGCACCAAGAATCCTTGGCTTGTTGAAGACACCCATGCTGACCCCGCCGAAGATCCGGTGCTGTATCACTTCCCGTCCAAGAAGAAGGCTGAAGACTTCAAGGCAATGATGATTGCCGAGCACGTCAACTGATCGATGAATGGCCTCGGAGGGCAGCGTTATGTTCAAGGTTGTAATCGGTGTGAATGATCCTAAGCCGACTGTGCGCCCAGCTCCGGGCATGCATTGGGTTCGCATGAAAGGCGGCCCACGCGACGGCCAGTGGGTACAGAAACCCAAGTAAACGCCTTTCTGCGTTGCACCAAAGCCTCGGCAGATGACCGGGGCTGAGGCCGTAGAAGGCAGCTCATCTGGGCCAGCGAAACACAATGGCATAAGGGGAAATCAATGAACACGCAGTATTTTGTCAATCACAAAACCCGCATGTGTCAGCTGCTGAGCGGTCGCGGGCAAGACCATGAGACCAACGTCGCCGACGCGATCAAGAACGGTTTTGTCGAGGTGACCTGTGAAGAGCAGGATGCCTTCCGCGCCGACACTCAGAAGGCCCGCGATGCTGGCTGGAAACCCACAGGCCGCACCAGCTATGCAGCGTTTGTGGAAAAGGCCACCGCTGCCTTTGTCGTCTACTTCACACCGAAAACTGGCTCAGGCTATTTCCTTGTAGGCGATGCGGCCAGCGGGTTCGGCGGCACGTTCCGCCCGAGTGAAGCTGCGAAATTCAAAACCATGGCGGCAGCCCAAGTGGTTGCTCGTAACTATGGCTCCGTTGGAACTGAGTGCAGTGTCTTGCGCCACTCCAGCGAAAGCCTCTAAGCATCGGGAGAAAGACGATGAGCAAAGCACACCACCTGAACGAAGCCATGCAATGGCTGAAAGGCGCTTTGAACTGCCACCTTGCTGCAAAGGTTGATGGCCAAAGCTTCATCGGCGGCTACGTGAGCGGCCAAGTGCGTGACGTTCGTATCCACTTGGCGGCAGCCAAAGAGCTACCCGCACCCCGACTGCCGTAACCCACCAAGTTCGCCCTGGCAAGCCGGGGTCTGTCGGGAGCCGATTCTGTGAGTCGGTTGCCGACAGTAAGGGGGTGCGAATTTCGCGTTTGTTTCACTCCTGCTCTTGCGACTTCAGTGCGCGATGGATCATCGACCGAATCCACGTGTAGCCGCCAAAGGCCCGAACCTTGTCCCACTGTGCATCAGTGGTGCGGATGGTCATGTTCACCGTTGGCGCATCCAGGTTGTCCACGATGTAGCTTTTTTTGGCGAGGTCGATCCGCTGGCGCACCCACGGCGCACCGCCGAGTTCCCCCAGCGCTTTCGCTTCGGACGGAGTCACGCGAATGCTTCGGTTGCGTTGCATGTCGCTC
>Ga0247818_10002867_pt1 | contig 11128 bp, 10 predicted proteins | sample 13C_Glucose_Day1_FD_192424 | JGI IMG/M metagenome (GOLD analysis project Ga0247818, IMG submission 192424) | Soil microbial communities from agricultural site in Penn Yan, New York, United States - 13C_Glucose_Day1 | ecosystem: Environmental > Terrestrial > Soil > Agricultural land | place...
GCGCGTTGGGCCTTACGTAGACTGGGGCATCTTCGAGCACCATCACGCAGGGAGTTACGACCGTGGCAAGTGGCAACGCGATCCGGGGAAGCCGGGTCGGAGCGGGGCCGATGGGGGAGGCCGAGCGGGGCGAGTCAGCACCGCGCCTCCGCATCTCCTTCTGGTGCTCGAACGGGCACGAGACGCAGCCGAGCTTCGCCCATGACGCGCAGGTACCGGAGACCTGGGACTGCCCGCGCTGCGGTTTCCCGGCCGGGCAGGACCAGGACAACCCGCCGGATCCGCCGCGCACCGAGCCGTACAAGACGCACCTCGCGTACGTACGCGAGCGGCGCAGCGACGCCGACGGCGAAGCGATCCTCGCCGAAGCCCTCGCGAAACTCCGCGGCGAAATCTAGTCGTTCACCGGCCGGTCACCCCTCGGGTGCCCGGCCGGAATCCGTTTGTCGCCTCCGGAACCTGCCATTGCTCCGTCCCACCCTCCAGATCAATTAGGTTGGAGGGGCAGCGGGGAAGGTTGCAGGTACGAGAAGAAGTGGGCGATTTCCGGGATGAACGCACAAAGCCGAACCAAGCTCAATCAGACCCCCGAGTGGGCGGCTCTCGGCAAGCACCGTGAGGAGTTCGGCGACACCCATCTGCGCCGGCTGTTCGCACAGGCGCCTGACCGCGGTACGGCGTACACCCTCAGGGTCGGTGACCTCCACATCGACTACTCCAAGCACCTGGTCACCGACGAGACGTTGCGTCTGCTGCGGGACCTCGCCGGTGCGACGGGCGTGGCCGAGCTGCGGGACGCGATGTTCCGGGGCGAGAAGATCAACACCACCGAGGACCGGGCCGTCCTGCACACCGCGCTCCGCGCCCCGCGCGACGCCGTGATCGAGGTCGACGGTGAGAACGTGGTGCCGGCCGTGCACGCCGTCCTCGACAAGATGGCCGCCTTCGCCGACCGGGTCCGGGCGGGCGAGTGGACCGGCCACACGGGCAAGCCGGTCAAGAACATCGTGAACATCGGCATCGGCGGCTCCGACCTCGGGCCCGCCATGGCCTACGAGGTGCTGCGCTCCTTCACGGACCGCTCGCTCACCGTCCGCTTCGTGTCGAACGTCGACGGCGCCGACCTCCACGAGGCCGTCCGTGACCTCGACCCGGCGGAGACCCTGTTCATCGTCGCGTCCAAGACCTTCACCACGATCGAGACCATCACCAACGCCACCTCCGCCCGCGACTGGCTGCTCACCGAGCTGAGGGCCGGTCAGGATGCCGTCGCCAAGCACTTCGTGGCGCTGTCGACCAACGCGGACAAGGTCACGGACTTCGGTATCGACACGGCCAACATGTTCGAGTTCTGGGACTGGGTCGGCGGCCGGTACTCCTTCGACTCGGCGATCGGCCTCTCGCTGATGATCGCCATCGGCCCGGAGCGCTTCCGCGAGATGCTCGACGGCTTCCACCTCGTCGACGAGCACTTCCGCACCGCGCCCGCCGAGGAGAACGCGCCGCTGCTGCTGGGGCTGCTGGGGGTCTGGTACGGCCACTTCTTCGACGCCCAGTCGCACGCCGTACTGCCGTACAGCCACTATCTGTCCAAGTTCACGGCGTACTTGCAGCAGCTGGACATGGAGTCCAACGGCAAGTCCGTGGACCGGCAGGGCGATCCGGTCGAATGGCAGACCGGACCGGTCGTCTGGGGCACTCCCGGCACCAACGGGCAGCACGCCTACTACCAGCTGATCCACCAGGGCACCAAGGTCATCCCGGCCGACTTCATCGGCTTCGCGGCGCCGGTCCAGGACCTGCTGCCCGGCCTGATCGCCCAGCACGACCTGCTGATGGCCAACTTCTTCGCCCAGACCCAGGCGCTCGCCTTCGGCAAGACGCCGGAGGAGGTCCGCGCGGAGGGCGTGCCCGAGGAGCTCGTGCCGCACAAGACGTTCCCCGGCAACCACCCGACGACCACGATCCTCGCGGACCGGCTCACCCCCTCGGTGCTCGGCCAGCTGATCGCGCTCTACGAGCACAAGGTCTTCGTCCAGGGCGCCGTGTGGAACATCGACTCCTTCGACCAGTGGGGCGTCGAGCTGGGCAAGGTCCTCGCCAAGAAGGTCGAGCCGGTCCTGACCGAGGGCACGGGCGGCGAGCAGCTGGACAGCTCCACCGCCGCGCTGGTCTCGGCGTACCGCTCGCTGCGGGGCCGCTGAGCCCATGGCGGAGGGGGAGGGGACGATACGGCTCAGGCCGCCGCGCAACAGGCTGGATCCGCGGGCCGTCGGCTGGTGGAGAGCCCAGTGGCTGCTGCTGACCGCGGCGCCGGTGGCGGTCCTGGGCATCCTGGGGGCGTTCATCGCTCCGGCGAGGTTCTGGCTGCTGATGCCGGCCGCCGCCCTCGCGGGCGCCGGCCTGCTGTGCGCCGTCCTCTTCCCCTCCTGGTGGTACCGCACGCACCGCTGGGAGGTCACCGATGACGCGGTCTACGTGAGCACCGGGGTCCTCCTGCGGGAGTGGCGGATCGCGCCGATGTCCCGCATCCAGACGGTGGACACGGTCCGGGGCCCGCTGGAACAGCTCTTCGGGCTGGCCACGGTCACCGTCACCACCGCGTCCGCCAAGGGCGCCGTGCGGATCGAGGGACTGGCCCACGAGGCCGCGGCCTCGCTCGCCGAGCGGCTGACCCGCATCACCCAGGACACCCCCGGGGACGCCACGTGAGCACGGCCGCCGGCGCCGACCCCGGCTGGCGCCGGCTCCACTTCCGTACGGTCCTCGTCACCGCGCTGGTCACGGCGGGGGTCGCGGCGGGCGCGGCCGTGCCGGTCACGGTCGCGTTGTCCGGCCGCCTCGGGTACGCGAGGGCGATCGGCTGGGAGTTGGCGGGGGCGGCGCTGCTGAGCGGCTGCGCCGCCGCCGGGGACTACGTCCGCTGGCGGCGCACCCAGTACCGGGTCGGCGCCGAACGCGTCGATCTGCACACCGGGCTCCTCCTGGTGAAGCGCCGCTCGCTGGCGCGCGAGCGGATCCGCAGCGTCGATCTCACCGCTCACCCGCTGCTGCGGGTCCTCGGGCTCGTGACGGTGCGCATCGGCACCGGAGAGCAGGGCGGCGACTCCACCCTGGAGCTCGATCCCGTCACCCGCGCGGAGGGCGAGCGGCTGCGCCACGAACTGCTCGACCGCGGAGTCCCGCAGGCCCCCGGGACGCACCGGGAGGGCGCGCTCGCCACGCTCGACCCCCGCTGGATCCGCTACGCCCCCGTGTCCTTCGTCGCACCCATGCTCGGCGGCGCCGCCGCGGGCGGTGTCCTCCAGGTCAGCGAGTGGGTCGGCGCCCAGGGCGAGGTCATCGACTGGGTCGCCGACCGCTTCCGCGACACCCCGCTGCTGTGGGCGATCGGCGTGCTGGTCCTGGCCGCCCTGGTCGCCGGAGTGGTCGGCGCACTCGGGCTGTGGGTCGAAATGTGGTGGAACTACCGGCTGGAACGCGAACCGGGCGGCACCCTCCGGGTCCGGCGAGGTCTGTTCACCGCGCGTTCGCTGTCCGTCGAGGAGCGCCGGCTGCGCGGGGTGGACCTGGTGGAGCCGCTGGGCGTACGGCTGGTGGGCGCGGCCCGGGTGGACGCGATCACCACGGGCCTGACCAAGGACGAGGAGTCGCGGAGCGGCGACCACAACACCCTGCTGCCGGCCGCTCCCCGTGCCGTGGCCGACGCCATCGCGGCCGAGGTCCTGCGGGAGCCCGGCGCCCCGAACGGTGCCGCGCTCACGGCCCACCCCCGTGCCGCGCGCGGCCGGCGGCTGCGCCGTGCTGTGGCCGTGGCGCTCGTACCCGTGCTGGTCCAGGCCGTGCTGGGTGTTCTGCTGACCCCCGTACTGCTGTGGACCGCGCTCGCCTGCGGCGTGCTGTTCCTGCCGCTCGCCGTGCTCCTGGGCCTCGACTCGTACCGGTCGCTGGGCCACACGCTGAGCGGCGGCTATCTGGTCACCCGCTCCGGTACGGTCCGGCGTTCCACGGCGGCCCTCCAGCGGGCCGGGGTGATCGGGTGGACGGTGAAGCAGTCCTGGTTCCAGCGGAGGGCCGGGCTGCTGAGCGTCACCGCCACGACGGCGGCCGGAGGCGGCGCCTACACGGCACGCGACACCGACGCCTGTGAGGGTCTCGCCTTCGCGTCCGAGGCCGTCCCAGGGCTGCTGGAACCGTTCCTGGACCGTGGCTGAGGGGGCCGCGGCCGAGCGGGAAGGGCGCGGCTGACCCCGTTCGCCGAGCGACCGGTCGCGTCTCCGGCCCGGCTCCTGCCGCCTCGTGCGGGCAGCCGGCTCCTGACGGGCCCGCGCCGTCAACGGGCGAGCAGCGTGGTGGCGCCGAAGGCCGGGATGCCGGCCGGTGGGGGAGCGTCCCGCCGAGCCGGGGCGGGGTGCCCCGCGGCCAGCACGTAGAGCGGGACGTGACCGGTGTTGTCCAGGCCGCAGCGGCCGGCGACCTCGGAGTCCCTGAAGGCCCCGGTCTGGGCAGGGCCGAGTCCGAGGGCCGTCGCGGTCAGGGCGAAGGTCTGCCCCAGGTGCCCGGCGTCCAGCAGGCAGACGCGGTACGCGCGGGGCGTCGGGTACTTCACGCTCATCCGCTCAAGCCGCGCGGCGAGCAGGACCAGGAAGGCGGGCCGCGCCGCCCACTCCTGATCGGCACAGAGACGGGCGGCCTCCGCGGGCGTGAAGCCCTCGGAGAGCAACGCGAGACCGTGCCGCAGGCCGTCGTAGTGATACCAGCCAGGATCGAGGCCCTCGACGTCCAGGACCCCCACGTAGGCGTCGATCTCCTGACGGGAGCCGCCCTGCGGACTGGTGCGCCGGTACAGGGCGCCCCGCCCGCAGTCGATGAAGTCGGCCGGTCCGAAGACCACGGACAGCAGGGCGGCCAAGGTCTCCGCCGGCACCGGCTCGCCGGTGAAGTCGCGGTGGGTACGGCGCTCGTACAGCACCTGCTCGAACGGCGCCCCGAGCCCCGGCGGTCTGCGAGGCAGCAGGAGGAGGGGTACTCGCGGGTGGTCCGTGAACAGGGGAGGCGGTACGGGCGAGGGTGCCGCGCCGCCCGTGTCCCCGGCCTTCGGTGTGCCCCCCGGATGTGTGACTGGGGTCCCCGCCCCCACGGCTCCCCCCGGATGCGCGTCCGGCTCTCCGGACTCGACGAGGGGCGGTGGGCCCCCGGCGGACGCGGAGCCCGGGGGTCCCACGGCGTCCGGGTGGTCGTACACGTCCTGCGTGGCGTAGTGGAAGAACGACGCCTCGGGCATCCATGAACCCCACCGCCCCGCGATCTCCTCGTCCCGGTGGGCGGCCGCGCCACCCTGCTCCAGGAGGGCCCCGCTCCGCGACAGCGTCTCGACGGCCTCCTCCACGGTGTCCCGGGTGAGATGGCCGAGCTCTTCGGCTGCCTCGGCGGCGGTGCTCCAGTCCTCGAAGGCGGTGAGGACCTCAGCGGCTGCCGGGTGCAGCGCCGTGGGTGTGCCGTGCGGGTGGGGGTGGACGACGAAGGCGCCGTCGTGCCAGTAGCAGGTCAGGCAACGGGAGCGGCGTAGACGCAAGGTGACTCCTCGGTACACGGGCGGCTGGGAGGAAGGAAGGCCGGGACATACGTGTGGGGCCGGGCAGGGGAGTGCCCGGCCCCACACGCGCGGTCACGCCTGGCGGTAGGCCCACGTCCAGTTCCAGGTGGAACCCTGACCGGCCGCGGGGCGGTCGGCCCGGACGGCGATGCGGTGCTTCATCTCGATCCTGCGCATTATTCGACACCTCCTTTCGAGAACTCTCGTGCATGTGTCGCCGCGACGACTCCTCAATGACGCACGACAGAATTCCGATATGCAAGAGGCGCAATCGTCGATCACTCTTTCGTGGTGAAACCACTGGCCTCTGATTCTCATTCGAGTTGCATTCGTGGCTAGTGCTGTCACGCGCTGTCAACCCGTTTCGTATACGAGCGGGAGGGGCGATCGGTGCGCGTCCGCCTGTATTCGAACGCCGGCGATCCGAGGCGGCCAGGGCGGCTCCGGACAGCATGCGTGGAGCATCGTCCCTGTTCAGGGCGTTGTGTGGCGGCTGCTTACCAATTTCTTTCAGTCTTTTTTCGGCTACCTGTCGGTACGGACGAAGCTCTCCCGGAGGTGTCATAGCGTGCGGTCATCGACGCTCGACGAGCAAACGCACTCCCACCGTCCGGTCGGGGGTTTGCGCGCCGCGCCAGCGGAATTCTTCCGGTGCGAGGGCATTCGGAAGGAACAAGCAAATTCCTTGCACGGAGGGCGTCGGACCGCCGATATACCAAAGGGGAAGCATGACCGTATTCTCGTCCAGTGAAATGGCGTCCGACGTGTTCGGCCGGCTCTTCGACGTGCTGCTGGAGGACGAGCAGTTCGTGGAGAAGGCGCGCAGGGAAGCGCTGTCGGTGCAGTTGGTGCACAGCAAGCCCGACTGCCGGATCTTCGTCTCGTCCGAGGGCGTCGTCCACGGGGAGCCGCCGTTCAAGGCCGCGATCACCCTCAAGATGACCTGCGACACCGCGCACGCCCTGTGGATGGGCCGCCTGCTGGTGCCCGCCGCCATCGCCACCGGCAAGGTCCGGATCCGCGGCCGCATCGCCAAGGTGCTGGAACTCGTGCCGATGCTCCAGCCCGCCTTCGACAGCTATCCGGCGATCGCCGCGGAGTCGGGCGTCGGTGTCTGACCTCCCTGACCTTCCGAGACATCCCGACGACACCGACCAGGAAACCGAGGAACCCATGACCGTCGACGTACCGGCAGACCTCTCCCCAGAGCTCAACTTCGACACGTTGCCCCCGGAGGTGAGGCAACTCAAGGAGGACGCACGGCGGTTCGCGCAGGAGACCGTCAAACCCCTGGTCCAGCAGCTCGATCAGGCGCCGGCGGAGGACTTCGACTGGGACGTGATGCGCCGCGGCCACGAAATCGGCCTGACCCGTGCCGCCGTCCCCACCGACTACGGCGGCCTCGGCCTCGGGATGCTCGGGGTCGCCACCGCCCTGGAGGAAGTGGCCGCCGTGTGCCCCGGCACCGCGCTGGTCTTCGGTGCCACCATGCTCGGCCAGGCCCCGCTCCTCCTCTCGGGCGACCCTCGCCTCCAGGCGCGGTACCTCCCGCTCTTCTCCGGCGACGAACCGGTGCTCGCCTGCAACGCCGTCACGGAGGAGGACGCCGGGTGCGACCTGATCATCCCGGCCAACGCGCCGCACGCACGTAACGTCATGACCGCGCGCCGGGACGGCGACCAGTACGTGCTCACCGGCAGGAAGCGGTTCATCACCAACGCCCGCTTCGCGGCCTTCGCCTCCGTGTTCGCGAACATGGAGGGCAGCCCGGGCGCCACCGGACTCACCTCCTTCATCGTGCCGCTGAACCTGCCCGGCGTCGTACGCGGCCCGGTCGCCGACAAGATGGGCTACCGGGCCTGCCTGGGCAGCGAGCTGGAGTTCCACGAGGTCCGGGTCCCCGCCGAGAACATGATCGGCGGCGAGGGCGAGGGCATGCCCATCAACATGGCGCAGAGCAACATGGCCCGCGCCGCGGTCGCCGGGATCTCCACCGGAGTGGCCCGCGGCGCCCTCGAACAGGCCGTGGCCTGGGCCGGGGAACGGGTACAGGGCGGTGAACTGCTGCGGCGTCACCAGTTCACCGCGGCGAAGCTGGCCGACATGACCGCGAAGGTGGACGCGGCGCGCCTGCTGTACCTGCACGCGGCGAACACCGTGGACACCCAGCTGCCCCCGCCCGCCTACGAGCCCGCCGTGGCCAAGCTGTTCGCCGACCGCGCCGCGGTCGACGTCGCCGACGCCGCGCTGTCCCTCGTCGGCGCCCGGGGCTACCTCCGCTCGTACGGCGTGGAGAAGATGCTCCGCGACGCCTACGGAACCCGGATCTACGAGGGCACCCCCGAGGTGCTGGCACTCACGATCACCGAGAGCCTCTACGCCGAGGACGACGCCGAATGAACACCGCACACCCGCGCGCGGGCGGTGACGGGCACGCCCGCACCACCATCCCGACCTCCGCGGACCCCTCGGGCTCCCGTGCCCTGCGTTACGTCGCCGACATCATCGAGCTGCACGAACGGCTCAGCTACCGGCAGCTCCCGGCGGAGATCTCCGGCACCCCGCTGTACCACGCGGAGGACGTCCACAGCGGTCTGATCACCCTCACCGTGCGGGACAGCCAGATCCCCGCCCGCTACCTCCGGGGGATCCTCGGCTTCCGGCTCGCCCAGTACCTGCGGCTCAGCTGGATCTCGGCCGACCTCGTCTACCGGACGGCCGCGTACCACGAACCGCTGCCCCGCCCGGGCCAGATGGAGAGCATCCACACGGTGACCCTCTGCTCGCGCACCGGGAGGATCCGAGGTTACGTCGGGCTGAGCTGCTCCGCCGACCCCGTCAGCCTGCCCCTCGACTCGCCCCGGCGCGCCCTGTTCCCGACCGAGGCCGCCCACGGCATCGACCTGCTCGGACAGTACGCGCGTCCCGGGCTCGGGACCCACCAGGTCTTCGAGCTCAAACGCTTCCTGCGCGACCAGTCGATGCCCCTCGGTATCCAGCACGACCGGGTGCCGTGGCACCTGATGCTCGGCATGGGTGAGGCGATGATCCAGCTCGACGACGCGATCCGCCTCGTGCTCGGCGACGCCAAGGAGCACGTGGCCCTGCGCCACCTGCGTCTGGCCGGCTTCGACCTCCACGTCGTCGAGGACACCTCCCCGAGCCTGCCCTCGTCCGACCCGCTGGCGCCCATCTACCACCAGGGCGTCCTCGCCAAGCCCTTCGTCGCCCCGGTGCCCGAGGACCTGCCCTGGTACCGCGACGTCGTCCGTTCCTACATGGACGGCAGCAGCGACCTGACCTCGTACCACGAGATGGTGGCCAGGCTCGCCGGGCGCAGGCAGGCGAACGGCCGCCCCGTGATCCCCCGCCAGCGTGGAGGTGCCGCATGACCCTGGAACACCTGGGCCGTACGCCGGCCGAAGGGGAATCGGCACCCCACAGCCGCTTCTACGAGGAACTGGTCACCCGGAACGCGGGCGTCGTGTCGGCGGGCGAGCAGTCGGCGCTGCGCAATGCCACGATCCTGGTGGCGGGCTGCGGGTCGATCGGCGGCGCGGCCGTGGAGCCGTTGACGCGGCTCGGGGTGCAGCGCTTCGTCGTGGCGGACCCGGGGACCTTCGAACTGAACAACCTCAACCGCCAGAGCGCGGTCGCCGCCGACATCGAGCAGAACAAGGCCGCCGGCGCGGCGGAACGCATCATGTCGATCAACCCGCACGCCCGGGTCACGGTGTTCACCGAAGGGGTGACCGCGTCCACGGTGCAGCGCCTCACCGCGCCGAGCCAGCTCGTCATCGACGGGGTGGACGTCACCACCCTCGACGGATGGCGCGCCAAACACCTGCTGCACCGCGTGGCCGCCCAGCGGAGGCTGCCGCTCATCACCGGCTGGGACATGGCCGGAACCCAGTACGTGCGCTGCTACGACTACCGGCGCCTGCGCGAACCCTTCGGCGGGGCGATCACCGTGGAGGACATCGAGCGGGTGGACACCTGGGAACTCCTGCGACGGGCGGTGCCGTTGCGCAGGGTCCCCGCCGAGATGCTGGCGGAGATCCGGGCCAACCACACACGCACGGACTACAGCTTCCCGCAGGTCGCCTACACCGCGACGGCGTTCGGCGTACTGAGCTCGCACATGGCGGTGCGTGTGCTGGCGGGCAGGCGTGTGCGCCAGGAGATCGGCCTGGACGTGCACCAGCTGGCCCGGCCGCTGGGCGAGCGCTGGCGGACCCGGCTGCGGTGGCCCTTCGAACTGGCGGCCCTGGTGCCGCCGGTGATCCGCGTCATGCGCGGCACGGGCGCGCACTGAACCGACCGCGTACGCCTCACCGGCGGCGGTCCCGCGGCTCCCCTCCCGCGAGACCGCCGCCGGTGTCAGGTTCGCGGCCCATCCTCCAGGAAAAGGCAATCATGCATGTCTCCAAGCGGAACGTCCTGTGGACGTTCCTGTGCTGTGGCCTGGGCGTGGCCATGGTCTCCCTCGACAACCTGGTCGTCATCACCGCTCTGCCCGCGATCCGGGAGAGCCTCGGCGGCGACATCCAGCAACTCGAGTGGACCGTCAACGCCTACACCCTCACCTACGCCGTCCTCATGCTTCCCGGTGCCGCCCTGGGCGACCGGTTCGGGCGGAGGCGGATGTTCGCCGTGGGGCTCGGCGTCTTCACCGCCGCGTCGGCCGCGGCGGCGCTCGCCCCCGGCATCGGCGCCCTCATCGCGGCCCGGGCCCTGCAAGGACTCGGCGCCGCCGCTCTGATGCCCCTCAACCTGACCCTGCTCACCGCCGTGGCCCCCGCGGCCCGCCGCGGCGCCGTCCTCGGCGCACTCAGCGCCGTGGAGGGGCTGGCCATCGCGACGGGGCCGCTCGTCGGCGGGGTGATGGTGGAGCACCTGACCTGGCAGTGGATCTTCTGGATCAACGTGCCGATCGGGCTGGTCCTGCTGCCGCTCGGCCGATGGAAGCTCGCCGAGAGCCGCGGGCCCAACTCCCGCCTGGACCTGATCGGGACCGTACTGGCCGGCGTCGGTCTGTTCGGCATCGTCTTCGGCCTCATCCAGGGCCCCACGGACGGCTGGACCAGTCCCCTCGTCCTGGCCGCGCTGGCCGGGGGCGCGCTCGTCCTGGTCGCGTTCGTCGCCTGGGAGCTCCGTACGGACATGCCCATGTTCCCGATGCGGCTGTTCCGCCATCGGACCTTCAGCGGGATGAACGCCGCCGGGCTGCTGATGTTCGCCGGCATGTTCGGCTCGGTCTTCCTGCTCACCCAGTTCTTCCAGGGCCCGCGCGGCTACTCCCCGATGGAGGCGGGGCTGCGCATCCTGCCCTGGACCGCGGTACCGATCTTCGTCGCGCCGCTGGTCGGACTCCTCTCCGACCGCATCGGCAGCCGGGCCATCGTTGCGATCGGCCTGACCTTCCAGGCCTGCGGGCTCGGCTGGATCGCCTCCCGTGTGTCGCCGGACGTGGACTACGTCTCCCTGATCCCGGCCCTGGTCATGTGCGGGCTCGGCATGACCTTCTACTTC
>Ga0247818_10002869_pt1 | contig 11123 bp, 9 predicted proteins | sample 13C_Glucose_Day1_FD_192424 | JGI IMG/M metagenome (GOLD analysis project Ga0247818, IMG submission 192424) | Soil microbial communities from agricultural site in Penn Yan, New York, United States - 13C_Glucose_Day1 | ecosystem: Environmental > Terrestrial > Soil > Agricultural land | place: USA...
GGCTCTGGGAGGCGAACGCCTCGTTGAGCTCGATCAGGTCGATGTCGTCGAGGGTCAGCCCGGTCAGCTCCAGCACCCTGGGGATGGCCACGGTGGGGCCGATGCCCATGACGTCGGGGGCGACCCCGCCGACGGCGTAGCCCACGAACCGGCCCAGTGGGGCAAGGCCGCGGCGTTCGGCCTGCTCCCGGTCCATGACCACGACCGCGGCCGCGCCGTCGCTGCGCTGGGAGGAGTTTCCGGCGGTGACGGTGCCGCCCAGCTTGAACACCGGCTTGAGCTTGGCCAGGGCCTCGGCCGAGGTGTCGCGTCGCGGGCCCTCGTCCCTGGCGAAGGTGTCCTCCCGGTGGGCCGGCCGGCCGTCGTCGCCAACCCAGTCGAGCCGGACGGGCAGGGGCACGATCTCAGGGTCGAAGCGGCCAGAGTCGACCGCCTCGGCCGCCCGCCGGTGGGAGCGCAGGGCGAAGGCGTCCTGGTCCTCGCGGCTGACGCCCCAGCGCTCGGCCACCCGCTCGCCGGTCAGGCCCATGGCCATGTAGTACTCGGGGTGGCCGCGGACGACCTCGGGGTTGGGGGAGAAGGTCGGGGTCGGCGTCGGGGTCGAGGACATGTGCTCGGTCCCGCCGGCGACCAGCGTGGTCGCGAACCCGGCCATGATCCGCTCGGCCGCGCTGGCGATCGTCTGCAGGCCCGAGGAGCAGAAGCGGTTCACCGTCTGGCCGGGGACGGTCTCGGGCAGGCCGGCCCGCTGGGCGGCGATCCGGGCCACGTTCAGCCCCTGGCTGCCCTCGGTGATGGCGCAGCCCAGCAGCACGTCCTCGACCTCGGCAGGGTCGAGCCCGCCGGCCCGGCGCAGGGCCTCGGCGATGGCCGCCCCGGCCATGTCGTCGGGCCGGCTGGCGCGCAGGCTCCCCCGTGGCGCCCGGCCGACCGCGGTCCGGGCGCCCGACACGATCACGGCTTGCTTCATCTCATCGATCCCTTCAGTTGCGGATCACCTTGCCGGTCATCAGAAAGCCCTGGATCCGCTCCATCGTCCTGGGCTCGCGCAGCAGGGCCAGGAACGCGTCGCGCTCCAGGTCGAGGATGTGCTGCTCGGTGACCCACTGGCCGAGCGACAGCTCGCCGCCGCACAGGACCCGGGCCAGGTGGCGGGCGACCACACCGTCATGCTCGCTGGCCTGGCCGGCCCACTGGAGGGTCTGGACGCCCAGCTCCAGGGCGGCCAGGACCGGCAGCCCGGCGGCGTACACCGACGCCTCCCGGGCCGGGGGCCGGTAGGCGTCGGCCAGGTCGAGGGCCTCCTGCTTGGCCGCGGCCAGCTGGTGCTCGGCGTTGAGCACGATCACGTCGTGCTCCTCGAGGAACCCCAGCTCCTGGGCCTCGACCGCCGAGGTGGCCACCTTGGCCAGGCCGATGGTCTCGAACACCCGCTGCACGAACGGCAGCGCCGGGGCGTCGGGGACGGCCCGCACGGCCGGGGCCACGACCCGCCGCAGCAGCTCCTTGCAGCCGCCGCCGGCCGGGACGATGCCGACGCCGACCTCGACCAGCCCGATGTAGGTCTCGAGGGCGGCCACCACCCGGTCGGCGTGGAGCACGATCTCGGCCCCGCCGCCCAGGGTCTGGCCGTGGGGGGCCGCGACCACCGGCCGGGGCGCGTAGCGGAAGCCCATGAGCACGTCCTGCAGGCCCCGCACGGCCGCGACCACCTGCTCGTGCTGCCCCTGGTAGGCGGCCATGCCGACCTCGCCCAGGTTGGCCCCGACGCAGAAGTTGCGGGCCTGGTTGGCGATCACCATCCCGGCCCAGCGGCCGCTCTCCAGCTCCTCGAGCGCCCGGGCCCCGAGCTCGACCACGGCGGCGTCGATCGCGCTCGCCGGGGCGTGCAGCTCGAAGCAGAGCACCCCGTCGCCCAGGTCGACCAGGCTGGCCGAGCCGTTCCCGGCCACCTCGGCCCCGCCCTCCTTCAGCCGGTCGAGGTCGATGACCTCGGGGTCGGCCGGGACGGGCACGTACTCGCGGGTCAGCGGGCTGTAGACCTGCCCGTCGCGGTAGAAGCCCTGGTGCCCGGCGGCCAGCATCTCGGTCACCCAGGCCGGCACCTCGATGCCGAGGGCCTCCATGCGGGCCACCCCGCCGGCCACCCCGATGGCGTCCCAGGTCCGGAACGGGCCCAGCTCGTAGCCGAAGCCCCACTCGACGGCGTGGTCGACCTCGACCAGCGAGTCGGCGATCTCGGGCACCCGGCGGGCGGCGTAGGCCAGCGACGGCAGCAGGGTGTCGCGCAGGTAGCGGGCGCCGCGGTCCTCGTCGGCCTTGTCGAGCAGGAAGCGCAGCCGGGACCCGAGGTCGTCGTGGTCGCGGGCGGCGGCGACGATCGGCAGGTCCGGCCTGGCCGCCGGCCGGTACTCGAGGGTGTCCAGGTCGAGCACGTCGAACACCGTCTGGCCGTCGCGCCTGCTTCGGCGGTAGAAGCCGCCGCCGGTCTTGTTGCCGAGCCGGCGCGCCTCCAGCATCCGCTTCAGCGGCTCGGGGGCCGGGAGGACGTCACGTTGCTCGTCGGTGGGGGCCAGCTCGTAGAGGTTGCCGGCCACCCCGACCATCACGTCCAGCCCGACCTGGTCGAACAGCCGGAAGGTGGCCGTCCTGGGGCGGCCCACCAGCGGCCCGGTGAGGGCGTCGACCTCCTCGATCGAGTAGCCGTGCTCCAGGGCGTAGCGGACGTCGTGCATGCCGGCGAAGCTGCCAAGGCGGTTGGCGATGAAGTTGGGGGTGTCCTTGGCCACCACGGCCCCCTTGCCGAGGACCCGCTCCACGAACGCCCGCATGCCCTCCAGCACCTCGGGGTCGGTGTCGGCCGTCGGGATCAGCTCGACCAGCTTGAGGTAGCGGGGCGGGTTGAAGAAATGGGTGCCCAGGAACCGGCGCCGGAAGTCGTCCGAGCGGCCCTCGGCCACGCTGTGCAGCGGCAGCCCGGAGGTGTTGGAGCTGACCACCGCTCCCGGGCCGACGGTCTTCTCGACCCGGGCCAGCAGGTCCTGCTTGGGCTCCAGGCGCTCCACGACGGCCTCGACGACCCAGTCGGCGTCGGCGAGCCGGTCGAAGTCCTCCTCGAAGGTCCCGAGGCGGATACGGTCGGCCAGCCGGGGGCTGGCCAGGGCGGCCGGGCGCGCGGCCAGCATCCGCTCGAACCCTCCCTGAACGGCGTCGCGGTCCAGGTCGAGCAGGTCGACAGCCAGGCCGGCGTTGACGGCGTGGGCGGCGATCGCCGCCCCCATGGTCCCGGCACCGAGCACGGCCACGCGACGGATGTCGTTGGTCAAGGACGCACCTCCAGGAGATCGGCGTTCCGAGGGTACGCTCGAAGCGGATCGCACCCGGCGGAGGGAACCCGGCCATGAGCGAGCACAACCCGGCGTCCACCGACTTCTACCGCATCGACGACCTCCTGAGCGACGGCGAGCGCGAGGTCAGGGACCGGGTCCGGGCCTTCTGCGACAAGGAGGTCACCCCGGTCATCAACGACTACTGGGAGCGGGCCGAGTTCCCCTTCGAGCTGGTGCCGAAGCTGGCCGCCCTCAACCTGGCCGGCGGCACCATCGAGGGCTACGGCTGCCCGGGGCTGAGCACGGTGGCCGCCGGCCTGGTCGGCATGGAGCTGGGCCGGGGCGACGGCAGCATCTGCACCTTCTTCGGGGTCCACTCCGGTCTGGCCATGACCTCGATCGCCCTACTCGGCTCCGAGGAGCAGAAGCAGCGCTGGCTCCCGGCCATGGCCCGGATGGAGCAGATCGGTGCCTTCGGGCTGACCGAGCCCGACCATGGCTCGGACGCGGTCGCGCTCGAGACCACGGCCCGCCGCGACGGCGACGACTGGGTGCTGGACGGGACCAAGCGCTGGATCGGCAACGCCTCCTTCGCCGACCTGGTGATCGTCTGGGCGCGCGACGACGACGGCAAGGTCGGCGGGTTCGTGGTCGAGAAGGGCACCCCGGGGTACGCGGCCAGCGTGATGTCCGGCAAGACGGCCAAGCGGGCGGTCTGGCAGGCCGAGATCACCCTGGACGGGGTCCGGGTCCCGGCGGGCAACCGCCTGGCCCACTCGCGCGGCTTCGGCGACACGGCCCGGGTGCTCACCGCCACCCGCTCCGGGGTCGCCTGGGAGGCCGCCGGCCACGCCCTGGCCGCCTATGAGGCCGCCCTCACCTATGTCAGGGAGCGGGAGCAGTTCGGCACCCCGCTGGCCAGCTTCCAGCTCGTCCAGTACCGGCTGGCCAAGATGCTGGCCGAGGTCACCACCATGCAGCTGCTGTGCCTGCGCCTGGCCCAGCTCACCGACGCCGGCCAGATGACCGCCGGCATGGCGTCGCTGGCCAAGATGAACAACGCCGCCAAGGCCCGCCAGGTGGTCGCAGACGCCCGTGACGTCCTCGGCGGCAACGGCATCCTGCTCGAGAACCACGTCGCCCGACACCACGCCGACATGGAGGCCGTCTACACCTACGAGGGCACCGACGCCATCCAGAGCCTGATTGTCGGGCGAGAGATCACCGGCGAGAGCGCCTTTAGCTCGCGTTAGGCAGGCCCGAGACCGTTCCGTGATGGATCGGGGTCGCAACGGTGATCGGCAACATGCCGGTTCGTTACCTACGGCGGCGAGACTACGCCCTGTCGATGCGCCGCAAGACAGGCGGCGAGGGGGACACGGGCTGGGGGGTCCGGGTCCGGGCAGCAGGAGGGGGACAATGCAGCTCAAGGAACTCACCGTCTGGTGGCAGCAGCGCAGGACGGCCCGGGAGGGGCGAGTCGCGTTCGACTCGGTCGCCACCCGTGAGCTCTACGAGGCTCTTGACGAGGCTTCGGGGCTGGCGCCGAGGCGCTGACGCGCAACGACCCTGACGGCCCGGGCGATCGCCCGGGCCGTTCGGTTTCCTGTGGCAGAGTGACCGCATGGCCCACGACAACCACCACAGCGCCGCCGCCGCCCACCGTGGCCGGCTGGCGGTGGTGTTCGCGATCACCGTGGCCCTGCTCCTCGTCGAGCTCGCCGGCGCCGCCATCAGCGGCAGCCTGGCCCTGCTCGCCGACGCCGGGCACGTGCTCGCCGACGGGGCCGGGGTCGGCCTGGCCCTGCTGGCCATCCGGTTCGCGGCCCGGCCGGCGACCCCGCAGCGGACCTTCGGCTACTACCGCCTGGAGATCCTGGCCGCCGTGGTCAACGCCGTGCTGCTGTTCGGCGTGGCCGCGTTCGTGCTGGTCGAGGCCTGGCGGCGGCTGACCGAGCCGCCGGAGGTGGCCAGCGGGCTGATGCTGGCCGTTGCCCTCGTCGGCCTGGCCGCCAACGCCGTCTCGATGTGGCTGCTGCACGGCGGCCAGCGCGACAGCCTCAACCTGCGCGGCGCCTACCTGGAGGTCTGGGGCGACCTGCTGGGCTCGGTGGCGGTCCTGGCCGCGGCAGTGGTGATCGCCCTCACCGGCTTCGAGGCCGCCGACCCGATCGCCTCGGCCGTGATCGGCCTGGCGATCCTGCCCCGCACCTGGCGGCTGCTCCGGGAGGCGGTCGACGTTCTGCTGGAGGCGGCCCCCAAGGGGGTCGACCTCGACGAGGTCCGCCGGCACCTGGTCGAGACCCCGGGTGTGACCGACGTGCACGACCTCCATGCCTGGACCATCACCAGCGGCCTGCCGGTGCTCTCGGTCCACGTGGTCCTCGAGCGCGACGCCGACGCCGGCAAGGTCCTCGACGGCCTGGGCGCCTGCCTGGCCGGCCACTTCGACATCGAGCACTCCACCTTCCAGCTCGAGCAGCCCGAGCACCGCGGCCATGAAGGAGCGACCCACTGGTGACCACCATGCCGACCCGCCGCCTGGGCGGGCTCCAGGTCAGCGCCATCGGGCTCGGCGAGATGCCGATGTCGCTGGCCGGCCGGCCCGACGAGGCCCAGTCGTTCCGGACCATCCACGCCGCCCTCGACGCCGGCGTGACCCTGATCGACACCGCCGACGCCTACTGCATCGACGAGTCCGAGGTCGGTCACGGCGAGCGCCTTGTGGCCAGGGCCCTGACCGCCTGGCCGGGCGACCGCGACCGGGTGCTGGTGGCGACCAAGGGCGGCCACACCCGCGAGGGCGACGAGTGGTATCTGGACGGCCGGCCCGAGCACCTGCGCCAGGCCTGCGAGGCCAGCCTGCGGGCGCTGGGGGTCGAGGCCATCGGCCTGTACCAGTTCCACCGGCCCGACCCCAAGGTGCCGTTCGCCGAGTCGGTGGGGGCCATGGCCGAGCTCAAGGCGGCCGGCAAGGTCCGGCTGGTCGGCCTGTCCAACGTCAGCGTCGACCAGATCAAGCAGGCCCGCCAGCTCGTCCAGGTGGCCAGCGTGCAGAACGAGTTCTCGCCCCGCTTCCGCCGCTCCGAGGGCGAGCTGGCCTTCTGCGCCGCCGAGGGGATCGCCTTTCTGCCCTGGAGCCCGCTGGGCGGGATCGGCCGGGGCCGCGACCTGGGCGGCCGCCACCGCGTCTTCGGCGAGGTCGCCGAGGCCCACGGCGTCTCGGCCCAGCAGGTCGCTCTGGCCTGGCAGCTGGCCAAGGCCCCGGCGGTCATCCCCATCCCCGGGTCCAGCCGCCCCGAGACGATCACCGACAGCGCCGCCGCGGCCAGCCTGCGGCTCAGCGACGACGAGCTGGCCCGCCTCGACCGGGCCTAGACCGGCCCGGCCGCCTCGGCGAGCTGCCCGGCCGCGTCGCCGCGGGCGTCCGGGAGCAGGAACACCAGCAGGAAGCAGACGAGGTACACGGCCACCTCGAACAGCAGGCTGCGCTGGAACGCCTTGGAGAAGTCCTCGCGGCGGGCGGCGTCGGCGGTGGCGGCGACAACCCGGCCGATCTGCTCCTGGCCCTGGCCCTGGGCCTGGCCCTGGGCCTGGGCCCTGGCGCAGCTGGCCGGGACGGCCGACGGGTCCTTGGCGTTGGCCCGGTCCTCGAAGCAGGTACGGAAGCCGGCCTCGATCTGCCGGGTCACGGCCGGCGGGACCCCGGCCCCCTGGAGGTCGCGCTGGAGGCCGCCGAGGACGTCGTCGGCCACGCCCGCGGCCTGGCTGCCCAGCAGCCCGAAGAAGATGACCCCGATCAGGGCCACCCCGACCGCCCCGCCAACCTGCTGGACGGTGGTGAGCACGCCCGAGGCGGCGCCGGCGTCCTGGCCTCTGATGCCGGCCAGGATCACGTTGACCAGCGGGGCGATCACGCAGCCGAGGCCGAGGCCGCAGAGCAGCAGGGCCGGGAGCAGCTGCCAGGAGTGGACGGCACCGCCGTAGCGGTCCACCGTCCAGATGAGCGCCCCCATCCCGGCCACCAGCAGCAGCGAGCCCACGCTGAGGATTCGCCGGCCGAGGGTCGGCACCAGCCGGACCGACGCCGCCGAGGCCAGCGCCGACCCGACCGCGAACGGCACCCCGGTCAGTCCGGCGTGCAGCGGGCTGAACCCCAGGCCGATCTGGAGCCACAGCGAGAAGGTCAGGAAGAACGCCGGGATGCCCATGAAGAAGATGGCGGCCAGGGCCAGCCCGGGAACAAACGAGGGCTGGCGGAACAGGTCGAGGTCGACCAGGGGCGAGCCGTCGCGCGCCTTCTTGCGCCGCTCGTAGAGGGCGAAGCCGGCCAGCACGGGCACGGAGGCGGCCATCGACAGGAACGTCCACGGGGGCCAGTCCACGTCGCGGCCCTGGACCAGGGGAAAGACGAGCAGCAGCAGCCCGGCGGTGACGATGGCGACGCCGACCAGGTCGAGCCGCAGCGCCCGCGGCGCTTTCGACTCGGCCAGGAAGCGGCTCGCGAAAGCCAGGGCGGCGATCCCGATCGGGACGTTGACCAGGAAGATCGGTCGCCACTCGAGCCCGAGCAGGTTGGCCTCGATCAGCAGCCCGCCGACCAGGGGGCCGGTGATGGTGGCCAGCCCGATGGTGGCCCCGAACATGCCGAACGCGGTGGCCCGCTCCCGGGGCGGGAAGGTGACCTGGATGACCGAGAGGATCTGGGGGAACATGACCGCCCCGAACAGGCCCTGGAGGACGCGCGAGGCGATCAGCATGGACGGGCTCTGGGCCAGCCCGCAGAGGGCGGATGCGAGGGTGAAGCCGGCCATGCCGATCATGAACATGCGCTTGCGGCCGTAGATGTCACCGAGGCGCCCGCCGGTGATCAGCATGATCGCAAAGGCCAGCTGGTAGCCGGCCAGCACCCACTGGATCTGGGAGTAGGTGGCGTCGAGGTCGCGCTGGATCGAGGGGATGGCCACGTTCACGATGCTGATGTCGACCAGCTGCATGAAGCCGGCGGTCAGCACGACGGCAAGGGCGACCCAGCGCCGCGGGTCGGCGCCGCCCGGCGCCCGGCCGGGCTCGGCGGTGGCGGTCGAGGTGCTCATGGTCGTCGCTCCAGTTCACTCGGGTCAGGCAGGGAGGCCGGGGCGGGGGAGAGCCCGGTGAGCAGGGTGGCCACCAGCTCGGCGGCCGGGTCGGGCCGGTCGGGGAACGGGAGCGTCTCGGGGCCGGTCATCAGCTCAACGAACACGAGCTGCTGGCAGGCGCCGAGCAGCAGCAGGGCGGCCGCCGCCGGGTCGGCGCCCGGAGCGACCCGGCCAAGCGCCTGCTCGGCCCGGAGGTACGCGATCACCGGCTCCCAGGCCCGGTGGGGCCCGCCGCCCCGCTCGGCCAGCAGGGCCCGGAACCGCCCCAGCAGCTCGGGGTCGGCGAACAGCGAGGACCCGAGCGGCAGGATGTCCCGGTAGAGCTGCAGGGCCCCCCTGGCCAGCTCGGTCAGGTTTCCCTGGACCGTGCCGAGGCCGGCCTTCCCGGGAAGGTGCCCGACCATCTCGATGAAGGCGGGCAGGAGCCGCTCGTGCACGGCCCGGACCAGGTCGAGCTTGTCGGCGAAGTGCAGGTACAAGGTGCCCTCGGCGTAGCCGGCCTCCCGGGCGATCTCCTTGGTGGTCGCCCTGGCCAGGCCCTTGGCGCGCAGGACACGCTCGGCGGCGTCGACCAGCTGGGCCCTGGTCCCGGTCGGCGGGGGACTGAGTGAGTGCTCATTCATCGGCCGCCAGAGTATGAGGGGTCGCGCACCCGCGTCAACGGGCAAAACGAAGGGGGAGCCGCCGCGGCTCCCCCTTCGCCTGCCGTCAGGCGTGGTAGACGGCGATCCCGTCGTGCTCGGCCGTCCCGCCACGGCCGTTGGCCTGGATCAGCAGGTGGCCGTGGAACGACTGGTCGGGGTAGCGCCAGGAGACGGACCAGCGCTCGCCGTTCTCGCTGGTGCGGTCGACCCCGAGCAGCCGGGCGTGAGGCCGGTTGCCGGTGCCGCTGGGGATCAGCAGCACGCGGAGCTCGTCGATGGCGAAGCCCTTGACGCCGACGGTGAGGGTCCCGGTCCCGGCGAGGGTCACCAGCTGGCTCGAGGCGGCCGGGCGCGGGTCGGTGACGACGCCCAGGATCTGGGGCTTGTGGTCGCTGTTGACGAACCGGACCCGGACCGCGGTGGCGGTGAAGACGCCGAGGTCGGCGCCGGAGTCGGGGGTGAAGACCACCCAGCCGGCGTCGCCGGTGGGTCGGGTGAAGGTGACCTGGCCGCTGAACGGGCCGAGCGAGTCCGCCCCGCCGGTCACAAAGCCCTTGCCGAGCACGCGGTCGGCGCCGTGGCGGTCCTCGGTGACGGTCACGTGCACCGTGCCCTCGTAGGCGACCGACATGCCGCTCACGGGCAGCGGCGAGGAGATGCGGGAGAAGGGCAGCGGCTGCTCGACCTCGATGGTGCCGGCCATGGCCCCGGTCGCGACCCAGCCGTTGGTGTAGCGGTGCAGCTGGACCTTGGTGGTGATGGTGTCCAGCAGGCGGCCGCCCTCGCCGGCCCGCGGGTGGAGGCCGACCTCGGCCGTGGCCGCGCCGGTCCTGCGGTAGGACGCGGCCACCGGGTCGCGCATGCCGAGCTCGCGCATGAAGGCCACGGCGGCGGCCTTGGCGGCACGGTCGGGCTGGTCGACGGGCGGCCTGGGCGTGGGCGGAGGCGCCGGGTCGGTGCCCTTGTCGGGAGTGGTCTTGTTGCCGGTCGCTGGGGTGACGGAGGTGGTGGCTGGGCTGGCCACGGCGGCGGGCTGGGCCGGGTTGTCGCGGCCGACCACGAAGGCGGTGGCGACCCCGACCACGACGGCGAGCACGCCGGCGACGGCCACGAGACGGAGATGAGCTGGACGCATTGCTGACCCCCCGGTCGACGCTCCTCTGCTGGGAGCGGTCGCCTACCAGGGTCGACCGTTCCGGTCACGAATCCCGATCGGCGCCATCTCGGACACATCCCCGAACGGTCTCCGGCCGGTCTCGGTTCGTGTGTGTGGTCCGTTACCCGGAGACCTTGACCCTGCCCCGCATGTCGGGCTGGTGCTCCCATTTGACCTTCTGGCCGACCTTGGCCCTGACCGTCCTGGGGACGAAGGCGAAGTCGACGATGCGCACGTCGTCGGTGTCGGCGTCGCCGGAGGCGCTCCCGCGGCTGGTCGAGGAGGCGGCCGCCGGGGCGATGGCCGCCTCGCCCTTGTCCTCGCCCCCGCCCCCGCCGGCGCAGCCGGCGGCCAGCACGGCCGCGACGGCCACCAGGATCAGGATCGTGCGGGTGCGGCGCACCGCGGGGACCTCCTCGGACGACGGCCACCAGAGGAACCGTGCGGGCTGGCCGGTGGTTCCCGTTTGCCAACCTACCCGGTCAAGGAGCACGCTGCTGGTCGCCATGACCGCCCAAGCCACAGGGAACCTGGCGCCATGACCGAAGGCCGGCTCGCGCCCGAGGAGGTCCGGACGCGGACCTTCAGTAGGGTCGTTCGTGGGTACAAGCGGCGCGAGGTTCGCCGCCTGCTCGAACGGGCCGCCACCGACCTGGCCCGCCTGCGCAACGGCCTTGGCGCCAGCGGCCCCGGCGACCAGCTCCCCCTCACCCCGGAAGAGGTCGAGGAGGCGCGGTTCCAGCCCGCCATCGGTGGTTACGAGATGGACGAGGTCGACCGGTTCCTCGACGAGGTCGTGGCCGAGCTCGAGCAGGCCGCCCACGAGCCCCTGCGCCCACCCTCGGCCCTGCCCGCC
>Ga0247818_10002871_pt1 | contig 11118 bp, 8 predicted proteins | sample 13C_Glucose_Day1_FD_192424 | JGI IMG/M metagenome (GOLD analysis project Ga0247818, IMG submission 192424) | Soil microbial communities from agricultural site in Penn Yan, New York, United States - 13C_Glucose_Day1 | ecosystem: Environmental > Terrestrial > Soil > Agricultural land | place: USA...
CGCCATCGCCCGCTACCGCAAGACCCACCCGGACGTGACCTTCGACCTGACCATGGCCAACCGCGTGCCGGACCTGCTCGACGAGGGCTACGACGTGTCCATCGTGCTGGCCAGCGAACTGCCGGACTCGGGCTTCGTCTCGCAACGCCTGGGCATCACCTACAGCATCGTCTGCGCCTCCCCGGCCTATGTGAAAGCCAACGGCTGCGCGCAAAAACCCAGCGACCTGCTGAACCACGCCTGCCTGCGCCTCGTCAGCCCGGTGATCCCCCTGGAAAAATGGGCCTTCAACGGCCCGGACGGCCAGGAAATGGTCACCATCAACAGCTCGCCGTTCCTGGTGAACTCCGCCGACGCGATGAAAGCCGCAATCATCAGCGGCATGGGCGTCGGCGTCCTGCCGGTCTACGCCGCCATCGAAGGCCTGCGCAACGGCACGCTGGTGCGGATGATGCCGAACTACCGCTCGCAGGAACTCAACCTGTACGCGATCTACCCCTCGCGGCAATACCTGGACGCGAAGATCAAGACCTGGGTCGAGTACTTGCGCGGGTCACTGCCGGAGATATTAGCGGCGCATCAGGCGGAACTGGCCGCCTACGAGTTAAGCGGCAACCTCGCCGGAGCCCGCGTCGCCAACTGATCTTCAACACATCGCCAAACCTGTAGGAGCTGCCGCAGGCTGCGATCTTTTGCCCTTGATGTTTAAAAATCAAAAGATCGCAGCCTACGGCAGCTCCTACAGAAGCGGTGATTTGACGGTCGTCGCTCGGAAGTGGGGTGAATAGGCTGGTTCGGTTGCTGAAACATCGGCGACCGGGTCTGGAAAACCCGAAGGGTCAAAGCACATGACATAATGCCGCGCTTTTTCAGCGCCGGTGTTTTAGTTATGGCGGCTGTACGAGGGAGACCTTCGGGTCTGCCGGGTTTGATCCTTTGCCGGTTTTTCCAGCCTGCGTACAGCTGCCACCCACTTCGCCTGGAAAACGAAAAGTGGCAGTTCCATTTCGTCAAAAGGATCTTTGCCATGATTAAGCCTTCACCCAATCCGCCCCAAGCGGAAAGCACTTCCCCCTACGAATCCCTCGATTCAAAAAAACCCACGACGCCACCGAACGCGCTCTCGACCACTACCTGAAACCTTCCGCTGCTGCTGTGAGACTCCACAAACCCAGCAGCATGTTCCAGGTCCTCCCGACATGGACAACGAAAGCCTGATGGTTCACGCCTGCGAATCACTGGCCTCGGCGAGCATCATGCTGGCTGAGCTGGCGGTGAGTCGGGTGCTGGATAACCACGAAATTTCGCAGTCTCCAACACAACCAATCCCCCCGTGGGAGCCTGCTCGCGAAGGCGCCAGCGCATTCAATATTTATGGTGCCTGCCCCACCGCTTTCGCGAGCAGGCTCACTCCTACAGTGGAATGGGGGCAGTCAGTTGGAGATTGGTCGGCTGGCAGGCCGCCTTCGCGGGCAGGCTCGCTCCTACAATTGGATGGGGGCAGTCAGTTGGAGATTGGTCGGCTGGCAGGCCGTCTTCGCGAGCAGGCTCGCTCCTACAATTGGATGGGGGCAGTCAGTTGGAGATTGGTCGGCTGGCAGGCCGTCTTCGCGAGCAGGCTCGCTCCTACAGTGGAATGGGGGCAGTTAGTTGGAGATTGGTCGGCTGTCAGGCCGTCTTCGCGAGCAGGCTCACTCCTACAGTGGGAATGGGGCAGTTAGTTGGAGATTGGTCGGCTGTCAGGCCGCCTTCGCGGGCAGGCTCGCTCCTACAATTGGATGGGGGCAGTCAGTTGGAGATTGGTCGGCTGTCAGGCCGCCTTCGCGGGCAGGCTCGCTCCTACAATTGGACGGGGGCAGTCAGTTGGAGATTGGTCGGCTGGCAGGCCGTCTTCGCGAGCAGGCTCGCTCCTACAGTGGGAATGGGGCAGTCAGTTGGAGATTGGTCGGCTGGCAGGCCGTCTTCGCGAGCAGGCTCACTCCTACAATTGGATTGGGTCAGTCAGTTGGAGATTGGTCGGCTGTCAGGCCGTCTTCGCGGGCAGGCTCGCTCCTACAATTGGATGGGGGCAGTCAGCTGGAGATTGGTCGGCTGTCAGGCCGTCTTCGCGAGCAGGCTCGCTCCTACAGTGGAATGGGGGCAGTCAGTTGGAAATTGGTCGGCTGTCAGGCCGTCTTCGCGGGCAGGCTCGCTCCTACAATTGGATGGGGGCAGTCAGTTGGAGATTGGTCGGCTGTCAGGCCGTCTTCGCGAGCAGGCTCGCTCCTACAGTGGAATGGGGGCAGTCAGTTGGAAATTGGTCGGCTGTCAGGCCGTCTTCGCGAGCAGGCTCGCTCCTACAGTGGAATGGGGGCAGTCAGTTGGAGACTGGTCGGCTGTCAGGCCGCCATCGCGAGCAGGCTCGCTCCTACAATTGGATTGGGTCAGTCAGTTGGAGACTGGTCGGCTGTCAGGCCGCCATCGCCAGCAGGCTGGCTCCTGCAGAAGAGCAAAAGCCGAACGCATGCTCTTCACCACTCAATGGCCGAGTGTCAGCTCGCCGAAAGCTCTTGATCTTGCCGTGCCGGCCCCATCGGCAGGCTGAGTGGAGGGGGTTATCCGGGGGTGGGAGCGCAGCGACGTTTGGCGCAGCCAAACACATCGAGAGGAGGTGCAGCGAAGCAAACCGGAGGCGATGCCCCCGGATGAACCCCGCAACGAAGGAACCCGAGCCACGGCGAGGGCCGTACGCCGGGGCCAAGCCTTTTGGTTACTTTTCGGCGTCTGGAAAAGTGACTCGCCGTAAGGGCGAAACCGCCAGCCGCAACACCCGAAGCAACAGATAAACACCCAAAACCCAGAAGCATGGTCGGCCCAGAGGCCGCCAAGACAAGCCAAACCCCACAAAGAAATGTTAGCGTGCTTGGTAATAAAGACAGCCGAGCCCAAGCCCAATGAAAAAAACAGTCCTGGCCTTCAGCCGCATCACCCCGCCCATGATCGAACGCCTCCAGCAAGAGTTCGACGTCATCGTCCCCAACCCGAAAAACGGCGACATCAACGCCCAATTCAACGAAGCCCTGCCCCACGCCCACGGCCTGATCGGCGTCGGCCGCAAACTCGGCAAAGCCCAGCTCGAAACCGCCACAAAACTCGAAGTGGTCTCCAGCGTCTCCGTCGGCTACGACAATTACGACCTCGACTACTTCAATGAACGCGGGATCATGCTCACCAACACCCCGGACGTGCTCACCGAAAGCACCGCCGACCTCGCCTTCGCCCTGATCATGAGCAGCGCCCGCCGCGTCGCCGAACTCGACGCCTGGACCAAGGCCGGCCAATGGCAAGCCAGCGTCGGCGCCCCCTTGTTCGGCTGTGACGTCCACGGCAAAACCCTGGGCATCGTCGGCATGGGCAACATCGGCGCCGCCATCGCCCGCCGCGGCCACTTCGGCTTCAACATGCCGATCCTCTACAGCGGCAACAGCCGCAAGGCCGAACTGGAACAACAACTCGGTGCAGAATTTCGTAGCCTCGACCAGTTGCTCGCCGAGGCTGATTTCGTCTGCCTGGTCGTGCCGCTCAGCGCCAAGACCCGCCACCTGATCAGCCACCGCGAACTGGCGCTGATGAAACCGGGCGCGATTCTGGTCAACATTTCCCGTGGCCCGGTGGTCGACGAGCCGGCGTTGATCGAAGCCCTGCAAAATAACCGCATCCGCGGCGCCGGTCTGGACGTCTACGAGAAAGAACCGCTGGCCGAATCGCCGCTGTTCCAGTTGAAAAATGCGGTGACATTGCCGCACATCGGCTCCGCTACGAATGAAACCCGCGAAGCCATGGCCAATCGCGCAATGAGCAACTTGCGCAGTGCCTTGCTCGGCGAGCGTCCACAGGATCTGGTGAACCCGCAGGTCTGGCGCGGTTAAACACAATCGGGCAAGTGTCAGAAGACACTTGCCCGTCAAGTTACGCACTTGCACATACTTTGCAATTCAACCCGTCACCAAAAAAAAAGACCCCGCTATAAACTCTCCCGGCATATCGAACTCTCGAAAAATGTTATGGAGAACACACTTGAACGCTCTGACCATGGATAAAATTATCCGCTACAGCAAAGTCATACTGATGTGCTACTTCAGTTTTTTTGGCTTGCTGATGATGTTCAGCAATTTCACCGACTACGGTTCAAACTACCAATATGTCGCGCATATCCTGAGCATGGACACCACCGAACACAACGTCAACTTGCGCTACCGCGCCATCACCTCGCCAATTCTGCACCACCGCGTCTACTGGTTGATCATTACCCTGGAAGTCACTTTCAGCGCATTTTGCATGTTGGGTGCCTATCAATTACTCAAGAACATTAACGCGTCCAGCGAGGAATTCCATGAAGCCAAGAAGTTTTCGATCATTGGCCTTTTAATAGCTATTTTCATCTACTACGTATGCTTTCAAGTTATCGGTATCGAATGGTTCGACATGGACACCTCAAGAATCTGGAACGCCAAGGATTGGGCCCGGCATATTGTCGATTTTATCTTGCCGCTGATGATTTACATCGTAATAAAAATCGAGCGCTGAACATTAGCGCCCGAACAGTTACATGCTCAAGCCAACTTGCCCTGACGGGGCAATGCCACGGTACGAGGTTTGCGAAATACCAAGACGTTGCCGAACATCACCAGGACCAGCCCGACCAGTGCCGGCGCCGTCCATTGGTAGCCTTCGGCAAACGCCGACACGTTCAGCGCCACCACCGGAAACAGCACCGTGCAATAGGCTGCACGCTCCGGGCCCATGCGTCCGACCAGCGTCAGGTAGGCAGTGAAGCCAATCACCGAGCCAGGGATCACCAGATACAGCAGCGCGCCGACGTAACGTGGCGACCAGTCCATATCGAACGGAATGCCTTTGACCAGGCACCACACCGACAACATCGCCGCCCCGTAGGCCATACCCCAGGCGTTGGTGGTCAACGGTTTCAGACCGGCCTTCTGCTGCAGGCTCGACAGCATGTTGCCCGCCGAGAAACACAAGGTGCCACACAGCGCCAGGCCAAGACCGAGCAAGGTCTGCGGGCTCGCGTGATGGCCGGCCAGTTCCGGCCAGAACAGCATTCCCAGACCAAACAGGCCGAGCGCTCCCCCCATCAGCACGTTACGGGCGATACGCTGACCGAAGAACACCCGGGCATTGAGCGCATTCCACAAAGTGGCTGTGGAAAACACCACCGCGACCAGCCCGCTGGGTATCCACTGGCTGGCGGTCAGAAAGCACATGAAGTTGACGCAAAACAGGCACAAACCCTGCGCCACGCAGATCAGATGCCCGCGCCGATTCATCGGTTGCAGCCGCCGGCTGAGCAGCAACAACACAAACAGCACCAGCGCGGCGAGGCCAAAGCGATAGACGATCGATACCGGAATCGCGACTACGCCCAGTTGCCATTTCAGGGCAATCCAGGTGGTGCCCCAGATCAGCACGGTCAGCAGATACAGCGAAAGGTTCATGACGAGACTCCTGAGGACACCGGACACTCTGTAGCGAGCGAGCTTGCTCGCGCTTGAGTGCGCAGCACTCACTGATGGGTCCGCTGCGCAGCCCGGCGAGAGCAAGCTCCCTCGCTACAGGGTTGTGTTGTATGGAGATTCAGGGTGCGGCAGCCAGGATCGGCGCGCTTGCAGATTCTTGCGCTTTTGTCGCTCGACAGGCTGGCAGCGCGCAGGCTACGGAGTAGGATGCAAGGCGTTGGAGAGAACCGAACATGGCCGCTATCGATACCCTGCAAGTCTTTCAAGCCCTCAACCGCTCGCCGAACGCACGCCTTGTGCACAGCGCCGAGCTCGGTGACGGCTTGTCTGCGGCCTTGTGGACCAACCACCACGATGCCCAGGAATACGAAGCGCCGAGCCACCACACCCTGTCCTGCTACATCGCCGGTGGCACCGGGACTTTTCGTCGCGGCCAACCGGGCCACAAGGGTGGGCCGGACAAGCTGTGCATCCTGCCGGCGGATCATGAATCCGGTTGGGTGATCAACGGCGATATCCGCCTCGCTCATCTGTATTTCAGTGCCGAGCAGTTTGCGTTGGGGTGCGTCACCTTGCTCGATCGCGAGCCGCGAGAGATGCAACTGCGTGAGCAGACTTTTCTGGAAGACCCGCAGCAGGCCCGACGCTTTCGGCAGTTACTGACGCTGAATTGGGACGAACCTGCCGAACGCTTGCTGACCAGCAGCATTGCCCATGAATTGATCAGCCATACCCTGCTCAGCCAGGTCGGCGCGCGCCAGGGTTTGCGCCTCAAGGGCGGACTGGCGCCCCATCAGCGGCGGCAATTGGTCGAGTTCATCGACAGTCAGTTGGCCGAACCGATCAGCCTCGGGCAACTGGCCGGGCTGTGTGCGTTGTCGGAATACCACTTTGCGCGGATGTTTCGCGTGAGCTTTGGCTTGCCGCCGCATCAGTACGTACTGGCACGGCGCTTGAACCGGGCGCGGGAATTGTTGCGCGGGACGGCGTTGCCGCTGGGGGAAATCGCGCTGGCGTGCGGCTTTGCCAGTGCCAGTCATTTCACCAACCGGTTTCGGCAGGTGTTGGGTGGGACCCCGGGGGAATATCGGCAGGCGTTTTTGCGTTAGAGCCAGATCAAGAGATCGCAGCCTGCGGCAGCTCCTCCAGTTGGAATGCGTTTCCCCTGTAGGAGCTGCCGCAGGCTGCGATCTTTTGCTGTTTACGGATCAGAATTCCAGCGTGCTCGACAACGAAATCTGCCGCGAATCGCCCATCGACACAAAGAACCGGCTCGCCGCCGAGGTGTAGTAGGTACGGTCGAACAGGTTCTTCACGTTGAGCTGGAACTTGACCTTCTGCCCTTCAAGTCTGGTGTCGTAAGTGGCGAACGCATCGGCCACGGTATAGCTCGGCAGGTCGAAATCATTCACCGCGTTGCCCGCGCGTTCGCCGACATACCGCGCCCCGGCACCGACCCGCAGTTGATCACCACCGATCACACTGCCGAAGTCATACACCGCCGACAATGAGCCGCTGTTCTTTGCCACGTTTTGCAGGCGATTGCCTTTGTAGTCCGGGTCTTCGGTGACCTCGGCATCGGTGTAGGCATAGGCGCCGATCAGGCTCCAACGATCGGTCAGTTGACCGGTCAGATCCAGCTCCAGCCCCCGGGAACGTACTTCGCCCGCCGCGCTGTAAATGGTGGTCGGGCCTTCAGAATTGGAGACCAGCACGTTGCGCTTCTTGATGTCGAACAGTGCGATATTGCCAGTGATGCGCCCCGGCATATCCAGACGCGCCCCCAGTTCCCACGACTTGGCTTCTTCCGGTGCAATGCTGCCGTCGAGCACAGTGCTGCTGCCACTGAGTGGGGCGATGGTCGAGTTGGGTTTGAACGATTCGGTGTAGCTGCCGTAGAACGACAACTCGTCGGTGTAGCGATACACCAGCCCCGCGCGTGGTACGAATTTCTGCCCGTTGCTGTCGGTGTTGGCCTTGAACGGCACACCTTTGCCGGCGTACTGGTCGTACTCCTGGAAGCGCCCGCCCGCGACCAGAATCCACTGGTCATTGAGGTGAATGGAATCCTGCAGAAACACCGAATCGCTGCGCAGCAGATCGGTCTGCGCACTGTCCGCCGGGCTGACCGTGGTGCCTTCGACTTCGCGGCCGTAGACCGGATTGACATAGCTGAAGGTGCTCAGGCTTTTCTGGCGGATCAGGTCGGCGCGGTAGATCTTGCGGTACTCATCGTCAACGCCGAACACCAGATCATGTTGCATGCCCAGCAGGTTGACCTTGCCTTCGAGGCTGGCGGTGGTGAAACGGTCAGTGCTGATCGCGCCTTGCGTGCCGTCCATGCTGCGGGTCAGCGTGCCTTTCTTGGTGTCGATGGCGGTCACGCGCACCTGGCTGGCGTCGTAGGTCTCGCGGTTCCAGCTGTAGCCGAAGTGAGCTTTCCAGTCGTCATTGAGTTCGTGGTCGGCCTCGAAGTGGTAGAGGTCGGAACGCCCCTCCATGTCGTTGAACGGCTCGTCCAGACGCTCGTTGCGCGAGATGTCCAGCGGATGGTTGGTGCGCGGATCGATCACCGTGCCACGGTCGAACGGGGTGAGAAACTCGCGGTGTTCATAGCCGAACGACAGCTTGGTGCGCTCGCCGAACCAGGCCAGCGACGGTGCGATCAGCGTCTCGCGGTGAGTGCCGTAGTTGCGCCAGTAATCTTCGTCTTCGTGATCCAGGACCAGCCGGTAGGCCAGCCCGGATTCACCCAGCGCACCGGTGCTGTCGAAGGTGCCGCCGCTGCCATTCTTGCCGTCGCCGTAGGTCGAGCCACGCAGGGTCAAGGCGTTGTATTGAGTCAGTTCCGGCTTCTTGCTGACCAGGTTGACCACACCGCCCGGGTCCTGAATGCCGTAGAGCAACGAGGCCGGGCCCTTGAGCACTTCGACCCGATCGACCGTGGCGTTCATGCCGCGGCCCTGCACGATCGGCATCCCGTCGCGCATGATCGAGCCGTTGCGGTTGTCACCGAAGCCACGGGTCATCACCGAGTCCTGGGTGCTGCCCAAGGTGTTGCCCTGGGTGATGCCACTGACGTTGGCCAGCGCATCGTCGAGATTGCGCGGGGCCTGATCGCGAATGACCTGGGCCGGGATCACGTTGACGGTCTGCGGGATTTCCTGCAACGAAGCCGAGGAGCGCATCACCGAACTGGTCTGCGGCGGCTGATAGCTCATCGACTCGTCACGCATCGAAGTGATGGTGGTCGCGCCAAGATTGAGTGCGCCTGCGCTGGGCTGCGGTTCCAGCGCCAGGGTGTGGCTGTCGGTACGGCGGAAGGTCATGCCGGAGCCACTGAGCAGGCGTTGCAGCGCCTGTTCGGCGCTCATCTGGCCACTGACCGCCGGGGCATTGAGGCCGTATGGCGCTTCGTCGGTGTAGACCACACTTTGCCCGGTGACGCGGCTGAAGTCGCTCAGAGCCTGGGGCAGCGGTTTGGCGCTCAGGGAGAAATTGAACTGTTTCTGCGCCGGGCTGCTGACGGTTTCAGCGGCCAGCGCCACGCTCATCGGCAACAGCGCCAATGCGCAAAAACTCAATGCCGAAACACCCAACCACTGTTTGACCGAACCCGATTTTGCCCTGGACTTCATTGCTCAATGACCTGTGTAGAACCGCAACGGATGCGAATGAATCGCAGTTTCAGTCACTACACGGATGGGGCTGTGGTTTACCTCACCACAAATTTGAAAATATTTTTCGGGACGTGCGTTTTCGGTGCCGACGCCTTCGCGAGCAGGCTCGCTCCCACAGAGAATGCATTCCAAAGGTGGGAGCGAGCCTGCTCGCGAAAGGGCCAGCCCCCTCAGCGCAGAATGATCAGATGCCCCAGCACCTGATGCTGCTCAAACCCCATTACCCCTTGCAGGGAACTGAGCACCGCCTGCGGATCCTTGCTCGGAAAACTGCCGCTGACCTTGCGCGCCGCCAGCTCATCGTTGAGCACAACGATCCGCCCTGGGTAATAACGCCGCAGATCCTCCACCACATCGGCCAGTGACGCCTTGTAGTAAGTCAGCCAGCCCTGACGCCAGGCCAGTCGTGCCTCGCTGTCCACCGCATGGAGTTTTTCTGCCGCGCCGTTAGCGAAAGCCACTTGTTGTCCGGCCGTCAGAATCTGCTGCGGCGCGTTGCGATCCGCCGTCACGCCAACGCGCCCGGACAGCACCGTGACCTGCGCACCGTGAGGCTGCAGTCGCACTTCGAATTGCGTGCCGAGTACCCGCGTCTCGCCCTTCTCCGCCGCGACCACAAACGGATCCCCCGTATGCGTGACGCTGAAGAAACCGGCGCCACGGCGAAGCTGCACATGCCGTTCGCCATGGCTGAAATCCACGGCGATGGCACTGTCGGCATCCAGCGTGACTTGCGATTGATCGGCCAGGGTCACCGTGCGGATTTGCCCCGGTGCCGAGACATAATCGGCGCCCAGATCATCGATCCAGCGCTGCGGCTGCCAGCCCGTGCCGAGGCTGATCATCAGCATCAGACACGCGGCCATCGCCAGCGCGCCCGACCAACGCACCAGCGTTGAACGACGCGGACGATCCATCGCATTCAGGTAGCCCTGCAACGCAAACGCCTCTTCATCGGCCAAGGTACGCGCCGGACTTTCGCTCAACTCCCAGAGTACTTGCGCCTGGGCATAGGCCTCGGCGTGGGCCGGGTCGGCGCGCAGCCATTGGCTGAAGGTCAGTTGATCGCCAGTGCTCGGGCGGTCGTGCAGCAGACTCAGCCAGGCGAGCGCGGCCTGTTCCTGAGCGGGCGTCGGGGTGACGCGGTCGGTGGGTTTCACGGTGCTTTCCCTGGCAGGCGTGGCGCGGGTTCGCGCAGGCTGGCCTTGCAGGCCTCGAGGGCGCGCATCATATGTTTTTCCACGGCGCTTTGGGACAGCCCCATGGCTTTGGCGATGTCCGCGTACTTGCGGCCGTGGATGCGATTGAGCAAAAAGATCTGCCGGGTGCGCTCGGGCAACGCGCGCAATGCCGCTTCGACATGGCGCAGATCATTGCCCGCTTCGAGCGCGGCTTGCGGTTCGCTGCCGTGGCTGTCCGGCTCATCCGGTTGCCAGCCCTCGTTGACCCGCACGCGCGTGCCTTCGCTGCGCAAGTGGTCGATGGCGATGTTGCCGGCGCAACGCAAAAGGTAGGTGCTGAGTTCTTCGACCTGCACCAGCGGCCGCCGCCAGAAACGCAGGAACAGATCCTGCACCAGATCCGCCGCCGTGGCCCGGCAACCGACGCGCCGGTTCACCAGCGCTTCCATCTGCGAGCGCTGCGACAGGAACACCTGGAGAAAATGCGCACGCGCGCCGTGCGGCTCGTCGTCGCGGGATTCCGGAGGATGACCGATCAGCATGTCAGCCCTGCGCCCAGGCGGCGACCGGACTGGCCAGCAGGCTCAACCCGGCCAGTGCGAGGGCCAGACGTGGGCGATACGGCAGCAACAGCACCAACGCCAAGGCGCTGAGCATGAGCACCGCGAACCAGTCGACCAGACCGAAACTCCAGCCGTGTGCAGCGACTGCCGCCCAAAGCGACAGCCCGAGCAACAGCCA
>Ga0247818_10002872_pt1 | contig 11116 bp, 8 predicted proteins | sample 13C_Glucose_Day1_FD_192424 | JGI IMG/M metagenome (GOLD analysis project Ga0247818, IMG submission 192424) | Soil microbial communities from agricultural site in Penn Yan, New York, United States - 13C_Glucose_Day1 | ecosystem: Environmental > Terrestrial > Soil > Agricultural land | place: USA...
GGCATAAAGCCAAAAGCACCCAGGTCATCGTGTCGACACGTGTGTGGATTTAAGCTTTTCGGGGTATCCCCGGAAAGCGGCGCATTTTATACCACAGGGTGCGCAGAAACGGAACCCGGAATCTGTAATCGCACCAAGGACATGGGCGCAGCCCCCTTGGAATCGCCTCAAGGCACACCATTGTATAGAGAGAGACGATGCACGCAGGCGCGGATTTGCGCCTTTCGTCTGTTAGAATCGGGTTTTTCAGGGTCGCAAAACGCACACCTGCCACCCTGGTCCGTATCAGTAAGCGCCGCCGAGCGCAGAGAGAGCCTGTATGACCGTCAACCTCAAAACCCCCGAGGACATCGCTGGCATGCGTGTCGCCGGCAAGCTGGCCGCCGATGTGCTGGAAATGATTGCCGAACACGTCAAACCGGGCGTTACCACCGATCAACTGAACCAGATCTGCCACGACTACATCGTCAACGTGCAGCAGGCCATCCCTGCCCCGCTCAACTACAAGGGTTACCCGAAGTCGATCTGCACCTCGATCAACCACGTGGTCTGCCACGGCATTCCGAATGACAAGCCGCTGAAGAATGGCGACACCCTCAACATCGACGTCACCGTGATCAAGGACGGCTACCACGGCGACACCAGCCGCATGTTCCACATCGGCGAAGTGCCGGTCTGGGCCGAACGCCTGTCGCAGGTCACCCAGGAATGCATGTACAAGGCGATCGAAATCGTCAAACCTGGCTGCCGCCTCGGCGACATCGGTGAGATCATCCAGAAGCACGCGGAAAAGAACGGTTTCTCGGTGGTTCGCGAATTCTGCGGCCACGGCATCGGCAAGGTGTTCCACGAGGAACCGCAGATCCTGCACTACGGCCGCGCCGGTACCGGCATGGAACTGAAGGCCGGCATGACCTTCACCATCGAGCCGATGATCAACCAGGGCAAGGCTGACACCAAGGTACTGGGCGACGGCTGGACTGCGATCACCAAGGACCGCAAGCTCTCGGCACAGTGGGAACACACCCTGCTGGTGACCGACACCGGCTACGAGATCTTCACCCTGCGCGCCGACGACACCATCCCGCGCGTCTCGGCCTGACCCCAAGAACGCTCCCAGCCTTATAGAAGGAAAGCCAATCGATGCCGCAGGTGGATCCCGAACTCTTCGACCGCGGCCAGTTCCAGGCTGAACTGGCCCTGAAAGCGAGTCCCATTGCGGCGTTCAAAAAGGCGATCCGCCAGGCTCGCGAGGTCCTCGACACGCGTTTTCGCAGTGGTCGCGACATTCGCCGGCTGATCGAAGACCGGGCGTGGTTCGTCGACAATATCCTGCAAAAGGCCTGGGAGCAGTTCAACTGGAGCGAAGACGCCGATATCGCGCTGGTCGCGGTCGGCGGCTACGGCCGTGGTGAGTTGCACCCCTATTCCGACATCGACCTGCTGATCCTGCTGGACAGCGCCGATCACGAAGTCTTTCGCGATTCCATCGAGCGTTTTCTGACGCTGCTGTGGGACATCGGCCTGGAAGTCGGTCAGAGCGTACGCTCGGTCGACGAATGCGCCGAAGAAGCCCGCGCCGACCTGACGGTGGTCACCAACCTGATGGAAAGCCGCACCATCTGCGGCCCCGAGCGCCTGCGCCAGCGCATGCTCGATGTCACCAGTACGGCCCACATGTGGCCGGCCAAGGAGTTTTTCCTGGCCAAACGCGCTGAGCAAAAGGCCCGTCACCACAAGTACAACGACACCGAATACAACCTGGAACCCAACGTCAAAGGCTCGCCCGGTGGCCTGCGGGATATCCAGACGATTCTGTGGGTGGCCCGGCGTCAATACGGCACCCTGAACCTGCGCGCCCTCGCCGGCGAAGGTTTCCTGGTCGAGAGCGAAAACGCCCTGCTGGCGTCGTCCCAGGAATTCCTCTGGAAAGTGCGTTACGCCCTGCACATGCTCGCCGGTCGCTCCGAAGATCGCCTTTTGTTCGACCATCAACGGACGATTGCCGGCCTGCTCGGCTTTGAAGGTGACGACGCGAAACAGGCCGTCGAAAACTTCATGCAGCAATATTTCCGCGTGGTGATGAGCATCGCCCAGCTCAGCGACCTGATCATTCAGCATTTCGAGGAAGTCATCCTCGCCCCGGAAGACGAAGCGCCGCCGCAGCCGATCAACTCGCGCTTTCAACTGCACGACGGCTACATCGAAGCACGTAACGACAACGTGTTCCGCCGCACGCCGCTCGCCATGCTCGAGATCTTCGTGCTGATGGCCCAGCAGCCTGAAATCAAAGGCGTGCGCGCCGATACCATTCGCCTGCTGCGGGAAAATCGTCATCTGATCGACGACAACTTCCGCAATGACATCCGCAATACCAGCCTGTTCATCGAGCTGTTCAAGTGCAAGATCGGCGTGCACCGCAACCTGCGCCGGATGAACCGCTACGGCATCCTCGGGCGCTATCTGCCGGAGTTCGGTTTCATCGTCGGGCAGATGCAGCACGACCTGTTCCACATTTATACAGTCGATGCGCACACGCTGAACCTGATCAAACACCTGCGTAAGTTGCAGTACACCCAGGTGTCGGAAAAATTCCCGTTGGCCGCCAAGCTCATGGCCAAACTGCCCAAGCCCGAACTCATCTACATGGCCGGCCTGTATCACGACATCGGCAAGGGCCGGCATGGCGATCACTCGGACATCGGCGCGGTCGATGCCGAAGCGTTCTGCCAGCGCCATCAGTTGCCCCTGTGGGACAGCCGCCTGATCGTCTGGTTGGTGCAGAACCACCTGGTGATGTCGACCACCGCACAGCGCAAGGATCTGTCCGATCCACAGGTGATCCACGATTTCGCGCAGATCGTCGGCGACGAAACCCGTCTGGACTACCTGTACGTACTGACCGTGGCCGACATCAACGCGACCAACCCGACCCTGTGGAATTCGTGGCGCGCGAGCCTGTTGCGCCAGCTTTACACCGAGACCAAACGCGCCCTGCGCCGAGGCCTGGAAAACCCGGTGGATCGCGAAGAGCAGATTCGCCAGACCCAAAGTGCGGCACTGGACATCCTCGTGCGCGGCGGCACTGATCCGGACGACGTCGAGCAGTTGTGGGCGCAGTTGGGCGATGACTATTTCCTCCGTCACACCGCTGGCGACGTGGCCTGGCACAGCGATGCGATCCTGCAGCAGCCGGCCGATGGCGGTCCGCTGGTGCTGATCAAGGAAACCACCCAGCGCGAGTTCGAGGGAGGCACGCAGATCTTCATTTATGCCCCGGACCAGCACGACTTCTTCGCCGTAACCGTGGCCGCGATGGACCAGCTCAACCTGAACATTCACGACGCCCGGGTCATCACTTCGAGCAGCCAGTTCACCCTCGACACCTACATCGTGCTCGATACCGACGGCGACTCGATCGGCGACAACCCGGCCCGGGTCAAACAGATTCGCGACGGCCTGACCGAAGCCCTGCGCAACCCCGACGATTACCCGACGATCATCCAGCGCCGGGTGCCGCGCCAGCTCAAGCACTTCGCCTTCGCGCCGCAGGTGACGATCCACAACGACGCGCAGCGTCCGGTGACGGTGCTGGAACTGACCGCACCGGATCGCCCGGGCCTGCTGGCGCGGATCGGCGGGATCTTCCTCGAGTTCGACCTGTCGCTGCAGAACGCCAAGATTGCGACCCTGGGCGAGCGCGTGGAAGACGTGTTCTTCATCACCGACGCCCACAACCAGCCACTCTCCGATCCGCTGCTGTGCAGCCGTTTGCAGGACGCAATCGTCGAGCAACTGAGCGTCAATCAGGAACCGGATATCAAACTGTCGCGCATCAGTATTTGAATTAACAAACTATCCCTGTGGAGGCAGATATAGCTGCCCGGGGCTTTTGTGGTGAGGTGATTTATCCCCGATGGGTTGCGAAGCGGCCCCAAAAACCTGCAATCGCGGTGCATCCGCTACACCGCACGCGATGGTTTTGCGACTGCTGCGCAGCCGATCGGGGATCAATCCCCTCGCCACGGAGTTCTCTCCACATTGAACGAGGCCCCCATGAACAACGCTCTGAACCAGCTCCAGCCCTACCCGTTCGAAAAGCTCCGCGCCCTGCTGGGCACGGTCACCCCGAACCCGGACAAACGCCCGGTCGCCCTGTCGATCGGCGAGCCGAAACATCGCTCGCCAGGCTTTGTCGCCGAAGCGCTGGCGAACAATCTGGATCAGATGGCGGTGTATCCGACCACCCTCGGTATCCCGGCCCTGCGTGAGGCTATCGCCGGCTGGTGCGAACGTCGCTTCGGCGTGCCAAGCGGCTGGATTGATCCGGCGCGCAATGTGCTGCCGGTCAACGGTACCCGCGAAGCGCTGTTCGCCTTCACCCAGACCGTGGTCAATCGGGGTGACGATGCACTGATAGTCAGCCCGAACCCGTTCTATCAGATCTACGAAGGTGCAGCGTTCCTCGCCGGGGCCAAGCCGCACTACCTGCCGTGCCTGGACGAAAACGGCTTCAACCCGGATTTCGACGCCGTGTCGCCAGAGATCTGGAAACGCTGCCAGATCCTGTTTCTGTGCTCGCCAGGCAACCCGACGGGCGCACTGATCCCGGTCGATGTACTGAAAAAACTCATCGCTCTGGCCGACGAATACGACTTCGTGATCGCCGCCGACGAGTGCTACAGCGAACTGTACTTCGACGAACAGACCCCGCCGCCGGGCCTGCTCAGCGCCTGCGTCGAACTGGGTCGCAAGGACTTCAAGCGTTGCGTGGTGTTCCACAGCCTGTCCAAACGTTCGAACCTGCCGGGCCTGCGCTCCGGTTTCGTCGCGGGCGACGCCGACGTCCTCAAGGGCTTCCTGCTGTACCGCACCTACCACGGCTGCGCGATGCCGGTGCAAACCCAACTGGCCAGCGTCGCCGCCTGGAATGACGAAGTGCACGTTCGCGCCAACCGCGCGCTGTATCGCGAGAAGTTCGACGCAGTGCTGGCAATCCTCAGCCCGGTGATGGACGTGCAGCGCCCGGACGGCAGCTTCTATCTGTGGCCGAACGTGGCCGGTGACGATGCCGCATTCTGTCGCGATCTGTTCGAACAGGAACACGTGACCGTGGTGCCAGGCTCGTATCTGTCGCGCGAAGTAGACGGTGTCAATCCAGGCGCCGGCCGAGTGCGCATGGCCTTGGTTGCGCCACTGGCTGAATGTGTTGAAGCTGCAGAACGGATCCGCGACTTCATCACCCGCCAACGTTAACGTTTTAATGTCCGTGCCAGTCATCTGGCACGGACATATCCCTCAAGTTACATTTAAAACCACTTTACGACTACTCCAGACACTGCCCGAAGTTTAATCTTGCGCAGTGATCTTTTGCATGCGTAAAACAACCAAAAAAACATATCAAGGAGAAAGATAACCATGGACACCTTTCATTACTGCACGCTTCAAAAACCGTCTAAAGAACCAAACCCCAAAGACATTAACAACCGCCGACAAAAACGCTCTTTAGTGCACTATGCCAAACTATGGCCAAGCCGACACACGCTGAAAATAGCTTTCATGGATAACCCAACTTCTGAGCACAAAAAGAACATCATTGCCGCCGCCGAAAAATGGCTTCCTTATATCAGCTTGAAGTTTGAGTTTGTCGAGGGCGTAGAGGGTGACATCCGAATCGCTACCGAGGGCGTTGTGAACAGTTCATTTCTGGGCACCGACGCACTGGATATCTTTCCTGATTCGCCCACCATGAACCTTGGCATCGCCCCCGAACACGAAGACTTCGAGACGGTCGTCATTCACGAGTTTGGCCACGCACTGGGCGCGATGCACGAACACCAGCACCCCAAGGCGCAAATCCCCTGGAACAAAGAAAACGTTTATAACTATTACCAGAACAGGCCGTTAAATCCTCTGTCGCGAAACGAAGTTGACGACAATATATTTACACCCTTTGACGATGCCGATGCACTTTACTTGCCGTACGATCGACAATCCATCATGCACCATCCGGTTTCCAATAGCTTGACGCTGGGCAATTGGGAGAACCCGACAAATCGAGAAATCAGTGAGAAAGACAAACAGCTCATGCGGTTGATTTATCCACGTTAAACCACGAAAAAAATCATCAACAGTAAATAGCTGCTCAACAAAGCGATAAACGTTAACGTCTCGCGCTCTGGACATCAGGATCGTTAATCCGATACTTAAAGACACAGCCAAATACCGCGATTGCTTTATTTCACCGTGCCTTGATTGAATGCGTCGATGCTGCAGAACCAGTTCGCACGTTCGTCACTCGCGATTAAGACAACCACCAAAAATACTCCATGTGGACGTTTTGCCAAATCACCCAGCAAACCAACGCATCACTTGAAAAGGATTTAAAGAATGCCCCGAAGCAGATTCTGTAAAACATTTACCGCAAAAAATCTCAACGCTCCCTACCAAGGAATTTCGCTACGGGGTGTCGTCCTTGATAGAAGGTTATGGAAAGCATTCCATAACCTTACTGTAGCTTTTCTTGATGACATGTCAAAAGCCGATCGCTGGGAATATATAACAGTGATTCGAGAATGGGCGAGCCATATCAATCTGAGCATCGTATTCACCAGCGACCCCAAAGCCGATATTCGCATCAAGACCGAAGCCAGTCTTAACAGCTCGGCAATCGGGACCGATGCGCTTCTCGTCGATCCGGCAGATCCAACCATGTACATTGCTGACAAACCCAATACAGAGTTTTTCAGATCCGCGGTATTGCACGAGTTTGGCCATGCCCTTGGTTTTCAGCACGAACACCTGCACCCGGACATAAATATCCCATGGAACAAGCCAAAGGTTTATGAGTACTACATGGAGGAAGAAGGCTGGAGTCGAGAGTCAGTTGATCAGAATATCTTCAACCAGATCAACGAACCCATGACAGTCACCGCCTACGACTCCAAGTCAATCATGCACTACCCGATTGACAAGGATTTGACTGACGGCGTATTCGAAGTCGGTGAAAACATGGAGCTAAGTGAAAAGGATAAACACTTGGCGCGTAGCGTTTATCCTCGCTGACTCAGGCAAATACTCGAACACCCGCACTGTCTTGCTTCACGGTGCCGACATTGGCTTCGCTCAAATCGAGTTCGTCGCTGGCTGAGTGTGTCGAGGTTGCAGAGCGGATTCGTACGTTCGCCAGTCGCCAGTCATAGCGCCTTTACCCTGCCAGTTCTGCTGGCACCGTAGCCGGTCATAAAATCGTAAACACCTTCAATTTAGTTACTCAAGCCCAGCAACTAGTACTCTTCACCCAAAGCGACTTGTCGGAAACAACAAGCAACTCGACAAGTTAAATCCGAAAAATTAAAACATGGATGTTCAGCTATGCACCTAATCCGGCTTCAGCCAGGCAAAAAAATCGAAACTGCACTCTTCTCGCGCAACATCAAATGCACTCGGGAGACTCAGAACAATGTGGGCTAAAAACAATCCGGCAAAATTCTGGACTCCCGGCAGCACACTTCGCATCGCCTTCCTCAACGGCACGCAGGCATTCAAGGACGCGACCATCACCGCTGCCAGCAACTGGTTGCCGCACATCAACTTGAAGTTCGATTTCGTCGAGGGTGAAGTGGGCGACATCCGCATACTCAGTGAGGAAGGCACGTTTTCCTCCCTGATCGGCACGGATGCTCTGTTACATCCCGATGAGCCGACCATGAAACTCTGGCCCCATCCAGGTCAGGCACGTTACTTCGCAGCCAATGCCATGCATGAATTCGGTCACATGCTGGGCGCGGAGCATGAACAGACCAATCCCACGGCAGATATTCCCTGGGACAAGCCGGCCATCTACGCACAATTCGGAATCACCGAAAACCCGGAAGATGATGACTCTCAAGCCAGAGTGACGCGTGAAAGACTGCACCAATGGTATCTGGATCGTGCAGACCCCAGCGAAAGCATTTATTCGGAGTACGACCGAAAATCGATCATGCACTACGTCATTTATCAGTCCTGGACAAAAGGCGACTTTCAGAACTTTTTAAATTTGAGTCTAAGCGATAAGGATAAAGCCTTCATGGCGAAGGCCTATCCCTATCCGGCAGAAACGAGCCAGTAAGGTCATTCAACAGCGAATAACTATTTGACCTGCCCCAGATTCGCCTCGCTTAAATCCAGGTCTGCCAAAACTTCGCGCAACACGTCATCACCAATCTGATGGTGACGACTGAGGCTATACAACTCCAGACGCTGCGCCCGCAGCGCCTTCAAACGCAGACGGCGTTCCAGCAGATCCATCTGGAACGCCAGCGCCTGGGCTTCGGCGGAATCGTTGAAGACGTCGAGCTGATGACGATACTCGGACATGATTCGTGCCTTGAGTTCCGCCGAGAGCGCGGCCTGCGCAGCATCCTGCGGGCCGACCTCTTCGGTTTCCAGCGCATGGATCGCCGCTTCGGCAGTCTTGCGCCAGGCATCGCGCACTTCCTGGCGACGCTTGTCGTCCGGGCTTTTCTCGATGCCACGCAGCAGCAACGGCAAGGCGATACAGGCACAAATCAGCGACAACAGAATCACCCCGGCGGCGATGAAGATCAGCAGATCACGCTCGGGGAACGCCTCGGCCCCCATCAACATCGGCACCGACATCACACCGGCCAGCGTCACCGCCCCACGCACTCCGCCGACGGTCAGCAACCAGCAGGATCGCGCGGTCGGCACTTGCGTCAGGTCACCCTTGCCGCGCAGCCGTCGCAGCAGCACCGACAAACGCCAGATGCTTTGCACCCAGACAAAGCGCAACAGCACCAGCGCGAGGAAAATCGCCACCACGTCGAGGCCGCGATAGAGCAGCGTCGGCCACAACGTCGGTTCGTGGCTGACCACGGCCTTGATGATGTCCGGCAATTGCAGGCCCAGCAGCAAGAAGATCAAACCGTTGAAGGCAAATTCGAGCAATGACCAGACACTGCGATTGAGCAGCCGGGTACTGGTCTGCCGCGGCAGCAGATCAAGCCAGCTCTGCATCATCCCCGCCGCGACAGCCGAAAGAATCCCCGATGCACCCAGGCGCTCGGCCAGTACATAAGCAGCGAACGGCAGCAGCAACATGAACACCACGTGGGTGGCCGGATCGTCCCAGCCACGGGCGATCATCCACGCGCGCAAGCGCCCGACCAGCCAGCTCAGCGCGACGCCGACGGCCAAGCCCCCGACCGCCACCAGCACGAAAGTCAGGCTCGCATTGGCCAGCGAGAACACCCCGGTCACCGCCGCCACCAAGGCAAACTTGAACGTCACCAGACCCGAGGCATCGTTCATCAATGCTTCGCCTTGCAGGATGTGCATCAGCGGCGTCGGCAAGCGGTTCTGCGAGATCGCCGAAACAGCCACGGCATCGGTCGGCGACAACACGGCGGCCAGCGCGAAGGCCACCGGCAGCGGAATGCTCGGCAGCAGCCAGTGAATGAAGTACCCGGCGCCAACCACCGTGAACAACACCAGACCGACCGCCAGCGTCAGGATCGGTCCACGTAAGTGCCAGAACTCGCGCTTGGGCATGCGCCAGCCGTCGGAAAACAGCAGCGGCGGCAGGAACAGAAACAGGAACAATTCGGGGTCCAGCGCGACGTGCAGGCCCAGTGTCGGCCAGGCCAGCAAAGCACCGGCGGCGATTTGCACGAGGGGCAGTGGCAGCGGGATGACCCGTCCGACCAGCCGGGAGACGCTGACCAGCATCAGCAGGATCAGGACGGTATAAGCGGTTTGCATAAAGCGGAAATCTCAGACAATCGGCAGCGTTGAACTGCCATATTAGCCGCTTAGGATGCGTCTGGCGTTTGCACCTATGTCGCACACGCCCTATGTAGGAGCTGCGGCACGCTGCGATCTTTTGATGTTTAAAAACAAAATCAACAGATCGCAGCCTCGTTTCACTCGACAGCTCCTACAGGGATTTGTGCAGGGTAATGAAGCCGGGCGCCCGAAACGCTTTGGTCATGGCATAATCCGACACCATTTTTTCCAGCACCTGTAAAGGGGGCGATTCCTTGACCGTTTCAAGTAAAACGTTGCACCTTTTCGGCATCAAAGCCTGCGACACCATGAAGAAGGCGCGCACCTGGCTCGATGAACACGCTGTCAGCTACGACTTCCACGACTACAAAACCGCCGGTATCGACCGTGAGCACCTGACCCGATGGTGTGACGAGCACGGCTGGCAAACGGTGTTGAACCGTGCAGGCACGACCTTTCGCAAACTCGACGACGAACGTAAAGCCGATCTCGACCAGTCGAAAGCCATCGAACTGATGCTCGCTCAACCCTCGATGATCAAGCGCCCGGTGCTCGATCTCGGTGACCGAACCCTGATTGGCTTCAAGCCAGACATCTACGCGGCCGCGCTCAAGTAAGCAGCCCGTTCAATTTTGTTAGAGGTATTCACATGTCCGCTACCCTGTTCAGCCTGGCCTTCGGCGTCGGCACTCAAAACCGTCAAGGCGCCTGGCTGGAAGTGTTCTACGCCCAGCCGCTGCTCAACCCGTCGGCCGAACTGGTCGCCGCCGTTGCGCCGATCCTCGGCTACACCGAAGGCAACCAGGCCATCACGTTCACCACCGCGCAGGCTGCGCAACTGGCTGAAGCGGTCAAAGGCATCGACGCCGTTCAAGGCAAACTGCTGACCCGTCTGGCCGAAAGCCACAAGCCGCTGGTCGCCACCCTGCTGGCCGAAGACGCACAGCTGACCTCGACGCCTGAGGCGTACCTCAAGCTGCACCTGCTGTCGCATCGTCTGGTCAAACCGCACGGCGTAAGCCTGGCCGGGATCTTCCCGCTGCTGCCGAACGTTGCCTGGACCAGCCAGGGCGCGATCGACCTGAGCGAACTGGCCGAACTGCAACTCGAAGCCCGTCTGCGCGGCGAGCTGCTGGAAGTGTTCTCGGTGGACAAGTTCCCGAAAATGACCGACTACGTGGTGCCAGCCGGCGTGCGTATCGCTGACGCGGCACGTCTGCGTCTGGGTGCGTACGTGGGCGAAGGCACCACCGTGATGCACGAAGGTTTCATCAACTTCAACGCCGGCACCGAAGGCCCGGGCATGATCGAAGGCCGCGTTTCCGCT
>Ga0247818_10002874_pt1 | contig 11112 bp, 13 predicted proteins | sample 13C_Glucose_Day1_FD_192424 | JGI IMG/M metagenome (GOLD analysis project Ga0247818, IMG submission 192424) | Soil microbial communities from agricultural site in Penn Yan, New York, United States - 13C_Glucose_Day1 | ecosystem: Environmental > Terrestrial > Soil > Agricultural land | place...
CAGCCGGTCGCGTCGCGAGCCGACGAGCGCGTCGCCTCCGGCCAGTGCGAGGGTGCGGGCCACGTCCACGGTCGTGCGCGGGCCCAGGGGGGTCCGCGTCGTCGTCGAACCGGTCGGACCCTGCTCTCCCGGCGGATCCAGGTCGGGTGACCCGGTGAGGATGTCGGTCTCCAGGCGCTGCATCCGGGGGCTGGGGTCCAGCCCCAGCTGTTCCACGAGCATCGTGCGGGCCCGGCGCAGGGTGGCCAGGGCTTCGGCCCGGCGCCCGTCGCGGTGGAGCGCGCGGGCCAGCAGACCCCAGGCCGGCTCGCGCCAGGGATGCTCGGCGACGTGGCCGGCCAGTTCGGCGGCCAGACCGGCCCCGCCCCCGGAGGCGAGAAGAGCGTCCGCCCTCAACTCCACTGCCTGAAGGCGCAGTTCCTCCAGCCGGAGACGTTCGTGCTCGACCCAGGACGAGCCGGGCAGGTCGGCGTAGGCCGGCCCGCGCCACAGGGCGAGCGTCTCGCCGAGGCCCGCCGCCGTGTCAGGAGACCGGCGGGCGGCGGTCAGGGCGTCCTGGAAACGGTGGGCGTCCACCGCTTCGCGCGGCAGACGCAGCAGGTATCCGGTCCCCTGGGTGACCAGGACCCTCGGCGGTGTGCGCGGCGGCCGGTCCGGTTCGACGGCACGGCGCAGCGCGGCGACGAAGGTGCGCAGTGCGCCGACGGCGCTGCTCGGAGGGTCGTCCCACAGGTCGTCGACCAGGGCGTCGGTGGTGACCATGCGGCCCTGGGCGGCCACGAGCCGGCCCAGCACCTCTCGGTGGCGTGGACCGCCGAGGCTGATCGGCCGGCCGTCGTCGTGCCACGCCCGTACCGCGCCGAGCACCTCGATCCGCATGCCTTCCCTCCTCTCCTGATCACACCCTAGGTCGGGTGTGGCAGGGGATCTCGGGCGACAGCCCCTGCCACAGCCGGGCGGACCGCGCGTCAGCGGGCCAGCAGGTCCTCGATCGCCGCCACGATCTCGTCCGGGGCCTCCTCGGCCATGAAGTGACCCGCCCGGGTGAGGCGGTGGTCCAGGTCAGGTGCCCACGCACGCCAGACCTGTGCGGCGTCGTAGCCGAGCTGTGCGCCCCAGTCCTGCTGGATCACGGTGACGGGCATCGCGAACTGGGAGCCGGCGTCGAAGTCCGCCTGGTCCTGGACCACGTCGATGCCGGCCGAGGCGCGGTAGTCGGCGACGATCGAGTCGACCGCTCCGCCGCTCGCCCGCAGGTACTCGGCGCGCACCTCGTCCGGGATCGCCGCCGGGTCCTTGGCCCAGGTGTCGAGGAACGAGCCGAAGAACGCGTCCGCGCTGTTGGCGATCATCGTTTCCGGCAGGCCCGCGGGCTGCGCCATCAGGAACAGGTGGTAGCCGACCGCGGCCGAGCGGCCCTGCAGCACGTTCCACATGTCCAGTGTCGGTACGACGTCGAGGATGCCCAGGTGCGTGACGGTCTCCGGGTGGTCCAGGCCCGCCCGGAAGGCGACGAGGGCGCCGCGGTCGTGGCCGACCAGGGCGAACTGTTCGCAGCCCAGCCGCGAGGCGACCGAGACGACGTCCGCGGCCATGGCGCGCTTGGAGTAGGTGTCCTCGCCGGTGGCCGGAGGCTTGTCGCTGGCACCGTATCCGCGCAGGTCAGGGACGATCACCGTGTGGTCGGCGGCCAGCTTCCGTGCCACGTGCCGCCACATCAGGTGCGTCTCGGGGAAGCCGTGCAGCAGGACGACCGGGCTGCCGCTGCCCCCCACCGCGACGTTCAGCCGCACGTCGTGCGCGCCCGGCAGCCGGCTGTACGCGAAGCCGGGGATCGTCAGGGTCATGGTGATACCTCTTGTTCTCACTCGCGCTGTCGTCGGTCCGTCCGGCCGACGGGTACCACGGTGCACGGCGCGAATGAGCGGCGAATCAGCGTCGCGCGGCGGACAGGTCGCGCGTGCCCCTACGGGTGCATGACGATCTTTCCCACGTGCCTCCTGCGGGCCAGCTCCTCCTGCGCCTCGGCGGCCCGGTCCAGGGGGAACGTGGCGGCGACGAGCGGACGGACCGAGCCCTCGCGGGCCAGGTCCATGAGGAGGCCGAAGTGCGTGGGGGTGTGCATCGCGGAGCCGATCACCTGCGCGTTGTGCAGGTAGAGACGGCGTACGTCGAACGTCACGTCGTAGCCGCCGAGCGCACCGGCGACGACCCACCGGCCGCCTTCGCGCAGCAGCGGCAGTCCCTCACCGACCAGGTCCCCGGCGACGACGTCGAGGCCGACGTCGATGCCGTCCGGGGCGGCGGCGCGGACCTGCCCGGCGACGTCCCCGGCCCGGTCGACTACGTCGTGCGCTCCCGCTTCACGTACCGCGTCGATCTTCGATCCGCTGCTGATGGCGAGCACCCTCGCACCCCGCGCACGGGCGAGCTGCACCAGCGCGACGCCGACTCCCCCCGACGCACCGGACACCAGGACGGTCTCCCCCTTCCTCAGCCGGCCGCGCTCGATCATGCCCAGGGCCGTGCCGTAGGCGGTCGGCAGCGTCGCGAGCTGATCGTCCGTGAGCGGGGACGCGGTGACGTCGTGCACCCGCTCCGCCGGTGCGGTCACATACTCGGCGTAGCCGCCGTCGCGCTCGCTGCCCATCAGGCCCACCGGGTTCGCGTCCGGCCCCTCGGTGTCGTAGACCGCCGGGTCGACGACCACCCGGAGGCCGACCAGGTCCGCGTCCACGCCGGCGCCGACCGCCACGACGCGGCCCGCCACATCGGCCCCCTGGATGCGCGGGAAGCCGATCGGGCCGCGCCAGCCGGAGAGCGCCTCCGGGTCACCGGGGCGGCCGTAGGCACCCTCCCGGGTCCAGAGGTCGGTGTTGTTCAGCGCGACCGCGGCAACGCGGACCAGCACCTCTCCTGTCCGCGGTACCGGCACGGCCACTTCCGCCGGACGGAGGACCTCCGGTCCGCCGTGCTCCGCGATCCGCACCGCGCGCATGGTCTCGGGCACACCCATCTCGTGAACCTCCTCACAAGTATACTGATCTGTATACCTCGCCCACGGTACACCGATCAGTGAAGGCATGCCCGCATGGAGAACACACGGCCCATGACAGCGGCCGGCCGCCGCATCTTGGCGGCGGCCGAGGAGTTGTTCTACACCCGCGGAATCACGGCGGTCGGCGTGGACCTGATCGCCGAGCGCTCAGGCGTGACCAAGCGGACCCTCTACAACCGGTTCGGCTCCAAGGACCACCTCGTGGCGGCCTACCTGACGGAGCGCGACCGCCGGTGGAGGGCGCTCGTCCTGGCCGCCGTCGACGCCCGCACCGACCCCGTCGACAAGGTCACGGCACCCTTCGACGCCCTGCGGACCTGGAGCGCGGGCAACACCCGCGGGTGCGCGTTCATCAACGCGCTGGCCGAACTCCCGGACCCCTCGCACCCCGCGCACCGCATCGCCGCGGACCAGAAGCTCTGGCTCCGGACACTGTTCGAGGAACTCGCCACCACGGCGGGCTGCCGGGAGCCCGCCACCCTCGCCACCCGGCTCCTCGTCCTGCACGAAGGCACGCTCGCCACACAGCCGCTCCCTCTCGACACCCTCTCCGGGAGCGCCGACCTGGCACGGGCCCTGGTCCGGTCCGGCGCGCCGGACACACGCTGAGCTAAGACGGCCGGCCCAGCGCCGCCCACGGCGCCGGAGCACACGGCGGGACGGCGACGCGTTTGCCTGACGCACGACGTCAGCGTTCGGTATAGTGAACGAAGAGTTCGTCCACATGACCAAGTGAGGGTGCCATGCAGGTTCGCGCCTGCTCCGCGGATCCAGCGGATGCGTACGAGGAACAGGCCGGGACCCTGGTGGCGGCGCTGCCGACGCCGAGGGTCAGCAAGGGCCGGATCCGCGCCTCCTCCAGCGCCGCGCACCGGGAGCGTTCATGACGCCGGGGGGAGAGCGCCGGCCCGCCAGCAGCACCGCGATCGCCGTCGGAGCCCAGATCCGCCGGCGCCGGGAGCAGCGCGGCATGAGCAGTGCCGAGCTGGCCCGCCGGGCGGGGCTGGGCAAGGCGACGCTCTCGCAACTGGAGGCAGGGCGTGGCAATCCCACCATCGAGACCCTAGACGCGCTCGCGATCGCCCTGCGCATCCCGCTGACCGACCTGCTCGCCCGGGACACCGACCCCGGACCGGTGCTGGTGCCCGGCACCGACCTGGCCGACGGCGAAGTGGGACGCGAGCTGCTGCGCCGCATCAGCAGCGGCAACAGCCTGGAGATCTGGCGGCTGCGCATGCCTCCCGGAACGGATCTGGACGGCGTGCCGCACGCCACCGGCACCATCGAACACCTGCTCGTCTCCTCCGGTCGCGTCACCGCCGGGCCCACCGACGCTCCCAGCGATCTGTACACCGGTGACCTGCTCGCCTTCGCCGGAGACGCTCCGCACCTCTACCGCACCGGCCCCGTGGCGGCCGACGTCACCGTCGTCATCGCCTCCCCCATCATCAGCTGAAGGACGCCCCGGAACATGAGCAGCACGACCCCCGCCCCGCCCGCCACCCAGCGGATATTCACCAGCGACAACACCGCCGGCGCCTCGCCCGAGATCGTCCGGGCCGTCGCCGACGCGGCCCGCGGCCAGGACCTGCCCTACGGCGCCGACCGCCACACGGCCGGTGCGCGCGCCCGCTTCGCCGAGGTCTTCGGACGCGACGTCGATGTCCTGCCTGTCTCCACCGGCTCCGCGGCCAACGCCCTCAGCCTGGCCGCCCTCACCCCGCCCTGGGGCAGCGTGCTGTGCCATCGCGACAGCCACGTCAACACCGACGAATGCGGAGCGCCGGAGTTCTTCACCGGTGGGGCCAAGCTCGTCCCCCTGTCCGGCGACGACGCCAAGATCGATGTGGAGCAGCTGCGTGTGGCGGCCCACCGCCGGGCCGGGGACGTGCACAGCGCGCAGCCGTCGGTGGTCAGCATCACCCAGGTGACCGAGACCGGCGCCCTCTACAGCCTCGACGAGATCCGCAGGCTGAGCGATGTCGCCAAGGAGGCGGGCCTGCGCGTCCACATGGACGGGGCCCGCTTCGCCAACGCGGTCGCCGCGCTGGGCTGCACACCCGCCGAACTGACCTGGCAGGCCGGCGTCGACGTCCTTTCCTTCGGGGCCACCAAGAACGGCGCCATGACGGCCGACGCCGTCGTCGTCTTCGACCGCGCCCTCACCCCGGAACTGTCCTTCAGGGCCAAGCGCGCCGGCCAGCTCACCTCCAAGGCCCGCTTCCAGTCCGCCCAGCTCGACGCCTATCTCACCGACGGACTGTGGCTGCGCAACGCCGCCCACGCCAATGTGATGGCCACCCGCCTCGGCAACGGCCTCAAGGCGCTCTCCGGCGCCCGCCTGCTCCACGCGGTCGACGCCAACATGCTCTTCTGCCACCTTCCCCAGCCGGTCATCGACCAGCTCCTCGCGGAAGGTTTCGCCTTCTACCACGACCGCTGGGAGCCGGGGGTCTGCCGCTTCGTCACGTCCTTCTCCACCACCGAGCAGGACGTGGACGCCTTCCTGGAAGCCGTCCGCCGCCTCACCTCCTGACACCCGGGCCGTCGTCGCCACGCGGGCCGCGCCCCGGGTGCATCGATCACCCGGGCCCCGGTCCGCAGGCCGTTGACTTCGGGTCAGGTCTGCTTGCGGCTCGCGATCTCGTCGGAAAGCTGCTGCACCTGGGCGGGGTCCACGTCCCGGGCGAGGGCGACGTAGTGGTCCATGACGGCCGGCCGGTAGCGCACGGGCAACGTCTGTCCTGGGGCGAGCCGGGTGAGCTCGGTGATCGTGAGGTCTTCGTCCGCGATACCGCGGAACGAGACGCCGCCGACGGTCTCCACGTCGAACATCAGGACCACGCGTGGATTGCTGTTGACCTCCCGCCAGTCGACGAGAACGCCGAGCGCGAGCGCCCCCGTACGCAGTTCCGCGTTGCGCTTGCGTGCATCACCGCTCAGAAGCGGGTTCGGGGCGACGCCCGGGAAGTCGGGCCCGACGCCGAGCGATTCCCGGCTCAGGTCGGGCCTGAGCTGCGCCATCAGATCGTGGGGAGACGCCCTGCGCTTCTTCTTCGAACCGAACATCCTGGCCCCTCCCTCACACCGGTGCCGGAATCCCGGCCTGGCGCTTCGCCCGCACCGCGAGTGTACGGCGCGGCCGCTCCCGGCCACCGCCGTATCGCCCCGTCCGGGTCGCCTTCTGCGGTCGCGGACGAGCTCGGTGGGTTGGGCGAAAACAAGGTGCGCGAGACACGATGACGTCGGCAGGATGCCCGGCGTGAACGAGATGCCGAGCAACGCCGTGCCGGCCCCTGCGGTCCTTGACGCCTTTGGTGTGGCGGGTTCTGCTGTCCCCCTGGCAGGTGGGCAGGGGCGAAGCGTCCTCGTCGGTGGGTCCGTGTTCAAGCCTGCCGAGGGCACCGACGAGGAGGTCGAGTGGGCGGCCTCCCTGTTCGGGAAGCTGGCGTCGGACAGCGGCTTCCGCGTTCCACTGCCGTTGCGGGCCGCCGACGGGCGAAGCGTTGTGGACGGCTGGACGGCCTGCGAGTTCCTGACCGGTCGACCTGGACCGGAAGGGCACTGGACCGGTGTCCTCAGTGCCGGTCGCGCCTTCCACCGGGCTCTGCGGCATGTGCCCCGGCCCGAATTCCTTGATCGGCATGTGCACCCGTGGGCTGTGGCCGACCGGGTCACGTGGGGCGAGCAGGACATCGACGTGGTCGACGACCTCGCCGCACCGTTCTCGACCCTGCGGGAGCTGAGGCGCCCGGTGACGCAGGACACGGCTCAGCTCGTCCATGGCGATCTCACGGGCAACGTCCTGTTCGCTCCGACGGCGGCTGGCCGCAGCCATCCCGAGTGGCCCCAGATGCTGGTGCGTGCACTGATCTTCCGGCTCGTCGCGCACAGCGAGCACGCAGGTCCAGCGGGGCGGGCTCATTCGGGTGAGCCGGACCGCTACGCGAGGGCGATCGAGGTGGTCAGGCAGCTGGCGAGGTCCTAGGACGCACCTGAGCAGCGGTCATGGTCGGAGCCGGAGTCCGGTCGAGGCGAGGATGCCGGTGCCGTGGAAGATGTGGGCGCGCCTGTCGAATCTCGTGGCCGCGGCCCGGACAGGCCCTGGTGGACCCCGGGGCCGGGGACGGGTGGGGTCCGCGGACGCGGTCGTTCGCCCTGCGGCCCGAACAGGACCAGGTACTCGACCGGCGTGCCCGGGCCGGCGTTCGCGACCCCGTGCGGGGTGCGGGTGTCGAACTCGGCGACGTCCCCGGCGGCCAGGACCAGGTCCTGGCTGCCGAGCGCGAGCCGGAGCCGCCCGTACAGGACGCACAGCCACTCATGGCCCTCGTGGGAGACCTGCCGGGGCCGGTTGGGCTCCTCCTCGACGGCGGGCAGCACATGCTTGTGGGCGTGCAGCCCGCCGACGTACGGGGTGAGCGGCAGCACCGTCTTGCCGTCCCCGGAGGTGCGCCGCGCGGGCGCGGGGCGCTCGGGCGCGGGGGCGGGGACGGTACCGGCCAGGTAGTCCAGGGAGACGCCGTACTCCTCGGCCAACCGCAGCACGACCTCCAGGGTGGGCTTGCGCCGGCCGGTCTCGATCCGCGAGAGCGTGCTCGGCGCGATGCCGGTCGCACAGCTGACACCGGCGAGCGTGGAGCCGTGCCGCTCGCGCGCGGCCCGCAGCCTGGGCCCCATCGCCGCCGTCGTGCCGTCCGGATGGCCGCTCGTCACCGTTCCCACTCCTCCAGTCGTACCGCTCCCCGTCCTGTGCTGCGATCTTGCCAGGCTGGCAACACCGATCGCGCCGGGAGACGGCCGCGCCGCATGATCGACGGGTATCCGCGTCCGACCGCGTACCGAGGAGAAGCCCATGCGGCCCGAGCCCACCGCCGAGTTCCGCCACCGCACCGTCGAGGCCCCCGCCGGGCGGATCCACCTGGTCGAGCAGGGCACCGGCCCGCTGGTGCTGCTGGTGCACGGGTTCCCCGAGTCCTGGTACTCCTGGCGCCGCCAGCTCCCGGCCCTCGCCGCCGCCGGGTACCGCGCGGCGGCGATCGACGTACGCGGCTACGGCCGTTCCTCCAGGCCCGCCGCGACCGACGCCTACCGGATGCTGGACCTGGTGGAGGACAACCTCGCCGTGGTGCGCGCGCTCGGCGAGGAGAGCGCGGTGGTCATCGGCCACGACTGGGGATCGAACATCGCCGCCTCCTCCGCCCTGCTCCACCCCGCGGTCTTCCGCGCCGTCGGCCTGCTGAGCGTCCCCTACGCACCACCGGGCGGCCCCCGCCCCACCGACGTCTTCAGCACGATCGGAGGCGCTGAACAGGAGTTCTACGTCTCGTACTTCCAGGAGCCCGGCCGCGCCGAGGCGGAGATCGAGCCCGACGTCCGGGGCTGGCTCGCCGGCTTCTACGCGGCACTGTCCGCCGACACCATGCCCGCCGAGGGCGATCCCGACCCGCACTTCGTCGCCCACGGCGGCCGACTGCGCGACCGCTTCCCCGCGGGTGAGCTCCCCGCCTGGCTGAGTGAGGACGAACTCGACGTCTACGCGGCGGAGTTCGAGCGCACCGGCCTGACCGGCGCCCTCAACCGCTACCGCAACATGGACCGGGACTGGGAAGACCTCGCTCCCCACCGCGGGGCCCCGATCGAGCAGCCGTCCCTGTTCGTCGGCGGCACCCTGGACGCCTCCACCACCTGGATGGCCGACGCCGTCGACGCCCACCCCCGCACCCTGCCCGGTCTGTCCGCCTCCCACCTGCTCGAAGGCTGCGGCCACTGGATCCAGCAGGAACGCCCCGACGAGGTCAACCGGCTGCTGACCGACTGGCTCCGCACGCTCCAGGACTGAACCGGACACCCGATCACCCCGGCCCGGGCACCCCGCGCTCCCCGGCGGTCACGCCCGGCCGGGGGCGGAGGCCAGCACGGCGGTGACGTACGTCGCCAGGTGCGCCCGCATCGCCTCCCGTGGCACGCGCCCTTCTCCGGCCAGATGCTCGACGAGGTCGGCTCGCGTGGTGGCGAGCAGGGCATGAGCGGTGAAGTCGCCGTCAGGGAACCCGGGAATCTGCTCCAGTACGGACCGGAGCATGCCGTGCCACCGCTCGTAGTGCTCAGCCTGGTAAGGGCTGCCGCTCCCGCCTGCCTCCAGGGCCAGCGCGAGGCGCCGGTTGTCGAGCTTGAAGCACAGGACGGCGTCGAGCAGCGCCGGCACGCGTTCCCGGGGCGGGGTCGTGGGGCCCAGTGGCGGCGGACCGCTCTCCACGGCCTCCCTGATCGGTTCGAGCCGCGCCTCGTACAACGCGCGGAGCAGTCCGGCGCGATCACCGAAGGCCCGGAAGAGCGTGCCCTTGCCGACCCCTGCCGCTGTCGCGACGGCGGCCATGGTGACGTCCTCGGGGCTCTCACCGCCGGCGAAAAGGGCGTCGGCGGCCGCCAGTACGGCCTCCTGGTTGCGGGAGGCATCCCTGCGGGACCTGCGGTCGGGCATGTTGCTGCTCCTCCGGTTGCAAAGCGGACCACGGGTCCGTATCTTCAAAGCGGACCGCCGGTCCGAATCCTGCGACCTGAAGGATACCCATGTCCGTACCGACGTCCCCAGCGGATCTGTACCGCCACAGCCTGCGACTGCTGCTCGACAAGGACATCTCCGCGTGGGTCGGCCTGTGGGCCGGGAACGGGGTCATGGAGTTCCCGTTCGCCCCCGACGGCTGGCCCCGGCGACTGGAGGGCAGGGAAGCCGTCGCCGCCTACATGCGCCACTATCCCGACCACATCGATCTGCACGACTTCCCCGAACTGCGGATACACGAGACCACCGATCCGGAGACCATAGTCGTCGAGATGCGCGGTGTCGGCCGCCTGGTCGGGACCGACGCGCCCTTCGACATGACCTACATCGCCGTGGTGACCGTGCGGGACGGCCGATTCACCTCCTACCGCGACTACTGGAACCCCCTCACCGTCCTCGAAAGCGGCGCCGACCTCACCGGGAGCACGCGATGACCACCACCCCCACGATTCTGGTCGTCGGCGCCACCGGCACCACCGGCGGCCGCACCGTCGCCCGGCTGGCGAGCGCCGGGCACCACGTGCGGGCGGCCAGCCGCCGGGCCCGCCCGGTCGCGGGCGCCGAGCCGGTCGCCTTCGACTGGTACGACCCCGCCACCCACGCCGCCGCCCTCGACGGAGCCGACCGCGTCTACCTCGTACCGCCCGTGGGTGACTCCGACCCCGCGGCGACCATGGTTCCGTTCCTGCGACTGGCCCGCTCCATGGGCGTGCGCCGCGCGGTGCTGCTCAGTTCCTCGGCCGTTCCCGAGGGCGGGCCGGCGGTGGGAACGGTGCACCAGGCCCTGCCCGGCCTGATCGACCAGTGGGCGGTCCTGCGGCCGTCGTGGTTCATGCAGAACTTCACCGGTGACCACGCGCACGGCCGCAGCATCCGCGACGACGGTGTCATCCGGACCGCCACCGGAAACGGCAGGGTCGGCTTCGTCGACGCGGAGGACATCGCGGCCGTCGCCGCCCGCGCGCTCACCGACGAGCGGGCGCCCGACACCGACCTGGTCCTCACGGGACCCGAGACCCTCAGCCACGACGACATCGCCGCGGCCGTCACCGAGTTCACCGGCCGGCCCGTGGCCCACCACCGGCTGTCCTACGAGCAGATGCGCGATCGCCTCACCACGGAGCTGCCGGTGGAGTTCGCCGCGCTGCTGGCCGGCCTGGACCGCGGCATCGCCGGAGGGGCGGAGGACCGCGTCACCGACACCGTCCAGCGCGTCACCGGCCGCCCCCCGCACACCTTCCGCTCCGTCCTCGAGAGGGAGATGCGACGCGACAGGTGACACGCCGCGGCCCTCGCACCGCCGCCCGGGGCCGCCACCGGACACCATCGCTCCGGGCGGCCCACCGAGCGCGCACCGGCCCGTCGGCGCGGCGAGCGGCGGCCCGCCAGCCCTTGCCGACGGGCCGCCGGAGACCGGACCCGCGCACAGCGGCCCCCGCCCGGCCGGAGAGACTCACCGCGCCTGACCGTCAGGAGGCCTCCCCGGAAC
>Ga0247818_10002875_pt1 | contig 11111 bp, 12 predicted proteins | sample 13C_Glucose_Day1_FD_192424 | JGI IMG/M metagenome (GOLD analysis project Ga0247818, IMG submission 192424) | Soil microbial communities from agricultural site in Penn Yan, New York, United States - 13C_Glucose_Day1 | ecosystem: Environmental > Terrestrial > Soil > Agricultural land | place...
GGCCTCGGGGTAGGCACTGCGCTGCACCTCCTGGGCGACCTTGGTGATCTCCATCGACTCGTAGCCCTTGATCTTCACCAGGGCGTCGTAGAAGCGGTTGACGGCATAGACCGGGTCCAGGATCTGCTCCTCGCTGCCCCAGCCCTGGGAGGGCCGCTGCTGGAAGAGACCGACGGAGTCGCGGTCGCCGTAGCGAAGGTTGCGCAGCTTCGACTCCTGCAGAGCCGTGGCGATGGCGATGGTGGCGGCCCGCGGTGGCAGCCCGCGCTTGACCGCCACAGCGGTGATCGTGGCGGCGTAGCGCGTCTGGGACGGGTCGAAGTCCACACTCTTGCCCATGGCGGTCGCCTGGCAGCGGGGCCCGCCGAGGTTGCGCAGCAGGCCCTGGACGCCCACGTAGCCGGCACCGATGAGCGCCACGGCGAGCACGGCGACCACGACGCGGGTGGCCCTCCGGCGGGCACGCGACCGGGGGCGCTCCTCGGCGAGGACGACGCGCCCGCGCCTAGTCGTTGGCATGCAGCGCCGAGTTCAGGACGATGCCGTGCCCGTCGCGGGCACGCGCCTCGACGGCGCCGGTGACGGAGTTGCGCAGGAACAGCAGGCTGTCCTGGCCCGAGAGCTCGCGGGCCTTGACGACCTCGCCGTCCGGCAGGGTGACCTTGGTGCCCGCAGTCAGGTAGAGGCCGGCCTCCACCACGCAGTCGTCCCCGAGGGCGATGCCCAGGCCGGACTCGGCGCCGAGCAGGCAGCGCTCGCCGATGCGGACGCGCTCGGTGCCGCCGCCGGAGAGGGTCCCCATGGTGGAGGCGCCGCCGCCGATGTCCGAGCCGTCGCCCACGACGACGCCCTGGCTGATCCGGCCCTCGACCATCGAGGTGCCCAGGGTCCCCGCGTTGAAGTTCACGAAGCCCTCGTGCATCACCGTGGTTCCCGAGGCGAGGTGCGCCCCCAGGCGCACGCGGTCAGCGTCGCCGATCCGCACCCCGGCAGGCACGACGTAGTCGGTCATCCGCGGGAACTTGTCGACGCCGAACACCTGGACCGGACCGCGGGCCTGCATGCGGGCACGGGTCATCTCGAAGCCGTCCACCGCGCACGGTCCCTGCGTCGTCCACACCACGTTGGCGAGCGCCCCGAAGATGCCGTCGAGGTTGATGGTGTTGGGCTCGGCCACGCGGTGGGAGAGCAGGTGTAGCCGCAGGTAGGCGTCAGAGGCGTCAGCCGGGGGCGCGTCGAGGTCTATGGCGACCTGCACGAGCTCGCGGCGGACCCGGCGCACCTCGTCCTTGCCGACCAGCGCCTCGAGCTCGGCCGGGGCGGAGGCATCCGCAGGAGCGACCCCCAGGGCCGGCTCGGGGTACCAGGTGTCGAGGGTGACACCGTCGTCGGTGATGGTGGCCAGCCCGAATCCCCAGGCGCTGCGCTCGCTGATCATGGGGGCAAGCCTAGGCGAGGCGCCTCACCGGTCGGGAAACGGTGGCTGGATAGGCTGCTGCGCATGAGCTCTGTCACCGCAGCCCTGCCGGCCCTGGACCTCTCCGCCGACGTCACCACGCTGACGGCGGCGCTGTGCGACATCGAGTCGGTCAGCCACAACGAGGCGGCGCTGTGCGACGCCATCGAGGCCGCCCTGCGCCCGCTCGGCCACCTCGAGGTGACCCGAATCGGCAACTCGCTGGTCGCGCGCACCGACCTCGGGCGGCCCGAGCGGGTCGTGCTGGCCGGCCACATCGACACTGTCCCGCTCACCACGGACCCGGCGAACCTGCCCACCCGGCGCGAGGGGGACGACCTCGTCGGTCGCGGCACGGTCGACATGAAGGGCGGCGTGGCCGTCCAGCTCAAGGTCGCCCAGCGGGTCCTCGAGCCCTCGCGCGACCTGACCATCGTCTTCTACGAGGGCGAGGAGGTCGACAGCCAGTTCAACGGCCTGCGGCTCATCCAGCAGGCCCGCCCCGACCTCCTCGAGGCCGACTTCGCCGTCCTCCTCGAGCCGACGGCCGCCCAGATCGAGGGCGGCTGCAAGGGCACGTTGCGCGTCGAGGTCACCGCCCGCGGTATCGCGGCACACTCGGCCCGGCCGTGGAACGGCCGCAACGCCATCCACGAGGCGGGCGCGATCCTCAGCCGGCTCACGGCATACGAACCGCGCACCGTCACCGTCGACGGTCTCGAGTACCACGAGGCCCTCAACGCCACCGGCATCCACGGGGGCATCGCCGGCAACGTCATCCCGGACCGGTGCGTCGTCACGGTCAACTACCGCTACGCGCCCAGCCTCTCCGAGGCGGAGGCCGCCCAGCACATGGAGGAGCTGTTCGACGGCTTCGAGGTGGCGGTCGTCGACAACGCCGGCGGGGCGCGGCCAGGGCTGCACCTGCCCGCTGCCCGCTCCTTCGTCGAGGCGCTGGGCCTGCAGGTGGTCGCCAAGGAGGGGTGGACCGATGTCGCCCGCTTCGCCGACCTCGGCATCGCTGCCGTCAACTTCGGCCCGGGCGACCCCAACCTCGCCCACCACGACGACGAGCGCTGCCCGGTGTCCCAGCTGGTCGAGTCCGAGGCCGCGCTGCTGCGGTGGCTGGCGTAGGTTCGCGGCATGACTGACAGGGATCCCGGGCTCGACGAGGACTGGGAGTACCACACCGGGCCCGTGACGCTGCGGCGCTCACGCATGCCCGGGACCACCACCGACCAGCGGCTGCTCGACAACAAGGGCCGCGCGGACTGGCTGCACACCGACCCCTGGCGGGTGATGCGCATCCAGAGCGAGTTCGTCGAGGGCTTCGGCGCCCTGGCCGAGCTCGGGCCGGCCGTGAGCGTGTTCGGCTCGGCCCGCACGCCCGTGGACAGCCCGCGGTACGCGCTCGGTGTCGCGGTGGGGCGGGCGCTGGCGACGGCCGGGTATGCCGTGATCACCGGCGGCGGCCCGGGCGCCATGGAGGCGGCCAACCGCGGCGCCCTCGAGGCCGGAGGCGCCTCGGTCGGGCTGGGCATCGAGCTGCCCTTCGAGGCGGGCCTGAACCCCTACGTCGACCTCGGGGTGAACTTCCGCTACTTCTTCGCCCGCAAGACGATGTTCGTCAAGTACGCCCAGGGGTTCATCGTCCTGCCGGGCGGCTTCGGCACCCTCGACGAGCTGTTCGAGGCGCTGACCCTGGTGCAGACGCAGAAGGTGACGTCCTTCCCGCTCGTCCTGCTCGGCAGCGAGTACTGGGGCGGCCTGCTCAGCTGGCTGCGTGACACCCTCGCCGACCACGGCATGATCAGCAAGGAGGACCTCGGGCTGCTCCACGTGACCGACGACGTCGACGAGGCGGTCCGCATCATCATCGAGTCCGACCCCCGGGTCGCCCCGAAACGGCCGGAATGAGCGCGGTGCCACAGACGTGCCGGGCATGATGACCTCGTGACTGTCTCGCCGCTTCCTCGCCAGGGCGACGTCCTGCTCGGCCGGGACGTCGACGGCCGCTGGCTGCGTGTCTCGGGACACCCCGAGACCGGCCGCGTGGTGCTCTCGATCTGGCAGGGCGACATCTGCCGGGCGACCTTCCGGCTCGCGCCGGAGGACGTGCCTGCGTTCGTCGAGATGCTCGGCCGCAGCGCCCGCCCGTCGGCCAGCGACGGGCTGACCGACGCAGGATGAGTGTGTCCTCGCGCCCGAGGCATGCGACGATCAGCCCGTGATCTGGGTTCTGTTCATCGTCGTCGCGGTGCTGCTCGTCGGTGTCTTCGCCGCGATGGTGGCCGGCCGGGTCTCCTACGACCCCATGGCCGCACCGGTGACGACCCAGCCGGACACCGGACTGGCCGAGGACTTCGACGCCCGCGACGTCGCCACCGTCCACTTCGACACCGCCCTCCGGGGCTACCGCATGGACCAGGTCGACGGCGTGCTCGACCGGCTCCAGGACCGGCTCGTCGAGCAGGAGCGCGTGGACCAGGTCGAGCAGGAGCGCGAGCTCGCAACCCTGCGGGCCACCACCGGTCAGCCGGCCGCGGCCACGCCCGAGCCGCCGACCGAGCTGGCAGCCGAGCCGTCCGTCGAGCTGGGGGCCGAGCAGCCCACCGAGTCGCGTGCCGGGGACCCCCGCGGCTGACGATGGCTCCCTTCCACCTTGTCCGCACCTGCCCCGCCAGCCCTGCAGCGGTCTGGGCTGTGCTCACCGACTTCGCCGGCTACGGCTCGTGGGTCCCGCTCACCACGATGCGCGTCGATGCGGGCACCCCGCGGGTCGGCTGGGGCTTCGCCGGCCTGAGCGGCATCGGGCCGCTGCACTTCAGCGACTCGATGATCCTCACCCGGTGGGACCCGCCGGCTGACGAGGGCGGCGCCGGCCGCTTCTCGGTCGTCAAGACCGGCCGGGTCCTCGACGGCTGGGCAGACGTGCGCGTCGACCCGGCGCCGGAGGGAACGGCGGTGCGGTGGGCGGAGGAGATCACCCCGCGCCCGGCGGCCGTGGGCCGCCTGGCCCGCCCGGTCACCGACCGGGTGAGCGGCCTGATGTTCGCCCGCGCTCTCGACGGCATGCTCGGCGAGGCTGTCCGCCGCAGCGCCCGGACGCCCCCGTGACCGGGGTGGTGCTCGGGGAGGACGGGCTCGCCCGCTGTCCCTGGGCCGGCAGCACCCCGGACTACCTCGCCTACCACGACACCGAGTGGGGGGTGCCGGTGCGCGGCGAGAGCGCCATCTACGAGCGGCTGACCCTCGAGGCGTTCCAGTCCGGACTGTCGTGGCTGACGATCCTGCGCAAGCGTGCCGCCTTCCGTGCGGCCTTCGCGGGCTTCGACGCCGAGCGGGTGGCGCGCTTCGGCGACGCCGACCGCGCCCGGCTCATGGCGGACACCGGCATCGTGCGCAACCGGCTCAAGGTCGAGGCGGCGATCACGAACGCCCGGGCTGTGCTCGGGCTGCGCGACACCGGCGGTCTCGACGCCCTCTTCTGGTCGTTCGCCCCGCTGCGGCACGAGCGACCAGCAGACACGGCGAGCGTGCCGGCGACCTCGCCGGAGTCGGTGGCCCTCGCGAAGGGCCTGAAGCGGGCCGGGTTCGTCTTCGTCGGTCCCACGACCATGTATGCCGCGATGCAGGCCTGCGGCGTGGTCGACGACCACGTCCTGGGGTGCCACCGGGCCGGTGCCCGGTGACGCGCGGCCTCGCGGCCCGCGTGGCCGCGGTGTACCTCGCGCTGCGAGCGGTGACGGCCGTCATCATCCTGTTCGCCGTCGACGACCAGGTGCCGGTCGAGTCGTGGACCGGCCCCAGCGTCGACTACTTCGACATGACGGTTCTCTGGGACGGCAGCTGGTACCGCACCGTCGCCGAGCACGGCTACCCCCAGGTGCTGCCGCTCGACCCCACGAGCGGCCACCCGTCGCAGAACCCGTGGGCGTTCTACCCGCTCTTCCCGCTGGTCTCCCGGGGGCTGATGGGCCTCACCGGGCTCGGCTTCCCGGTCGTCGCCTCGATGCTCGCGCTGGTCTGCGGGCTCGGGGCGGCGCTGCTCATGGCCGGGCTGCTGACCGACCGGGTGGGCTCCCGGGTCGCGCTCGCCACGGTGGCCGTGTGGGCGGCGTTCCCGGCGGCGGTCTCGCTCCAGCTCGCGTACACCGAGTCCCTGGCCATGCTCGTGCTGTGCGGATTCCTGTGGGCGGTCATCCGGCAGCGGTGGGCCGTCACCGCGGCGCTCGCGCTCGTCCTGGGCCTGACCCGGCCCATCGCGCTGCCGCTGCTCGCGGTGGTGGCCGTGGCACTCTTCGTCCGCTGGCGGGGGCGGGCCGAGCAGCCCGTCGCGAGGGGTGAGTATGCCGCCGGCGCCGGGGCCATCGTGGCCTGCGGTGTCTCCGGGCTGGTGTGGCCGTCGATCGCCTGGGCGGTGACGGGCTCGCCCACGGCGTACACCGACACCATGGCGGCGTGGCGGGCCGGCGGCGAGATCGTGCCGCTCAAGCCCTGGCTGTGGATGTCGGAGTGGGTCTTTCGGGAGCACGCGCTCGCGGGCTCCTACGGCCCGGTCGCCCTGGCCGCCGTCGTGACGGTCATCGTGGTGATGGTGTGCGGGCCGTGGGCGCGGGCGCTGGGGCCGGAGCTGCGCGCGTGGTGCCTGGCCTACCCGGCATACCTGGGGCTGGTCCTCGACCCGTTCACCAGCATCTTCCGCTACCTGCTGCCGCTGTTCCCGCTGCTCGTCGTCGTCCTCGGCGGTGGCTGGGCCGACCGGCGCGTCCCGCGGTTCCTGTGGCCCCGCACGGCACTGCTGGTGGCCGCAGGCGTCGCCGGGCAGGTGGCGTGGGTCTTCCACCTGCTCGTGTTCGTGCCGCCCTCGGACTACCCGCCGTGATGAGCGACCTGCTCACCGCGGAGCGCCGCAGCGAGCTCGCCGGGAGGGCGCTGCGCCGGCCGGTGCTGTTCCTGCTCGTCACCTATGGGCTCTCGCGCGTCGCCGTGCTCGTCGCCATGCTCGTGGCCGCGACGTGGTTCCAGACACCCGCGGGGGTGGGCCACCTGGAGCCCACCGTGGGCGACATCTTCAGGCTCTGGGACAGCAAGTGGTATGCCGAGATCGCCCAGGGCGGCTACCCGCTGCCCCTGCCCGTGGACCCCGACACGTCGCGCCTGACCTACAGCGCGTGGGCCTTCTACCCCGGGTTCCCGCTGGTGGTGCGGGCGCTCATGGTCACCGGCCTGCCGTTCACGGTCGCGGCGGTCGGGCTCAACCTCGTGCTCGGCGCCGTCGCCGTGGTGCTGGTCTGGCAGGCGTTCCGCTTCGCCCTGCACGCCGCCCCCCAGCCCGCCCGTGAGCGGCTCTCGCTGGTCGCCGCGGCGCTGTGGTGCTTCTACCCCGCCACCGGCGTCCTCATGATGCCGTACACCGAGGCGCTCGCCTGCGTGCTCGTCGCAATGGCCCTGCTTCAGCTCATGCGGCGCCACTATGCCGCCGTCGGGGCGATCGCCCTCGTTCTGGGTTTCACGCGCGGGGTGGCGCCCGCGCTGGCCGCTGCAGCGCTGGCACACCTGGTGATCCGGTGGCGGGAGGACCGGCTGGCCGGCGTCGAGCCGCTGCGCGGACAGCGGCTGACCGCGGCGGTGATGCTCGGCGCCACCGCCGTCTCCGCCGTGGCCTGGCCGGTGCTCGTCGGTGTCGTCAGCGGCCTGCCGCGCGCCTTCTTCGACGTGCAGGCGGCCTGGGGCCAGCAGCCCGACCGCGGCCCCTTCGTCCTCTGGGTGACCTGGGCCTGGGACGAGCGGGGCCTGTTCGGCGTGGCCGTGCTCGTCGCCCTGGTCGGCACCTACATCGCCCTGGTCCTGGGACGGCACGGCCGCTGGCTCGCCATCGAGCTGCGCACCTGGGCGCTGGCGTACCCGCTCTACCTCATGGCGGTGGTGCGGCCCATCACGAGCATGTGGCGGTTCCTGCTGCTGGACTTCCCGATCGCCGCGCTCGTGGCGAGCGTGGCGATGCGGACCTCGACCGGAGCCTCCGTCGTGCCGCACTGGCGCCGCCGGGTGGCGGTGGTCGTCGTCGCCCTCGTGGTGGGGATCTTCTGGTTCACCGCCGCCCTGCTCACCTTCACGCCCTGGGACGCTGCCCCTCCGTGACCCGCCGCTACCGGCCGGTGAAGACCGGCTGCTCCTTGGCGAGGAAGGCGTCGACAGCCGCCTGGTGGTCGGCGCTGTCACCGGTCAGGGCCATGTACTCCCCCTCGCGCGCCAGCGCGTCCGAGAGCGGAACGCCGGCGCTGTAGGCCACCGCCCGACGGATGCACCCGTAGGCCAGGGTCGGCCCGGCGGCCAGCGTCGAGGCGAGCTCGTCCACGGCGTCCTGCAGGCCGGCGGCCGGCACGAGCCGCGTCACCAGCCCCAGGTCCAGGCACTCCTGGGCGGGAATCGTGCGCGGAAGCAGCAGCAGCTCCTTGGCCTTGCCCGGACCCACGAGCCGGGGGAGCGACCACGACGACCCGCTGTCGCAGGACAGGGCGATCCCCGCGAACGCGAGGTTCATCCCCGCCTCCTGCGCCATCACCCGGAAGTCGGCCGCGAAGGCAAAGGCTGCGCCAGCCCCGGCGGCCACGCCGTTGATCGCCGCGATGACCGGCTTGGGCATCGTGGCGAGCAGCTCGACGATGGGGTTGTAGTGCTGGGGCACCGTCCGGAACAGCTCGTCGGAGCCCTCCCGGAGCAGTCCGACGTGCTCGCGCAGGTCCTGTCCCACGCAGAACGCGCGCCCGCTTCCCGTCAGCACGACGCAGCGCACGGCCGGGTCCTCGGCCACCTGCTGCAGCGCCTGCAGGAGCAGCTCCTTGGTCGCGAGGTCGAGCGCGTTCATGGCCTCGGGGCGGTTCAGCCGCACGGTGGCCACCCCCTCGGGGGAGGTCTCGACGAGAACAGGGGGCTCGGCGGGCGTGCCGGTCTCGGCAATGGCGTCGGTCATGGCGCCCATCATCCCTATATTGGAGGCGTGCCACACCAGCGACCCGGGCATGAGATCCGCCACTCGACCAGCCCGGCCGCGGCGCCCTCAGAGCCGCCGCTGCTGCGACGCATCCGGGAGTCGGTCATCGGCGATGACCAGGTCATGCACGGTCCCTACGGGCCGCGTCGGGTGACGTACGCGGACTACACGGCGTCCGGACGGGCCCTGTCCTTCATCGAGGACTTCATCCGCGACGAGGTCCTGCCGCGCTACGCCAACACCCACACCGAGTCCTCCGGCACCGGGCTGCAGACCACGCGGCTGCGCGAGGACGCCCGCGCCATCATCCGGGAGGCGGTCGGCGGCGACGACGAGACCGTCGTGGTCTTCGCCGGGTCTGGGTGCACCGGGGCCATCGACAAGCTCGTGGGCATGCTCGGCCTGCGCATCCCCTCCGTCCTCGAGGACCGCTACCACCTCAGCGAGGCGATCCCCGCCGACCAGCGCCCGGTCGTCTTCATCGGCCCGTTCGAGCACCACAGCAACGAGCTCGTCTGGCGCGAGTCGATCGCCGACGTGGTCGTCATCCCGCAGGACCGCGACGGCCACATCGACTGCGACCGGCTCCGCGCCGAGCTCGAGCGCCACGCCGAGAGGCCGCTCAAGATCGGGTCCTTCTCGGCGGCCAGCAACGTCACCGGCATCGTCAGCGACACCGATGCGATCGCGACCCTGCTGCACGAGCACGGCGCCCTGTCCTTCTGGGACTTCGCCGCCGCGGCGCCCTACGTCGACATCGAGATGTACGGCAACGCGGGGGCCGGCCCGGCGGCATACAAGGACGCGATCTTCCTCAGCCCGCACAAGTTCATCGGCGGCCCGGCCACCCCGGGCGTCCTCGTCATGCGGCGCGAGCTCGCCACGAACCGCGTCCCGGACGTCCCCGGCGGTGGCACCGTCTCCTACGTCAACCCGACGGACCACCGCTACCTCGACGACGTGGCGCACCGCGAGGAGGGCGGCACCCCGGCGATCATCGAGTCCATCCGCGCCGGGCTGGTGTTCCAGCTCAAGCAGGCGGTCGGTGTCGACGTCATCCGCGAGCGGGAGGAGCACTTCCTCCGGCGGGCGGTGCAGGCGTGGCAGCAGGAGCCGGCGATCGAGATCCTGGGCAACCTCGACGCGGAGCGGCTGTCCATCGTGTCCTTCGTCATCCACGCGCCCAGCGCCGGCGGCCGCTACCTGCACCACAACTTCGTGGTGGCCGTGCTCAACGACCTGTTCGGTATCCAGTCGCGTGGCGGCTGCTCATGCGCAGGCCCCTACGGCCACCAGCTGCTCGGCATCGACATCGAGCGCAGCCACGAGTTCGACCGCGAGATCGGCCACGGCTGCGAGGGCATCAAGCCGGGCTGGGTGCGCGTCAACTTCAACTACTTCATCTCCGAGGCGGTGTTCGACTACGTCGTCGAAGCCGTTCGCCTCGTCGCCCGCGAGGGCTGGCGGCTGCTCGGCGACTACCGCTTCGACCCCGTGACCGGGCGCTGGCACCACCGCCGCGGCCCGGTGGAGCCCCCACTGCGCCTGTCCCAGGTGGGCTACGACGCCGACGGTGCGCTGACGTACCCCCGCCAGCACGACCAGGCCCCCGAGTCCGCCCTGCAGGGCTACCTCGCGGAGGCGGCCCAGATCCTGCGGGAGGTCACCCCCTGCGACGGCGACGGCTCGGTCTCCGCCGACTTCGACCACCTGCGGTGGTTCGAGCTGCCCCCGGCGAGCCTGTCAGGCGGCTGACCGCGGGCCGCCCGCGAGCCACTGGTCCACCCATCGGCTCGAGGAGGGCATGAGGGCGTCTGACTGCCGGTCGAACAGGGCGGCGGCCTCGCGGCCGGGCCAGTCGGCCGGCAGCACCTCGTCGGGCAGTCCGGGGTCGCTGAACAGGAAGAGCCGCCAGGCGTGCACCAGGGCCGAGCGGGCGGCGAAAGCCTGCCTGGGCTCGGCCGGCGTCCCGGCCTGCCGCGCTGCCTCGGCAAACTGCCGGTATGCCGCGGCGAGACCCTCGAGGTCCCACACCTCCTCCACGAGGCGGCGAGCCTGCCCGTTGTACTGCGCGCGGAAGGCGTGGTGGCCCACCCCACCGCGGTGGAGCACCCCCGACAGCTCGGGGCTCTCGCGCGGCGCGACCCAGGTGTCCTGGCTGAGGGCGCCGTACCCCAGGTAGCCCAGCGACTGTCCCAGCCGGGCGCGGGCGTTGCGGTCGGCCTGGCGCTCGACCGTCACGAGGTGCCAGTGCCCGTCCCACTCCTGGACCTTGGTCCGGTAGATGCGGGCTCGTGCCTCGTCGAGGCGCGCGCGGGCCTGGGCTGTCGCGGCATACCCCCTCGCGTCCCGCTCGACGGGCTCCAGCCAGCCCTCGCGGACCATGCGGGAGACGGCGGTTCGCACGGCCGGGGCAGTGATGTCCAGGCCGCCGAGCAGCCCCACCACCGCGGCAATGGGCGCCCAGCCGCCACGGGCGATCAGGTGGTCGCCGTAGAGGTCGAAGAGGGCTGAGCGGGCGTGCACGTCGACCAGTGTGTCGGATGCAGGGGGTCTGGATTTCACTGTCGGCGCAGTTCACGGGATAATGAGTCACAAACATGGCGCGGTCGGGATGTGACAACACCGGCGTGGACCCGCGTGCCCAGGAGAACTCCA
>Ga0247818_10002880_pt1 | contig 11098 bp, 10 predicted proteins | sample 13C_Glucose_Day1_FD_192424 | JGI IMG/M metagenome (GOLD analysis project Ga0247818, IMG submission 192424) | Soil microbial communities from agricultural site in Penn Yan, New York, United States - 13C_Glucose_Day1 | ecosystem: Environmental > Terrestrial > Soil > Agricultural land | place...
CTACTGGCTGGAAGTGGTGGACCTGGTGGACTGCGCCAACCGCCTGGCGGGTGAATTGTCTTACGGCCAACAGCGCCGCCTGGAAATCGCCCGGGCCATGTGCACCCGTCCGCAGATCATCTGCCTCGACGAACCGGCCGCCGGCCTCAACCCTCAGGAAACCGAAGCGCTGAGCGCGATGATCCGGCTGCTGCGCGACGAGCACGATCTGACCGTGGTGCTGATCGAACACGACATGGGCATGGTAATGAGTATTTCCGACCACATCGTGGTGCTGGACCACGGCATCGTCATCGCCGAGGGCGGCCCCGACGATATCCGCAACGACCCGAAAGTGATTGCAGCCTACCTGGGCGCCGATGAAGAGGAGGTGGTATGACCCAACCCATCCTCGAACTCCAGGAACTGGACGTGTTCTACGGGCCGATCCAGGCCCTGAAGAAAGTTTCGCTGCACATCAACGAAGGAGAAACCGTCAGCCTCATCGGTTCCAACGGCGCCGGCAAGTCGACCCTGCTGATGTCGATCTTCGGTCAGCCGCGCGCGGCGAACGGGAAGATTCTCTATCAGGGCGTGGACATTACCCACAAGTCGTCGCACTACATCGCCTCCAACGGCATCGCACAGTCGCCGGAAGGGCGGCGGGTGTTCCCCGACATGACCGTCGAGGAAAACCTGCTGATGGGCACCATTCCGATTGGCGACAAGTACGCCAAGGAAGACATGCAACGCATGTTCGAGCTGTTCCCACGGCTCGAGGAGCGGCGAACCCAGCGAGCGATGACCATGTCCGGTGGCGAGCAGCAAATGCTCGCCATCGCCCGTGCGCTGATGAGCCGACCCAAGTTGTTGCTGCTGGACGAGCCGAGCCTGGGGCTGGCGCCAATCGTGGTGAAGCAGATTTTTGCGACCCTGCGCGAACTGGCCAAGACCGGCATGACCATCTTCCTGGTGGAGCAGAACGCCAACCACGCGCTCAGACTGTCGGATCGTGCGTATGTGATGGTCAACGGAGAAATCCGCATGACGGGTACCGGCAAGGAGCTGCTGGTCAACGAGGATGTGCGTAACGCGTATCTTGGTGGGCACTGATTCCACGCTGAAGTAACCAAGCCCCGACGAGCAATCGCCGGGGCTTTTTTACATCCCCGAAACGGCGGTCATCCCTTGTGTGCGAGCCTGCCCGCGATTGCGGCGGTACAGTCAGCATCGAGGTGACTGACACTGCGCAATCGCGAGCACGCTCGCTCCCACAGGTTTTTTGCAGGCATTCAGGAAATTGTGGAAAACAAATTTTCCAAGCTCCGAAAGCGCGACATAAAGCCGCTGTAAATAGTTGTTTTGACACGGTTTGGACTTGTCCCCGTTTGCTGTGGAACTGGCTGTGAATAACGTGGGAGTAGCTGGCTGAAAGCCTCTGAATCCGTGGCTTGCGTGGGTGTGGTTGTTTTTTGATCAGGCGTTTTTACGTAGCCTAAAGCCTGCTTTGTCAACCTTTTTGTTGATGATGAAACTGCGTCAAAATGGCGTGGATAAGCCTGTGGATAAGTCTGTGATTAAACTCTGGAAAGACTTCGCTGAAGGCCGTGGTTACTGGCTTGGCGCCATCGCCCGTTTGCCCGGTCGATCGTGCAAAATGCCATGGACTACACCGCAGACTATCGAGGGTCAAGCAAAAAAGTTTCAAATCACCGCGCAAAGCCTTGTGGATAGCGGCTTGCAGCTTTTCCACTTGCCCCCAAAGACTGTGGACCGGCCTGTGGATAACGTGCGTGCACATGGCGCAAAGCCCCGTACCGTATGGCGCGCAATGGATTGGCTGTTTTTTGTACAGTGTCGGCCCGCCGGGAACGTGTTGCCGGTATGAGCGCGGCGCGGCATGCTGCCTGCTGATTTTCTATTCCAATGGCTGGCGATCAGCCGACGCAAGGAGAACACGATGTCCAACACCCTGTTTATTACCGGCGCGACTTCCGGTTTTGGTGAAGCCTGTGCCCGTCGTTTTGCCGAGGCCGGCTGGAAGTTGGTGCTGACAGGTCGTCGTGAAGAGCGCCTGAATGCGCTGTGCGCCGAGTTGTCGAAGCAGACCGAGGTTCATGGCCTGGTGCTCGATGTGCGCGACCGCAAGGCCATGGAAGAGGCGATCGCCAACCTGCCGCCGTCCTTCGCCAAATTGCGTGGGCTGATCAACAACGCAGGGTTGGCCCTGGGTGTTGATCCAGCGCCCAAGTGCGACCTGGACGATTGGGACACCATGGTCGATACCAACGTCAAAGGCCTGATGTACAGCACCCGTTTGCTGCTGCCTCGCCTGATCGCCCACGGTCGCGGTGCCGGCATCATCAACCTTGGCTCCATCGCCGGTAACTATCCGTACCCGGGCAGCCACGTCTACGGTGCGACCAAGGCATTCGTCAAACAGTTCTCCCTGAATCTGCGTTGCGACCTGCAAGGCACCGGTGTGCGCGTCAGCAACATCGAACCGGGCCTGTGCGAGAGCGAGTTCTCGCTGGTGCGGTTTGCCGGCGACCAGGAACGCTACAACGCGACCTATGCCGGCGCCGAACCCATCCAGCCGCAAGACATTGCCGAGACCATCTTCTGGGTCCTCAATGCTCCGGCACACATCAACATCAACAGCCTGGAGCTGATGCCGGTCAGCCAGACCTGGGCTGGCTTCGCGATTGAGCGCAAGGCTTAAGACCGAGTAACGGCCATTCGCGGGCTTGCCCGCGAAGGGGCCGGAACAGGCAGTACAAGACATCAGCTAGACTCCTCCCTCAAGTAACCCGCCGTACACGGCGGTCTAGAGGTATTAGAGGAGCTCAAGTGAGTAATCGAGGCGAGCAGTCGCTGCTCAAACAATCAACCTTTCTGATGCTCGCCGTGACAGTCGCCGGGATCATCACCGGTTTTGTTTCGGGCGCTCAATCCATCCTGTTCGATGGCTTCTTTTCGTTAATCGCAGCCTTCATCAAGGTGCTGATGCTGATCACCGCCCGGCTGATCGCCAAGGAAAGCAATCAGCGCTTCCAGTTCGGCTCCTGGCACCTGGAGCCCATGGTGCTGGTGATCGAAGGCAGTTTCATATTCCTGGTGGCCGTTTACGCCTTTCTCAACGGTGTGTTCGGCATCATCAGCGGCGGCCGCGAGGTCGAGCTCGGGCTGGTGATCTTTTATGCGGCGGTGTTTACGGTCGTTGAACTCATTTATTTCTTCTACGTCCGCCATCGCAATCGCACACTCAAATCATCACTGATTCAGTTCGACAACATCAGTTGGCTGGTGGATGCGATGCTGTCGGCGGGCCTGCTGGTGAGTTTCCTCATCGCGTTGCTGCTCAAAGTTCAGGGGTACGACGAATGGGCGGTGTATGTCGACCCGCTGATTCTGATTCTGCTGGCCTTGGGCATGCTTCCCCCGGCTTTCAAAATCCTTGGTCCGGCTTTGCGCGAAGTGCTGGGTATCGTCCCGGATCAACTGGACGACAAGGTGCGTCAGGTGATGGAAGCGGCCAAGCTCGAGCACGGGTTCGACGATTACATTTCCTACGTGCAGAAACACGGACGGGCGTGTTTTATCGAGATTCACGTGGTGCTGCCGGGGGATTACCCGATCGATGGCGTTGGGGACCTGGACCGGTTACGGGAGGACATTTCCGCGAAACTCGGCAAGGCGGATGCGGCGAGATGGTTGACCATCAGCTTCACTGGCGACCGCAAGTGGATTGAGTAGCACGTATAGCCAGATCGCAGCCTGCGCCAGCTCTGCCGGAGGCTGCGATCTTTCGCAGGTCAGGCAAGGTAATCGGCCAACCCGCGGTAACAAGTCGCCAGGTGATAAGGCGTGGTCGATGGCATGTCGCGACGGCTCACTTCACCATGTTCATCCCGGCATTCATACCAACCGTGCGCGTGCAGCGAGTGCTGCTTTAATGCCTGCAATTGACGCAGCACCACGGCTTCGCTGTGCGGGCGTAGCGTCAAGGCGCGCAGGTACTCGGCCTGTGCCCAGATGCGTTGCGTAGCGTCCCGGGAGCCGCCATCCGGCCCGAGGTCCAGCATGGCCCGCACGGCTCCGGTCTGTTGCTCGACGCCCAGTTGCTCGGTAAAGGTGAACGCGCGTTCCAGCGAGTCATGCAACTTCGAGCCACGCAGCAGCTCGCTGGACTCCAACAGGAAATACCACTCGAACTGGTGGCCCGGCTCGAACCAGTTATCCACAGCATCGAGCGGCTTTTCCATCAGCACACCGTGTTGTGGATCAATAAAACGCTTTTGCATGGCTGTGCATAACTCGACAAGCGCCTGTTGTACGGCGAGGTCTTCGCGAACCGATAGCGTGGCGAGGAAGGCTTCCGCCAGGTGCATCAGCGGGTTTTGCAGGGGGCCGCTATCAAGGCAAGACCAATCGCGCTCGAGCGTGGCTTCGTACAGGCCGTCGCCCGTGGCGAAACGTTGCGACACCACTTCCAGGGCGGCGTTGAGCACCGACTCCACTAACGGCTCGCGGACCTTGTCCCAGTAATGGGCGCAGGCGAACAGGATGAAGGCGTGGGTGTACAGGTCTTTGCGCTGGTCCAGCGGCGCGCCCTGTGCGTCGACGCTGTAGAACCAGCCGCCGTGCTCGGCATCGTGGAAATGCCGCTGCAGGGAACGGAACAGCGCTGCGGCGCGCTCTTCGGCGGCCGGCACCTGGCCGATCAGGCTGGCAAACACAAACAGCTGCCGCGCACAGGCCATGGCCCGGTAACGCTGTGGGGGCAGCGCATGCTGCTCGGCGTCCAGTGCCTCGTAAGGCAGCGCCATGTTGGCGTTCCAGCCCGGGCCTTGCCAGAGCGGCACAATGACGTCCAGGAAATGCTGTTGCACTGAAGCGAACAGGGCGGTCAGTTCAGGCTGGGAGGCGGAGCGGGAAACATGCGGCATTGGCTGGCGTCGTCACGGCAGGGTTAATTGCGCGACATGGTAGCAGAGAGGCTGACCGCAGAGATGCGGTGTCTGTCAGGCCGCCATCGCGGGCAAGCCCGCTCCCACAGGATTTGCGCCGAATCTTAATAGTGTGGACACCCTGTAAATTGTGGGAGCGGCCTTGCCCGCGAAGAGGCCGGTTCAGGCAACAGGGACTCAGCCTGCCAGCAGCCATGCCCCGGTCGCGGCCGAAGCAGCACCGGCCAGTCTCACCAGTGGTGCGGCGGCCTGCGGCAGTACCCGCACCAGCGCATATCCGCCGGCGTGCAACACCGCCGTCGCGGCTACAAATCCTGCGGCATAGGTCCAGGGACTGGTCATTTCCGGCAACTCCAGACCGTGCGCCACGCCATGGAACAGCGCAAACAACGCTGTCGCGCCAACCGCCATGGCCAATGGCGGACGCACCGCCAATGCCACTGCAAGGCCCAGGGCCAGCACTGAAGCGGCAATCCCGTTTTCCAGCGCCGGCAGGTTGATCCCGGCAAAGCCCAGCAGCCCGCCGATCAACAGGGTGCCAACAAAGGTACACGGCAGGGCCCAACGCGCGATGCCTTGCTGCTGCGCCGCCCACAGGCCGACCGCCAGCATTGCCAACAAGTGGTCGAGGCCGCCGATCGGGTGGCTGATGCCGGCGATCAAGCCGTTGTCGCCGTGCCCCGGGTGGGCGAAGGCGAGGGCCGGGGTCAACAGCAGGGCCGTCGCGGCGAGGATGCGTTTGAGTGTCATGGATAAGCTTCCTTGTTGAAAAGTCGTTATCAGGCAGCCGTCAGCAGGCCCTGGCGTTCGATGAAGGCGATGATCTCTTCCAGGCCCTGGCCGGTTTTCTGGTTGCTGAACACGAAGGGCTTGCCGTTGCGCATGCGTGTTGTGTCGCTGTCCATCAACGACAGCGAAGCACCCACCAGCGGCGCGAGGTCGATCTTGTTGATCACCAGCAGATCGGATTTACAGATTCCCGGCCCGCCCTTGCGTGGCAGTTTGTCGCCGGCGGACACGTCGATAACGTAGATGGTCAGGTCGGACAGTTCCGGGCTGAATGTGGCGGAGAGGTTGTCGCCACCGGACTCCACCAGAATCAGGTCCAGCCCCGGAAAACGCCGGTTCAGTTGATCCACGGCTTCAAGATTGATCGAGGCGTCTTCACGGATCGCCGTGTGCGGGCAGCCACCGGTTTCGACACCGATGATGCGTTCCGGCGCCAGGGCCTCGTTGCGCACCAGGAAATCGGCGTCTTCGCGGGTGTAGATGTCGTTGGTGACGACGGCCAGGTTGTAGCGCTCGCGCAGGGCCAGGCACAGGGCCAGGGTCAACGCGGTTTTACCGGAGCCGACCGGACCGCCGATACCGACGCGCAGGGGTTGTGCGTTCATGTGATTCTCCAAAGTAAGGGCCCTAGGAACGGAATAGACGGCTGTATTGGCGCTCATGGGCCATACACGCCAGGGACAGGCCGAAAGGGGCGCTGCCGTAATGCTCGGGATCGATTTGAGTGGCGTGGTGTTGAGCTTGTTGAAGGAGCGGCACCAGTTCGCTGGTCAGGCGCTGTGCGGCTTGCTGGCCCAGGGGCAAGGTTTTCATCAGTACCGCCAGTTGGTTTTCCAGCCAGCTCCACAGCCACGCGGCCAGCGCATCCTGCGGGCTGATCTGCCAGGCGCGAGCGGCCAGGGCCCAACCAAGCGCCAGATGTGGCTCGGGACGCTGCTGGAGAAACCTGCGGGCCGCCTCATCGAGTTCCGGCAGGCCATTGAGCAGTTGCTGAAGGGAATAGCCCATCTGCCGGCTTTCCTGATGCAGCTCACGGGTTTCCCGGCTGGCGCGATGCTCTTCGCAGCGGTGCAGCAACTCGCCCCAGTTCTCCTCCACGGCGGCCACGCAATGGGCGAGCAGCAATGGCGCTTCAAAGCGTGCCAGATTCAACAGCAACTGATCGCTGATCCAGCGTCGGGCACTGTCGGGATCGTTGACGCGGCCGTTATCCACCGCCATTTCCAAGCCTTGAGAATAGCTGTAGCCGCCAATCGGCAGTTGCGGGCTGGCCAGGCGCAAGAGCGCCCAGGCCGGGTTCACAGGCGCACACCGAACTGGTGCAGTTTCGGCGCGTAGTTGAAGTCTTCGTCGCCGTGGCGCGAATGGTGGTGGCCGCCGCCGTATGCGCCGTGTTCAGGCTGGAACGGTGCTTCGATCGGTTCGACCTGTGCGCCCAGCTGTTCGAGCATGGCCTTGAGGACGTAATCGTCGAGCAGGCGCAACCAGCCGTCGCCGACTTGCAGGGCCACGTGACGGTTACCCAGATGATAGGCGGCGCGAGTCAGTTCAAAGGCGTTGGCGCAGGTGACGTGCAGCAGCTGCTCCGGACGTGCGCAGACGCGGACAATGCGACCGTCTTCGGCGTGCAGGTATTCGCCGTCATACAGGGGAGGCTGGCCGCGCTCCAGAAACAACCCGACGTCCTCGCCCTCGGCACTGAAACAGCGCAAACGGCTTTTGCTTCGGGCCTCGAACGTCAAGTGAAGCTCGGCGGCCCACTCAGGTTGAGGGTCGATTCTGCGATGAATCACCAGCATGGGATGACTTCCAGCAATGGACAATGCTCAGGCTAGAGCAAGGGGCTTGCCAATAGCGGGAAGTGTAGGAAAAGGCTGTGGGAAATGTAGGACGTGTGCGGTTGAGATATTTTTTTTGATTGAAGTTGGTGCGTTGATTTTTCTGATGCCCTTCTTTGGGGCGTCATTAAGAGAGCGCAGCGTTCGGCAGCTCTTGCAGGGGGCGTGCTGCGATCTTCCAATGGATTACTCGGTGCTTCCGAGTCCCTGCCAGTGCTTGAGCCCAATAAAAATAAAGCGCAACTGCTGGGTGATCTTCGCTTGCGGCGTCAGATGTTCGGGCAACGCTTCGGCAGGCGGGTCGATGATGTCCGGCAGGGTGGCGAATACGCTTTTTACGATCAGATCGGCCATGACGCTCAGGTCAGCGATGCCCAGATGTTGCAGTTTCGGCATCAACGACAGATCAGCGGCCAGGTCCGAACTGATGTCTTCGCGCAGTCGGCCGATCGCCAGACGCACCGGCACCGAGCCGCCATATTGCTCGCGAGCGAGAAACAGGAACTGTGAACGGTTGGCGCTGACCACGTCGAGGAAGATCCGCACGGAAGCATCGATGATGCCGCCCATGACGAACTCATTGTGCCGCACCAGGCGGATGGTTTCGCGAAAGGTCTGGCCGACTTCGCTTACCAGCACCAGGCCCAGCTCATCCATATCGGCGAAATGACGATAGAAACCGGTGGGCACTATGCCGGCGGTTTTCGCCACTTCGCGCAAGCTCAGGCTGCCGAATCCTCGGCCGCCGTCCATCAAGCGCCGGGCGGCGTCCATCAGGGCGTTACGGGTCTGTTGTTTCTGTTCGGCGCGGGGCAGCATCGCAAGGTTTTTCTGCAAAGGGAGAGCGGCGCACTCTAGCAAATCGGCTTTGCCGGCGTCGAACGACTATGGGGGATCACGCGGGGAAGGGCGGTGTTGAAAAATCAAAGCCCAATCCGGTGATTGGGCTTTTTTTCTGAGCGACCATGGGCTTAGCTCAGAGTGCTGTTGCGTTCGATTACGCGATCACCACCACCTTCAGCAAGGGTCTGGCCTTGTGGAGTGCGGTCCGAACCATCGGCGGCGAGGGTCTGGCCTTGTGGGGTACGGTCGGAACCGTCCTGAGTGATCAGGCCTTTTTCTTTCAGGCGATCATTACCGCCTTCGGCAAGGGTCTGGCCCTGTGGGGTGCGATCGGAACCATCAGCGGCGACCGTTTGGCTGAAAACCGAGTGGCTGTCTTTTACCTGGGGGGTGGCCTGGTCGGCGGCGGGCAGGGCAAAAGCGCTGCTGGCCAGCATCGAGAGGGTAAGGCTAAGTAGTAGTTGGCGTTTCATGATCGGGTGCTCCTCGTAAGGGCTTGAAAGTGGCTACGAGGGCAATGCTACTCTCGATAACTCGATATAAAAGTTCATAAACGCAATGGTAATAATCAACGGAATTGATTGTTTGCCCGCGGGCCTCTAGGTCAGGCGTTCCGGTCGCGGGCTTTGCCATGAAATGGCTGTTTTCGACCTGGCTGTGTCTCACAAAAATAAGGGCTCGGTGACGCTGCAAGAACTCATTGGTCAGCATTTGACTCGCAGATTTACGCGATATCGGTTAAACCTGCGGAGCTTTTACCAGTCGTAGATTGCATGGCGGGCCGTTTCTGGCTCACCGTTTCATAGGTGCGCCGCGGTCATGGCGCCCAGTCGTATCAGGAGTCCTGTGCAATGACGCGCACCCGTAAAGTACTTTCCTGGACCTTCGCCAGCCTTTTTGCCCTGCTGGCAATTCTGGTACTGGTCATCGTGTTCTTCGATTGGAACCGGATCAAACCGAATATCAATGCCAAAGTCTCCGAGGAGCTGCACCGTGCGTTTGCCATCAACGGCAACCTCGCGGTGGTCTGGCAGCGCGAACCTGATGAAGGAGGCTGGCGCGCCTGGGTGCCTTGGCCGCATGTGGTAGCGCAGGATTTGAGCCTGGGTAACCCGGACTGGTCGAAGGCGCCGCAGATGGTCACCCTCAAGCGCGTCGAACTGCGCATCTCGCCCTTGGCGTTGCTCGCGCAACGCGTGGTCATTCCGCGTATCGACCTCACCGAACCCAATGCCGAGCTGCAGCGCCTGGCCGACGGGCGTGCCAACTGGACGTTCAAATTCGATCCCAAGGACCCGAATGCCGAACCGTCGAACTGGGTAGTCGATATAGGTGCAATCGGCTTCGACAAAGGCCATGTCACCCTTGATGACCGGCATCTGAAAAGCCAACTCGATGTGCTCATCGATCCTTTGGGAAAGCCGATCCCGTTCAGCGATATCGTTGGCGACAAAACGGCAAAAAAGGTCCTGGAGAAGGGGGCAGCGCCGCAGGATTATGCGTTCGCCCTCAAGGTCAACGGCCAGTATCACGGCCAGAAGCTGACGGGCCAGGGCAAGATCGGCGGTTTGTTGGCCTTGCAAGACTCGAACAGACCGTTTCCGCTGCAGGCGCAGGTGAAGATCGCCGATACCAGCGTCGAGCTGGTCGGTACCCTGACGGACCCGCTGAATCTCGGCGCCCTGGACCTGCGCCTGAAACTGGCGGGCACCAGCCTGGGCAATCTTTACCCGCTGACCGGCGTGATCCTGCCGGATACGTCCCCCTACACCACCGACGGTCACCTGATCGCCAGGTTGCATGAGGCCGGTGGCGCGGTATTTCGCTATGAGGAGTTCAACGGCAAAATCGGCGGGAGTGACATCCACGGCAGCCTGAAATACGTCGCCAGTCAGCCACGGCCGAAACTCAGCGGCTCGCTACTGTCCAATCAATTGTTGTTTGCCGATCTGGCGCCGCTGATCGGGGCCGATTCCAATGCCAAGCAACAAGCCCGTGGCGGTGACAGCAAGCAACCGGCGGACAAGGTGCTGCCAGTCGAAGAGTTCAAGACCGAGCGCTGGCGTGATATGGACGCGGATGTCGAATTCACCGGCAAGCGTATCGTCCACAGTGAAAAGCTGCCGTTCAATGACCTCTACACCCACCTGGTGCTCACCGATGGTGTGCTCAGCCTGGAGCCGCTGCGCTTCGGTGTGGCCGGCGGCAAGCTGGATGCGCAGATTCGTCTCAACGGCCATACCGATCCGCTGGAAGGCCAGGCAAAACTCACTGCCAGGGGGTTCAAGCTCAAGCAGTTGTTCCCGACCTTCGAGCCGATGAAAACCAGTTTCGGCGAGCTCAATGGCGATGCCGATATCAGCGGGCGCGGCAACTCGGTGGCGAAATTGCTGGGCAGCGCCAACGGCAAGCTGAAAATGCTGATCAACGACGGCGCCATCAGTCGCGAGCTGATGGAGTTGGCGGGGCTGAATGTTGGCAATTACGTGGTTGGCAAGATCTTTGGCGACAAGGAAGTGAAGATCAACTGTGCGGCTGCCGATTTCGACATCAAGAGCGGTCTGGCGACCACGCAGCTGTTTGTCTTCGATACCGAGAACGCAATCATCTATATCGATGGCACGGCGAATATGGCGACCGAGCAGTTGGACTTGACCGTCACTCCGGAATCCAAGGGTT
>Ga0247818_10002882_pt1 | contig 11097 bp, 9 predicted proteins | sample 13C_Glucose_Day1_FD_192424 | JGI IMG/M metagenome (GOLD analysis project Ga0247818, IMG submission 192424) | Soil microbial communities from agricultural site in Penn Yan, New York, United States - 13C_Glucose_Day1 | ecosystem: Environmental > Terrestrial > Soil > Agricultural land | place: USA...
CCCCCACCCCCACCCGTGAACTCGTCGGTCTCGACGGCGTCTGGCGCTTCGCGATCGACTCGCGCGTCGGCGAGCAGCCGTGGACCGGCCTGCTCGAGACACCGCTCGAAGCGGCGGTCCCGGCCAGTTACAACGATCTGTTCACCGACACCGAGATCCGCGACCACGTCGGCTGGGTCTACTACCAGCGCGAGGTGCGAGTGCCCCGCGGCTGGGCGGGGGAGCGCGTGTACCTGCGCTTCGACGCTGCCACGCACGCCGCGCGCGTCTATGTCGGCGACGACTTCGTGGGTGAGCACATCGGCGGCTACACCCCGTTCGACATCGACGTCACCGACCGCGTGCAGGCAGGCGGCGCGTTCCGGCTGACCGTCGCCGTCAGCGGCGACCTCTCGAACGAGACGATCCCTCCGGGCAAGATCGAGGTCGGGATGACGGGCAAGCGCACGCAGACCTACTTCCACGACTTCTACAACTACGCAGGCCTCGCCCGCTCCGTCTGGCTCTACTCGGTGCCGACGACCCGCATCGACGACGTCACGGTGGTCACCGACTTCGAGGGCTCGACCGGTTCGATCGCCTACCGCGTCGAGACCGTCGGCGACGCCGATGTGCGTGTGCGCCTGACGGACGCCGCAGGTGCTGTCGTCGCCGAGGGCATCGGGGCCGAAGGCACGCTCACCGTCCCCGACGTCGTCCTGTGGAAGCCCGGCGCCGCGTACCTGTACGAGCTGACCGTCGAGGCGGTCCAGGGCGACGAGATCGTGGACTCCTACCCTCTGTCTGTGGGTGTTCGCACCGTGGAGGTGCGCGGCCACGAGTTCCTCATCAATGGCGAGCCCTTCTACTTCACGGGCTTCGGCAAGCACGAAGACACCGCAGTCCGCGGCAAGGGGCACGACGACGCCTACATGGTGCACGACTTCCAGCTGATGGAGTGGTCGGGCGCGAACTCCTTCCGCACGTCCCACTACCCCTACGCAGAAGAGGTCCTCGATTTCGCCGACCGCCACGGCGTCGTCGTCATCGACGAGACCGCCGCGGTGGGGCTGAACATGGGTGTCGTCGGCGGGATGTCGGGAACCCCGCCGTTCCCGACATTCTCAGAGCAGTACGCCGGCGCGGCGACGCACGCTGCGCACGCGCAGCACCTGCGCGAGCTCATCGGACGCGACAAGAACCACCCCTCGGTCGTCATGTGGTGCATCGCCAATGAGCCGGCTTCGAACGAGGACGGTGCGCGCGAGTACTTCGAGCCGCTCGTGAACCTCGCCCGCGAGCTCGACCCGACCCGCCCGCTCACGTATGCGCTCGTGATGTTCGCGACTTTCCAGAACGATCAGATCATCGACCTCTTCGACGTCGTGAGCATGAACCGGTACTACGGCTGGTACATCTCGACAGGCGACCTGAAGACGGCGGAGATGTACCTGCGCGGTGACATCAAGGGCTGGGTCGAGCGCACCGGCAAGCCGATCATGATGACCGAGTACGGCGCCGACACGCAGCCTGGCCTGCACTCCGTGTGGGATGTCGCCTGGACCGAGGAGTACCAGAGCGAGCTCCTCGAGATGTACGGACGCGTCTTCGACAGCTTCCCGCAGTATGTCGGCGAGCACGTGTGGAACTTCGCCGACTTCGCGACATCCCAGGGCATCCACCGCGTCGACGGCAACAAGAAGGGCGTCTTCACGCGGGACCGAAAGCCGAAGGCCGCGGCGTTCGCGCTCCGCCGCCGCTGGCGCGGACTCGATGGCCGCAAGCCCGGCTCCGACGCCTGACCCGATACCGGAGAGAACTCATGATCATCGACAAGGCCGACGTCATCGTCACCAGCCCCGACCGCAACTTCGTGACCCTCAAGATCACCACGTCGGACGGGATCACCGGACTCGGCGATGCCACCCTCAACGGGCGTGAGCTCGCGGTCGTCGCCTACCTCACCGAGCACGTCGTTCCGCTCCTGATCGGCAGCGATCCCTCCAAGATCGAGGACACCTGGCAGTTCCTCTACCGGTCCGCCTACTGGCGACGCGGCCCTGTCACGATGGCCGCGATCGCCGCGGTCGACATGGCTCTGTGGGACATCAAGGGCAAGGCCGCCGGGATGCCGGTGTACCAGCTGCTCGGCGGCGCGAGCCGCAAGGGCCTGATGGCGTACGGGCATGCATCGGGCAAGGAGCTGCCCGAGCTCTTCGACTCGATCCGTGCGCACCAGCAGCAGGGGTACAAGGCGATCCGGGTGCAGACGGGGGTCCCGACCCTGAAGGCGATCTACGGCATCGCCTCGCAGTCCTCCGACACCGGCGGCGGCGAGGCGCGCTACGACCATGAGCCCGCCCGCCGCGGCGCCAAGCCCGTCGAGGAGGACTGGGACACTCGCGCGTACCTGAACCACCTGCCGGGTGTCTTCGAAGCGGTCCGCAACGAGTTCGGTCCCGACATCCCGCTCCTGCACGACGGCCACCACCGGATGACGCCCATCCAGGCCGCCAAACTGGGCAAGTCGCTCGAGCCCTACGACCTGTTCTGGCTCGAGGACTGCACACCGGCCGAGAACCAGGAGGCGCTGCGCCTGGTACGCCAGCACACGACGACTCCGCTGGCGATCGGTGAGATCTTCAACACCGTCTGGGACTTCAAGGACATCATCCGCGACCAGCTGATCGACTACGTCCGCGGTGCCGTCACCCACATGGGGGGCATCTCGCCGCTGAAGAAGACGCTCGACTATGCCGCGATGTACCAGATCAAGTCGGGCATGCACGGACCGACCGACATCTCGCCGGTCGGCATGGCCGCCGCGATGCACCTCGGACTCGCTATCCACAACTTCGGCATCCAGGAGTACATGAAGCACGGCGCGAAGACCGACCAGACGTTCGAGCAGTCCTTTACGTGGAACGACGGTCTCCTCCATCCGGGCGACAAACCCGGACTCGGTGTCGAGCTGAACCTCGACGAGGCCGGCAAGTACCCGTACGAGCAGGCGTACCTCCCCTACAACCGCCTCGCCGACGGCACGGTTCACGACTGGTGAGCAGACGGTGAGGGATGCCGCGCCCCCGCCTCGCGTCGTCGTGATGGGTGTGTCGGCGGCCGGCAAGTCGTCCGTCGGCGTCGACCTTGCGAGGCTCGCCGGCGTGCGGTTCATCGACGCGGATGACCTTCATCCGCCGGGTAACGTCGCCAAGATGGCGTCGGGAACGCCGCTCGAGGACGACGACCGATGGCCGTGGCTGGACGAGGTGGCTGCTGCGCTCGCCGAGGCGGAGGGCGCCGTGGTCGCGTGCTCAGCGCTCAAGCGGTCCTATCGGGATCGCCTCAGGGCGGCCGCTCCCGGGGCGGTCTTCGTCCACCTCACCGGCTCGACCGCACTGCTCGCCGAGCGCGCCGGCGGTCGTGGAGGCCACTTCATGCCTCCCGCGCTGCTGCGTTCGCAGCTCGACACGCTCGAGTCGCTCGGACTCGACGAGACGGGCATCGAGATCGACGTCGACGCGCCGGTCGCCCAGATCGCGCAGACTGCACTTGAATGGATGGACGCGCGTGCGCGCTGACGGATCGACGACAGGAGTCGTGGTGGAGGAGCTGCCCCCGGAACTCGTGGCGCGCATCAAGCGCCGGGGCGGTGCGGCGACGATCTACGACATCGCCGAACTCGCCGGGGTCAACCCCTCGACAGTGTCACGGGCGCTGAGCAAGCCCGGACGCATCAGCGTCAAGACCGAGGCGAGGATCCGGGCGGCGGCTGATCGCCTGGACTTCCAGTTCAACCCGATGGCGCGCGCCCTGCCGACCGGCCGCAGCCAGACGATCGGTCTGCTGGTCGCCGACATCACCAACCCCGTGGTCTTCGGCATCGTGCGCGGCGCTGAGCACGCCGCCGCCAAGGCCGGTTACACCCTCGTCATCGCCGAGTCGCAGGAGTCAGGTGAGGCTGAAGCGCAGGCGATCTCGCGGCTCCTGCCGAGCGTCGACGGCATCGTGCTGGCAACGACGCGATTGGCCGACGAGAAGATATCTGCGCTCGCAGAGCGCAAGCCGATGGTCCTGATCAATCGGCACGTCGACGACATCGCCGAGGTCCTCCCCGACGTCGAGAGCGGCGTGAACGCGATGATGGACCATCTCGCCTCGCTCGGCCACAGGTCGATCGTCTATCTCGCAGGACCCGAGACCTCGTGGATCAGCCGGCGACGGTGGGAGTCGCTGCTCGACGCCGCCGAGCGACTCGATGTCGGCGTCGTGGAGATCGGACCCAACAGCCCCACGATCCAGGGTGGAAGCGAACTGCTGCGGCGAGTGCTCGCCGCCAGGCCGACGGCTGTGATCGCGTTCAACGATCTGATGGCGATCGGGCTCATGCAGTCCGCCGCGGCCGCAGGGATCCAGGTCCCCGGTCGGCTGAGCGTCGCGGGATTCGACGACATCTTCGGCAGTGAGCTGATCGTCCCGCCCCTGACGACTGTGCAGGCGCAACTCGAGCTCGCGGGGGAGCGGGCTGTGCAGAAGGTGCTCGCCCAGCTGGACGACGCGGCGGACGCCGTCGACGATGGTCTCCTGGCCACGAGCCTCGTCGTGCGCGGCAGCACCGGCCCGGCCGCCTGAGGCGTCGCAGGCGCCGAGCCTCAGAGTGCGTCGGTCAGGGCGCTGCGGGTGTCCTGAAGAAACTCGAGCGATTCGGCGATCGCGGCGAAGACATCGCCCTCGACGTGATCGAACTCGATGACGTCGTAGTCGACGTTGCGAGCGGCGCCGAGGATGCCGGCGATGTCGAGGATGCCCTTCCCGAGGGGGAGCTGATCGATCTGCTCGGCCTCGTAGCCGCCGCCCGCGAACGGATCGCGGACGCTGCCGCCGTCCTTCAGATGGACGGCGACGACGCGACCGTCAAGGCGTTCGAGCAGCGCTGGCACGTCCTGCCCTGCCATCGCGGCCCAGTACACGTCGACCTCCAGCGCGACCGCCGGCTCGAGCAGCGAGACGAAATGCTCGTACGCGGTGACTTCACCGATCCGGTGACGGAACTCGAACGAGTGGTTGTGGTAGCCGAGCCGCACCCCGGCGGACGATGCCTCGGCCGCCGCCGCGTTCAGGCGCTCTGCGGTGCGGGCGATGTCGTCGGCAGTCGTCCACCGATCTGCGGGCACCATCGGGTCGATCAGGGTCCGTACGCCGAGCGCCTGCGCCGCCTGGAGTGTCACCGAGAGCTGGGGGAGCGGCACGCGCCGGCCTTGGTACTCGATGTCGTCCGAGAGGAACGGCGCGTGCGCCGTCGGCGCCGAGAGCCCCTGCGCGGCGAGAGCGGCAACCATCTCCGGCACGCGGTCGAACAGGGAGAAGGGTTCGACGGCGCCCACGCCGAGTGAGGCGATCCTCTCCAGTGTCCCGTCGAGGTCGGCGAGGTGGTCGCGGACGCTGTAGAGCTGGATCGACGTCGTCGGGCGCGGCATCCTGATCACGCCTTCTTGTCGTCCCCGCCCGCGGACTCGGAGTCCAGGCGCTCGGCTTCCAGGAGTTCGAGCGACGCCTGCGGGTTCACGCCGACCGGGCCGCCGACGACGACCGGGGGCGTCGCGACGAGTTCGGGCTCGCGGTGCGACGGTTCGTGGTGGGCGGCCGCGTCGCGCGCCTCGAGGTCGGCCTGCGCCTTCGGCAGGATGAGCCGGTCGAACCGGCCGTAGATCATCATGACGATGAACACGCCGACGAACAGTGCGAGCGGGAGCCAGGAGTACAGCGCGACGATGGCGGCGTTGGCGGAAGGCGCCTGGGTCTCGGCCGTGCCGTCGTAGCCGCTGAGGCTCAGTACGAGTCCGACGAACGCGCCCGCGAGGCCGGCGCCGATCTTGGTGAAGATGCCGACGATCGCGCCGATGGTGCTCTCCAGGCGGCGGTTGCCCTTCCACTCGTTGTATGAGCACAGGTCGAGGATGATGACCGCAGCGAGGTAGCTCACAGGCAACAGCGCCAGACCGGTGAACAGACCGCCGACGATGAGGATCGGGATGCTCCCGCCGGCGAACGCATTGATGGCCGACCCGATCATTCCGGCGACTGCGCCGGCCATGATGATGCGCGAGATCGCGAACCGCTTCATGATCACGGGCAGCAGGATGATGCTGGGCAGGATGAGGATGCCGGCGCCGAGGACGATCGACTGCATGCCGAGGTCGCCCACGACGTAGCGGAAGTAGTACGCGCCCGCTCCAGCGCCGTTGATGGCCGAGGCGAACAGCTGGAGGGCGGCGATCGCGAAGATCCAGGTGTTTCCCTTCAGCGCCGTCAGAATGTCGCGAACCTTGACGGGCGGCGCGCCGGCGTCGGCGGTCAAGTGCGTCTCCTTGACGAACAGGAACCGGGACATGCCGATGATCGCGAGCGGCACTGCGAACCAGAGGATCGCCGTCGACCAGCCCTCAGGTGACTTGCCGGCGGCGTTCAGCACCATCGGCAGCGTGACCGTGACGGCGATCGCACCGAGCGACGTCACGATGCCCGAACGCGTGGTGACTTTGGCGTACACGCGGCGCCCGTAGAAAGCGCGAGCGAGGTAGAGGTTGTCATTGGCGTCGAGCAGGGTGCGGAAGACGGCCTGGATCGTGATGAACGTCACGAAGACCCAGATGATGCGGCCGGTTTCGCCCAACGACGAGGGCGTCGAGAAGAGCAGCCATGTCATCAGCCAGATGCCGATGATGGCGAACTCGTAGGGGCGGGCCTTGCCCCATCGCGTCTCGGGGCTGCGGTCCACGATGTAGGCGGCGACGAGGGCGAGCGCGGCATTGCAGAGGTTGCTCACGAGCAGGAGCACGCCGACGATCGCGGGTGAGAGCCCCAAGGTATCGGTGCAGTAGATGGCGACGTAGCCCAGGATGATGAAGTTCGCGGCTGCGGAGAGCCCGGCACCGGCCCAGGCGATGAGCTTGCCGAAGGGCAGGCGTGCGGTGGGCACCGAGGTGGTGGCGGTCGGGGCGGCCATGGCGATAACTCCTTTGTCGTGCGTGCGACCACGGGTTGTCGCACATCAAGTGAACCACGTATGCTCAATTTTGACAACCGGTTGCCAATCTCGGCGCATGCCGGACCGTGAGAAACCCGAGGGGCGACGATGCACAGGTGGGGAATCATCGGAACAGGCGACATCTCGGATCGCCTCGTTCCTGATCTGAAGGCTGTTGCGCCCGGCGCGGTGACGGCGGTGTGGGGCAGGACGCTCGACAGAGCCCGTGCCTTCGCCGCGGCCCACGACATCCCGTTCGCGACGGACTCTCGCGAGGATCTCCTTTCTCGTGCCGATGTCGATGTCGTCTACATCGCAACACCGGCGCACACGCACGCGGCTGTCGCGCTCGAAGCGCTGGCCGCCGGCAAGCACGTGCTCATCGAGAAGCCGATCGCCACCACGCCGGACGACGCGGAGCGTATCTTCGCGGCGGCGCGGAGCGCCGGACTCTTCGCGATGGAGGCCATGTGGATGCGCTTCAATCCGCTCCATGTTGAGATCATCGAGCGCATCGGCGAGGGACTGCTCGGCGAGGTGAACAGTGTGCGGGCGAGCTTCGGCACGCCGTTCCAGGCCCGCGGCCGCACCCTGACGCCGGCGCAGGGCGGCAGCGTCCTCCTCGATCGCGGCATCTATCCGATCACGCTGGCCCACTGGTTCCTAGGAGAGGCGGAGCGCGTCGAAGCGTCGGGCCGCTTCATGGACGGCACCGATGTCGACGGCCATGCGACCCTCGAGTTCGGGCGCGGCTTCGCGCAACTCGCGTGGTCGGGTGTCGAGTTCCTCGACCTCTCAGCGACCATCAGCGGCGAGCGCGGCTGGATCACGCTCGATCCGATGTTCTGGGCGGGGACGCGCGCCCGAGTCCATGCCGGATCCGTCGAGCGGATCTTCGTGGAACCCCAGATCGTCGAACACCCCCGCGAGGGGAACGGCTACCGCCAGATGCTCGCTGCCGTCGAGCGGGCGCTGGGCGACGGGCTGCGCGAGCACCCGTGGCATACGGCCGCCGACACCCTCCGGGTCGCACGCACCATGGAGGCCGTGCACGCGCACATGGCAATGCCCACCTCATCCCACTGAGCACCACACCAAGAGAGAACACACAGCCATGGACATTCAGGACAAAGTCTTCGTCATCACCGGTGCAGGCAACGGGATCGCCCGCGAGGTCGCGCTGCAGCTCCTCGCCGCCGGCGCCTCGGTAGCAGGCGTTGACCGCAGCGCGGAGGGACTGGCCGAGACGGCGCGACTCGGTCGTGCAGGCGAACGGTTCTCGTCGCACGTGGTCGACATCACCGATCGCGACGCTGTCGAGGCCCTTCCCGGAGCGGTCGCGTCCGTGCACGGTCAGGTCGACGGCATCGTGAACATCGCCGGCGTCATCCAGAAGTTCGTCAAGGTCGTCGATCTGCCGTTCAGCGAGATCGAGAAGGTCATGAACGTCAACTTCTGGGGAGTGATGAACATGTGCAAGGCGTTCCTGCCCACGCTCATGGCCCGCCCCGCGGCATCCATCGTCAACATCGCGAGTATGGGCTCCTATGCTCCGGTGCCCGGGCAGGCCGTGTACGGCGCGTCGAAAGCTGCGGTGAAACTCCTCACCGAAGCGCTCTATGCCGAACTGCGTGACACCAACGTTGCGGTGACCGTCGTGTTCCCGGGCGCGATCGCGACCGGCATCGCAGCGAACTCCGGCGTCTCGCTGGGTGGGGCGGCGGCAGCGACCGCCGAGGCGCCGGCGTACAAGACCACGAGCCCGCAGAAGGCGGCCGAGGTGATCGTCGACGCGATCCGCAAGGGGCGATACCGCGCCACCATCGGCTCGGATGCTGCAGCGATGGACAGGCTGTCGCGACTTAACCCCAAAATGGCGACGACCATCATCGCCAAGCAGATGAGCGGCCTGCTCAACTGACATGACCGCGAATCGCGTCTGGTGCAATCCTCTCGACCTGCCCTACCGCTACCAGGACGTCCGCTTCTCGGGCTCGGTCCGCGGCATCGATCTCGGTGGTCCGCGGCGCAGTGTGCATCGTGAGGCAGCCGATCCGTCGATCGTCCGCTATCAGGGCCGATACCTGCTCTTCGCCTCGATGTCGCGCGGCTTCTGGCACTCGGACGACATGGTCGACTGGAGCTACCACCCCACAGCGAAGCTGCCGCCGTTCGACTACGCGCCCGATGTGCGGGAGATCGACGGAGCGCTCATCATCAGCGCGTCACGGAAGACGGGGCATTCACCCTTCTTCCGCAGCGTCGACCCGCTGGGCGACGACTTCACCGAGGTCTCTCCCGGAACCTTCGCGTTCTGGGACCCGAGCATCTTCCAGGACGACGACGGCCGGATCTACCTCTACTGGGGCTGCGACAACGTAGAGCCCCTCTACGGGATAGAGCTCGATCGCGATCTGACACCCATCGGCGAGCCGGTGCCGCTCGTGGGCTCTGATGTCGCCCGCCGCGGCTGGGAGAGGACGGGGGAGGACTATGTCATCCCCGAGCCCACCACCGAGCGCGAACGGCTGACGGCGCAGTTCACGGGCACCGCGCCGTACCTCGAAGGCGCATGGATGACGCGGGTGGGCGACCGCTACTACCTGCAGTACGCCGCACCCGGCACACAGTGGAACACCTACGCTGACGGCTACTTCACCGCAGACTCGCCCCTGGGGCCGTTCAGCTACGCCGAGCACAGCCCCTTCTCCTCCAAGCCGGGAGGATTCATCACCGGCGCAGGCCACGGCAGCACCTTTCAGGACCAATGGGGCAACTGGTGGCACGCAGCGACAATGCGCATCAGCGTCAACGACATCTTCGAGCGTCGCGTGGGCATCTTCCCGGCGGGGTTCGACGACGAGGGCGTGCTGTTCTGCAACCAGAGCTTCGCCGACTATCCGCTCGTCACGCCTGCGGGCACGTTCGACCCCCGGGTGCAACGGGAGCCCGAATGGATGCTGCTGTCCTACCGGGCGCACGCGCAAGCCTCGTCGGCGGCGGAAGGGCATGAGCCCGCGCTCGCCGCTGACGAGGACGCGCGGACGTGGTGGGCGTCCGCGGGTGCGGGGGTCGGTGAATGGCTGTCGATCGAAATCGATCCAGGGTCACACGTCCATGCCATCCAGGTGAACCTCGCCGATCACGCGCTCGCCGAATCCGCACCGCTCCTGGTCGACGGCGCAGACAGCGGCCACACCTGGCGAGGCATCTACGAGACGCACACCTCGGCGCAGTTCCTCGTCGAAGGTTCGCTCGACGGCCAGGAGTGGAGCATCCTCTTCGACGGGGCCGCGGGCGGCGACGATCGCCCGCACGCGCTCATCCTGCTCGATGAACCGCGCGCCCTGGGCTTTATCCGTGTGACGGCGCAGTCGCTTCCCTTCGATGGAGCGTTCGCCGTGAGCGGTCTCCGCGTGTTCGGCCGCGGGCAGGGCGATACTCCGTCCGCCGTTACCGCGACCGCGGTGCGAGTAGACGAACTCTGCGCCCGGCTCGTCTGGGACGCCGCGCCCGGGGCCCAGGGCTACAACATTCGCTACGGCTCGAGTCCCGACAAGCTCTACCGCAGCTGGCTCGTCTACGAACGCACGTCGCTCGACGTGCCTTCGCTCAACGCCGGCCAGGACGCCTGGTTCGCCGTCGATTCCTTCAACGAAAACGGAGTGACTCTCGGCGCTGCGGTACGGGCACTGCAGGGGTGAGGCGGGGTCAGGGCAGCTCGGTGCGTCTCGCATCCAAGGCGTCATGATCGAAGCGCCCGCCGGCCGCGCGGCGGATGCTTGCGGAGGACGGGCACTGGTCGCGGCGTTCGGCCGCGCGGTGGTCCCTCTGTCTCTGGTCGCCCCCCTCAGACGTTCTGAGACCCTGGTGCCGGCCCTGCGCCTCGACCGAACAGGGCAAATGTGTGCACGCATGTGTGAACTCGGCCCCGAAAACCGCGGAATCACGCGGCAGAACGGCCTCTACCCGTCCGCCTACGGATCAGAAGGTTGGGAGTTCGAGTCTCTTCGGGCGCACACTGTGTTGAGACAGTAACCCTCGAAAACCCGCGGATTTCCGCGGGTTTTCGTGTTTCCAGAGTACTTGTC
>Ga0247818_10002883_pt1 | contig 11097 bp, 11 predicted proteins | sample 13C_Glucose_Day1_FD_192424 | JGI IMG/M metagenome (GOLD analysis project Ga0247818, IMG submission 192424) | Soil microbial communities from agricultural site in Penn Yan, New York, United States - 13C_Glucose_Day1 | ecosystem: Environmental > Terrestrial > Soil > Agricultural land | place...
GCGGGCCCAGCTGCATCCAGGAGTGCGATCCTGGCCTGGGCCACGGCAGCACCCGACCGAAGCGTCAACGGTCCCTGGACCAGGGACCGCGCCCAGCCAAAGCCGTCACGGATTACCGCGTCAAGGCCTGCCGCGGGTGCGGCGCATTCGACGGTGACCATCCGGGCCGGGCTGCCCCGTCGTGCCCGAACGGCGTCAGCAACAACATCGGGGCGTAGGCGCGGGCGCTCAACGATGACCGGGAGGCCACTTGGCCAGGGACGTGGTGTAAGCGCTTCGCGCGGAAGGACGTGCGGGTCGGCAACCACCACAGCAGCCGCACCTCCCGCCCGGGCTGCGAGCATGGCCTGCCACCAGTCTCCGGATCCGGGCACGATCACCACCGCGCCGCTGACGTCATCCGTCAGTGCAGCGCTGACGGAAAGTTCGGCAACAGCGGCAACATAGGAAGGCAACGCCGCGAAGACCCCGCGGCCTCGATTCACCAGGCCCACAGGGGTGCTCCTTCGAGAAGTTTCGCGGCGGCAGCCTCGGCGAGGTCGATGGCATAGTGGGAATCAGCCAGCAGTTCGTCGTACTCCACCGGGACCGCACCTTCAAGGAGCGACGCAAGCAGGCGCCACTGCGCTACATAGCCATCTTCGGGATCCCGCCGGTACTCCGTCCACTGCCCGTCCACGCCGCGTACCCGGGCGGAAGAGCTTCCGGCATGGACGAAGGCGGGCGGAAAGTTGACCTCGATGCGGTCATGCGAGGTGGCAATGCTCATCCGCCAGAGCGCATCGGGCCCTTGCGGAAGCATCGTGAGCGCCAACTGGGCCAGGATTCCGCTCGCCCGATACCCCACCAGGTAGCCGATCGGCGGAGCGAGTCTTGCGTAAATCACGTCGTCAAGATGCGGCGCCAGGTCCCTCACGGCGGGAAGGTCGTGGATCGCGAGACCCGTCAGCAGCTGCCTCAGGATGTCGGCCGCCACTGCGGGATCGTCGAGGTCGGGACGGCCCCGGCGCGCAGGCTGGAAGGGGCCTCCCTCCGCGACCAGGCGGTGGTACCTGTCGTTCGGCGGGAGCGCGAGGGTCACGGAAATTGTCTGTACCCGGCCCTCGAGGGCGACAAGGTGATGCTTTGCCTGCTCCCATGCCGCATCAAACAAGTGGTTGGTTCCAACGAGGAGGATGGAGCCTGCAGCCCGGCAGGCGGCGACGACCTCGTCGGCTTCTTCCCTGCTGGTGGCCAACGGCTTCTCGCAGAAGATTGCCCGTTTGCCGGCAGCAACGGCCGCCAGGATGTGGCGTCCATGGTCCCCGGGCGGGCTGCACACGGCCACCACATCCACATTCGCATCTGCGAGAAGATCCCCCTCCCCCGCCGACCAGCGGGCACCAAGCTGCCCGGCCAGAACCTGGGCGCGCCCGCTTCCCGCATCGGCGACGTGCACCACCCTGAACAGCTCCGCCAGCCGCCCCAGCACCGGAAGATGCAGAGCCGCAACGCCCGGCCCTGCTCCAAGAACACCTACATTCCACGGCATCGTCCGCCTCCCTCTTATGTGCTTATTATTCATAAGTTCGGGAAGTTCTGGCTATAGTAAGGCCCAACCGCGCCTTAGTGGACTCCTATGTGTGAGAATTGTGACCATGACGACAGACTCCACCCTCCGGTTCGGAGCACAGACGGATGAAGTGACGAGCCTGCTGAGGATCGTCAACCTCGTGCGCACCGGCGAGGCGACCACCCGCCCCGAAATAGGCAAAGTTACCGGCCTGGGCAGGGGTGTGGTCAGCCAGCGTGTGGATCAGGCCATACAGATAGGTTTCCTCGGCGACGGTGAGTTCGGCGCCTCTTCCGGCGGACGCGCGCCCCGGACCCTGCGTTTTCGCGCCGAGCAGGCGCGGATCGTTGTTTGCGCCCTCGGAGCCCTGCACATCAGGGTCGGCGTAGCCGCCCTCGACGGCGACATCCTGGACCACGCGCACCGCAGCTGGGACATCGCCCAGGGTCCGGCGAAGACCATTGACGCGGTGATGTCCCTCATCGACGAAGTACTTGAGCCGCACGCCCAGGTGCCGGTCTGGGGCGTCGTGATAGGCCTTCCCGGGCCCGTCGACTTCGCCACCGGGCAGCCCGTGTCGCCTCCGATCATGCCGGGTTGGAACGGCTTCGATGTTCGCACCCCCTTCGAAGAGCGCTTCAACGCCCCCGTATGGGTGGATAACGACGTCAACCTGCTTGCCCTGGGCGAACGAGCCCGCCGTCGCGACGCGCTCGTGGACCTCATCTACTGCAAGATCGGTTCGGGAATCGGTGCCGGCCTGCTGTCCCAGGGAAGGATCCACCGTGGTGCCAACGGCGCTGCCGGCGACATCGGCCACGTCCGCGTCCCGGATTCTGATGCCCAGTGCCGCTGCGGCAAAATCGGCTGCCTGGAGGCCGTGGCTGGCGGCTGGGCCCTGGTGAGGGATGCCGAGCAGGCTATCAAAGAAGGCGCCAACAGCTCCCTGGCCGCCCGGACAAAGAAGGCACCACTGACCCTGGAGGACATTACCCTCGCCGCCCAGGGAGGCGACTCCCTGGCCATCACTCTCGTCCAGAAGTCGGCACGGGTTGCGGGCGGGGTCATTTCAGCCCTGGTGAACATGTTCAATCCAGGGGTCATTGTCATCGGCGGCGCGATGGGTTCCGCGGGTGAGGTGTTCCTGGCCGAAGTGCGCCAGCGCGTCTACGAACTGTCACTGCCGCTCGCCACCCGGGACCTCACCATCACCCTGTCCGTCAATGACGAGCGTGAACCGCTGCGCGGCGGAGCCGAATTGGCCCGGGAGCAGTTGTTCGATGTCACCTTCCCCCGCTGGTTCGCGGAAGGCCGGCCATCGCCGGAACGCACCGCCGTCCCGGCATGATGATCGGAACCGCGGCAGCATGGCCTGAGCCTGCTTAGACAACGTCGCGCGACACGCTGGGCACGGGCGCGTGGTCAAGTTCCAGCCGTGCCTCAAGATGGATGGGCAGGACCAGCGGCATACCTGGTCCGGCCTGCAGGTAGGGCACCAGCAGCTGGAAGTCGACGGTTACGGCGTGCACACCGCCGCGAAGTTCGCGCCTGCCAGCCAGGACCAGCCTGTCCTGCACGAACCACCAACCGGACTCGGCCTGAAGTGAATCGGCCGGTACGTGGCGGGCCCCCAGCACCACCGTCAACTCCCCCGCTTCCAGCGGAGCGCCGTCGACCCCCACTGCGAGGCCAGCCAGGCTGGACAAGGGCATCGAGCGGATCCAGGGAAGGCCCACTCGAAGCTCAAAGCCCGCGGGAGCGGCCGTCAGCGCATCGTCGCGCAAGGTAGTTTGCAGCACGGCTTCCATCCTTTATCCTAAAAGTGACATAAGTTTGTCACTAACGAGCATAAATGGGAAGGCGTCCTATGGCCCCCGAATTTCCCACCGGCTGGGCCCTCGGCGCCAGCTCATTCAACTGGACTCCCGAGATCACGGCCGCCCGCAGGACGGCCCAGGACATTGTCACGGGAATCGCAGGTTCCGTAACAAAAACAATTGAGCTCGAACCGGGACTCCTGTGGCGGTCCTTCCCCGCCCCGCAGGACGCCGAGGTGGTCGGACTGCGGGATTCCCTGGCCGCCCAAGGGGGACGCGTCAGCATCGTTGGCGCCAGCCTCGACGACTTCACCTCGCCAACCGACCGCCGCCCGTTGCAGGAGCGCTTGGATTTCCTGGTCCCCCAGCTGCAAGCCGCCCGTCGGGTGGGTGCCAGCGGCGTCCGGTTGCCGATCGGACAGGCCGGCACCGAACTGCTCCACGAGCTGCGGCCGCTGCTGCATGAGCTCGACCTGGTGCTGTATGAGGAAATGCAAGGGCAGCAGTCTCCCCTGAACCCCGCTGTGGCACCAGCCCTGGATGCGATCGCGGGGCTGGCAAATGACCGCGTGCGGGTTCTGGTGGACATCAGCATGCTGATGCCCGCCCTTCCCGTGACCTATCTTGAAGAGCTGCGGCGCGGAGGCGTTTCCCCGGAACTTCTGGTGCGGCTGGAGAATGACTGGCGCGATCCCGCCACCCTCGACGCCGCGACGGCCCTGCTCCGCTCGGGAAAGGTTCCGCCGCACATCCACACCCTCTTCATGAACCTGCTCATCCGCTTCGGCCGCAGCGACGCCGCAGACCTGCAGGCCATCCTCCCCCTGGTTGGAGCTTTCCACCTGAAATTCTGGGACCTGGACGACGACGACCGCCGGGTTTCACAGCCGCTGCATGACCTCGGCGGCCTGCTCGGCAGGAACGGTTTTACAGGGACGCTGACCAGCGAATGGGGCGGCCATGAGTGGCTGCAGGATGATCCCACCGACATAACGCGGAGGCATCTTGCGCTGGCAGAGACTGCGCTGGCCGAGGGAGCGCTGGCCGCCCGCGCTGCGGTCTGACCCATAACCGTCCCCTGCCCGGTCGTCGGCGGGAAGTGCCAGGGCCCCCTCTCCCCCACCATGTTTTTGCCTGCTGGCGGAGCATCGCGTCGCTGGGACAGAATTATCTGGGAGTCGGCGCTTTTCTTCGTCGGCGGACCGAGATCAGATCGACGATGACTGCACCAATAAGTGCAAGGATAAACGGTGATGTAGCACCGTTTATGAGACTGAACAATGCGATCGGCTGCGGCTCCCCATCCATTGGGACAGGCTGAAGAGTGTTGGCGCCAACGAATACAGCCGCGATCAGGACAATGAAAGTCACGACCCGCGACGCCCCGGTGCGGGCTGCCACGCGGTATCCCAGGATCGCAGCCACGGCGAGTAGGACGAACGCGGCCCGCACCGAGTACGGCACCCATTCAGCCACAACGGGGATCGGACGCGCGTTCAAATCCAGAAGCGGGGCATTCACCTCTGATAGCTGCAGCTGGATCGTCAAATACCCGGTCACGAAGATAACGCACAGGGGTCCGACCAAGGCGGCAACGATAGACAGGATCGGGCCAGTACGAGAGGCCGGCGATGCCTCGATCCGGCTTGGGCTAGCTATTCTTTCCATCACGCATATCCCCCTATGTTGACTGCTATGACACTAAACTCCAGTCCAACTTTTCGATAGTGGCAGGAATCCGGCGTCCGCATGACCGACCTTCGGTGGAACCAAACGGACAGCAGTTAAAGCAGAACGGCCAGCCCCGGAATTTCCGGGTGCCGGCCGTTCTTTGTTGCTGTGCTACTTGGTGCTGAAAGCGGCGTCGAAGGCCGCTGCGGAGGGTTCATAGCTGGAGAGCCGGCGCACGAACGCCAGCGCCTCCGGAGCGCCATCGAGCCGGTCCATGCCGGCGTCCTCCCACTCCACGGACAGCGGACCGCGGTAATCGATGGCGTTCAGCATCCGGAAGGCATCCTCCCACGGCACATCGCCGTGGCCGGTGGAGATGAAGTCCCAGCCGCGGCGCGGATCGGCCCAGGGTAGGTGGGATGAGAGGCGGCCGTTGCGGCCGTTGCCAAGCCGCTTCTTCGTGTCCTTGCAGTGCACATGGTAAATGCGGTCCTTGAAGTCCCACAGGAACCCCACCGGGTCGATGTCCTGCCACACCATGTGGCTCGGGTCCCAGTTCAGGCCAAAGGCCTCGCGGTGCCCGATCGCTTCGAGGGTGCGCTGCGTTGTCCAGTAGTCGTATGCGATCTCCGACGGGTGCACCTCATGGGCGAACCGGACGCCGCACTCGTCAAAGACATCGAGGATGGGGTTCCACCGGTCCGCAAAATCCTGGTATCCGGCGTCGACCATCTTTTCGGAGGCAGGCGGGAACATCGCCACATACTTCCAAATGGACGATCCCGTGAACCCGGTCACCGTCTTCACGCCGAGCCTGGCGGCGAGCCGCGCGGTGTTCTTCAGCTCCTCGGCGGCACGGCGGCGGACCCCTTCAGGCTCCCCGTCGCCCCACACAACATCCGGCAGGATGCCGCGGTGCCGTTCGTCGATGGGGTCGTCACAGACCGCTTGGCCTTTGAGGTGGTTGGAGATAGTCCAGACCTTGAGGCCGTGGCGTTCAAGAATGTCCAGCTTGCCCTGCACATAGGCGTCGTCGTCCCAGCGCCAAGGATCCAGGTGGTCTCCCCAGCAGGCGATCTCCAGCCCGTCGTAACCCCACTCGCCGGCAAGCCGGGCCACCTCCTCGAACGGCAGGTCGGCCCACTGGCCGGTAAATAGGGTAATTGGTCGTGCCACGTATTTCCCTTCCTCAGCCGGCCAGCACGGGAGCGCCGACGGCGACACGTGTCCAGGCGGAATCATTGTCGGAACTGCGCTCGACGGCGTCGAGCACCCGCTGTACCCTCAGCCCGTCGGCGAACGACGGGTGCGGGTCGGTGCCGCCCACGATACCCTCCACGAGGTCCTTGATCTGATGGGAGAAACCGTGCTCGTACCCGAGCATGTGACCTGCGGGCCACCACGCCGAAACGTAAGGATGCTCCGCCTCCGTGACCATGATCTTCCGAAAGCCCTGGCGGTCCACCGGTGCCGTGCGGTCGTAGAACTGGACGCTGTTGAGGTCCTCTAGGTCGAAGGCCAGAGCGCCCTTGTCCCCCGAGACCTCGATCTCCAGCGCGTTCTTCCGGCCGGTGGCAAAGCGCGAGGCCTCAAACGAGGCCAGCGCCCCGGTGTCGAAGCGGCCGGTGAAGAGGGCGATATCGTCCACGGTCACCTGGCCGTAGCCGGTCCCGGCATTGCCGGACAGCCCGGAACCGCCGTCCAAAAGGGGCCGCTCCTTCACGATGGTGTCGATGACGCCGGACACCTGCGCCAGGTTCAGGCCGGTGACAAACTGGGCCAGGTCGATGGCATGGGCGCCAATGTCCCCCAGTGCCCCGGAACCGGCGTGTTCCTTCTGCAGGCGCCAGGCCAGCGGCATCTCCGGGTCCACGAGCCAGTCCTGCCGGTAGGAGGCGCGCACATGGTTGATCGTCCCCACGGCGCCTTCGGCAATGAGGTTGCGCAGGAATGTCACGGCCGGGACACGGCGGTACGTGAAGCCCACCATCGCCCGGATGCCCCGGGCTGCCGCCCGTTCCGCCGCCTCGGCCATCGCTTCGGCTTCCGCCACCGTGTTGGCCAGCGGCTTTTCGCACAGCACGTGCTTCCCGGCTTCGAGCGCTGCGATCGCGATCTCGGCGTGGGAGTCACCCGGGGTGACGATGTCGACGACGTCGATATCGTCCCGGGCGATCACTTCCCGCCAGTCCGTGGCGGATTCGGCCCAGCCCCACTTGCCGGCGGCGGCAGCTACGGCTTCGGCGTTCCGGCCCACGATGACCGCCATTTCCGGTTCGGCCGGCAGATCGAACACCCGCGGCGCCGTCCGCCAGCCCTGCGAGTGGGCTGCGCCCATGAAGCCGTAGCCGATCATGGCCACGCGCAGCCTGGTCATGCCAGCACTACCTTGCGCTCGACAGCCACCCGGTTGCCGACATAGCGCATGGGCGCGATCTGCATGTAGAGCAGGCGGAGGGTGAGGATAACCTCGACGTCGATCTCCTCGCCGGCGTCCGGGACTCGGTCCAGCGGGATGACCACCTCGGGCTTGTCCGCAACAAACCAGAGCGTGTCCCACTGCTCGGGAAGTTCCGCGATGGAATAGGACTTGCCCTGCAGCTCGAAGCGGAGGGATTCCTTGGGGATGTCCACGCCGTTGACTGTTGCCGCGACGTCGTCGACGGCGGACAGCCAGAGGCTGCGGTACCAGGGCAGCTGCACCGCCACGGAGATACCCTCGGGGTGCCTGCGGACGTCAGCGTCCTGGAACAGGGAATTGTGAGTTGCCATGGCTTTCCTTTACTTAGCAGTCTCGACCAAGGTCGCGTGGGAGTCGGTTGCAGAGGGGTCAACGGTTTCTTCGATGGCGCGGCGCATCAGGGCGTGCTGCTTCTTGACCAGATCGATCGGATCGGATTCGCCCAGGTCCGCAAACGCGTGCCCCTCCCACTCGCTGGACAGGTAGCCCTGGTAGCCGCCCTTGACGAACTGCCGCACGATGCGCGGGATGTCCATCGCGGGTTCGTTGCCGTGCTCGTCAATGTCGTAGAACTTGGCGTGGACGTGGAAGATCTGCGGCATGATGTCCAGCCATTCCTCCGGCGGAACCAGCCCGTGCATGTTGAAGGCCAGCCGGGTGAACGGGCCGAGGCGCGCGGGGTCGAAGTTGTTCGCGTTCAGGTAGTCCTCGAACTCCTGGTTGCGTTCCTGCATGGGCAGCGGCTTGCGCCAGATGTCCTGCATCACGACGAAGTGTTCCTCGGGCAGCCCCATCTGCGTCAACGTGCGGAACAGCGTCGGGGAAAGGCTGTGCATCGTGGAGCTGAAGTCTGCCGTGAAGCCGAGCCGGTCGCTTCCCAGCTCCTCGTACATTTCCCGGATCTGCAGGATCTTGGGATCGTTCGGGCCCTGCGGTGCGTGGATTTCGTAGCCGAGCTTCTGGTCGTACCGTTCGGCCAGGGGGAGCAGCCGGCGGAGCAGTTCCTTGCCGGCGGAGCGGATCACCACGCGGTGGAAACCCAGCTTGTTGGCCGTGCGCAGCTGCGCGGCGAAGAAGTCGTACTCCTCGTCCGGCGTCATGTCCCGGTCCTTGCGGCGGCCCATGTCCAGGTTGGTGCCGACGGCGCTGGGGGTCAGGCCGTAGCGGTCCATGCTGTCGCGCCACAGTTTGACGAAAGCGTCATCGACGTCGGGGTATGTGCGCAGCATCTGCGCGATGTTGAATTCCACGCCGGGGCCGAGGCCTTCGTCGGCGACGGCCTTGATCAGCGTCTCGGGCGTGTAAAGCCCGGCGGCGAACTCGGAGGTGAGTGAATACAGGGTGATGCCCAGCTCGATGCCCGAGCCGGCGATGCCTTCTGACATGGTGATGGTCCTTTCGTTGTCAGCCGCGGACGGGCTGGGCGAGGTGGCTGTTGAGGATGCGTCGCGCTTCGGAAGCGTCAGTGATCATGGCCGAACCGGCGTTGGCTGCGGCGGAACGCTGGACGGCCTGCTCGCCGCGGATGATGTCGAACGGGTCCTGCCAGTTGTTCCAGTGCCAGCCTTCGTATTCGCTGGAGATCGCACCGGAGTAGCCGCTCTCTACGAGCTGCCGGACGAGGTCGCGCACCGGCACCGACGGCTCTTCGCCGTTCTCGTCGATGCCGAAGAATTTGCCGTGCACGTGGCGGACCCACGGCATGATCTCCAGCCAGGTGTCCAGCGGCGCAGGGCCAAAGAGCCCGGTTCCGTTGATTCCGAAGTCGATGCCGAGGTCCGGCCGGCCGTTGCGGGCGGCCAGGCCGATGAAGGCCCCGAAGCGCTCACCGTGGACCTTCTGGGTGTTGGGCGGCCCTTCGGCGTAGAAACCGTTCCAGAGATCCACCACCTGCCGGAGCAGTTCCTCCGAGGCACCGCGCCGGCGGTACGCCTCCAGCAGGGAGGGCGCGAAGCCGGTGACGGTAGCACCCCAGTCGGCGGTGAAACCGAGCAGTGGGGAATCCAGCTTCTCGTAGCGGTCGCGCAAGGCCAGGACCCGCTCGTGGGCTCCGTGCTGGTCAGCGTGGACCTCGAGCGCCAGGGTGACGCCGTACTTCTCGGCCACGGGCAGCAGGCTTTCCATGGCGTCAGGCGTCAGCGAGATCTGCACCCGGGCAATCGGGAAACCCAGCCTGGCGGCCACCTCGATCTGCCGCCGCATGTATTCGACCAGCTCGTCGTGGTTCATCAGCCGGTCACGCCGGATCCCCGTGTCCACGTTGACGGCGAGCGAGGTGGGGACCAGGCCCACTTCTGCGACAAGATCTCGGAACTGCCCCACGAAGCTGTCATCGATCCGGTCCGGGAAGCCGCGCAGGCTGGAGAATCCGATGACTTCCAGCCCGGGGCCGAAGCCTTCGGCCGCCACTTTGCGGATCAGGCCGTCGAGGTCGTACTGCCGGGCGTGGGACGCGCGCGTGAAGCTGTAAAGGGTGACGCCCTGGATCGGCGTGCCGAGGCTGGTCATCGCTGTGCCACCTTCATGGTCTTGGTGTCGTGCTCTTCGATGTGCAGGACGCCGTGGTCGGTGATGATGTAGGGAATGTAGAGCTTCAGGTCCACCCGGACCTCGTGCTCGGTCCCGTGGTCCGGGACGGGAAGGTCACCCGAGAGGACGGCTGAGTCCAGCGGGAACCACCATTCGCCGGTCTCTTCCACGAGTTCTTCGAAGCTGAACGTGCGGTTGTTCATGGTCCAGCGCAGCGAATCTTCGGGGGCGGCGACGCCGTCCACTGTCAGCCCCGCTGCGGCGATGCACGAGCCCGGCAGTGCCCGGTACCAGGGGATGCGGACCTCGACGGCGGTGCGGCCGTCCTGGGTGGTAAGTGTTCCCGGTTCGATTATGCGGTCGGCGATCATCGAGACCTCCTTGTCTGCGGCATGCCTTGCCTGCATTTCGGCGAAGCGGCCAATGGCCACTTCTTCATTATTTAGTCAGTCTATTGTCTGATTCGGACATAAGTAAAGCATCGGCGAGTTCCGTTGCGATCCTGCGTGCGCCGCGGACTGCGAGCGCCACCGCTGTCAGCGTGGGGTTGCAGGCGGTGGCGGTGGGGATCACGCCGTTGCCGGCCACGAACAGGCCGGGGACCTGCCAGACCTGGCTGTCCGGGGAGCACACACTCTCGCCATCGTCCGCCGCGCCCATGCGTGTGGTGCCCTGGTAGTGCAGCGATGATCCCGGCGGAAGGACAAACGGCCGCTCGTCGAGCGGTTCACCCACCGCCTTGCCCAGGCGGACAATCACCTCCTGGGCACGTTCCAGCACCTCCTTGTCCCGCCCGGTGAGGCGGTAGTGGATGCGCATGGCGGGCATCCCGTACGAGTCGCACGTGTCGTCGTCGAACGCCACCCGGTCTTCCCGTTGGAGGTCCTTGGCGCAGAACAGGCCCAGCCCAACAATCGATCCCGGGACAATGGGGTCGTCCTCAGCCAACGGGACAGGGGACGCATCCAGCTGCATGATCTGGCCATGGAAGGGCGCGTCGTCCATATAGGGAACCCAGGCAACACCGCTTTGCTCACTGAGTGCGCCGTCCGCCGTTGCCAGTGAGT
>Ga0247818_10002885_pt1 | contig 11093 bp, 8 predicted proteins | sample 13C_Glucose_Day1_FD_192424 | JGI IMG/M metagenome (GOLD analysis project Ga0247818, IMG submission 192424) | Soil microbial communities from agricultural site in Penn Yan, New York, United States - 13C_Glucose_Day1 | ecosystem: Environmental > Terrestrial > Soil > Agricultural land | place: USA...
GCGATGCTCTGGCGTTCGGCCCACAGCATCCGCAGCCTGGCCATCGCCGGCAATACCCTTTTCGGTTGAAAAGAGCGCTCGGCCCCTTGCCTGCCATGGCGGCCTGACAGTCGACCCAACTCTCGCAGCCGTGCCCGATCTACTGTAGGAGCCGGCTTGCTGGCGATGAGGGCCTGACACCCGACTCATCTCTCACGCCTGTACCCGATCCACTGTGGGAGCGAGCCTGCTCGCGAAAAACGTCCGGCCCCCGCGTTCATCCAGACAGTGCGCGATATCGTTGACGACCATCGCGAGCAGGCTCGCTCCCACAAGGATCGGGGTGCAACCCAGGCCCCGCAGCGCTCCCCTGGACTGCGTTACTTCCCGTATCGACACCACCCCCCTAATCACCCACACGGGTAACCCGAAATCACCCCATCAGGGAATGTCACCGTGATGGCACAGTCCCTACTGTTGGCGCTCCAACACAAACCGTAGTTCGGGGAGCCGCATGACAAAAACAACAAAGTGCGCAATCTTTCAACCGCACCTGCTGGCAGCAGCCGTTGCACTGGGGATTAGCGCGCAGGCTTGCGCTGTAAATTTCGATATGGGTGAGATTGAGGGCAGTTTCGATTCATCGCTGTCGGTGGGGGCCAGTTGGGCGGTACGTGGACCGGACCCGGATTTCATCTCCAACTTCAACTCGCAGGGAGTTCGTGGCAACGCCTCAGCCCGCACCAACGATGACGGTCGGTTGAACTTCAAGAAGGGTGAAACCTTTTCGAAGATCTTCAAGGGCGTGCATGACCTGGAGCTGAAATACGGCGACAGCGGCGCCTTCGTGCGCGGCAAGTACTGGTACGACTTCGAACTGATGGACGAGAGCCGTCCGTTCTACGACATCGACGATCACGGCCGCCAGCGCGCCGCGAAATCGTCGGGCGCGATGTTCCTCGACAGTTTCGTCTACCACAACTACACGATCGACGAATTGCAGGGCAACGTGCGCCTTGGCAAGCAGGTGGTGAGCTGGGGCGAAAGCACCTTCATCGGCAACTCGATCAACAGCATCAACCCGATTGACGTCGCCGCGCTGCGCCGTCCCGGTGCCGAGGTCAAGGAAGGCCTGATTCCGGTGAACATGCTGTACGTCTCGCAGGGCCTTTCCGAGAACGTGACCGCCGAAGCCTTCTACCAGATCGAGTGGGCGCCGTCGGTAATTGACAACTGCGGCACCTTCTTCGGCAACGACGTGACGCCGGAAGGCTGTAACGATCGCGCCGTAATCGCCGGTCTGGATCTGCCACCCGGAGTTGGCAGCAACACTGGCTCAGGCCTGCAAGTGGCAGGCACCGGCGCTCAGGGCGGCGGCGTCGATGATGCCTATGTGACGCGTACCAAAACCAAGGATGCCCGCGACAGCGGCCAGTTCGGCGTGGCGTTGCGCTGGTTCGCGCCTGACCTGAATGACACCGAGTTCGGGGCCTATTTCCTCAACTACCACAGCCGTAACCCCAACCTCGACTTCACCCGCGCCACCGTGATCACCAATACCGGCGCCGGCCTGGCGACCGTGCCAGGGGCGATCAACTCGATCCGCACCGCGACCTACCACGTGGTCTACCCCGAGGACATTCGACTCTACGGCTTGAGCTTCGCGACCAATGCCCTCGGTACCTCGCTGGGGGGTGAGATCAGCTACCGGCCAAACATGCCACTGCAACTCAACGGTGCCGACCTCAACCTGGCGGCCACGGGCAACAAGAACTCACCGTCGTTTGTCGCGGGGCTTTCGCAGAACGTCGCGGGTGCACCACTGGACGGCTATGTGCGGATGCCGGTACTGCAAACCCAATTCAGCGCCACGCGTTTCTTCGATCAGGTGATGGGGGCCAGCCGCCTGACCCTGGTGGGCGAGGTGGGTTACAACCGCATCAACGGCCTGGGCGACGCCGACGGCAGCGACGTGCGTTTCGGTCGCAGCACGATTTTCGGCGCAGGCGTACTGACAACAGGCGCAGGGGCCGGCCCCACCGGTGCGCAAACCTGCGCCGGTGCGCCAAGCCAGGTACCAGGTGCGGCAGCCGGGGTGACCCGGCCGAGCAACCCGCAACAGGAGTGCAACAGCCACGGTTTCTACACCACCGATTCCTGGGGCTATCGACTGCGCGGTCGACTTGATTATCCGAACGTGTTTGCCGGGGTGAACCTGGCGCCGAACATCGCCTGGTCCCATGACGTCGAGGGTAACGGCCCGAACTTCGAGGAAGGCCTCAAGGCCGTCAGCGTCGGGGTGGATGCCGACTACGCCAACCTCTACACCGCCAGCCTCAGCTACACGGATTTCTTTGGCGGCCATTTCAACACCAACGGCGATCGCGACTACGTGGCCTTGAGCCTCGGCGTGAACTTCTGATAGCCCAACTGCAAAGGATCAAGACCATGAAAAAAATCATTCTTGTTGCATGCGGCACCCTGGCGCTGAGTCTGCTATCCACCAGCATCATGGCAGCGGTGTCGGCGCAGGAGGCGGCCAAACTGGGCACCAGCCTGACGCCCCTGGGCGGGGAAAAGGCCGGCAATGCCAGCGGCACCATTCCCGCCTGGACCGGCGGCCTGAAACCCGGCGCCGCGGCGATGACCAACGACTTTCTCGGCAACCCCTTCGAAGGGGAGAAGCCGCAGTTCGTGATCACCGCCGCCAATGCCGCGCAGTACAAGGACAAGCTCACCCCCGGGCAGCTGGCAATGTTCGTGCGTTATCCCGACACCTACAGGATTCCGGTGTACAAGACCCAACGCACGGCATCGGCGCCCCAGGAAGTCTACGACGCAGCGAAGAAAAGCGCGGTGACCACCGAGGCGGTCAACGGCGGTTACGCGCTGAAGAACTTCGAACAATCGCACTACTACGCGTTCCCGATTCCCAAAAACGGCCTGGAGGTGGTGTGGAACCACCTGACCCGTTCACGGGGTACCAACTTCATCAACCGCCAGGCCCAGGCCACGCCGCAAACCAATGGTGACTACACCATCGTCGACATCGAGATCGCGGCGGGTTTGCCGTGGAAAATGGTCGACGCCAAGCCCGAGGACACCGCCAACATCCTGTTCTTTGCCAAGCAGACGGTGACCGCGCCGGCACGGATGGCGGGCAGTGTGCTGCTGATCCACGAGACCCTCGACCAGGTCAAGGAGCCGCGCATGGCCTGGGCCTACAATGCCGGCCAGCGCCGCGTGCGCCGGGCTCCGCAAGTGGCCTATGACGGCCCGGGCACCGCCGCCGACGGCATGCGTGTGGCGGACAACGCCGACATGTACAACGGCGCGCCGGACCGCTATGACTGGAAACTGATCGGCAAGAAGGAGATGTACATCCCGTACAACAACTACCAGCTGCAATCGCCGAAGCTCAAATACGCCGACATCATCAAGCCCGGCCATATCAACCAGGACCTGACCCGCTATGAGCTGCATCGGGTGTGGGAAGTGGAGGGCACGTTGCGCCCGGGTGAGCGCCACATCTACGCCAAGCGTCATATGTACTTCGACGAGGACACCTGGGCAGCGGTGGAAATCGACCAGTACGACGGTCGCGGTCAACTGTGGCGGGTCAGCGAGGGGCATCTGGTCAACGATTACCAGCAAGGCGTGGCGGTCTACGCCGGGATCGGCATCTATGACCTGATCGCCGGGCGTTACCTGGTGTCGAACCTGGGTAACGAAAACAAGCGCGGCACTGACTACAGCTATAAGCCCACCATGGCCGACTTCACCCCGGCGGCGCTGCGTAACGCCGGTATTCGCTAGATCCTCATCCCAACGCAACCCCTGTAGGAGCTGCCGCAGGCTGCGATCTTCTGATTGGCTTTTAAAACAAAATCAAAAGATCGCAGCCTCGTTTCACTCGACAGCTCCTACAGGGGTTCAAGTGATCAGTCCAGCCATCCCCGCGTGCGGGCAATGGCCAGGGCCTGGGTGCGGCTTCGGGCACCGAGCTTGACGTTGATTTTGTGCAGGTGAGTCTTGACCGTGGATTCGCTGAGGAACAATTTCTGGGCGATCGTACGGTTGCGATACCCGGCGGCCAACAGATGCAATACCTGTATTTCCCTTGTGGTAAGGCTTATGGGGGCGATGGTCTTATCGGAATGCGCGCATCGCTGCTCGCCCCAACGTCCCAGCAGCGCCGCCAAGGGTTCACCTTCGTCGATTAAACACTGCAAGAAACCGCCCAAGCGAGGGTGCTCTGCCAATTTGGAAGACCGTCGGCCGCTGATGCTTTGCGCTGTTTGCAAGGCCACCTGCGCTACGTCCAGCTGGTTGTTCAGGGTTGCCACCCGGCTGCGTTCCAGCCAGGCCGCGCACTGGGCTTGCGTGCAGCCCGATTGTTGCCCGAATCGCTCAAGCTCGATCAAGAGGCGCAACCAGGTTTCTCGCTCGCCACGCACCAGGGCCAGGCGAGCCATCAGCACGTGGCTGATGACCAGGCTATCGGCTGCGGCGATCTGCCGGGCTTGGGGCAGGAGGTCTGCCAGTCGCTGCCCGGCCTCATGCAGTTCACCGTGTTCATACAGCGCAAGGGCGGTGAGCGTATCGCGCAACAGGCCAGGCATGACAGTGATCCCGGTAAATTGAGCCACGATCCTCTGTTTCGTGGCGGTCGGGGAGTAGCAAAATCACTGGTGCCAATCTCCCTCCAGCGTACGTTCCTTTGGACGCGGTCAACTTCATCCTCGGCTTCATTCCTTCGAACGTCGAGACTCTGTTTATCCAGATGCCACGTGTCATCGTTAACGACCATCGCGAGCAGGCTCGCTCCCACAGGGGAATGCGATCAACTGTGGGAGCGAGCCTGCTCGCGATGATCTCAAGGTCGCCGCGCTCACCCTACAAACCTCTTCATTCCAGCTAACTGATGCCCCCCCGATGCGGGGAGTTCTGCGGGGGCCAGCAAACATCCGAGCATGGGGCTCACGCGCCCTGACAGGATTTTGTGCATGACAGCCCCGAGTGATTCCCCTTACGCCGCCTGGATCGGGCGCAGCGAGCACACCACCGAGCATTTGAGTTCGAGCCTGGTCAAGCGTATCGCCGCAACCCTGGGTGATGTCGCCCCTGAACCGGGCCAGCCATTGCCCGCGCTCTGGCACTGGGCATTCTTCCAGCCCGTGGTAGAAGAGACCGGGCTCGGCCAGGACGGTCACCCGGCCCACAGCGAGCTCCTGCCACCGACCCACAATCGCAATCGGATGTGGGCGGGCGGACGGGTGGAATTCTTCGAGGCGCTGCGGGTGGATGCCCCGGCGACGCGCACCACCACCGTCCTGAACATCGAGGAAAAATCCGGGCGCAGCGGTTCGCTGTTGTTCGCGACCCTGCGTCACGACTACACGCAGGAAGGACGCCTGGCGATTCGCGAGGAGCAGGACATCGTCTATCGCGACCCGACCCCACCCAAACTCGCCAGTGGCGAAGCCTTGCCCCTGGCCGGTTGGCAAGAATCGATAACACCCAGCCCGACCCTGCTGTTTCGCTACAGCGCCGTGACCTTCAACGGTCATCGCATCCACTACGACTGGCCCTATGTCACCGAAGCCGAGGGCTATCCCGGCCTGGTGGTGCAGGGACCGTTGATTGCCACGCTCAACCTGCACGCCTTTCGCCGCGCCCACCCGCAGGCGCGAATCCGGCGCTTTGAGTATCGCGGCATCCGCCCGTTGATCTCGCCACAGCCCTTCATGGTCGGTGGACGCCTGTATGCCCCCGGCAGGGCCGAGCTCTGGGCCGGCGACGACGGCGGAATCGCCCAGCGCGCCGAACTGATTTTCGACTGATTTCCTGCCTTTCCCTGGCAGCCCCATAACAACAATCGAGGACACCCGATGAACCCCAACAGTGACGAACTCAATGCGATCCGTGAAGGTGTGCGCGCGTTGTGCGCTGAATTCGATGCCGCTTACTGGCGTGGGATCGATGAGCAAAAAGGCTTCCCGGAAGCCTTCGTCGAGGCATTGACCAAGGCCGGTTGGCTGGCGGCGATGATCCCGGTGCAATACGGCGGCTCGGGCCTGGGCCTGGCCGAAGCCTCGGTGATCCTGGAGGAAGTGAACCGCTGCGGCGGCAACTCCGGCACCGTGCACGGGCAGATGTACAACATGTTCACCCTGCTGCGTAACGGCAGTGAGGCACAGAAAAGCTATTACCTGCCGAAACTGGCCAGCGGCGAACTGCGCCTGCAGTCGATGGGCGTGACCGAGCCCACCACCGGCACCGACACCACCAAGATCAAGACCAGTGCCGTGCGCAAGGGCGACAAGTACGTGATCAACGGCCAGAAGGTGTGGATCTCGCGCATCCAGCATTCCGACCTGATGATCCTGCTGGCCCGCACCACCCCCTTGGCCGAAGTGAAGAAAAAGTCCGAGGGCATGTCGATTTTCCTCGTGGATCTGCGCGAAGCCATCGGCAATGGCCTGACCGTGCAGCCCATCGCCAACATGGTCAACCACGAGACCAACGAGTTGTTCTTCGACAACCTGGAGATTCCTGCCGACAGCCTCATTGGCGAGGAGGGCAAAGGCTTCAAGTACATTCTCGATGGCTTGAATGCCGAGCGCACCCTGATCGCCGCGGAATGCATTGGCGACGGACGCTGGTTCATCGAGAAAGCCAGCGCCTATGCCCGCGATCGCGTGGTATTCGGCCGTCCCATCGGACAGAACCAGGGCGTGCAGTTCCCGATTGCCGAGGCGCATATCGAAATCGAAGCCGCCGACCTGATGCGCTGGCGTGCCTGCGCTGAATACGACAGCGGGGTCAACGCCGGCGCCAGCGCCAACATGGCCAAGTACCTGGCCGCCAAAGCCTCCTGGGAAGCGGCCAATGCCTGCCTGCAAACCCACGGCGGTTTCGGTTTTGCCTGCGAATACGACGTAGAGCGCAAATTCCGCGAGACGCGCCTGTACCAGGTGGCGCCGATCTCCACCAATTTGATCCTGTCCTACGTCGCCGAGCACCTGCTCGAACTGCCACGCAGCTTCTAAGGAAAAATCGATGAGCCATACCCGTACGCTGGCAGCCTTTCTCGCCCGCCTGAGCTATGTCGACCTGCCGCAAGCGGTGGTTGCCCGCACCGAAGACCTGTTCCTCGACTGGCTGGGTTCCGCCCTGGCCAGCCAGGGCGCACACCCGATCCCTTTATTCGAGCGCTACGCCGCGACCATGGGCCCGGCCCACGGCCCGGCAACCCTGCTGGTCAATGGCCAGGGTACCTCGGCGTACTTCGCCGCGCTGGTCAATGGGGCTTCCTCGCACCTGGTCGAGCAGGACGACCTGCACAACAGCTCCGTGCTGCACCCGGCCACCGTGGTCTTTCCCGCCGTGCTGGCGGCCGCCCAGGACCTGGGCAAGTCCGGTGCCGAGCTGCTGCTGGCCGCCGTGGCCGGTTATGAAGCCGGCATCCGTATCGGCGAATTCCTCGGCCGCTCCCATTACCGGATTTTCCACACCACGGCGACCGTCGGCACCCTCGCCGCTGCGGTGGCGGTCGGCAAACTGATGGGCTTTGACGAAGAACGCTTCATCAACCTGCTCGGCACCGCCGGCACCCAGGCCGCCGGGCTCTGGGAGTTTCTGCGCGATGCGGCGGATTCCAAGCAGTTGCACACCGCCAAGGCCGCGGCCGATGGATTGCTGGCGGCATACCTGACCCGCGACGGCCTGACCGGGGCGCGCAACATCCTCGAGGGCGAGCAGGGCATGGCCGCCGGAATGTCCAGCGATGCGCAGCCGCAGTGCCTGTCCGATCGCCTCGGCAGCCGCTGGGCGCTGCTGGAAACTTCCTTCAAGTTCCATGCGTCGTGCCGTCACACCCATCCCGCCGCCGATGCGTTGCAGGCGCTGATGCAACGCGAACGCTTGCAGCATCAGCAGATCGCCAGGGTCGTTACCCGGGTGCATCAGGGCGCCATCGACGTATTGGGGCGGGTCACGGTGCCACAGAGCGTGCACCAGGCGAAGTTTTCCATGGGCACCGTGCTTGGTCTGATAGCGGTGCATGGCAAGGCCGGCCTGCCGGAGTTCCAGCAACTGGCCTTGACCGATCCGGCTGTCAGCGAATTTCGCGGCAAAGTGCTGATGCAACTGGATGCAGAAGTGGATGGCGCCTACCCCCGGCGCTGGCTGGGACGTGTCGAGGTGCATACCACCGACGGTCGCGTGCTGCACGGGGCCATCGATTCGCCCAAGGGCGATCCGGACAACACGCTGTCGCGCGCCGAACTGGAAGACAAGTTCCGCCGCTTGCTGGCGTTTGCCGACCAGTTGAATGGCGATCAGGCCGGGGTATTGATCGCCCGTGTCTGGGGGTTGCGCGATGCACTGGACCTCAAGGGTTTGATGGAGAACATCCATGAGCAATGAAAAAAACAATCTGCGGCCGCTGGACGGCATTACCGTGATCAGCCTCGAGCACGCCATTGCCGCGCCATTCTGCACGCGGCAACTGGCGGATCTGGGCGCACGGGTGATCAAGGTCGAGCGTCCTGGCAGCGGCGACTTTGCCCGTGGCTATGATCAGCGCGTGCGTGGCATGGCCTCGCATTTCGTGTGGACCAATCGCTCCAAGGAAAGCATCGCGCTTGATCTCAAGCAGCAGGAGGCCCAGGTCATTCTCGACCAGCTATTGCAGCAGGCCGACGTGCTGGTACAGAACCTTGCACCGGGCGCCGCCGCGCGGATGGGGCTGTCGTTCGAGACGTTGCACAAGGACTATCCACGACTGATTGTCTGCGACATTTCCGGTTATGGCGAAGGCGGCACCTACGAAGACAAGAAGGCCTATGACCTGCTGATCCAGAGCGAAAGCGGCTTTCTGTCCGTGACCGGTAACGCCGCGGAGGAGGGCATGGCCAAGGCCGGTTGTTCGATCGCCGACATCTCCGCCGGCATGTACGCCTACACCGGCATTCTCTCGGCGCTACTGCTGCGGGGCAAGACCGGACAGGGCAGCCGTGTCGAGATTTCGATGCTGGAAAGCCTGGTGGAATGGATGGGTTTCCCGATGTACTACGCCTTCGAGGACGCCGAGCCACCGCAGCGCACGGGAGCGTCCCACGCGACGATTTATCCCTATGGCCCATTCCCGTCAGGCGACGGCGGCACGGTCATGATCGGCCTGCAAAACGAACGTGAGTGGGTGCAGTTTTGCGAGTTGGTGCTTCAGCGTCCCGAGTTGATCGACGACGAACGCTTCAGCGCCAACTTCAAGCGCTCGGACAACCGTCAGGCCTTGCGCGCCATCATCGTTGACGTGTTTGCCCAGCTGGATGCCGCCACCGTCATCGACAGGCTCGATGCCGCGCAAATCGCCAACGCCCAGGTCAACGACATGTCCGGCGTCTGGGAACATCCTCAGCTCAAGGCGCGAGGTCGCTGGACAGAAGTCACCAGCCCGGTGGGCATTCTCCCGACGCTGTTACCGCCGGCCAGCAGCAACGCATTTTCACCGCGCATGGCGGCCGTACCGGGGCTGGGTCAGCACAGCAACAGGCTACTGGCCGAATTGGGTTACAGCGCCATGGATATCCAGCGCCTGAGCGAAACAGGCATTGTCCAGAACGGTTGAGGGAGGCGTGTGTATGTCCAGTCTGTGTGTTCGCTCGGCGCTGTTCGTGCCGGGCAATCGTCCTGAACGTTTTGCCAAGGCGCTCGCCAGTGGCGCCGACGCGGTGATCATCGATTTCGAAGACGCCGTGCCCGCCGCGCAAAAAGCAGCAGCGCGCCAGCACCTGGCGCAGTTCATCCTGTGGAACCGGGGCGTGCAGCTGCTGGTGCGGATCAACGCCGCCGGCACCGCGGAGCACGAGGCCGACCTTGAGGTGTGCCGCCAGCATCCGGATGTGGTGGGGATCCTGTTGCCCAAGGCCGAGTCTGCCGCTCAGGTCATCCATGTCGCCGCTAGCGGCAAACCTGTCTGGCCCATCATCGAAAGCGCTCTGGGTGTGCTCGCGATCGACGCCATTGCAGCCTGCAAGGGCGTGCAGCGCCTGACGTTCGGCGCTCTGGACCTGGCGTTGGACCTGGGATGGAAGGTGGGCAGTCCAGCCGTGGAAACGCTGTTCGACCAGACCCGTTTTGCGCTGTTGCTGCATTCGCGGGTCAATCATCTGCCGCCGCCGCTGGACAGCGTCTACCCGAGTTTCGAGGATGACGCCGGGCTTGGCGCGGCCATGGGACGTGCCCGCGACATGGGCATGGGCGGTGCCTTGTGCATCCATCCGCGCCAGGTGCCCGTTGTGCATGCAGCAATGGCACCCAGTGCCGAAGAAATGGCGTGGGCGCAACGGGTGGTGAGCGCGGCGGAGTCCGGCGAGGCCGCGTTCAAGGTGGATGGGGAAATGGTCGATGCACCGGTGTTGGGGAGGGCGCGCAGGTTGTTGGCGATGGGCTAGAGATCAAAGGATCAAAAGATCGCAGCCTCGTTGCACTCGACAGCTCCTACAGGGTTTGCGCATAACCTGTGGGAGCTTGGCGTGCCCGCGATGCGACGCGCATTACCCCCCCGGCAGGGGGAGGACTTACCGGACGTTTACCTGACGTAACCTCGAGCCGCTCAAGTGAGTGCAGCGATAACAACCAAAATAATAATATCGAGGTTATTTCATGACTTTACTGAACACCGTCGCACCTCCCGAAGTGGTCAATGCCGATGCCTTGTACCGCAGAGTCACGTTCAGGCTGCTGCCGTTTCTTTTTATCTGTTACGTCATCAATTACATCGACCGTGCCAATATCGGTTACGCCAAGTTGCAGTTCACTCAGGATCTGGGCTTCTCCGAAGCGGTGTATGGCCTGGGCGCGGGGCTGTTCTATCTGGCCTACCTGCTGTTCGAAGTGCCGAGCAACCTGTATCTGCAAAAGATCGGTGCACGTGCAACGCTGACCCGCATCATGATCATCTGGGGTCTGGCTTCAGGGCTGACGTGCCTGGTGACTACACCCATGCAACTGTATGTGGCCCGTTTCTGCCTCGGTGCCGCCGAGGCCGGTTTTTTCCCCGGTGTCGTGTTGTACCTCAGCTACTGGTTCCCGGCGGCGCGCCGCGG
>Ga0247818_10002886_pt1 | contig 11088 bp, 9 predicted proteins | sample 13C_Glucose_Day1_FD_192424 | JGI IMG/M metagenome (GOLD analysis project Ga0247818, IMG submission 192424) | Soil microbial communities from agricultural site in Penn Yan, New York, United States - 13C_Glucose_Day1 | ecosystem: Environmental > Terrestrial > Soil > Agricultural land | place: USA...
GTGTGGGCGAGGAGGGTGATGTAGTTCGATTCCAGCATTTTGCGCTCAGCGCCAATCAGTAACTCAACGAAAAATGAGTTGCTCAGGTCGTTGACCACCATACCGATAACGTTGCTGACACCCTGTCGAAGGTTTGCAGCGCTGCGATTGTAGACGTACCCCAATTGTTCGGCGGCAGCTCGCACTTTTTCTGCAGTCGCAGGACGTATCAAGGGGCTGTTATTCAGCACAAGTGACACCGTGGATTTGGATACTCCGCTCACCCTGGCGATGTCGTTTATGGTGGCCTTCTCTTCAGGCAAATGATGATCGGTCAACGTAAAAATCTCGGTTGGAGGCGGAAGTCGACCGAAGCCGGAACATTCCAAATTACCCTTTTTTGCGGTCGGTCGGCTAGCCAGAACATACTGAACCTATCGTTACGCCAAAGCATTTCGTTCGCTTGCGTGCTCTCGACGACAAATGGTGTTGACAGGATTCTATACTCAATTTACATTTTTGGAACGTTCCAAAAATACATTGGAACGATTTAATAACAAAAATTGGTGACTCATGATGAACGTTGTCTCTGTGCTTCCAGTGCTCTGCTCGCGCTTACGTACTCGGATCGATTCCTTCTTTTCCCCTTTTTCCTATTCCCAATCCGAAACGATCGCATCCCGTCAAGAAAGCTTGGATGCCTTCGCTGGTGCCTTGGGGGTGGCCGTAAGCGCAAACCTCGCTGGTTTTAGTCCTAGGCACTGATACGACAGTCGCTTCATCAGCGCTGCCATTACGTTTTCAACATGGCGAAAATATTCATGAAAAAGCTCATTACTGCTGAGCAGGCTGCGAGCCTGATCCACGACGGAGTTACCGTTACCGTCAGCTCATCCAGTGGCCTTGCATGCCCCGACGCAGTGTTAGCTGCAGTGGGGGAGCGTTATCGCAATTCTGCGCACCCTGCAGGTCTGACAATGCTGCACCCCATTGCCGCTGGTGATATGTACGGCATCAAAGGCATTGAACATCTGGCACAACCAGGTCTGATCAGTAAAGTGATGGCTGGCTCATATCCAAGTGGCCCTTCCTCGATGCCGATGCCGGAGATCTGGCGGATGATCACTGATAACGAGATCGCCGCGTACAACGTGCCAAGCGGCATCTTGTTTGATCTGCATAAGGACGCTGCGGCCAAGCGTCCTGGTGTGTTGACCAAAGTGGGGCTGGATACCTTCGCAGACCCAGCTCGTCAGGGCTGTGCGATGAATGCTTTGGCTGCCGAAATGCCTATCGTTGAGAAGGTGTTGTTTGCGGGCGAGCAGTGGCTATTTTTTCCCACCGTCATTCCAAAGGTCGCGATCATTCGTGCGACCACCGCTGACGAGCGCGGCAACCTTTCTTATGAACACGAAGGCGGTTTGCTCGGTGCTCTTGATCAGGCCTTGGCCGTTCGCAACAACGGCGGCATCGTCATAGCTCAGGTGAAACGAGTCGTGCGTGCCGGTTCGTTGAAGCCTCACGATGTACATGTCCCCTGCAACCTGGTTGACCATATCGTCGTGGCGCCTGATCAAATGCAAACAACTCAAGTTGTTTACGACCCTGCCATCAGCGGTGAAATCCAACAGCCGGAATCAGCATTTGAGTTTGCACCCTGGGGCGCTGAAAAAGTCATCGCTCGTCGCGCCGCCATGCAAGTCGAGAAGGGTATGGCTGTGAATTTGGGTTTTGGCATCTCGGCAAACGTGCCTAGGATCCTGTTGGAAGAGGGTTACCACGGCGCCGCTACCTGGGTCATCGAGCAAGGTGCTGTCGGCGGTATGCCGTTGCTGGGCTTCGCATTCGGTTGCGCCGCAAACGCCGACGCAATCATGCCGTCTTCGGCTCAGTTCACCTATTTCCAGGGCGGTGGTTTCGATCTGACTTTGCTGTCTTTCCTGCAGATTGACCGGTTCGGCAACGTCAACGTATCGAAGCTGCCAGGAAAGCCTTACCTCACTGCTGGCTGCGGCGGCTTTGTCGACATCACTACCCACGCCAAGCGCATTGTGTTCTCCGGCTTCTTCACTGCCGGCGCCAAACTGTCTGTGGATGACGGGCGTCTGAATATCTTGCAGGACGGTAAATCCCGCAAGTTGGTCGAGGATGTGGATCACGTGACCTTCAGTGGTCGCATGGCATTGGAACGCGGGCAGGACGTCACCTATGTCACTGAGCGTTGCGTGATGAAACTCACCGCCAATGGCCTGATGGTGACTGAAATCGCACCCGGCCTGGACTTGGAAAAAGATGTGCTCGCCCAGGCAGAGTTCCCGCTGCTTGTAGCAGACGAAGTACGAGTAATGAGCCCTTGTCTTTTCACTGACGCCCTGATGGGGCTGCAATTGAAGGAGCACCAGGCATGAGCTCAGTAGAGGGTTTTGTATCAGTAGAAATTCAAAAAACGGTCGCGGTCGTTCGTCTTGAGCGCCCAGGCAAGCTCCATGCACTAACTCCAGAAATGATTACGCAGTTAGGTCAGATTGCGCTTGATTTGGATAAACGCACAGATCTACGGGCAGTGGTACTGACCGCCACCGGTGACCGCGCCTTCTGTGTGGGCGCCGATATTCGAGTGTGGTCAGGTCTGCAGCCTCTGGATATGTGGCGTCAGTGGGTGCGAGACGGGCATCGCGTATTCGATGCTTGGGCAAATCTGCGCCTGCCTGTCATTGCAGCGATCAACGGCCATGCATTTGGTGGTGGGCTTGAGTTGCTGGCAACCGCCGATATTCGTGTGTCAGCACCGAACGCGACTTTTGCATTGCCTGAGGCGGGTATCGCGACTTGCCCAGGTTGGTCGGGAACGCAGCGCTTGGTCAAGTTGATTGGCCCCAGTCAGGTGAAGCTGATGGCTTTAACGGGTCGACGTATCGATGCAGCTGAAGCTCAACGCGTTGGATTGGTTCAAGACATCACCGAGCCTGGCAATGTCGTGGCCCATGCCCTGGAGTTGGCACATCAAATCAGTAAGCAGGCGCCGATCTCGGTGCAACTCACGAAACAACTCATCGACGCAGGCACTGGCACCAATGTAGCTGCCGTGCTTGAGGGGATGGCTGGAGCTCTGGCCGCCACCACCAACGACGCACAAGAAGGCTTAATCAGCTTCAACGAACGTCGACCAGCCGATTACCAAGGAGTTTGAAATGAAGTTTTTGACCGTCGATAACAGCGCCGAGATTATCGGGGCTCCATACAAGGGCCGCATGCTGATCAATGGCGAACTGTGCGATGCGCAGAGTGGGGATCAGGCGGAACGCCGTAGTCCGGCTCATGACGTAGTGGTTGGTCTCTACCCTAACGCTGCACGTGCTGATGCCGTGCGGGCCATTGATGCTGCCCGAGCAGCCTTTGATGAGGGCGCCTGGCCAAACATGTCCGCACGCGAGCGGGCCGATGTGTTGCTCAAAGTGGCCGACGGTATTTCTGCCCGAGTGGAAGAGATGGCACTCATCGAGTGTCTGGAAACCGGCAAACCGTTGACCCAGGCTCGTGGCGAAGTCAGTGGCTGTGTTGACCTTTGGAAATATGCGGCGTCTCTTGCACGCAACCTTCACGGTGAGAGCTACAACACTTTGGGCGAGTCGCACCTTGGGGTTGTCTTGCGTCAACCGGTCGGCGTGGTATCGATGATCACCCCGTGGAATTTTCCAATCTGGATTCTGAGTCAGAAACTGCCCTTTGCTCTGGCTGCGGGTTGCACCGCTGTGATCAAACCAAGTGAACTCACGAATGGCACTACCCTGATGCTGGGCGAAATCCTCCTTGAGGCAGGCTTGCCAAAAGGCGTCGTAAACATTGTGACTGGCCTTGGCCCTGCCGTGGGTCAGCCGTTGGTCGGCCACCCGAAAGTCGACATGGTTTCGTTCACTGGCTCCACGCGAGTAGGGCGCCTGATTGCAGCCGAAGCCGGCGCCGCACTGAAAAAAGTTTCCCTGGAACTGGGCGGCAAAAACCCGCAGATCATTTTCCCGGATTGTGATTGGGACGCTGCCGTAGATGCCGTTGTATTTGGCGTCTATTTCAACGCTGGCGAATGCTGCAACAGCGGCAGTCGCATCCTGGTGCACAAAGATATCGCTGAACGCTTTACCCAAGCCGTTATCGAGCGTACCCGCCAGGTTCCTGTGGGTGACCCATTGCATCCAGACGTGAAGGTCGGCGCAATCATCAGCGAAACGCAAATGGGCGGTATCCAGGCTGCCATTGATGAGGCCAGAGAGGCCGGCGCAACGATCAGCTTGGGTGGCGAACGTCACGGCACGGAACCTGGGCTCTACATCCAACCAACCATCGTCACCGGTGTCACCTCTGACATGACCATCGCCCGGGAAGAGGTCTTTGGGCCTGTTCTGTCGGTACTGACTTTCGAATCGGTAGATGAAGCCATCGCGCTGGCCAACGACACCTGCTACGGCCTCTCGGCTGCAGTGTGGAGCAAAGACATCGATGTCTGCCTGAAGGCTGCTCGGAAAATTGACGCTGGCACCGTATGGGTAAACACCTTCCTCGATGGTTTCGCCGAATTACCTTTCGGTGGCTTCCGTGACTCCGGATTGGGTCGGGAATTGGGCCGTCACGCAGTCGAAGACTACACCGAGCAGAAAACTGTCCAATTGCACATTGGCGAGCGTACGAACTGGTGGTTGCCGAAGTAATTTTCGCGCTCATTTGCAGAGAAATTGGAACGTTCCAAACGTTGAGAGTGAAGCCATGACAAATAACAACAAGATTACAAAACGCCCAGTTGCATTGGTCACTGGAGGACGTCGCGGTATTGGTGCCGCAATCGTCCTGCGGTTGGCTCGTGACGGTTTTGACGTTGCCTTTACCTGTCGTAATGAAGATGAAGTCGCACAGCAGTTGTGTGCGGAAATTGAAACCTTAGGTGGGCGTGGCCTGGCGGTTGCGAGCGAGCTACAGAGCCTTGAGGCACATGCAGAGTTAATTGAACGTGTGCAGGCATGGGGCGGTGTAGTTGACTGCCTGGTGAACAATGCCGGAATCGGTTCACCGGTTCGCGGCGATCTGCTGGACATGAAACCCGCAGCCTTTGACCAGGTACTGGATACCAACTTGCGTGGGACATTTTTCCTGACGCAACAGGTCGCAAAACAGATGATCCAGGCGTCTTCTGAGCAGCCGCGCAGCATCATCAACGTTTCCAGTGTCAGTGTGGAAATGGCGTCACCTGAGCGTGGCGAATACTGCATGTCGAAAGCGGGTCTCGGCATGGCGACAAAGCTTTTCGCTTTACGCCTGGCACCAGAAAACATTGGCGTGTTTGAAGTCCGTCCCGGGGTCATTCGTACCGACATGACAGCCGGCGTCGCCGACAAGTACGAGCAGCGCTTCAAGGATGGTTTGGTGCCGATGGGCCGTTGGGGTGAGACCAGTGACATCGCTTCGATAGTCAGCGCTTTGGCTTGCGGGCAATTCGGTTTCGCGACTGGCTCTGTCATTCATGCCGATGGCGGGCTCGCCATCCCACGCCTGTGAGTGCTGTCATGAGATACGACTTCATCATCATTGGTGGCGGTTCGGCGGGGTGTGTACTCGCCAATCGACTCAGCGCAAATCCTAGCAACAAGGTGCTGCTCCTGGAGGCCGGTGGCGGCGATAGCCACCCTCTGTTCAGCATGCCGGCAGGCTTCGCGAAGATGACCAAGGGCAGAGGCTCCTGGGGCTGGTCGACCGTGCCGCAGAAACACCTGAAGAACCGCGTATTGCGATACACCCAAGCCAAGGTTATCGGTGGTGGGTCTTCTATCAATGCGCAGATCTACACCCGGGGAGCGGCGGCGGACTACGACGAGTGGGCGAGCGAATGTGGCGCTGAAGGCTGGGCGTACAGGGACGTTTTGCCTTACTTCAAACGTGCTGAAAATAACCAGCGCTATGCCAATCAGTATCATGGGTATCAAGGGCCATTGGGAGTCTCAAACCCAATCAGCCCTCTGCCGATCTGTGAAGCTTTTTTCCAGGCCGGACAAGAGATGGGGATTCCTTACAACCCGGACTTTAACGGGGCTGCTCAGGACGGGTTGGGCTACTACCAACTCACCCAGTTGAATGCCAAGCGCTCATCTACTTCGGCAGCGTATCTGCGTCCAGCGATGGGGCGATCCAACCTGACGGTCATGCTGGGCGCATTTACTCGGCGCGTGATTATCAAGGACAAGCGTGCCATTGGCGTCGAAGTGGTGCCCAAAGGCGCGAGCGAATCGACGCCTTACTATGCAGACCGCGAAGTCATCGTCAGCAGCGGTGCAATCGGCTCTCCCAAGCTGCTGATGCAATCAGGTATTGGCCCGGCAGATCATTTGAGCGAAGTCGGCATTACGCTTGAACACGCACTCCCAGGTGTCGGCTCCAACCTGCAGGATCACCTCGATCTTTTTGCTATCGCGGAATGCACTGGTAATCACACCTACGACCCCTACGGCAAACCACACATGGCGGCATGGGCGGGGCTCCAATACCTGTTGCTGAAGAAGGGGCCGGTTGCGTCCAGTCTGTTCGAGACAGGTGGCTTCTGGTACGCCGACTCGCAAGCGCGGTCGCCGGATATCCAGTTTCATCTCGGGCTTGGTTCCGGCATTGAGGCCGGCGTCGCCCAGATGAGAAACCCAGGTGTAACGTTGAACTCGGCCTTCCTGCGGCCTCGCTCTCGCGGCACGGTGCGTTTGGCGAGTGCCAACCCAGCCGATGCACCGTTGATCGACCCTAACTACTTCTCCGACCCTTACGACCGTGAGATGTCCATCAAAGGGTTGCGTCTGGCACGTCAGATTCTGGCGCAGCCGGCACTCCAGCGCTTTGTGCTGGCAGAGCGCTTGCCAGGCCTGGATATGCTCAGTGACGAGCAGCTTTTTGAATACGCCTGTGCCAACGCGAAGACCGACCACCACCCAGCTGGTACTTGCCGCATGGGTAACGGTGAAGACGCCGTAGTTTCCACCGAGCTGAAGGTGCATGGCATCGACAGGTTGCGCGTGGTTGATGCGTCGATCATGCCGCGTCTCAACAGCAGCAACACCAATGCTCCGACCATCATGATCGCCGAGAAAGCGGCAGATCTAATTCTTGGCAAAGTCCCCCAATCAGAGGAAAAGTCTCATGAATATTCTGCTGCCCACGCTTGATGGCCGTGTTGAACGCTACTCGCTGCAAAATGCGGATGCACCTTACGCAACCTTTCAAAAGCGCCCGTTGTGCCGCATTGCTTACGCCGCTGCGCATGTTGTGGTGGATCCAGCCCGTCCAGCCAATCCATGGGACGAAACAGTCGCGATTGACTGGGACAAAACCATGGGCTTTCGAGAGTATCTATGGAGCCTTGGCTTCAAGGTTGCTGAGGCTATGGACACTGCCCAGCGCGGCATGGGCTTGGGATGGAAAGATTCTGCCGAGCTGATTCGTCGTAGCGTGACTCACGCCCGTCAAATCGAAGGCGCTGATTTGAGCTGTGGCGTGGGCACAGATCAGTTGGTCCTTACGCCGTCGACAACCCTGGATGACGTTCTGGGCGCTTATCGGGAGCAGTTTGAGGTCGTCGATAGTGTCGGCGGAAGCGCAATTCTGATGGCCAGCCGCGCACTCTGTGCAGTAGCCAAGAGTGGGGAAGACTATGAAAAGGTCTATTCAACCCTGCTGGGCGAGGCACGCCAAAAGGTTGTCCTTCATTGGCTGGGCGAGATGTTTGACGCCAACCTGCGCGGTTATTGGGGCAGTACCGATGTACCCACTGCCATGAACACCGTGCTGTCGATCATTGAATCCAATGTCGACAAAGTCGACGGCATCAAGATTTCGCTGCTGGAAGCCAAGTGGGAAGTTGAATTACGCCGTCGTCTGCCTGACGGCGTGAAGTTGTATACCGGCGATGACTTTAACTTTGGTGAATTGATTGCTGGCGATGCGACCCACCATTCCCACGCGCTTCTGGGGATTTTCGACCCTATCGCTCCAGTCGCGGCTCATGCATTGGCGGCACTCACCGACGGCGATGTAGCGCGCTACCACGCACTAATGAACCCGACCGTGGCGCTCTCTCGCGAGATCTTTAAAGCCCCAACCCGTTACTACAAGGCAGGTGTGGTGTTGCTGGCTTGGCTGAACGGCCACCAGGATCACTTCAGCATGCTGGGCGGTATGCAGTCTGCACGCTCCCTGTCGCACTACAGCGAAGTCTTCCGTCTTGCGGATCAAGCAGGCGTGCTGATTCAGCCTGAGCTTGCCGTGGAGCGCATGAAGGGACTGGCTTCTGTCTGTGGCGGGATAACCGGCTAGGGATAGCGACTGCTGTTGAAGGTGAGGCTCACCTACGTGAGTCTCGCTGAGCACCACAACAAAAATAAGAGGTTCACCATGAGCACCATAGCTAGCAGTGTTCCAACGACATCCACTGCGGTGGTTGAGAAGAAAGACCTTCATCGGGTCATTATGGCAAGCGTCGCTGGTAGTGCGATGGAGTGGTACGACTTCTCCATCTACGGGACAGCATCCGCCCTGGTTTTTTCCGAGTTGTTTTTTCCAGGGATGGATAAGGCATCCGCACTTTTAGCGATCTTCGCAACCTATGCTGTTGGATTCGTCGCAAGGCCCTTTGGTGGTCTGTTCTTTGGTAGGGTTGGCGACCGAAAAGGTCGCAAGTTTGTATTGGTATCCACTGTCCTGTTGATGGGTATTTCGACGCTGCTCATCGGCTTGCTGCCGACCTATGCGGACATAGGAGTCTGGGCGACTGGCCTCTTGGTGCTATTACGACTGCTTCAAGGATTTGGTTCTGGTGCAGAGCAAGCTGGCGCCTCTTTGATCGTTGCGGAGTTCGCACCCAAAGAAACGCGAGGTTTTTATGCGTCTCTTCCATTTGCCGGGATCATCATCGGGATCCTTATGGCGGCGGGAATGTTCTGGGCCGTTCAGCAACTGCCGCAGGAAGATTTCATGTCCTGGGGTTGGCGCATTCCTTTTCTATTCAGTGTGGTCGTGATCGCAGTCGGCATCGTGATCAGGCTTCAGGTGAAGGAAAGTCCTGTGTTTGAGGAAATCAAACGCAAAAAGCTCGCAAGCAAACAGCCGGTCAAAGACCTCCTGCGCTACTCCCGCAAGAATCTGGTCGTAGCGTGCTGCCTGCGTATTGGGGAAAACGGCACGTCTTACTTGTACCAGGTGTTCGCCCTCAGCTACCTCGCAAAAGTACTAATGGTGGATAAGTCTGTTGGTACGGTTGGGCTGATTACAGCCGCAGCATTGTCAGTGTTTACCATTCCGTTCATTGGATATTTGTCCGACCGTCTGGGCCGTCGGATCATGTATCGCGTCACTTCTTTGATCGCCGCGCTCTGGGCATTTCCAGCGTTCTGGCTGTTCAATTCCATGGACTCAACGCTGATTGTGTTGAGCATGGTTGTAGCCATCAGTTTGGGCGCCTTCGGCATGTATTCCGTGCAGGCCGCTTATTTCCCGGAACTGTTTGATGCTCGATATCGCTATACCGGTATCGCGGTCAGCAAGGAGTTTGCAGCACTCGCATCTGGCGGTATCGCTCCGTTCGTTGCGGCGGCGCTCTTGAGTTGGTCTGGCAACCATTATTGGCCCGTAGCGACCTACGTCGTGGTGCTGGCCGGTATCTCTTTTGTAGCAACGTTCTTCGCACCCGAAACACGCGGTTCAGACATAAACGTTTGATCTTTGGGTAGGCAACACCATCCAGTACCACGAGGCGCGTATGAACGTTCAACTTGAAATGTCGGTGCAGGCAACTGCACCGTCGGCGACCAAAATCGCCTTCATTTTAGTGACCAGCCTGTTTTTTATGTGGGGCCTTTCACACGGTTTGTTGGATGTGCTGAATAAGCATTTCCAGGATTCTCTGCATGTCAGCAAGGCACAGTCAGGTCTCATCCAGGCTGCTTACTTCGGCGCTTACTTCATTGTGGCGTTACCCGTCGGTTCGTTCATGAATCGATGCGGTTACAAAGCGGGGATTCTGGTTGGCCTGGCACTTTTCGCCTTGGGCGCATTGCTATTCATCCCGGCAACCCAGATGGGTACTTTTGCTGCATTCGTGGGTGCACTGTTCATTCTGGCCTGTGGACTGGGTTGTCTGGAAACGGCTGCGAACCTATACGCTTCGGTGTTAGGTGCCCCTGAAACTGCAGAGCGACGGCTCAACTTTGCCCAATCATTCAACGGTCTTGGTGTTTTTGTAGGGCCGCTGATTGGTGGGTCGCTGTTCTTTGCCCCACCAGTTGCTCTTGTTGGCTTCTCATTCGATCCGGTAATGCTGACGTATGCCTGTCTCGGTTTCGTCGTCATTCTGATGATGGGGGTATTCGTCGTTTCTCCACTGCCTGAAATACAAGTGCAACGCTCTGACTCCGATAAGGCTGGTATTACTCGTTCTCTTTGGTCGTATCCAAACTTTACGGGGGCACTGGTTGCGCAGTTTTTCTACATCGCAGCACAGGTCGGCGTTGGAGCGTTCTTCATCAACTACGCCATGGAGCACTGGAACGGTATGACGACGCAAAAAGCGTCCTACCTGCTTTCCATAGCAATGCTCAGCTTCATGGTCGGTCGATTCATCAGCACCTGGTTGATGCGCTATCTGCCCGCAGCGGCGATGTTGATCGGGTATGGATGCCTCAATGCTGTTTTGTGCGCTGTTGCCGTCGCTGGCATTGAGGAACTCTCCGTCTACGCGTTGATTGGAGTGTTTTTTTTCATGTCCATCATGTACCCCAGCATTTTTGCAATGGGCGTGAAAAACTTGGGTGGGCACACCAAGAAAGCGGGGTCATTTTTGGTGATGACCCTCGTTGGTGGTGCCATTGCTCCTTACTGCATGGGAACAATCGCCGATTCATACGGCACGTCTTTGGCATTTCTTGTTCCTCTGTTGTGCTTTCTTGTTGTAGCGGTCTATGGCATCAAACAGCGAGGCCGAGCCTAAAAAATTGCAGATGATTATCCATGTCGCAGCCCACGTGTTGACGATTTTGGATGGGGCGTTAGCTCCCCGCGGTTACTTTTCACCGTCATTGCCTGAATCTTTTC
>Ga0247818_10002888_pt1 | contig 11087 bp, 11 predicted proteins | sample 13C_Glucose_Day1_FD_192424 | JGI IMG/M metagenome (GOLD analysis project Ga0247818, IMG submission 192424) | Soil microbial communities from agricultural site in Penn Yan, New York, United States - 13C_Glucose_Day1 | ecosystem: Environmental > Terrestrial > Soil > Agricultural land | place...
GGCTCCAGCCGATGCGGTAGTGACTGAAGTCAGCGGCCTGAAGCTGAAGATCGTCAAATCGGCCTTCCCGAAGTGCGCCCGTTGCTGGCACTGCCGTGAAGACGTTGGCGTGAATCCGGAGCATCCGGAAATCTGCGGTCGTTGCGTCGACAACATCAGCGGCGCTGGCGAGGTTCGTCACTATGCCTAATGCCGTTGGCCGTTTCGGACGGTTGAGCTGGCTGTGGTTGAGCTTGCTGGTTCTGGTCATCGACCAGGCCAGCAAGTTCTACTTCGAAGGCAAGCTTGAGATGTACCAGCAGATCGTGATCATTCCTGATTACTTCAGCTGGACGCTGGCGTACAACACCGGCGCTGCCTTCAGCTTCCTGGCTGACAGCTCCGGCTGGCAGCGCTGGCTGTTCGCCCTGATCGCGATTGTGGTCAGTGCGGTGCTGGTGGTCTGGCTCAAGCGTCTGGGCCGCAATGACACCTGGCTGGCCGTCGCTCTGGCGTTGGTGCTGGGCGGCGCGCTGGGCAATCTGTATGACCGCATTGCCTTGGGCCATGTGATCGATTTCATTCTGGTGCACTGGCAGAACCGCTGGTACTTCCCGGCGTTCAACTTCGCCGACAGCGCGATTACCGTTGGCGCGGTGATGCTGGCACTGGATATGTTCAAAAGTAAAAAGACCGGAGAAGCCGTTCATGACTGAACAGGTATTGGCTGAGCAACGCATCGGCCAGAACACGGAAGTCACCTTGCACTTTGCATTGCGCCTGGAGAACGGCGACACCGTCGACAGTACGTTCGACAAAGCCCCGGCGACTTTCAAGGTCGGCGACGGCAACCTGCTGCCGGGTTTCGAAGCGGCGTTGTTCGGCTTCAAGGCTGGCGACAAGCGTACGCTGACCGTCGAGCCGGAAAACGCCTTCGGCCAGCCGAACCCGCAGAACGTACAGATCATCCCGCGTTCGCAGTTCGTCGACATGGAGTTGTCACCGGGTTTGCTGGTGATCTTCAACGATGCAGCCAATACTGAGCTGCCGGGTGTGGTGAAAGAGTTCGACGACACGCAAGTGACCATCGACTTCAACCACCCGTTGGCGGGCAAGACGCTGACCTTTGACGTCGAGATCATCAACGTTAAAGCGATCTAACTGACTCTATGGAGTCAAATGTGGGAGCGAGCCTGCTCGCGAATGCTGACTGACATTCAACATAGATGTTGTCTGACACACCGCTTTCGCGAGCAGGCTCGCTCCCACAATGTTTTCCACCGTTTTCGCTATTTCTTGCGCGCAAGACACGAGGCACAGCATGCAAATCAAACTCGCCAACCCCCGTGGCTTCTGCGCCGGCGTGGACCGGGCGATCGAAATCGTCAACCGCGCCCTGGAAGTCTTTGGGCCGCCGATCTACGTGCGTCACGAAGTGGTGCACAACAAGTTCGTCGTCGAAGACCTGCGCAGCCGCGGGGCGATCTTCGTCGAAGAGCTGGACCAGGTGCCGGACGACGTTATCGTGATCTTCAGTGCTCACGGCGTATCCCAGGCCGTGCGCACCGAAGCCGCCGGCCGTGGCCTGAAAGTATTCGACGCCACTTGCCCGCTGGTGACCAAGGTGCACATCGAAGTGGCCAAGTACAGCCGCGACGGTCGCGAGTGCATCCTGATCGGCCACGCCGGTCACCCGGAAGTCGAAGGCACCATGGGCCAGTACGACGCCAGTAATGGCGGCGCGATCTACCTCGTCGAAGACGAAAAAGACGTGGCCGCATTGCAGGTGCACAACCCGGAAAAACTGGCTTTCGTTACCCAGACCACGCTGTCGATGGACGACACCAGTCGCGTTATCGATGCGTTGCGTTCGCGCTTCCCGGCCATTGGCGGTCCGCGCAAGGACGACATTTGCTACGCCACGCAAAACCGTCAGGACGCGGTCAAGCAACTGGCTGACGAGTGCGACGTTGTATTGGTAGTTGGCAGCCCGAACAGCTCCAACTCCAACCGTCTGCGTGAGCTTGCCGAACGCATGGCCACACCGGCCTACCTGATCGACGGTGCCGAAGACCTGCAAAAGAGCTGGTTCGATGGCGTTGAACGTATTGGCATCACCGCCGGTGCCTCTGCGCCGGAAGTGCTGGTGCGCGGCGTGATTCAGCAATTGCAGGCCTGGGGCGCTACCGGAGCCGATGAGCTGGCCGGGCGTGAAGAGAACATCACCTTCTCGATGCCTAAAGAGCTGCGCGTACGTTCGATCTGACGTTTTCGGTTTTTTGACACAGCGCCTGTTCGGTCTCTTGGCTGTTCAGGCGCACACGACCGGTCGCCGCCAGCACTATCTGGCGCTGACTGACCGGCTCGCGAGCCGAGCAGACATGTAATGTCCCTGCCTGAAATGCCCGCCCGGGCATCAGCGGTTGCCCCAGACTGCTGAAGCGTACATAACGACTCACCGACCAATTGCCGACAATCGGCACCTGCGTGTCACTCGCACGCTCTTGCAGCAGCGGATTGCTACTGTCCTTCGGCCCTTCGCCGCTGATATCCAGAATGATCCGCCAGCCCTGACTCCAGTCGCCGTTGATGCCATGAATCACCACGCTCTGATTGCGCGTGATGGCCTGGGTGCGAGCGTTACGCAGGCCATCGAGCAAGGACTGCGCTGCCTGATCCCGCTGGTTCGATTCTCTGAGCGCGGCAAACGCCGGACTGACCAGCAGCAGAACAATTGCGCCAATCGCCAGTCCCATAAGCAGTTCGATCAGGCTGAAACCCTGTTGCGGCATGAAAACTCCCTCCGTGGAGTGTGATGAACGGCGCGCTCCGTGCGCCGGGCAGGGCAAATCAACCGACGCGGGCCGGTTGAATGTTCTAGCGTGTAGAAGCAGGTATAGCCGACGGCAACGGAGGGCATTGATGGATCTTCGTACAAAAGGTTTCACGCTGATCGAGTTGTTGGTCGCGGTCGCGATTTTCGTGGTTCTGATTACTCTAGCGGTGCCGGCGTTCACCCGTTCGGTACAAGGCAGCAAGGCCGATACCGAGATGGGCGACCTGCAACGGGCAATCAATTACGCCAGGCTCGAGGCTATCGACCGTGGCACTACCCTGCGCCTGCGCCCGACCGCTGGTGGCAGCGTCTGGACCGGTGAGTTATCGGTCTACGACAGTACTGGCAATCCGGCCAATGTGTTGCGGGTTGTTCCCGCGATGAGCAGCGGCGCGACTCTGACGCTACCCTCAGGAGTGACCGCACTGGATTTCAACAACCTTGGAGGTCTGGCGGCACCGTCGACGGCGGTGGTCATCAGTTACACGCTGGGAACGCAAAGCAGGACGCTGAACGTGTGTTTGAACGGACGAATTCAATTGGGTGGAAGTTGCGGATGAGGGCAGGGAGTCAATACACACAGCAGGGCATGACGCTGATCGAGGTGCTGGTCGCGTTGCTGATTCTGACGGTCGGGCTGCTGGGCGCGGCAGCGGTGCAACTGAATGCGCTGAAGTACACCGACAGCTCGCGGATGACCAGCCAGGCCAGTTTCATCGCCTACGACATGATGGACCGCATCCGCGCCAACTCCGGCGCCGACTACACCATTACACCTCCGACCTCGGGCAATCTCAGCGTTGCGCGGGATCAGGATCTCTACGATTTTTCGACCAATATCATCAATTTCGGCGGGCCGACGGCGACCGGCAGCATTGCCCTCAATCAACGGGTCTACACCATCACGATCAACTGGAGCGACGCACGGGCAGCCAACACCGCCAGTGCTCAACGCAGTTTCGTCCTGAGCAGTCGCGCCGCAGTCGACCCGGTGGCCACACCATGAAGCGCCATCAGCGTGGATTCGGTCTGATCGAATTACTTATCGCTTTGGCATTGGGGCTGATCGTGGTGCTGGGCGTGGTGCAGATTTTCATCGCGGCGAAAAATACCTATGTCAGCCAGAACAGCGCCGCCGCGATGCAGGAAGATGCACGTTTTGTCTTGAGCAAAATGATTCAGGAAATTCGTATGGTCGGGATGTTCGGCTGTCTTGGCAGCATCACCGATTCGAGCTCGGCAGGCGATTTCAACGCTGCGCAAGTCACCCCGATCAACTGGGACAATGCCAACCTCAAACTGACGCTGGTCACCGCCGATATCGGCAGCGGCGGCGGCACGCCAACCTGGACGGTACTCTCCGATTGCCGCAGCAGTGCAACGGCCTACACCGGCTTGCGATCCCCGGCGAGCGGGCAGATCGCCTTCCCGATCCGGCGTCTGATCTACAGCTTCAGCAACAATCAGATTCTCATGGGTACCGGCAGCGGCACACCGCCCCAGCAGGTGCTGGTGAACAACGTCAGTGCGTTCACTGTGATGTTCGGTCTGGCCAGTTCCGCGACAGATGTGGCGGCCTCGACTTACAGCGCTAATCCCAGCGACCCGGCGCGCATTCGCAGTGTGCGCCTGAGCCTGACCCTCAACGATCCGAACAATCGGGTGCGCAGTCAAACCTTCAACGTGGTTGCCGCTTTGCGCAACCGCTTGCAGTGAGGGCCGGGGTGATGCGGATTTCTCTTCATGACCGGCAAGCACAACGCGGCATGGCGCTGCTGGTCAGTCTGGTGTTTCTGTTGTTGCTGACGTTGATCGGCCTGTCGTCGATGCAGAGTGCCAACCTGCAGGAAAAAATGGCCGGCAGCGTGAGTTTGCGTAATCAGTCGTTTCAAACGGCCGAGGCGGCGTTGCGAGTGGGGGAGAGTGCGGTTCAGCTTGATACCTACACCTTGGCGGTGTGCAGCGGCACGACGCAATGCGCACCGCCGGCGGAATCATCGGTGGTCAGTGCTGCGGGGCTGAATTCAACTTCGGGTGTGACGTGGATCGCTTCCGGTAATGGTTTCTATGGTGTGCAGAATATCGGCACCACGCTCACGGCAGTGAACGTGCCGAGTAACACTTCGGCGACGTTGTATAGGGTCACCGCCGTTGGTATCGCCGGCACTTCGCGCAGTGTGGTGGAGAGTGTCTATGCGAAGTATTGAGCGGTGTGGATCGCTGTTGCTCGGCCTGTTGCTGACCTTGTATCTGGCGTCGCCGGCCTACGCATTTACGCCGTCTGATTCACCGCTGTTGAGCGCGGCGGCGGTACCACCCAACGTCATGCTGCTGATCGACGATTCGGGGAGTATGAACAGCATCATTTACGCTGGCGGATTCAACCCTGCCGACAATTTCACTCCGGCCCGGCAATGTAATGCATTGCTTGGGTTGTGCCTGAGTTCGACGCCGATCACCGGCGACACGATCTTTCTGTCGAGCCTGCCGACATCAGGTTGCTCCGGCGGCGCCTATGCGTTCTACAACAACAGCCTGGCGCCGTTGTGCCTGAAACTGCCGGATCCGGTGGGCAGCGGCAACACGCGTTATTCCGGGGATTACATTGCCTATGTGGTCGGGCTGGCCATCAACAACGGCACGCGCGATTTCACCACCGGGGCGATTCCTAACGACTACCGCATCAACGTTGCGCGCAACGTCTCCACCGCACTGGTCAGTAGCAACCGCACGTTGCGTATCGGCTTGTCGACATTCAATCCGGCTACCAGCAACAACTCCGGCAATGGCGGTTTCATTGCCCGTTCGATCAGCGATCTGTCGCCTGTGTCGGGCAGCGTGACTCAGGCCCAGGCCGACACCAATTACAACGCGCTGATTGCCTCTATCAACGGCTTGAGCGCAGTTGCCAACACGCCGTTGGCGGAAACCTATTACGAAATCACTCGTTACATGCGCGGCATGGCGCCTTACTACAACACCACGCCGAGTACCTACACCAGTCCGATTCAGTACCGCTGCCAGAAAAACTACGGCGTGGTGATTACCGACGGTTTGCCGACTTTCGACCGGACTTTCCCGACTAACGACCCGTTGGGCGGCAGCCGTTTGCCGAACTGGGACGGCGTCAACAATGACGGCAACAACCTCAATGGTGACAACGAGGGGGACACGCTGTATCTCGATGACATCGCCAAATTTGCCTTCGATATCGACATGCGTTCGACCGGCACCGACGCCGCGGGCAAGAGCTGGAACGCAATGGATTTTCCCAAGCAGAATATGAACACCTACACGGTTGGGTTCACCGCCGATAACGACATGTTGTCGGACACCGCCAGTTATGGGCAGGGCAAGTATTACCAGGCGACCGATAGCACGGGACTCAACGCGGCGTTGTCCTCGGCGCTGAGCGACATCACGTCCAAGGCCGGCTCAGGCGGCGCGGGAGTCACCAGCGGCACCACACTGACGTCCAGCAGCAGTTTTTATCAAACCACTTATGACCCCAAGGACTGGCGGGGCACGATCAAGTCGTTCGGCTTCACCTCGACCGGGACGATCAATACTTCGGCGGCGCAGTGGACGACCGACACCACCATCGTGCCAGCCGCCACCGCCGCGACCTTTCAGTCGTGGAACACGCTGAGCAACGCAGCGGTAACCCTGGCTTACGGCAACTTTTCCCCGGCCCAGCAGACCACGCTGAGTCAGGGGTTGCCCACCGGCATCAGTGGCATTGATCTGGTGGAGTGGAGCAAGGGCACGAACAAGGCCGGGCTGAAAGTGCGCAGCGTGCTGCTCGGCGACATCATCAATTCGCCGCTGGTGCTGGCGTCGCCATCAGACAAAACCGCCTCCGATCTTTCCGGGGACACCAGCTACAGCACTTACCTGGCCACCAAGGCTGCGAATATGAACACCAGCCTGGTGGTCAACGCCAACGACGGTTTCGTCAACGTGATCAATTCGGCGAACGGCACTCGCCGTTACGCCTACATGCCGTCCAGTGTGCTGCCGTCATTGCGCCTGATCGCCGACACCAACTACGTCAACGGTGTGAGCCACAAGTTTTTGGTGGACGGTCAGGTTGGGGTGTTCGACGCGCAGTCCGGCACCGCGTGGAAAACCCTGGCCATTGGCGGCACCGGTGCCGGGGGTAAAACCTTCTACGGGTTGCAACTGTTTGATGCGTCTGCGGGTAATGTGATCAAGGCCTTGTGGGAGGTCAGTGCGCCGGCCACCGCCAGTACGGCGAACGCATTCAATGATCTGGGTTATGCCTACGCCCGTCCGGAAGTGGCACGCTTGGCCAATGGTCGCTGGGCGACATTCATTGCCAACGGCTACGGCAGCAATTCAGGCGTGGCGGCCCTGTATGTACTGGATGCGCTGGACGGTTCGCTGATCAGGAAAATCGTTATCGACAGCACGGAAACCACCAACGGTTTGTCGTCGGTGAAACTCAAGGTCAACTCTTCGAATGTGGTGCAGGCCGCTTACGGTGGCGACTTGAAGGGGCGGTTATGGAAGTTCGATCTGAGTGCCACGTCCTCCGACAGTTGGGGCGTGGCGTTTTCCGGCAAGCCACTGTTCACCACGGCGGGCGGGGCGACTCAACCGATCACCGCGCAGCCGTTACTGGCGGATAATGCGCTGGGCGGCAAACAGGTCTTCGTTGGCACCGGCAAGTTCAACGAAACGGCCGACAAGACCAACAAGGATTTGCAGGCGTTCTATTCCGTGTGGGACGCCGATGGAGGTTCTGGTCAACTGACTGTCAGCAGTTTGCAGCCGCAGGCAATCACCGGATCATTCTCCGGCAGCTCTGGACAGTTTCTGACCACAACGCAGAATGACACGACGTATCCGGCGGAGAAGGGTTGGTATCTGCCGCTGGTGTACAACAATGTGCTGACCGGCGAGCGGGTGATCAATCAGGCGAGTATCGTGCTGGGCCGTATTGTCTTTACCACGGCGAGTGTTGATACCACCGATCCCTGTGCGAGTTTTGGTACCGGCAAACTGGTCGAACTGGATGCGTTCAGCGGTAAGATGCTCAATTACGCCCTGCTGGACACCAACTCTGACAGTTTGGTCGACAGCAATGACACGATCTCCAGCGGAGTGATATTCACCGGTGGCATTCCGACCCTGAACTTCGTCTCCAGCGATGGCAAGCGCAAGGGTACGACCGACACCAGTGGCACCATTACGATCATTGTAGAAAAGGGCGGCGGTGGCAGCCGTCGTATCATGTGGCGACAAATACAGTAAGTGAGAGTTTGAGGCATGCGCAGATTCAACCGAGGCTTCACCCTGATCGAAATCATGATCGTGATTGCGATCATCGGGATCGTCATCACCATCGCCGCACCGAGCTATACCGAGTACCTGAAAAAGGGCCGTCGCGCCGAAGTGGTGTCACTGCTCTCGGAGCAAGCGCAGAGCCTCGAACGTTTCTATACCAAGAACAATGTCTACACCGGCATCACCGGTCTGAGTACGGGTAATGATTTCTACACCCTCACCCCGACCATCGCCGACCAGACCTTCCTGCTGACCGCGACCCGCAAAACGGGTACCTCCATGGCCACCGACAAGTGCGGGGATTTCGCCCTGACCAACACCGGCGTCAGAAGTATGAACAACGCGACTACCGGGCTGACCACCAAGGATTGTTGGGGCCGCTGAGGCGCTTTCTTTCGGGTGCCTTTTGCGCCCACTGTCTTTTTTACGGTTGGAACAAACATGACCAGGCAACAGCAAGTGGTGATTGTCGGTGGCGGGGTGATTGGCCTGCTGACCGCCTACAATCTCGCCTCCGAAGTGCGCAGCGTGGTGCTGCTCGATCGCTCGAACCTCGGTCAGGAATCGTCCTGGGCGGGCGGCGGTATCGTTTCGCCGCTGTATCCGTGGCGCTATAGCCCGGCGGTCACTGCGCTGGCGCACTGGTCGCAGGACTTTTATCCACAGCTCGGCGCGCGTCTGTTTGCCGACACTGGCGTTGATCCTGAAGTGCACACCACGGGCCTGTACTGGCTGGACCTGGACGATGAAGCCGAAGCGCTGGCCTGGGCCAAGCGGGAAAATCGCCCGTTGCGGGCTGTGGATATCTCTGCGGCGCATGATGCGGTGCCGGTGCTCGGTGGCAGTTTCTCGCGGGCGATCTACATGGCGGATGTCGCCAACGTACGCAATCCGCGTCTGGTGAAATCACTGAAAGCGGCACTGCAGGCATTGCCGAACGTAACCATTCACGAACAATGCGCAGTCAGCGGGTTTGTCCGCGAGGGTGAGCAGGTTGTTGGCGTCGAGACGTCGAAGGGTGTGATCAAGGGCGATCAGGTCGTATTGACTGCGGGGGCGTGGAGCGGCGATCTGCTCAAGACGCTGGATCTGACACTGCCGGTCGAGCCAGTCAAAGGCCAGATGATTCTCTACAAGTGTGCGGCGGATTTCCTGCCGAGCATGGTGCTGGCCAAGGGGCGTTATGCGATCCCGCGTCGCGACGGGCATATCCTGATAGGCAGTACACTGGAGCACGAGGGTTACGACAAGACGCCGACCGATGTGGCGCTGGAAAGTCTCAAGGCTTCGGCGGTTGAATTGCTACCGGCGTTGGCCGATGCCGAAGTGGTGGGACATTGGGCCGGGTTGCGTCCAGGTTCGCCGGAGGGCATTCCGTATATTGGCCGAGTGCCGGGGTTCGACGGGTTGTGGTTGAACTGCGGGCATTACCGCAATGGGCTGGTGCTGGCGCCAGCGTCGTGCCAGTTGTTTGCCGATGTGATGCTGGGGAGGGCGCCGATTATTGATCCGGCGCCGTATGCGCCGGAAGGCCGCATTTAGTCTGATATTTCTCTGTAGCCTGGCAGATCGCTTCCGCGAGCAGGCTCGCTCCCACATTGGATTTTGTGAACGACAAAGATCAACTGTGGGAGCGAGCCTGCTCGCGAAGGGGCCCTCAATCCAGCCCGAGCTTCTTCAGCCGATAACGCATCGACCGAAACGAAAGGCTCAACCGCTGCGCTGCCGCCGTGCGATTCCAGCGTGTCTCCTCCAGCGCCTGCAAGATCAGCTTTCTCTCGACGTTCTCCAGATAATCCTCAAGATTGTCGATCTGCGTCAGATCGGCAATCCCGCCCTCCGCCGCGCAATTGCCGTCACTCAGGCGCAAGTCTTCGGCCTCAATCGTACGGTTTTCACACAAGGTGTGCGCCCGTTCGAGAACGTTCTCCAACTCCCGAACATTTCCCGGAAACCGGTAGTTCTTCAATGCTTCCAACGCCTGCGGATGTAGTCGTGCTGGCGGTTGGCCGGTGTCCTTGGCCAGGCGCTTGAGCATATTGGCCGCCAGCACTTCAATGTCATCACGCCGCTCGCGCAGGGACGGCACGCGCAGTTCGATCACGTTCAAGCGGTAATAAAGGTCCTGCCGAAAGCGTTCTGCGGCGACCTCTGCATCGAGATCCTTGTGCGTGGCGCAGAGAATCCGCACATCCACCACGTTCTCTTGCTGGCCACCGACACTGCGCACGGCTTTCTCCTGAATCGCCCGCAGCAGTTTTACTTGCATCGACAACGGCAAGTCCGCCACTTCATCGAGAAACAACGTGCCGCCATGGGCCGCCTGAAACAGCCCCGGCTTGTCTTCGACCGCGCCAGTGAAACTGCCTTTGCGATGACCGAAAAATTCGCTTTCCATCAGCTCCGAAGGGATTGCTCCGCAGTTGACCGGCACGAAAGGCTGGCTGGCGCGTGGCCCTTGTTCATGAATCAGCCGCGCGACCAGTTCCTTGCCGCTGCCCGATTCGCCGCTGATGTAGACCGGTGCCTGGCTGCGGGCGAGTTTGTCGATTTGCTTGCGCAGACTGCGCATCGGTGGCGAGTCGCCCAGCAAGCGTCGATCAATCGATGTAAAGCTGCCGCCTGCCGCTGGCATGCGCAGGGCGGCGCCGACCAGTTCGCGCAGGCGGGTGAGGTCGACCGGTTTGGTCAGGAAGTCGAAAGCCCCGGCTTTCAAGGCGTTGATCGCGGTTTCCAGACTGCCATACGCGGTGATCATCGCCACCGGCAGTTGTGGATAACGTTGCTGAATATGCTGCACCAGCTCCAGCCCCGTGCCGTCGGGCAACCGCATGTCGGTCAGGCACAGGTCGAAGTTCTCGCGGTTCAACAGTGCCTGGGCTTCAGCCAGATTGCGCGCGCTGTAGGTGTCGAGTTTCATCCGTCCCAGGGTGATTTCCAGGAGTTCGCGGATGTCCGGTTC
>Ga0247818_10002890_pt1 | contig 11080 bp, 8 predicted proteins | sample 13C_Glucose_Day1_FD_192424 | JGI IMG/M metagenome (GOLD analysis project Ga0247818, IMG submission 192424) | Soil microbial communities from agricultural site in Penn Yan, New York, United States - 13C_Glucose_Day1 | ecosystem: Environmental > Terrestrial > Soil > Agricultural land | place: USA...
GCGAGGTGGTCGTGCAGGTCGGGGGCCACCGCATGAAGCTCAGCGCCCGCGCGGCCGAGCCGATCGCTGCCGGTGCGGACGTGGTCATCACCCATTCCCTGTCAGCGACGTCGGTACGGGTCCAGGTCCAACCCGCCTGAGCCACCCCTGAGCCACCAGCCCGGCTGAGCACCCAGACGCGCCAGACGCCCAAAACACCCAGCAGCGCTCCCAGACTCGAACCACTGAAAGCAGGAACACGCCGTGCCCGAGAACGCCATCGCACTCTTCGCCATCGTCGGCCTGGTCGCCCTGGTCATCATCACCACCCTGACCGTGGTCACCCGCTACAAGGTCGCCAAGCCGAACCAGGCCTTCATCGTGACCGGCCGCAAGGGCAAGACGAGCGGTGACCTGTCCGGCCAGAAGGTCGTCACCGGCGGCGGCGTCTTCGTCGTGCCGTTCGTGCAGCAGTTGTCCGTGCTGGACCTGTCCTCGCAGAAGATCGAGGTCAGCGTCCGGGACGCCGTGTCCGCACAGGGCATCAAGCTGAACGTCGACGGCATCGCCATCGTCAAGGTCGGCGGCGACGAGGAGTCCATCCGTCTCGCCGCCCAACGCCTCACCGGTGTCCCCTCGCAGCGCGACAAGATCATCGAGGACACCACGCACGTCCTCTCGGGTGTGCTGCGCAGCATCGTGGGCACCCTCACGGTCGAGCAGATCATCCGCGACCGGGCCAACTTCGCCGCCCAGGTCGCCGAGCAGATCGAGACCTCGCTCACCGTGCAGGGTCTGGTGCTCGACACCTTCCAGATCGCCGACGTCCGGGACGACGGCTCCTACCTCGCCGACATGGGCCGGCCCGAGGCTGCGCGGGTCAAGCAGGAGGCAGCCATCGCCGAGGCCGACGCCCGGCGCACCGCCGAGCAGCGCCGTCTCGCGGCCGAGCAGGACATCCTCAACGCCCAGCGCGAGTTCGAGCTGCGCAACGCCGAGGTCACCGCCGAGACCGAGGCCGCCAAGGCCACCGCTGCCGCAGCCGGACCTCTGGCCGCGGCCGCACGTCAGCAGGAGGTCCTCACCGCTGAGGAGCGCGTTGCCGAGCGGCAGGCCGCCCTCACCGAGCGCCAGCTCGACACCCAGGTCCGCAAGCCCGCCGACGCCGCCAAGTACCAGGCGCAGCAGGAGGCGGACGCCGCCCGCTACACCGTTGAGCAGGAGGCCGAGGCCGCCCGCCGTCGCGAGATCCTGGCGGCGGAGGCCGAGGCGGAGCGCTCCCGCCTCACCGGCGAGGGCGAGAAGGCCAAGCGCGCCGCGCTCGCGGAGGCGGGGCTGGTCGAGGCGCAGAAGGCCGCCGACGCGGCTGCCGCCTCGGGTGAGGGCGAGCGGGCCAACCGTGTCGCGCTGGCCGAGGCCACCCGGCTCGAGGGAGAGGCGCAGGGTGCCGCCGCCCTCGCGGTGGGTGCCGCCGAGGCCGAGGCCATGGACAAGAAGGCCGCTGCCTTCAAGAACTACGGCGAGGCGGCCATCACGCAGATGCTCGTTGAGGTACTGCCCAAGATCGCGCGCGAGCTCGCGGCGCCGATGTCGGCCATCGACTCGATGACCGTCATCTCCAACGAGGGCGCGTCCGCCCTGCCCAAGGCGGTCTCCACGAACATGGTCCAGCTCAACCAGATCGTCAAGGACACCATCGGTCTGGACCTGTCGGCCCTGGCCAGCACGCTCTCCACCCGCGCCACCGAGACGGTGCCGTCCTCGGCGGTGACGGCGACGGCGGACAGCTCCGGGGGCGCCTCCCGCAACGGGGACAGCTCCCATCCCTGACTGAGCATGCCGAGGGTCGCCTCGGCAGCTCGGAAACCTCGCAGCCCAGGACGCCGCCGGCGTCCTGGGCTGCGAGGTTTTTGCCCCGTGTCGGTCTAGGTCGGGTTCTTGGCACTGCGCCGCCGAGCGCTGGCGACGAGGTCCTTGAGCCGCCTCTGGTTCTCGGGCTTGCGGGCCTCGTCGAAGACCTTCTTCGCGATGCCGGCCTTGGTCAGTGTGCCGATGAATCCCATGGCGCTCCGTCTCTGGTGGTGGTGTGGACTGCTGCCAGTCTCACCCGTGGCGGGGGGATCGGCGACACGGGCAAGCGCGAGTCCCGGGACGTGCGCGCCAGTCCGGGGACCTACGGCCCTCGACGGCAAGGCTCCTGAGCCCGACGATGCTGCTAGGCCGGTCATCTCCAGACCCCGGCCTTGAGTCAGGAGGGAGCAGCCATGGAGCACCAGGGTCGCGGGGTTGTCGTGGGCTACGACGGGTCGCCAGGTTCGGAGGTGTCGCTCGACTGGGCCGCCGCCGCCGCGAAACGCCAGCGTCTTCCGCTCACCGTCGTCTGCGCCGTCGACGTCGTGCTGGCGCCGGTCGAGCCGATGCAGAGCATCGACCGGCTCCCCGACGAGATTCAGCAGTCATCGCAGCGCACCCTCGACGAGGGCATGGCCCGTGCCGCCAAGGTCCTCGACGACTCGCAGGTCCACGGCATCCGGTCGGTCGGAAGCGCCGGAGCGGTCCTCGTCAAGGAGTCCGAGGGCGCGGCGTTCGTCGTCACCGGGTCGCGGGGGAGGGGCCGCTTCGCGTCAGGGCTGCTTGGTTCGGTGTCGTATGCCGTGACCGCCCACGCCTCGTGCCCCGCGGTCGTCGTGCGCGGGGAGAGCCCGGTACACCCGGATCCCGAGCACAAGGTGGTCGTCGGGGTCGACGACTCGGAGGCCTCTGACCGTGCGCTGGACATCGCTGCGGACATCGCCGCGAACTCCGACGCGAAGCTGCACATCGTCCGCGTCGGGCACCTCCCTGCCTCGCCCGAGTCCTACGCCTACGTCGAGGACTCCAAGGCCGGCACCGAGCACACGCACGAGATCCGTGACGAGGCCGAGCACACGGTGCGGCGGGCATCGGAGCGCGTGCGGAACGCCCACCCCGACCTGACCGTCGAGACGGAGGTGCTCTACGGCGATGCCGGGCACGTCCTGAGCCCGCTCGGCGCCCGGGCCGGCCTCTTGGTGGTCGGCAGCCGCGGGCGCGGCGGGTTCGCCGGCCTGGTGCTCGGCTCAGTGAGCCACATCGTCATCCACGAGGCGGAGTGCCCCGTGATGGTGGTGCACGACTGACCTGGCAGTTCTCAGATCCACGGTGGGATCGGCCACGATGCTGAGGACTGGCGGCGGTTCGAGGGGTGGCCGTGCCACGAGAGCCGGCGCTGTCTGAGCTGGGCCGCCACGGCCCGCTGCCGGGCGAGCAGGGGTGCGACGTCGGGGTTGACCGCCATCACGCCGTGGCGGCGCACCATGACGGGCGTCTGCCGGAGCTCGTCCTCGGTCTTGCTCAGCGCCGCGACCAGCTCGCGCACCCCCATGCTCGACAGGTCGTGCTCGGTGGCTGTCGCGTCAGCGACATGGACCGCCTTGGTTCGCTGACTGGTCATGGCTTCCTCCTGGCGCACGTCCTCGCGAACGGGCTACCGCGCGGTCCAGAGCAGCCTGATGTCTCACTTGGTGCGGGCGAGCGGGGTCCGGGTTCGTCAGCGCCTTCCATGCTAGGTGGCTGCGGCACGCGTGCAAGTGGAGCTCTCAGAGCATCAGGCCCAGCACCATCATGAGGGTCAGAAGGGCGGCCAAACCGAGCCAGGCGACGATGTCCGCGCCCGAGGACACCATCGCGGTGACACCACGCCCGAGACCGCCGCGGCCCAGCGCGCCAGCCCTGGCCGCGACCCGGGTGATGCCCAGTCCCGCGACGATGAGGTTGACCGCGCAGCCCACGCAGAACAGGCAGAGGACGCCGATCGACAGGGCCGACTGCTCGAGGTACCAGACGACGAAGGCCGTCATGAACACCGTCATCCCGAACACGGTGGCGAGGTAGGCGCGCGACAGCTGGCTGCCCAGCAGGCCGGCCAGCCCTGTCGAGGCCACGAACCCGAACACCGCCATGGCGACCAGCGAGTTCGGGACACCGAGCGCCGAGGACTGCCAGTGCGAGAAGACGCTGCTGCACGAGAGCACCGCGTTGATCTCGCACACCGACGTGGCCTGCGGGTCGGACGCCCAGGCGATCCGCTCCACCGTCTGCCACCCGGCCGTGAACAGCCCGAGGGCGCCGCCGACCAGCATCAGCAGGTACCACGGGCGCAACCGGGCTGGCGCGGGCAGCCCCTCGAGAGGGGTCGAACGGGGGAGCGTGCTGGTCACGGTGACCTCCAGGCGGACACGGCTGTGGCACGGCCGACGCTAGCTGCGGGCCGTGAACAGGCATCAGGGTCAAAAGCCCCGATTCCGCCCCATCGCAGCCCCTCACGCGGGGAGGCGCAGCGGGGCGGCCCTCAGCCCGGCGGCATACTGACGTCGTGCCCATCACCGGCGTCGCCTCGCCCTCCGAACACGCACTGCAGCGCCGCACCGTCGCCACGCTGGTGGGCTCGCAGATGCTCGGGGGGATCGGCGTCTCCAGCGGCATCGCCGTCGGCTCGCTCCTCGCCGAGCAGATCCTCGGCTCACCCGACCTCGCCGGTCTTGGCGGCACGTTCCAGGTGCTCGGTGCCGCCCTCATCGCGGTGCCGATGGCGCGGATCATGGCGGCCCGCGGGCGGCGTCCGGGCCTGGGCTTCGGCTACCTCCTCGGCATCGCGGGGGCGGTGCTGCTCACCGCGTCGGGGATCGTGAGCTCGTTCCCTCTCCTGCTCCTCGGCAGCGTCCTCTTCGGCGGCGCCACCGCCGCCAACAACCAGGCCCGGTATGCCGCGGCTGACCTTGCCGAGGAACGGCACCGCGGCCGTGACCTCTCCATCGTGGTCTGGGCGACCACCATCGGGGCGGTCCTGGGTCCCAACCTCGTCGGGGTCGCGGGTCGGGTGGCCCAGGCGTTGGGCATACCGACCCTCACCGGCCCGTTCCTCTTCTCGCTCGCTGGTTTCGTGCTCGCCGGCCTGCTCCTCACCCTCCGCCTGCGCCCCGACCCGCTGCTGCATGCCCGGGCCCTGGCCCAGGCCGCCGCCGATGAGCCCCTTGAGCACCACGGCTCCGTCGTGCGGGGTTTTCGGGTCGCCGCAGCCACACCCGCGGCGCTGCTCGGCCTGCTCACGGTCGCCCTCGGCCATGCCGTCATGGTCAGCGTCATGGTCATGACCCCGCTGCACATGCACCACGGCGGCGCGGAGCTGCGGGTGATCGGCTTCGTCATCAGCATCCACGTGCTCGGGATGTTCGCGTTCTCGCCGCTGGTCGGGTTCGCCGTCGACCGGTTCGGCGCCCGCCCCATGGCCCTCACCGGCTCCGCTGTGCTCGTCGGGGCGGGGCTGCTGGCCGCCCGGGCCCCGACCGGCTGGTCGGGTGGACTGACCATCGCCCTCTTCCTGCTCGGGCTGGGCTGGTCGTTCACGCTCGTCAGCGGCTCGACGCTCATCGCCGGGGCGGTGCCGGTGTCTGAGCGTGCGGGGGTCCAGGGCGCCTCGGACCTGGCCATGGGGCTCGCAGCCGGCCTGGGTGGCGCCCTGGCCGGGGTCGTCGTGGGACGCCTGGGCTACGACGTGCTGGGCACGGGCGCCGCTGTCGTGGCGGCGGCCATCGCCGTGGCGGCGCTGACCGTCCGGGAGCGCCGGACCCCCCGGGGCGAGCCGATCACGCGGCGGTAGGCCGCGATCGTCCGCCGCCTGGGACGCGACGGTCAAGACACCCACGGCCTGGTCTCCCAGAGCCCCCGGGTTCGTTAGCCTGCACAGGTGATTCTGCGACGCCCCGACCCTGCGGACCGGCCTGCCAGCAAGGCCGAGCCCGACGAGAGCCCCCAGCAGGCCGTGCCCGCGGTTGAGGCCGCGGTTGAGGCCGCGGTTGAGGCCGCTCAGGGCGACCCCCGGGCTGAGCGCGTCGCGGACGCCGTCAAGGCCTGGCAGCGGCACCTCGTCGACCTCGGCGGTCGCAACACCCTGCTGTGGTACCGCGACCTGCCGAGCGGCACCCTCGATCTCACGACCGCCCACCCCGGCGGCGTCGCCATGCTCCTGGCCGGCCGTCCCACCCGGCTCTCCGACCTGGTGCGCGAGCCCGCCGCCCTCGCCGAGGCCCGGCGGCGGACCCGCACCATCCGCGCCAAGACCCTCGAGCTCGCCGAGGAGCGCGGCATCGCCGCCGGCTTCATCGCCATCGGCATGGCCACCTGGACCGTCCGCGGCGCCTCCCGCCCGCCGGCCGCGCCGGTCCTGCTGCGCTCGTGCGTGCTCAAGCCCACGGGGGCCGCCCAGGAGGACTTCAGCATCGACCTCGGCACGGACGTCGAGTTCAACCCCGTGCTCGAGCACTACCTGCGCTCGGAGCAGGGCCTCGACCTCGACACCGAGGCCCTCGAGGAGATGGCCTGGGCCGGCAACGGCTTCGACCCCTACCCCGTGTATGCCGCCCTGACGCGCCTGTGCGCGCAGGTGCCGGACTTCTCCGTGGCGCCCCGGCTCGTGGTCGGGACCTTTTCCTACGCCAAGCTGCCGATGGTCGCCGACCTCGCCGCCCAGGGTCCCGAGCTCGCCAACCACGACGTGGTGGCCGCGCTCGCCGGTGACCCGGGGGCGCTGAAGGCCGTGCGCTCGACGGTGCCGGACAGCCCCGCCGACGCCGACCCGTCGCGCGAGCACCTCATCCTCGACGCCGACTCCACCCAGCAGAGCGCCATCGACGCCGTGCGCAGCGGCGCCCACCTGGTCATCAAGGGCCCGCCCGGCACCGGCAAGTCGCAGACCATCGCCAACCTCATCGCCTCCCTGGCCGGCGAGGGCAAGCGGGTGCTCTTCGTCGCCGAGAAGCGCGCGGCCATCGACGCGGTGCTCTCGCGGCTCGAGCGGGTCGGCCTGGCCGACCTCGTCCTCGACGCCTACGACGGCGCGAGCAACAAGCGGCGTCTCGCCCAGGAGTTCGGCGCGGCGCTCGAGCGCGGCGCCGCGGCCGCCGAGCCCGACACCGCTGACGTCGAGCGAGCCCTCGTCGAACGCCGGGCCCGGCTGGTAGAGCACGCCGAGGCGCTGCACCGGGTGCGCGAGCCGTGGGGCGTCAGCGCCCACCAGATGCAGGACGCCATCTCGACGCTGTCCGCGAGGCGCCAGCCGCCGACGTCGCGGGTCCGGGTGCGCGGGGAGCAGCTGGCGGGCCTCAGCCGGCAGCGGGTCGACGAGCTGGCCCGCCAGCTCACCGAGGCCGCCTCGCTGGGCGCCTGGTCGACCGACGACGGCAACGACCCCTGGTATGCCGCGCGCATCGCCACCCCGGACGACGCCGTGCGCGCCCAGGACATCGCCGGCCGCCTCAGCCAGGGCGGGCTGGAGGAGCTACAGAAGACGATCGACGAGGTGTTCGTCGAGGTCACCCTCCCCACCGCAGCACGCGTCTCGGACTGGGGCGCGGTGCTCGAGACGGTGGCGCGGGTGCGCGACACCCTCGAGGTGTTCCGGCCCGAGATCTTCGACATCCCCCTCGGCGACCTGGTCGGCGCCACCGGCACCAAGCAGTACCGCGAGGAGAGCGGTGTCGCGCTGGGCTGGTACGCCCGCTGGCGGCTGCGCCGGCAGGCCCGCAGCCTGCTGCGCCCGGGCACCCCGCCCGCCGACCTCCACGGCGCGCTCGTCGACGCGCAGCAGCAGCGGGTCGCCTGGCACCAGATGGCGGGCGGGGTGCCCGGGCGCAGCAGGCTGCGCCGGCAGGCCCGCAGCCTGCTGCGCCCGGGCACCCCGCCCGCCGACCTCCACGGCGCGCTCGTCGACGCGCAGCAGCAGCGGGTCGCCTGGCACCAGATGGCGGGCGCGGGTGGCCGGCCCGAGATCCCGGTCGACCTCGACCGGGCCCGCACGGCATACGACTCCGTGGCCGCCGACCTCGAGTGGCTGGGGGAGCGCCTCGCAACCACCAGTGGTGGCGGGGACCTGCTCTCCACGGAGCTCCCCGAGCTGCAGGAGCGGATGGCCGCGCTGGCCGCCCGCCCCGAGCGACTCGCCGTGCTGCCACGGGTGCTCGGCACCATGGACTCGCTGCGGGAGGCCGGCATGGGCCCGCTCGTGGACGACCTGGCCCGCCGCGGCGTCGACGTCGACGACGTGGGCTCGGAGGTCGAGTTCGTCTGGTGGACCTCGCTGGCCGAGCACCTCACCGTGCACGACGCGACCTACGGCGCGCACGACGGCGACCACCTGCGCCGGATCGCCCGCGAGTACATCGCGGCCGACCACGCGCACCTCGCCGGGACGGCCGATCGGGTGCGCGCCGCCGCCGGCCGACGCCTGCGCGAGGTCCTCGCCGACCACCCCGACGAGGAGTCGATCGTGCGCGCCGAGGCCGGCAAGGCCCGTCGCCACCGCCCGCTGCGCGACATGCTGCCGCGCGCCGGGCACACCCTCACCGCGATCAAACCCGCCTGGGCGATGAGTCCGCTCGTCGTCGCCTCGGTGCTGCCGCCGGGCCGCTGGTTCGACGTCGTGATCTTTGACGAGGCGTCGCAGATCCCGCCGGCGCAGGCGATCTCGGCGATCTCCCGCGCGCACCAGGTCGTCGTGGCCGGCGACGAGCGGCAGCTGCCGCCGACCTCGTTCTTCACCGCCGCCGTCGACGAGGAGGGCGGTGCCGAGAGCGAGGCGCTCACCGAGGGCTTCGAGTCGGTGCTCGACGTCCTCGCCGCGGCGCTGCCCACCCGCCGGCTGTCGTGGCACTACCGCTCCCTCGACGAGCGCCTCATCGCCTTCGCCAACACCCAGATGTACGACGGCAAGCTCGTCACCTTCCCCGGCACCGGCACCGACCCCGTCGTCCGTCTCGAGGCCGTCGAGGGCTCGGGCGTCGTCCAGTCGGGCGAGGAGGCCATCGAGTCGACCGAGGCCGAGGTGAGCCGCGTCGTCGACCTCGTGCTCGAACACGCGCGGACCCGCCCGCAGGAGTCCCTCGGTGTCATCGCCCTGGGCATCAAGCACGCCAACCGCATCGAGGAGGCGCTGCGCCGGGCCCTCAGTGGTGCCGAGGGCGTCGGAGACTTCTTCGACGAGGACCGCCCCGAGCGGTTCTTCGTCAAGAACCTCGAGCGGGTGCAGGGCGACGAGCGCGACGCGATCATCGTGTCCATCGGCTACGGCAAGACGCCGCACGGCCGGGTGCTGCACCGGTTCGGACCGCTCAACCTCGAGGGCGGCGAGCGCCGGCTCAACGTCGCCATCACCCGCGCCCGCCGCCGCATGACCGTGGTCTCCTCGCTGCTGGCCTCCGACCTCGACCCCACCCGGCTCAAGGCCCGCGGCGCCGTCATGCTCCGCGACTTCCTGGCGTATGCCGAGTCGCAGGCGACCGCCCTGCCGTCACCCCCGGAGGGTGCGGGGGTGCGGGCGGCCGGCGTGCGGACGCTCACGCCGGAGCCGGTGCGGGCGGAGTTCGCCCGCCGCCTGCGCGAGGCCGGTCTCGTGGTCCACGAGGCGTTCGGCGGCTCTGGCCAGCCGATCGACCTGGCGGTGGAGGATCCCCGACGGCCCGGCCACGTGCTGGTGGCTGTCGAGTCCGACGGCCCGAGCTATGCCGCGATGCACAGCACCCGTGACCGCGACCGGCTGCGCGTCGAGCAGCTCGGCCGGCTCGGCTGGGAGCACGTGCGGGTCTGGAGCACTGACCTGTTCCGCGACCCGGCACGCGACGTCGCCCGAGTGGTGGCCATGGCCCAGCGGGCCTCCCAGAAGGGGGCGGCCGGGGACTCCGCCACGCTCCGCCGCTCGGACACCGACCGGTCGGAGGCATCGGGTTCTGAGTCGACCCCGACCCCGGAGGGGCCCGCCCGAGTCGAGGAGGAGGCAGCTGCGATGGACGAGAAGTCGGTGAACGAGCAGCCCGTGGGCGATCCGTCCGTGGACGAGCCGTCCGTGGGCGAGGAGTCACATGCAACAGCGGTGTCGGCCCCTGAGGAGGCGTCCGGGAGCCCCGTCGACGAGGACGGCCGCAAGCGCCGGGTCATGCGCCGACGGCCGAAGAAGGCGCCCGAGCAGACCAAGGACGACACCGACGCGGGCTGGGGCGAGCTCTTCGACAGCTCCGAACACGACCGCTGGCTGCAGGAGCAGCGGCCCCCGCACTGGGGCAGGGACTGAGCGACCCGCCAGAGCAGGGAAGGCGCCGACCCACGTGGGGTTGGCGCCTTCCCTGCTGCGTGGGCCGCTACATCGTGCTGGTGGGGCGCCCCGCCAGCAGGTCGCGGATCTCCTTGAGCACCTGCACATCCTCGGGAGGAGCAGCGTCCTCCTCCTCGCGTGCGAAGCGCTGCCGGGCCATCTCGTAGGGCTTGACGACGAAGAAGTACACGACGAAGGCGATCATGAGGAAGGCCAGCAGTGCTGACAGGAACGGGCCAACCTTCGTCAGACCGAGAACCACCCACTTGTCGAAGGCGGGGGCATCCCAGGCCTTCCCGATGATCTCGAGCAGCATGTCGGTGAACGCCTTCACCACCGTGGCAAAGGCGGCGCCCATGATGAACGCGACCGCGAGCTCCACGAGATTGCCCCGCATGACGAAGTCCTTGAAGCCCTTCATTACTGGCCCCGCCTTTCAGTTGCTGATGAAGCTCTGTGGCCTCACCGTAGCGATCCGCCGTGACGGAGTACCACCGTCAGCGCCGCGCCGCCCAGCTCGTCGGGTGGCGCGCTCGCGATGCGCCCCGCCTCGTCGGACGCCACCGCGACGACGAGTCCAGCGCCGCTGCCGGGCGTGGCCGCGAGTCCTGATGGGGAGTCCTCGGCGCTGCGGGGGGCTGCGAGGACCGTGACGTCGCGCACCACGGCGGTGCCGCTGGGCGAGAGAAGGTCGACCCTGTCGCCCGGGCGCACCATGCCCACAGCACCCGGATCGGCGACGGCGACGTGCATCGCCACCTCGTCGGCCGGCCGCCCGGCGAGCAGGCCGGGGCCGAGCACTCGCGCTGGCGTGAGCACCTCGCCCGCACCAACCGGCCCCGCCAGCCGCTGGCCGGTCACCGAACCCGCGCCGCTCAGGGCGTGGGTAGGGGCGAAGCCTGTCGGCCGCGACTGCTCCACCACGTCGGCGGGACCCAGCTG
>Ga0247818_10002891_pt1 | contig 11079 bp, 6 predicted proteins | sample 13C_Glucose_Day1_FD_192424 | JGI IMG/M metagenome (GOLD analysis project Ga0247818, IMG submission 192424) | Soil microbial communities from agricultural site in Penn Yan, New York, United States - 13C_Glucose_Day1 | ecosystem: Environmental > Terrestrial > Soil > Agricultural land | place: USA...
CGGTAAAGGCACCGTGCAGACCATTCAGCCGCTCAACCATGGCGAACTGAAACTGACGCTGGCCAAGTTCTACCGGGTTTCCGGGCAGAGCACCCAGCATCAGGGCGTGCTGCCGGACATAGACTACCCGTCGCTGATCGACACCAAGGAAATCGGCGAGAGCGCACTGCCGGAAGCCATGCCGTGGGACACCATCCGCGCGGCGATCAAACCGGCGGCCGATCCGTTCAAGCCATTCCTTGCCCAGCTCAAGTCCGAACATGACACCCGCACCGCCAAGGATGCCGAGTTCGTGTTCATCCGTGACAAGCTGGCCCTGGCGCAGAAACTGATGGAAGAAAAAACCGTCAGCCTCAACGAAGCCGAGCGCCGTGCCCAGCACAACGACATCGACGCCAAGCAACTGACGATGGAAAACATCCGTCGCAAAGCCAAAGGCGAAGAGCCGCTTAAAGAGCTGAAGAAAGAAGACGAAGACGCCCTCGCGGCCGCCGACCCGGACAAGGTCAAACCAGAAGACGATGCCTACCTGAGCGAAACCGGGCGTGTGCTGCTGGATTACCTGAAGCTGAGTAATCAGGTGGCCAAGAAGTAAGGTGATGGCAATTTAGTGCTGACGATCCCCGGATCGTCATCAAACAGTCATCATTCTGTCGTGCAATAAAGGACTGGGAGCTTCTCTTGAAAAAGAGCGCTCCCAGTCCTTTTTTTATCGCCAGAGATTGCCATGACCACGACCGAACAGCTGAGTGCCTTGAGCTCGATCCTGACTCAAAGCGGTTTACACAGCCTGTTCCAACCGATCATCAGTCTCTCGGAACGGCGCATTCTCGGCTACGAAGCCCTCACGCGCGGCCCGTCCAACAGCCCTCTTCACTCGCCGATCGCACTGTTCGCCGTGGCCCGTCAGGCCGGGCGTTTGAGCGAACTGGAGATCGCCTGCCGCCAGAGCGCTTGCCGGCGCTTCAACGAGCAGCAGTTGCCGGGCAAACTGTTTCTCAACGTCTCGCCAGAATCCTTGCTTGAAGCCGCGCATCAACCGGGGCGCACGTTGCAGTTGCTGCAGGATTTCGGCATTCCACCCAGTCAGGTGGTCATCGAGCTGACCGAGCAGACACCCATCGACGATTTTCAGTTGCTGCAAACAGCCTTGCATCACTATCGCGCGATGGGCTTTTCCATTGCGCTGGATGATCTCGGTGCCGGGTATTCGAGCCTGCGTCTATGGTCGGAACTGCGTCCGGATTATGTGAAGATCGATCGGCACTTCATCGATGGCATTCACCAGGACGCGTTGAAGCGCGAGTTCGTCGGCTCGATCCTGCAAATCGCCAAAGCCTCGCGCGCGCAAGTCATCGCCGAAGGCATCGAGCTTCCCGAAGAGCTTGCGGTGCTGACGGAAATGGGCGTCGATCTGGTGCAGGGCTACCTGCTTGGCCGCCCCCAAGAACACCCACCACGCGATGCACGCGCCTTGATGCCCAAACACGACAGCAGCAGCGTTGCGCTGAACGACGAAGGCAGCGACCTCAGCGCCCTGCTCAACGATCAGCCGGCCGTGAATCGCGACACGCCAACCGCCACCGTACTGGAAGCCTTCCGCCGCCAGGCCAACCTCAATTCACTGGCGGTACTCGACGAACAAGGCCAACCCTGCGGCATCGTCCATCGTCATTCCCTGTCCGATGCCCTGCTCAAACCGTTCGCCACCGACCTGTTCGCCCGTAAACCGATCAGTCGCCTGATGAACGACGACTTCCTCGCCGTGGAAATGAGCCAGTCGCTGCAACAGGTCAGCCGCCTGATCACTAGCCGCGCCCGACAACGCATCGAAGAGGACTTCATCATCACCCTTAACGGCGGCTACCTCGGCCTTGGCAGGGTGATCGACGTACTTAAACTGATTACCGAACTGAAAATCCAACAGGCGCGTTATGCCAATCCACTGACCTTGCTGCCGGGTAATGTGCCGATTCAACAATGCCTGACTCGCCTGTTACAGCAGGGTCGCGAGTCGGTCATCTGCTACGTCGACATCGACAGTTTCAAACCCTTCAACGACATTTATGGCTATGGTCGCGGCGATGAAGTCCTTCTGTGCCTGGCGCAATGCCTGAATGAACGGGTCGACCCCTCCCGCGACTTCGTCGGCCATATTGGGGGCGACGACTTCCTGCTCGTCTTGGGCCCCGAAGACTGGCGCAAACGACTCAATCAACTGCTTGATGACTTTCAGAGCCAATGCCGACGCTTCTACCGCCCCGAACACCTTGAGGCGGGATGTTTTATTGCGCCGAATCGCCAAGGGGTGCGGCAGGAGTTTCCGCTGTTGTCGCTGTCCATCGGCGTGGTGCATTTACATCCCGAGGCTTGTGCACACCTGGATGCCAGTCAACTTGCGGAGATGGCCTCGCAGGCGAAGCATCATGCGAAGAATGTTCCGGGGTATAGCGTGCATGTTATCGACAGTATGAATGCTCTACCCTTTACCGAAGCGCTCGTTTCGGGCCATCGTTGTTGTTTCGAGCAAATCCAAAACTACCATGCAGAACGCTCTTCACTAGCGGCTTTTGCTAGATCCTGTTCCCAAACCTCCATCGCCAACCTATAGATATCCTGGAAAAAACCACGAGGGTCTTCTAGGCAGTCCCACTCTCCACGAGGCCAACTTGAGGCTTCGCACGGATCGATCTCGAACAACAGCTGAAAGTCGTATGTTGGATCCTCAAGTTTTACTTTCACGTTTTCAAGTAAGACCAGCTTGTGCCTATGGGAAAGGTAGGGCAGATTCAGACAATACTTTCTGATCAGAACCTCCCGATCACTAGAGTCATTGGGGTTGTACTCCTCGAGCTCTACACCTCGAGTTTCTTCTCGATCATAGACATCGAATACACCAATAAACCACATCAATCCTGGTTCAAATGGCTCATTCAAAAACGGATCCTTCAACATTATCTACCCTCAACAGGAAACCCCGTAAATGGCTCCTGTGTATTTACTGAATCAAATTTTACTTCAAACCAGTTCATATCCTCATTGAGGCTCGGATTTTGCTCGTCCCGTCTATTTGGCTTATACCCACGCCCCGCCCCAGGGAGCTCCAACCTAACTACAGGGTTATGGTTTTGATCTTTCCCTGTGTGCATAATTAAACCGTCTTTATCCTTCGTCATCGCTTTATTCAAAGCGCCCAGATGCATCCGCCAGTTATGAAATTGCGAGCTAAGATTTCCTCTCGCACGTCGTGGAACAATCCCGGTGTGGGGATCTGCTCCATTGATGCCGCGTTGCTTAAGGGCCTGATCGGAAATTTCCGAACCATGCTTTTTGACGGTGTGCATGTCATAAAGGTCTTCATATTCAGTTACCCGTCGTTTCGCATTTTCCTCCGCCAAGTCATCAATCCTCGCTCGCCGTTCCTGCGCCGTCATCTTCGGCAGCGCTGGTTCACCTTCATCTACCTTAGCCCCATCACTTCCACCCGGCACCTCACACCCAGGCTTATTCGGTGGCGGGCAGTTGGAACTCAACCCCAGCGGATCCACCCACCCCGTCGGATTTGGCACGTACTGGTACTGATTCAAGCCACCGGCCAACTTGATCGGATCCGGCGTCAGATACCGCCCCAATCTCGGGTCGTAATACCGGTGGCGGTTGTAATGCAGTCCGCTTTCGCCGTCGAAGTACTGCCCCTGAAAGCGCAGCGGTTGGTTCAGGTAGTCTTCGCCGGCCAGGGTCAGTGCGGCGACTTTGCCGTAGGCGACGTATTGCGCCGACCAGACGATGTCGCCGCTGTAGTCGGTGAGTTCCTGCGGGGTGCCGAGGTGGTCGAGTTGGTAGTAGAAGGGGCAGGCTTTTTTCGGGCCTTTGCCGTCGAGCAATGCCAGCGGGCGGAAGGTGCCGGGTTCGTAGACGTAGCTGCGGTATTCGTTTTCGCTGCTTTCGGCGACGAGGTGGTCGCCTTGCCAGAAGAACTCGGTGGTCTCGCCGTTGACGGTTTTGCGGATGCGTCGGCCGAAGGCGTCGTAGGCGTAAGTCGCGGTCTGGCCGTCGGGGCGGGTCAGGCCGATCAGGCGGTGCTGGCAGTCGTAGCGGTATTCGGTGACGAGTGTTTGTCCGCGACCACGGCGTTCGCGGATCAGGTTGCCGAAGGCGTCGTAGTCGTAATGGCGGTCGCCCTGCATCAGCAGGCGGTTGCCTTTGATCTGGCTGGGGCCGGGGCGGTCCTGCATCAGCAGGTTGCCGGCCGGGTCGTGGGCGAAGCTTTCCGGCAGTTCGTCGCGTGAGTGACGAACGCTGATCAGGCGATCGAGGGCGTCGTAGCCGTAGGTACGCTGGCCGTGGCGGCTGTCGGCGATGTGCGCCAGATTGCCGTTGGCGCTGTAGGCATAATCGCGGCGGTACAGTGAATCATGCTGATGGCCTACAGCGTGGGCGAGCAAACGGCCCTGGTCGTCGTAGGCATATTCGCTGAGCAGCAGACCTTGCTGGCGTTGTTGTTCGCGGCCCGACTGGTAGACATGCCGGGTCAGCGATGCGCCATTGAGGTCGATGGCGGCCAGCGCCCCGCCCTTGGCGTAGTGATAGTCGAGTTTGCTGTTGTCCGGCAGGCGCATGCGTTTGAGCTGGCCGCAGGCGTCGTAGCGGTAGCGCAGGGTGCCCCAACCCTGATGTTCGGTGATCAGCCGGTCCTGACGGTCGTACTCGAAGGCCAGCGGGTGTTGCTGACCGTCGTCGACACTGATCAGTCGGCCGAGGCGGTCGTATTGATAGCTGACCTTGAGGCCGTCCGGCAGGGTTTTGGCCAGAAGACGCCCGGCAGCATCGCGCTCATAAGCAGTGAGCAAACAAGAGCCGTCATCACCGAACTCGGTCTTTTCCAGCAGATGGCCGTTAAGGTCGTAGGCGTACGCCGTGCGGCGGCCGTCAAAACCGCTTTCCTGACGAATCAGCCCGGTCGGCGTGTAGTCCAGCCGATACTTTTCTCCGGATTCGTTTTCGATCTCGGTGAGCAGCAGTTGCGCATGGTCGTAGCGGTACTGCACCCGCGTGCCGTCGGGGTTGATCCGCCGCGAAACCAGGTGCAGATCGTCGTCGTATTCGTAGCGGGTGATGCGCCCCAGTTCATCGCGCTCGGCAGTGACCTGACCGTAGGCGCCGTAGCTGTAGGCGCGGGTACTGCCGGTAGGAAAAGTCGTCTGAATCAGTCGGCCAACGGCGTCCCAGTGCTGACGGGTGACCGCACCGTGTTCGTCCGCAGTCGTGGTCCGCCGCCCCAGTGCATCGTAGGAAAAACGCCGCACGCCGCCGTCGGGCAAGGTCTCTTCGGTCAACTGGCCAAGGCTGTTCCAGACCAAGCGATGCCGACTGCTGTCCGGGTAGCGGATCGACAGCAACTGACCCCGGGTGTCGTAGTAGTAATGGGTGACCTGACCGTCAGGGTCGACCGCTTCGGTGACATCGCCCTCGGCATTGCGCCGGTAGATCCACACCGCGTCGCCGCGCGAACGCCGGTGCAGGAAACCGTTGCGATACTCGTAGGACGTGGGCGCGTCAGCCGGCGGAATCAGCGCCACCAGCCGTCCGACCTCGTCGTAGCGGTATTCAGTGACGGCGCTTAACGCATCCTGCTCGGCAATCAGCCGGCCCGCATCGTCATACGCCTTGAGCTGCTCGCCACCGTCCGCCGAGACTTTACGCACCAGCCGCGCACGCTCGTCGTGGACGTAGGTCTCTTCGGTGCCATCGACGTAATGCACCGCGACACTGCCGTCATCGTTCCAGACGTAACGGGTGTCCATCTGCGAAAACGACGCCCAGTGACGCACGCAACGCGCGGCTTTCCCCGACCGTTCCCACTCCCAGAAGAAACTCGCGCCCCCAGCGAGTTGCCGCTGCAGAATCACGTGCGTATCGTCGTAGTCGTAACGCTCGCTGTCGCCGACGGCGTTAGTCGCTTCGATCAGGTGCCGATAAGCGTCGTAGCGGTAACTGACCAGCGCCTGTTCGGTACTCCAGGCACCCTCGCGAAACACCTGATAATCCACACCCAGCAACTGCGCGCGGTCATAGCGCAACAGCAGCGAGCGCCCGGCGCCGTTGTCCAGTCGCTGCACCCGGTCAGAGCGATCGCGCTGCACCGTCAGACGATTGCCATAGGCATCGCTGATCGCCGTCAGTCGTCCTGCACGAAAGTGATAAAACCGCGCCGTGTCCCCGGCCAGCGCGAGGACCAGCTCCTCCGGTTCATCGCCAAGAAAAATCGCCGCCCGCGACAGGCTGTTGTGAATTGCCGGTCGCGCCGCACTGGGCAACGGAAACCGCGTACGCCGGTTTTCGTGATCGACCCAAACCACCTCATCAGCGAAAAACTCCAGCCGATGCGCCAGCGAATGGCTCCAGCCAAACCCCAACCCAACATCGATCTCGGCGGCACTGGAGCGATACAACCGCGTGAACTCAAACGGCAACACGCCATCGAGCACGGCATCGTTCAGGGTCAGCAGTTCTTCACCGGTGACCATCGACACCGGGCAACCGTTGGTGCAGGTGCGCGGCACGCAATCGGCGTTGTCGCCGTTGGGGTTTTTCGCCTGATCCGGCGAGTCGTCATGTGGCTCATGCCGCTCGATCCGGCTCGAACCGCCAGACTTGTCCCGTACAACAGGCGCCGGATTCGGCACCGTCAACACCAGCGAATCGGCCTGACGAATGTTCAGCGGTATCGACGGTGTCGGTTTCAACTCAACGTCACGCACATTGAGCATCAGCGGCTTCAAAACGCTGGCATGCCGCGTCAAATCCGCCGAGGACGTCAGTTCGGCCAAGCGCAAAGCCGAGGCCGCCAGCCATTCTCGCGCCCGGGGGGACTTGATCTTCGCCAGCACCTTGCTGCTCAAGCGCACCGGCACGCCGACGCCACCCGACAATCCCATCAGCAGAAAACTGATCAGCAGTTCGACCCGCACCTCGGCCACCACTTCGGCCAGGTGCTGCGGTGGCAGCATCTTCAGCCAACTGCTAAACGCGGCCATATGAATGAACAGCAACGGTTCGTCACTGAGGACCAGCAAGCCGTTGGCAATGGCGTCGCTGGAGGCATTCAATAACGCCTCAAGCTCGGCCTCGCTGAGGTATTCCAGCAATTTTTCGCTGTTGGCCTGCAGGTCTGCGAGGAGGGCGAATACCTGTTTGATGTCATCCCAAACGCCGTTCAGGGCTTTCTCGAATCCACGCCAATCGGCCTGCTGCAACTGACCGTAACGCTCAAGAAATCCAGCGCTGGAAAACTCCGTCCACTGTGGTTGAAACCCTGCCCACTCAGCGCGCAGCCAGTCTTCCAGGCCTGCAATGACACTTTCATAAGAGGCATACAACGCACGCACATGGTCGGTGGACACATCGGGAAAGAAGGTGATGCGATAACGCTGGCCCCGATCGCAATCGGTCACCTGCAGAATGCCGCTGGGGCAGATGGTGTAATGCAGTGGTTCGCCGAAAGTCAGCACGCCGCCGACATCGGCAAGCACCGGTTCGAGCGTCACCGGCGTATCGCCGATCGGCACGAACCGCGCGGCCTCGAACATATGCACCAGCGTCAGCGACCCGCTGGCCGAGCACATGACCACCGATGAACTGAGCGGTTGGCGCGACTTGATCGGCGCGCTGAGGCGCACGTCGTTGCCGACGGTGAAGACCTGCTCGACATCCAGCGCGGTGCCTGTCCAGAACTGCTCGGCCCAGGCGTCGTAGTGGTTCAGGCACAGGCGGAATTCGCGGATCAGGTGTTCGAAGTCCGGCTCGTCCGGGTTCAAAGCAGCAACAACGAGCAGGCCGATGCTGTTGTTCAGGGCCAGCAGCCGATCGGTTGGAAGCATTCGTAGTCTCTCGCGCACATCAAAAAGGTGCGGGGACTTTGCGGGGGATCAATCAGGAAAGAAGTCGGGCGAGTAGGCGATGTCTGTAGGATGTTTCGCTAAATACTTGCGAGTCGTTCATCGCTGCAACGGACATTGCCCGTTGCTCAATGTCTGCCGCGCTCGTTATGCTGCTGAACCCTTTAATCAGATCCGAGCAGCGGCGCTACCTGCCGCCTGGGATATCTTTGTTAACGGATCCGATGATGAATGCACCGCTGAAGGCGTTCGGCCCGATCAAGGCCGTGATTTTCGATATGGACGGTTTGCTGCTGGACACCGAGGGCATTTATACCGAAGTCACCTCGCTGATTGTCGGGCGCTATGGGCGAACCTTCGACTGGAGCATCAAGCAGAACATCATTGGTCGCGGGGCCAATGATCTGGCGAACTATGTGGTGCAGGCGCTGGATCTGCCGATCACCGCCGAAGAGTTTCTGGTCATCCGTGAGCCGCTGATGCGTGAGCGTTTTCCTACCGCGCAAGCGATGCCGGGTGCCGAAGAGTTGATCCGCCACCTCAAGGCGCACAATATTCCGATCGCTGTGGGCACCAGTTCATCGCGGCAATCGTTCGGTCAGAAAACCACGCTGCACCGCGACTGGTTTGCGTTGTTCGACTTCATCGTCACTGCAGATGATCCGGAAGTCGGCGCGGCCAAACCGGCGCCGGATATCTTCCTCACCGCTGCCCGGCGCCTGGGCGTGGCACCTGAAGATTGCCTGGTGTTCGAGGATTCACCGTTCGGTGTAACCGCAGCGAAAGCCGCAGGCATGACGGCGATCGCCATCCCCGATGCCGCCATGGCCGATGAAAAGTACGCACACGCTGACGGGATTCTTCGCACGCTGAAAGCGTTTACCCCGAGTGCTTGCGGCTTGCCTGCGCTGGAATGGGCGTAAACATCTGACACAAAAAAACGCCGCCCCTCGGTAACAAGAGGGGCGGCGTTTTTCGTTCAGTCGGCTCAGATAAATCAGGCGCCGAAACCGCCGTCGATGGTCAGGCTGGCACCGGTGATGTAACCGGCTTCCGGGCCGGCCAGATAGGCGACGAAACTGGCGATTTCTTCGGCTTTGCCGTAACGACCCACTGCCATCAACGGGATCAGGCTTTCAGCGAAGTCACCGTGCGCCGGGTTCATGTCGGTGTCAACCGGGCCGGGCTGCACGTTGTTGATGGTGATACCGCGTGGGCCGAGGTCGCGGGCCAGACCTTTGGTCAAACCGACCAGCGCCGATTTGCTCATCGCATACACACCGCCACCGGCGAAGGGCATGCGGTCGGCGTTGGTGCTGCCGATGTTGATGATGCGCGCGCCTTCGCCCATGTGCTTGGCGGCTTCCTGCGAGGCGATGAAGACGCTGCGAATGTTGATCGCTACGGTCTGGTCGAAGTCTTCGAGTTTGAATTCTTCCAGTGGAGCAACGGCCAGCACGCCAGCGTTGTTGACCAGAATGTCGAGACGGCCAAAGGCTTCAACCGTGGCGTCGACCGCGTGGCGAATGGCAGCGGCATCGGCGCTGTCAGCTTTGATCGCCAAGGCTTTGCCGCCGTTGGCGGTGATGCTGTTCTGCAACTCTTCGGCTTTCGCGGCGGAGCTGACATAAGTGAAGGCTACTGCGGCGCCTTCAGCGGCCAGACGTTTGACGATGGCAGCACCGATACCACGGGAACCGCCTTGAATCAGAGCTACTTTGCCGCTGAGGTGTTGAGTGGTCATGTTCGATCTCCAGAGTGTTCAAGGCGGGAATGCCTTGGTGTTGGTGGCGAGTATCGGCGTGGTATCGACAACTGTGTAGACCATGATTGCTATAGTCTGTGTAAACCAAAAGTTTATAGTGGCGATCATGGAAACCTTCAGCAGCATTGAATGCTTTGTGCGCAGCGCCGAAGTCGGCAGCTTTGCCGAGGCCGCGCGACGCTTGAGTCTGACCCCGGCGGCAGTCGGCAAGAGCGTCGCCAAACTCGAGGTTCGGCTCGGCGTGCGGCTGTTCCAGCGTAGTACACGCAGCCTGACACTGACCGAGGCGGGGCAACTTTTCCTCGATCAGGTGAGTGGCAGTTTGACGACGATTCAAAATGCCGTGGCCAATCTGTCCAGTGTTGAAGGGCTGCCGGCGGGAACGCTGAAAGTCAGCATGGGCGCAGCATTTGGCTGTCTGCATATCGTGCCGATGCTCGGTGAGTTCCTGCGACGATATCCGGCGATTAATCCGGACTGGCATTTCGATAATCGACAGGTCGATCTGATCGCCCAGGGCTTTGATGCGGCCATCGGTGGCGGTTTCGAATTGCCGCAAGGCGTGATCGCACGCAAGTTGAGCCCGGCGCACCGGATATTGGTCGCGTCCACCGACTATTTACAGGCCAATCCCGAGATCATCGAACCGGACGACCTCAGCCATCACGACGGCATTCTGATCCGCTCGCCGCAAACCGGACGCGTGCGTTCCTGGCAATTGACCGGACGTAATCCACAGAATTGTCGGCCGTTGATGCTGAAGGCGCGAATGACCATGAGTGATTCCGAGGCCGCTTGCAGGACTGCAGCACAAGGCTTGGGAATCGCGCTAGTGAGCATGCCGTTTGCGGTGGGCTATCTGGAGGCGGGGACGTTGCAGCGAGTGCTGCCGGACTGGTTCGTTGATGATGGCAATATTTCGATTTACTACGCCGAGCATAAATTGTTGCCGGGCAAGACTCGGGCGTTTGTGGATTTTTTGATTGAGCAGTTTGCGGAGCGGGGGTTGGCGCGGCGGTTCAGTGCGATTTGAGCAGGGCTTTGGACCGAGTCGCTGCCTTCGCGAGCAGGCTCGCTCCCACATTTGGAATGCATTTCTCCTGTGGGAGCGAGCCTGCTCGCGAATGGGTCGACTCGGTTTTCGCTGATGACCTCAGCGGGCAAACCGCCCCGGCCAGCCAATGATGTTCTTCGGTCGCGGTGTCGCATAAGTCCGCACTTTTGAAGTCGACAAGCGCAACCGCACCAGCGATTCCGCAATCGTCACCGCCGCCGTCACCCCATCCACCACCGGCACGCCGGTACGTCGACGAATCTGATCATCGAGCCCGGCCATGCCGCCGCAACCCAGGCAGATCACCTCGGCTTTGTCCTGCGTCACCGCCAGTTCCGCCTGATGCACGATGGCTTCCAGCG
>Ga0247818_10002892_pt1 | contig 11074 bp, 7 predicted proteins | sample 13C_Glucose_Day1_FD_192424 | JGI IMG/M metagenome (GOLD analysis project Ga0247818, IMG submission 192424) | Soil microbial communities from agricultural site in Penn Yan, New York, United States - 13C_Glucose_Day1 | ecosystem: Environmental > Terrestrial > Soil > Agricultural land | place: USA...
AGCTGGAGAACCTCTTCAAGCTGGACCACCTCGCGACCCGTATGCGCCGCAACGGCGAGAACCTCCTCGTCCTCGCCGGCGAGGAGCCCGGCCGCCGCTGGGACCAGCCGGTCCCGCTGGTCGACGTCCTGCGCGCCGCCTCCTCCGAGGTGGAGCAGTACGAGCGCATCGAGCTCTCCGGCGTCCCGGAGGCCGAGATCCACGGCCGCGCCGTGACCGACCTCGTGCACCTGCTCGCCGAGCTGCTGGAGAACGCGACGACGTTCTCCTCCCCGCAGACCAAGGTTCGTGTGACCGCCACCCGTCTCCCCGACGGTCGGGTCATGATCGAGATCCACGACAAGGGCATCGGCCTCACCGCCGAGGACTTCGCGGACATCAACCACAAGCTGGCCAACCCGCCGACCGTCGACGCCGCGATATCCCAGCGCATGGGCCTGTTCGTGGTCGGCCGGCTGTCCGACCGGCACGGCATCCGCGTCCAGCTGCGCCCCTCCGGCGAGCAGGCCGGCACCACCTCGCTGGTCATGCTGCCGGACGCCATCACCCACGGTGGCGGCGGCGAGCAGCAGGCGCCGGTCGACGAGTTCACCGTCTCGCAGATCATCCCGGAGCAGCACTTCCAGGGTGAGAACTTCAACCAGCAGCCGATGCGTACGGCCGCCGAGCTCGGCTTCGACGACAGCCGCTACACCGAGGTCCCGGACGACCTGCGCGACCTGGACCCGGTCGGCCGCTCCCTGATGCGTGAGGAGCGCCGTGCGGCCCTGGAGGCCGAGATCCACGGCCCGGGCGAAACCCCGGAGCTGACCGCCTACGCGAACGACTTCCCGGCACAGCCCGCCTACGGCAACGGCTCGAACGACTTCGGCGACCAGCGCGAGGGCTACGACCGGCAGCAGGCGTACGAGGACCAGCAGCAGGCGGCGTACGACGAGCAGCAGATGCCGTCTTACGACGAGCAGCAGCAGACGTACGACGACACGTACTACGCGCCGAACGGCGGCCTCCCGCGCAACGACACCTTCTCGTCCGGCGGCGGCTACCCCGAGCCCTCCTACGCGGAGCCCGCTCGTGAGGAGCCCGCGGCCCGTCCTTCCGCCCCGGAGTCCTTCCCGGCCTTCGAGCAGCGGCGTCACCAGGACGACTGGCCGCAGCAGGACGGCTACCGCAACGGCTACCCGGACCAGTACGCTCCGCAGGCGGAATCCGCGCAGGCCGATGACGCAGGTGAGCGCGACCGCGTAGGCTTCGACCGTCCGGGAGCGGCCCCCGCCGCCGGCCACACGATGACCGACGCCGGGCTTCCGCGCCGCGGAGCCCCCGCGAACGGCAGCAACGGCGCACGGCCCGCGCGGCAGGAAGCGCCGACACCGGCGCCCGTGCCGGAGAGCAACGGCGACGACTCCTGGCGCTCGCAGAACGACGAGCGCTGGCAGCAGGCCTCGGCTCTTCGCAAGCCCAAGGCAGGCGGGGTCACCTCCTCCGGCCTGCCGCGGCGGGTACCCAAGGCCAATCTGGTCCAGGGAGCCGCCGAAGCCACCCCCCAGGGCGGCCCACAGGTCTCCCGCGCTCCCGAGGACGTCCGGGGCAGGCTGAGCAACCTGCGTCGGGGCGTCCAGCGGGGCCGCAGTGCGGGAAGTGAAACGAACGGCCAGGGCTTCGGTCCTGACAGCACCTACAACCAGGAGCGTTAGTGTGAGCCCGATGAGCCAGGCGGCACAGAACCTGAACTGGTTGATCACCAATTTCGTGGACAACACCCCCGGGGTGTCGCACACGGTGGTGGTCTCCGCCGACGGACTCCTTCTGGCGATGTCCGAAGGCTTTCCGCGCGACCGCGCCGACCAGCTCGCGGCCGTCGCCTCCGGTCTGACGTCTCTGACGGCAGGCGCCTCCCGCATCTTCGAGGGCGGCAGCGTGAACCAGACGGTTGTGGAGATGGAGCGGGGATTCCTCTTCCTGATGTCCATCTCCGACGGTTCCTCCCTCGCCGTGCTCGCACATCCCGAGGCGGACATCGGCCTCATTGGGTACGAGATGGCGCTTCTGGTCGACCGTGCCGGTACGGTCCTGACGCCGGATCTGCGTGCGGAGCTCCAAGGGAGCCTGCTCAACTAACAGACAGCGGTGCGTTTTGGCGTCCCGTGGCCGTAAGGTTTCGGGACGCGGCTCCACATGATGGGTGCCAGGCACAGTCGGAGGAGGAGAGAAAGTGGCAACACCCCCAGACGGTTCGTCATCGGGCAACTGGTCGTACGGCCCTGCCCAGGGCCAGAACGACGGTTCCCAGAACCGGTACAACTTCCCCTCCCAGCCGAGCCAGAGGCAGCCGTACGCGCCGCAGGGCCCCGGGCCCTCGCCGTACGACCAGCCCCCGGCACCGCGCATCCAGCCGGTGCAGCCGCAGCGACGCGCCCCTGAGCCGGCGCCCGCCGGGGCGTCGAACAACCCCCTGGTGCGCCCGTACGCCATGACCGGCGGCCGGACGCGCCCGCGCTACCAGCTCGCCATCGAGGCGCTGGTGCACACCACCGCGCAGCCGCATCAGATGCAGGGCCAGTTGCCCGAGCATCAGCGGATCTGCAACCTCTGCCGTGAGATCAAGTCGGTCGCCGAGGTCTCGGCCCTGCTGACGATCCCTCTCGGCGTGGCCAGGATCCTCGTCGCCGACTTGGCGGAGGCGGGACTGGTCGCCATCCATCAGCCCGGCGGCGACGAGAACGCCGGCGGCCAGCCAGACGTGACACTGCTCGAAAGGGTGCTCAGTGGACTTCGCAAGCTCTAGCGGCGGTCCTTCCCGCTCCACCACCTCCGCGAAGATTGTGGTGGCGGGCGGCTTCGGCGTGGGCAAGACCACGTTCGTCGGCGCCGTCTCGGAGATCAACCCGCTGCGCACAGAGGCCGTGATGACGTCAGCTTCGGCGGGCATCGACGACCTCACTCACACCGGGGACAAGACGACCACCACGGTCGCCATGGACTTCGGACGCATCACCCTGGACCAGGACCTGATCCTGTACCTCTTCGGTACGCCCGGTCAGGACCGCTTCTGGTTCATGTGGGACGACCTGGTACGCGGCGCCATCGGCGCGATCGTCCTGGTGGACACCCGACGTCTCGCCGACTGCTTCCCCGCGGTCGACTACTTCGAGAATTCGGGTCTCCCCTTCGTGATCGCCCTGAACGGCTTCGACGGCAACCAGCCGTACAACCCGGACGAGGTACGTGAGGCCCTCCAGATCGGCCCCGACACCCCGATCATCACGACCGACGCCCGCCACCGCGCGGACGCGAAGTCGGCCCTGATCACCCTGGTCGAACACGCCCTGATGGCCCGCCTGCGCTAGCGGCCCCCCTCTCCGGCCCGTTTCGGTTGCGGCCCTCGTTCCTCCTGTGGGAGGGATGGGGGCCGTAAGTCGTTTTCGGAAGGGGTACGAGGATGAGCGCTGAGGCGGCTGCGTTACGGCTGGGGACGACCGTGGCGAACACGGCGGCGCAGATCTGGCTCGGTGGCAGACGGCGTGAGCAGGAACGCCATCTGACCATGGAGGAGCTGGCCCGGGTGCGGGTGCCCGGGGTGAAGTTCTCGCGCAGTGTGAAACGGCAGTTCGAGCAGATAGCCGACGCGGTGTTCGACCGTCTGGAGCCTTTCCTGGAGCACGAGTTCAGAGCTCTGGAGGAGTCAGGGCGGGAGGCGGTCGTCGACGCCGTGTGCGACACGTTCGCGGCAGCGGACCTGTCCGACGAGACACTGCTCGCGGCAAACGCCCAGCCGGCCGAACTGATCCGCCGGATCACCCGGGCGGTACGAGCGCCGGTGGGCCTCAGCGAGGCCGAAACCAGCCTGTACGAGCGGCTGTTCACCGAGTGCGTGGAGTATTACGTCCGGATCGTCCGCAGCCTGCCGGTTTTCGAGGAGCGAGCGGCGGCGGAGCTGCTGGTGCGGACGGCGACGCTGGGCGGCGAGGTGGCCCGCATCGTGGAACGGCTCCCGGACCGCTCGCTGTTCGCCCCGGACGGCACCGACCAGGACACCGCGTTCCGGCGGCGCTATCTGGAGTTGGTCAGCGAGAGCCTGGACGAGGTGGAGCTGTTCCGCCGTGCCTCGGACCGCGCGGCCGCCCAGGTACGGCTGTCGGTGGCGTACGTCAGCCTGCGCGCGACCGGGGACGACGGCCTACGGCGGCGTACGCCGCGCTCACTTCCCCGTCTGCGGGCCGACATGAGCGACTGGGAGGAAGCGGGCGGGGAGAGCTCCGGGATGCGCGTGGAGGCCGCTCTGCGGGGCTCCTCCCGGGTACTGCTGCGGGGTGAGGCCGGGTCCGGCAAGACGACTCTGCTGCGCTGGCTGGCGGTCACGGCGGCCCGGGGTGCCTTCACGGGCGAGCTCACGGACTGGAACGGTCTGACGCCGGTGTTCGTGAAGCTGCGGGAGTACAGCGGCCGTACGCTGCCCACGCCGGAGGCCATGCTGGACGGAGCGGCGGCTCCCTTGACCGGGATCGTGCCGAGGGGCTGGGTGGAGCGGCAGCTCGACAGCGGGCGGGCGCTGTTGCTGATCGACGGCGTGGATGAACTCCTCGACCGGGAACGGCGTGCCGTGCGGGACTGGCTGGGGCGTCTGCTGTCGACGTACGGCGCCGTGCGGGTGGTGGTCACCTCCCGGCCCGCGGCGGCGGGCGCCGACTGGCTGCGCCGGGAGAACTTCGCGGCGCTGCACCTGGAACGGATGACTCCCCCGGACTTGGCCGCCTTCGTCCGGCAGTGGCATCAAGCGGTTCGGGAACTGGGCGATGAACTGCCCTGCGCGTTGGACGAACTGCCGCAGTACGAGCAGTCGCTGCTGACAAGCCTCAAGGACCGGGCGCATCTTCAGTCACTGGCGGGGACGCCGTTGCTGGCGGCGATGCTGTGCGCGATGCATCTGAACCGCGGCCGGCAACTGCCGCGGGACCGGATGGAGTTGTATCGCAGCGCGCTGCACACACTGGTTCACGACCGGGACGCCGACCGCAATGTACCGAGCGCGGTGGACAGCGCGCTGAGCCTCGGTGACAAGCTGGTGCTGCTGCGGGACCTGGCGTGGCGGCTGTCGGACAACAACCGCAGCGAGATCGCGCTGGAGCAGGCGTCGGTGCATGTCGGGGCGAAGCTCAGGGGGATGCGGCACCTGGACGCGCTGGACGGGGAACAGGTGTTGCGTCAGCTGCGGGACCGCTCCGGGCTGCTGCGCTCGCCGGCCCAGGGGCGGCTGGACTTCGTGCACCGCACCTTCCAGGAATATCTCGCCGCGCAGGAGGCCGCCGAGGAGGACCGGATGGGGAACCTGGTCGGGCGGGCGCATCTGGACCAGTGGCGGGAGACGATCGTCATGGCGGCCGGCCACGCGAACGCCCGTCAGCGCGAGGAGCTGATCGGGGGCATCCTGGACCGCGCGGAGAAGGAGCCGCGGCACGGGCGGGTGATGCGTTTGGTGGCGGCGTCGTGCCAGGAGACGCTGCCGTCGGTGTCGGAAGGGCTGGCGGGGCGCTTGGAGGCTGCGGTCGCACAGCTGCTTCCCGCGCGCAGGAGAACGGATCCGCCCGCACTGGCCGCGGTGGGGCCGAGCCTGCTGCGAAATCTGCCACCGTCGTGCGCGGAGCTCACGGAGAAGTCCGCTGTCCAGACCGTCCGGACCGCAGCCCTGATCGGCGGCGAGGAGGCACTTAAGGTACTGGAGGCTTACCGCGGTGACACGCGTGAGGGGGTGATCGACGCGTTGATCGACGCCTGGGCCTACTTCGACGCGGTCACCTACGCGGAACGCGTGCTGGCCGAGCTCCCCCTGGCGGGACACGCCCTCACACTCACGCACTCGGGGCAGCTGGACCCCGCCACGCGGCTGCCGAATGTGCGCGAACTGTCCATCAGATACCCGTTCTCGGACTTCGCCGCCCTGGAAGGGATGACCACGCTCCGGTCACTGCACACCTACTCGCTGCGGGGCTCACCCGGCCTCGCAGCGCTGCGTGCACACCCTCGGCTCTTCAATCTCACGCTCTGGGGTGACGCGTCCGTGCGAGAGGTCGAGGTTCTCGGCGAACTCCGGGAACTGGACAGTCTGACCGTGAGCGCGAACTGTGTCTCCGATCTGAGGGAGATCACCCCCGCTGCGGACCTCGTCTTCCTCGGACTGCCCGAGATCACGCCGGACGTCGACCTCACACCACTCGCGGAGTTCCACAAGGTCGTGTATCTCCAACTGCTGGCCGGTGACGTCACCTGTCTCCCCGCACATGTGGACGCGCTGCACGCGTTGGAGAAGCTGCAGACTCTCGACCTCCACGCGATCGATGTCACGGCCTGGCTGCGCGAGACGCCACTGCCGCCCCGGCTGAGCCGCCTGGTTCTGCGGGAGTGCGTCGTCCCCGAGGCAACGGAAACGTTCGGTCTTCCCTCCGCGGCGATCGTGTTCGAGTGACGGGATGCACCACGGCCCCGCTCTCCCCTAGGGAGGGCGGGGCCGTGGCCACGTTCTGAGACTCAGCGCCAGCTGTGCGGGGCGCGGAAGCCCGGCTCGCGTTCCAGGCGGCGCCAGCCTGCCTTCGGGCGGCCTCGGTGGGTCGGCGCGGCGGTGGGCTGGGCGGCGGCGCGGGCCAGGAGGATCGCCGTGATGGCGGCGACTTCCTCGGGCTCGGCGTGGCCCTTCTCGACGCGGATATCAGGGAGGTTCATGGGTGTCAGTCTCCGTGAGAGAGGTTTCCGCAGCGGTACCGGTGGGTTACTGCGGGGGGTTGCCGTGCTTGCGGGACGGCAGGTCGGCGTGCTTGGTGTGCAGCATCGCCAGGGAGCGGACCAGGACTTCGCGGGTCTCGGCGGGGTCGATCACGTCGTCCACCAGGCCGCGCTCGGCCGCGTAGTACGGGTGCATGAGCTCGGACTTGTACTCCTTGACCATGCGCGCCCGCATGACCTCGGGGTCCTCGGCCTCGGCGATCTGCCGGCGGAAGATGACGTTGGCCGCGCCTTCCGCGCCCATCACGGCGATCTCGTTGGTCGGCCACGCATAGGTGAGGTCCGCGCCGATGGACTGGCTGTCCATGACGATGTAGGCACCTCCGTACGCCTTGCGCAGGATGAGCGAGATCCGCGGCACCGTCGCGTTGCAGTAGGCGTAGAGGAGCTTCGCGCCGTGCCGGATGATGCCGCCGTGCTCCTGGTCGACACCGGGAAGGAACCCGGGGACGTCCAGGAAGGTGACGATCGGAATGTTAAAAGCGTCACACATCTGGACAAAGCGCGCAGCTTTTTCCGACGCCTCGATGTCGAGGACGCCCGCGAGGGACTGCGGCTGGTTGGCCACGATGCCGACGACCTGGCCGTCGAGCCGGGCGAGGGCGCAGATGATGTTGCGCGCCCAGCGCTCGTGGACCTCGAGGTACTCGCCGTCGTCGACGATCTCCTCGATGACCTTGGCCATGTCGTAGGGACGGTTGCCGTCCGCCGGGACCAGGTCGAGGAGCACCTCGCTGCGGCGGTCGGGCGCGTCCGTGGACTCCGCGCGGGGCGGGTTCTCACGGTTGTTCTGCGGGAGGAGCGAGAGGAGGTAGCGGACCTCCGCGATGCACGTCTCCTCGTCGTCGTACGCGAAGTGGCAGACGCCGGAGGTCTCGGCGTGCACGTCGGCACCGCCCAGGCCGTTCTGGGTGATCTCCTCGCCCGTCACCGCCTTGACCACGTCCGGGCCGGTGATGAACATCTGCGAGGTCTCGCGGACCATGAACACGAAGTCCGTGAGGGCCGGCGAGTACGCCGCGCCGCCCGCGCAGGGGCCGAGCATGACCGAGATCTGCGGGATGACGCCGGACGCCTTGGTGTTGCGCTGGAAGATGCCGCCGTAGCCGGCGAGCGCCGAGACGCCCTCCTGGATACGGGCGCCTGCGCCGTCGTTGAGGGAGACCAGCGGCGCACCGGCCGCGATGGCCATGTCCATGATCTTGTGGATCTTCGTGGCGTGGGCCTCGCCCAGCGCGCCGCCGAAGATCCGGAAGTCGTGCGCGTACACGAAGACCGTGCGGCCCTCGACCGTGCCCCAGCCGGTGATGACACCGTCGGTGAACGGCTTCTTGGCCTCCAGGCCGAACCCCTGGGCCCGGTGCCGGCGCAGCTGCTCGACCTCCCGGAAGGAACCCGGGTCCAGGAGCAGCTCGATGCGCTCCCGGGCGGTCAGCTTGCCCTTGGCGTGCTGCGCCGCGGTCGCCTTCTCGCTCGGGCCGGCCAGCGCCTGCGCACGGATCTCGTGCAGCTCGGCCGTCCGCCCGCGGGCGTCGATCGGCTCACCCGGTGCCTCATCCAAAACGGTCATGTAGTGACCTTACGAAGGACGCGCGCGAAAGCGAGCCGTTGACTCCGTACAGTCTCCGGACCCATTTCCTGGTGCCACTGAACAGAACCCTGACCGCATGCAGCCTTTCCGACTGCTCAGAGGGCGTCCGCGTTGTGGGGGTCATACAAAGCCGTCACGCGAGAGCCACCTCACATCGATGGGTCGCACATACCATCCCCGGAGTGACACGGACGCGCAGTCGGCGTCCTGTCGCGAGGATCTCGACCGACTCGTCCGCCCGCAGGATCCGTCGTACGGGATGGTCCCAGACGATCTCCAGCGGCTCGCCGGTGCGCGGCGGCTCGCTCACGCAGAGCGTAGCGGTACGGCCCCGGCGCCGGAGCAGCACACTCGCGCCCGCGGAGGCGGTGAGGTCACCGGCCGTGCCGGGCTGCCAGAAGTTCGCGGCCGTCAGCCCCAGGGAGGGGACGCGGACCGCCTGGCGGCCGGCGTCGTTGGCGAGGACCGACAGCCATGTCCGGTCGGCGGCGCGGGCGGCCACCTCCGCGCGGCGGGCACCGGGCATGAGCAGATAGACGTAGACCGCGTCCGTCGGATCGGTGCCGTGATCCAGCCACAGGGTCTGCCAGCGGCGGGTGCGGCGCTCGGTCGTGCTGGTGGTGTTGATGTCGGCCCAGGCGCCGGTGCGGTCCTCGCGCAGGGTGCGCAGTTCGCCGTACGGCACCACCCAGCCGCCGTGGCCGGCGAGGTGGGCCCAGCCGGGGCCGCGCAGCAGGGCCTGGGTGCCGTTCTCCCCCAGGTTGCGGTTGTCGACGACGGTCTCGACGGGCACGCCGTCCGTGCAGGTGATCCCGGCGCCCAGGCAGATCACGGCGTCCGCGGCGCAGAACCACGACTTGCGGGCCTCCAGCGTCGACCCCAGCCCCCTGAGATGCTGTCCGATCGCCGCGTACTCGCCGTCGGTGGTGCCGCCGACCCATCGCACGGGGGGCTTGGGCGCGCCCCACTCGCCGCCGGCCCTGTCAGGGAGGCGGCGGGTGGAGACGGTCGTGCCGGGGAGGCGGTACCAGTCGACGGTCGGCCAGTACCAGTCGGTGTACTGATCGCCGGGCCCGTCGGCCCACCAGGAGAGCATTCCGGCGCCGGTGTGCCAGCCACGCGGGTTCTCGCCGTTGCCGCACTCGTAGTGGGCGATGCGGTCGCTCGCCATGGCGATGTTCGCGACGAAGCGCGGGCGGCGGTGCACGGCCCGGTCCATCGCGGCGAAGAGGTGGTGGCCGACGGGGTCGGCGGCCGCGGGACCCGGTGACTCGGCGACGGCGTGCAGGCGGGCGAGGTCGGCGACGCCGAACTGACGTGCCGTCAAGATCGGTGTGACGGTGTCCCGTTGGATCCAGCCCTTGGCCCTGCCGTACCAGCGCTCGCGCTCCGCCGCGCTCGCGCCGTCCGCGAGCAGTGCGATCGCGGCGATGACGCCCTGCCCGTGATAGTGGTCGCTGCGCATCACCTGCCGGTCGTCGCTCCTCAGGTAACCCCGGCTGATCGCACGGCCGTTGACGCAGTCCATCACCAGACCGTCGTGGATGAGGGGCGCGTAGGCCCGCTCGACGCTGTCCAGGACGATCTGCCGGTTCGGGTCGGTCACCTCCCACTCGGATCCGGCGAGCAGCGCGAAGAGCCGGCCGAGGCCGTCGAGGAGGACCTGGCCGTAGGTGCCGGAGTAGGCGACCCAGGTGTGCTGGACGAAGGAGCCGTCGACGTAGAGGCCGTCGCCCTTGGTGACGTACGGAAAGACCGGGGAGAGCGCGTCCCGGGCGAGTGCGACCTTCGCCGGGGTGCGGCCGAGGATGCCGCGCACGGCGACGCTGCGGCACAGGTCGACGCGGTTGGCGCCGGTGGAGGTGCCGGAGTAGTCGGTGAGCATCGCGTCGGGGATGAAGTGGTCGACGGCCGCGCAGGCTGCGGCGATGCGGTCTTCGCCGAGGTGGTCGTACAGCGCCGCCGTGATGTCGGTCAGCAGGCGGGGGCTGCCGATCTGCCACTCCCACCAGTTGCCGTAGCGGGTGGTGGAGGGGTTGTAGACGGTGGCGGCGAGGTGGTCGAGGCCACGCAGGACGTCGGTGAGGAGGCCGGGGTCGGCGGTGGAGCCGGTGCCCTGCTGGACGTAGGCCTGGGTCATCGTCCACAGGCGGCCGTAGCTCTGGGTGATGCCGGCGGGCGGGTCGAAGGGGTGACCTGGCCACAGGGAGTTCGGGGCGGGGGCCATCGTGGCGCGGAAGCCGCGCGCGAGGGTGCCGGTCTCCGCGAGGCGGGAGGCGTACGGCTCCGTCGCCGGGTCGTAGCCGGTGCCGAGGGCGATGTCGAGCCAGCGCAGGCGGAGCGCGTCGTAGGGGTCGGCGTCCGCCGCGCGGGCCGGGGTGCCGGCGGCCTGGGCGAAGGTCGCGGTGAGGGCGGCGGCGTACAGGAAGGCACGGCGCGTCGGAGTCATGTCCATGACCTATCACGTGACGGCGAGTAACTCCACAGACACACCCCGGATGATGTTGAAAGCTGAACGGAATAGGTCTACGGTGATCCGTGTTGAGTAGTTCAACATTCAACATCACCTCCCGAGGAGCACGCCATGGGCATCTTCAACCGCAAGGACACCGCCGACACCGCCACCGCGACCGCCGCTGCCGCCGTCAGCCCCGACCTGGCCGCGCTGACCGGCGAGTACACGATCGACCCGGCGCACTCCACGAT
>Ga0247818_10002894_pt1 | contig 11072 bp, 7 predicted proteins | sample 13C_Glucose_Day1_FD_192424 | JGI IMG/M metagenome (GOLD analysis project Ga0247818, IMG submission 192424) | Soil microbial communities from agricultural site in Penn Yan, New York, United States - 13C_Glucose_Day1 | ecosystem: Environmental > Terrestrial > Soil > Agricultural land | place: USA...
TGCTCCAACCCCCTTGAACTGACGCGCCGTTCGAGCGAGCTGAGCACCGAACAGTGGGCGGACGTGCTGCGCCAGGCGGGAGAGCTCGGCGTCGTCCAGACCCATCTGTCGGGCGGCGAGCCGCTGCTGCGCCGGGACCTGGCGGAGATCGTCGCCGCGGCCGAGGCGGCCGGCATCTACACCCAGCTGGTCACCAGCGGCGTGGGCCTGAGCGAGCCGCGCCTCGCCGCACTCGCCGCCGCCGGACTGAAGAGCGTCCAGCTGTCCGTGCAGCACGCCGACCCGCGCGCCTCCGACCGCATCGCCGGGCGGCGCTCCTTCGCCGAGAAGGAACGCGCCGCCGAGCTGGTGCGGGCCGCCGGGCTGCCGCTCGGCATGAACGTCGTCCTGCACCGCGAGAACCTGGACGCCCTCGACGCGCTCGTCGAGCTGGGCGTGTCCTGGGGCGTGGACCGCATCGAGCTCGCCAACGTCCAGTTCTACGGCTGGGGCCTGCTCAACCGCGCCGCGCTGCTGCCCACCCGCGAGCAGCTCGCCGGCGCGCGGGAGGCGGTCCAGCGGTGGCGCCGGCGGCTCCCGGACGGGCCCGAGCTGGTCTGGGTCGTCCCTGACTACTTCGACGGCGTCGCCAAGCCGTGCATGGGCGGCTGGGGAGCGGTCTCGCTCACGGTGGCCCCCGACGGCACGGTCCTGCCGTGCCCCGCCGCGGCCGCGCTGCCGGACCTGGACGCACCGAACGTCCGCGATCACCGGCTGGACTGGATCTGGGACCACTCCGGGGCGTTCACCCGCTACCGCGGCACCGACTGGATGCCCGACCCCTGCCGCAGCTGTTCCCGCCGCGAGGAGGACTTCGGCGGCTGCCGCTGCCAGGCCTACGCGCTCACCGGGGACGCCACCCGTACGGATCCCGCGTGCGGGCTGTCGCCGGACCACGGGCTGATCCGGGGGCTGGCCGAGGCAGCCACGGACGGGCGCGATCGCATCATCCGGCGTGCACCGGCCCGGCCCGAGGCGGTCGGTTCGGGCTGATCACACCGGGAACGCGACCTGTGTGTCCGTCGCCGGGGGCGGCGGGACGGCCGGTCTGAGCCGGGCCCACTGTGCCGCGAGCAGCAGCAGGTAGTGCGGGTTGAGCACGATGTACCGGCGCCAGAGCCGGCGCGGCTCCAGGCACAGCCGCCACAGCCACTCGAGCCCGTGCCGGCGCATCCACAGCGGTGGTCTGCGCAGGTTTCCCGAGTGGAAGTCGAACGCGGCACCGACCGCGAGCAGCGGCATCTGCAGCAGCGGACGCATGGCGTGCGCGAAGATCTCCTGACGTGGGCAGCCGAGCCCGACCAGGACCAGTCGTGCCCCGGACTCGGTGATCCGCGCGGCGATCTCCACGTCCTCGCCGGGGCGCGCGGCACGGAACCCGGACGCCTCGCGGCCGGCGATCTTCAGCGCGGGCAGGGTGTTCTCCAGGTTCAGCACGAGACTCTCCAGCGTCGACTCCGTCGAGCCGTACAGATACACCGGGAGGCCCGCGTCGGCCGCGGCACGCAGGACGTGCAGCGTCAGGTCCGGGCCGCACACCGGGTCCTTGAGGGCCGTGCCGTGGAGCAGGTTCAGTGCCCAGCGCACGGGCTGGCCGTCGGGAGTCACCAGGTCGAAGGAGTTGAGGCGGGCGCCGTGCTCCCGGTCCAGCACGCCCGTCATCACACCGTGCACGGCCAGTGCGGTGACCGCGAACGGGCGGCGTTGCCGGGCCGCGGTGAGCACGGCGTCCGTCGCCGAGGCATAGGTGGTCGCGTCGACGAGGACGCCGAGCACGTTCCTCTTCCCCGGGCCGGGCATCGCCCCGTTCCCTGTCACCGGACCGGCGTCCATCTGTCCATGTTGGCCTCGTGGATCTCGTTCATGATCATGGGGACGTCGTACGTCAACTGCCATTCCGGATAGTGCGACTCGAATCGCGCGTTGGAACTGATCCACCAGATGTGGTCGCCGGTGCGGGGGGTCTCGACGTGCTCGACCCGCACCTCGTTCCCGGTGATCTTCTCGGCCAGTGCGATCGCTTCGAGATTGGAGGCGTTGGAGTGCCGGCCGCCACCGAGGTTGTACACCTCCGCGCCGCGCGGGTTGCGGAAGAACGCCTCGAACGCGGTGACGACGTCATGACTGTGGATGGCGTCCCGTACCTGCTTGCCCTTGTACCCGATGAGCTTGTACGTACGTCGCTCCATGGCGCAGCGCATCACATAGGCGAGGAACCCGTGCAGTTCCGTGGCGGAGTGGCCGGGGCCGGTGAGGGTGCCCCCGCGAAAGCACGCCGTCCTGAGTCCGAAGTATCGGCCGTACTCCTGGACCATGATGTCCGCGGCCACCTTGGAGGCGCCGAACACCGAGTGCAGGCAGGCGTCGATCGACATGTCCTCGCGGATGCCGGCGGCGTAGCGGTGATCCTCGGCGATCTCCCAGCGTGTCTCCCGCTCCACCAGCGGCAGGGAATTGGGGCGGTCGCCGTACACCTTGTTGGTGGAACAGTGGATCAGCGGGGCGTCGGCGCAGTGCTCGCGGACGTTCTGCAGCACATTGAGGGTGCCGACGGCGTTGATGTCGAAGTCCAGAAGGGGGTCGCGTGCCGCCCAGTCGTGTGAGGGCTGCGCCGCGGTGTGGATGACGACGGCGATGTCCCGGCCGTATTTCCGGAACACGGCCGCCAGCGCGTCCCGGTCGCGAATGTCCACGTCGTGGTGCGTGTAGACGCTGCCGAGGTCCGCCGACAGACGTAGCACGTTCCACGCGGTGGACGCTTCGTGCCCGAAGAACCGGGAGCGCATGTCGTTGTCGATGCCGACGACATCGAGTCCCAGGCGCGCGAAGTGCCGTACCGCTTGGGAACCGATCAGACCGGCCGAGCCGGTCACCATCGCGACACTCATGCAATCGCCTCCTGAGGAGAGCTGACCAAGGGATTCTGTTGCGGCTCCCGCCGGACACGGGCCCGCCGCGACCGTTCGCCGGCGAGGAGGATTCCAGCCGCCCAGAAGAAGGGAGCGGCGCCGAAGGGCGATTCGAGGATGACGCCCAGCAGGGCGACGATGAGCAGGGAGACCACCAACAGCACGCACAGCGACGTCAGTTCGTCGGGCGGCCCTCGGCGGACGGTTCTGACGGCGATGGTCACAAGACTCGCCAGCAGGGCGACGACGATGGCGAGGCCGACGAAGCCGAGCCGGGCAAAGGCGGTGAGCAGGTAGTTGTGCGGGGAACGCACCCCCATTCCCCGGCCGATGGGGAGATCGCCGTTCGACTGTTGCAGAAAGTCCGGTCCGAATCCGACGCCGACGGCCGACCGCACGGGATCGTCGAGGGTGTACGTCAGGACCCGCTCCCACGCGATCAGCCGTGCCCGGGTGGTGCCCTGCGCGTTCTCCACGAGCTCGGAGGACGCCGTGGCGGTCTCGTTGAGCGCGAGGAGGCGCTGGCCGGCCGGGGAGATCGGAAGCACCGCCACCGTGGCGAGGACGGCGATCGCGCCGAGCAGCACCGCGCGAAGCCTGAGGCGCCCGTCGCCGGCGACCCTGAGCATGACGGCCACCAGCACACACGCACAGCACGAGAAGAGCCCCGCTCTGTTCACCTGGGCCAGGCCCGTCACCAGCGCGGCGGCCGTCACCGACGCATGCAGCCAGATCCGCCCCCGCCGCATCCGCAGGATCGACAGGCCTGCCAGCACACCGAGCACCGCCACGTCGAAATCGGTCCTGATCTCGAAGACGCGGGTACTGCCCACTGTCGGCAGGGTTGCGACGAAGGCCGGTGCGAGCGTCGCCACGACCATCCATGCCAGGTGCAGCAGCAGGCCCAGGTGGAGCAGCCGGACCGTGCGCTCCCGGCCGCGGTCGCCCGCTCTCTGGTAGGCACCCGCGGACAGATAGGCGATGGCCACATAGGCGAAGGGCGCCGCGTCCCGCAGAGCCACCCGCAGGTCGTCCTGCACGGTGAGCAGCCGGAACCCCGTCACCAGCAGCAGCAGTCCGATGAGGATTCCCGGCCCGTGGACGCGCTCGGGCCCTTTCCCGGAGAGCAGCGCCGTCCAGGTGGCGGCCAGGAAGGCGGCACACAGCAGGAAGTCGCCGATGTACAGCGGCCCCACATGAATGTGTGAACCCCAGCGGCTTCCGGCGAGCAGAACGGCGACCGCGACCACTCCGGCGACCAGCCGGTGGTCCGCGGGGCGTCTTGATTCGGCCGCCGAGGACCCGGACGGGGGGTGGTGCATGGGCGGCATGCGCGTGACTACGTCGGTCCTCGAATACGCCATGTCCACTCTCGCTGTCACGAGTCGCCCTCGTTCGCCTGCCTGGCCACGCAGGCCCTCCTACGGGGTGGGCGCCGCGACGCGGCCACGGGCGACGTGCGTCGCCTCCTCGTACGCCTCCGAGATGCGGGTGAGCCAGGCCTGCTCCGTGAAGTGGTCGGCGTAGATCCGACGGCAGTGGGCACGCAGCCGTGGGAAGCGGGTGGCCGCCTCGGCCAGGACCGGGGCGAGGGGCTCGTCCCACGTGGTGACCAGGCCGGTGCCGTGGTCACGTACCGCCTCGGCCACCGATGAGCCCTCGAAGGCCAGGACCGGCAGCCCGGCAGCCAGCGCCTCGACATGGACACAGGGCTGGACCTCGTACCAGCGACTGGGGAAGACCAGCCCGCGATAGGAGGGCATCCGGCGGCACAGTTCCGCCCGGTCGAGATGGCCGACGAAGCGGACGGAGGCGGGGGCCGTCGCCCGGCAGGCGGCGAGGAGTTCGCCGTCGCCGATGACGTCCAGCTCCTCGTGGGCCGGCCACTGGCGCAGCAGTTCCAGGACGCCCTTCTCGGCCGAGAGGCGCGCGGCGACGAGCCAGCGGCCGTTGTCGGGGCCCGGGGTCTCGCCGGACAGCGGTGCGTCGACGAAGTTGGGGACGAGCAGCAGGCGCTCGGCGGGCACACCGGCGCCCCGGTACGTCCGCTCGCTCAACCGGGAGTTCACCACGAGCCGGTCCGCGCGGGCCAGCAGCGGGTCTCGGGCGGGGCCGTGCCGTCCGGCCCAGGCCAGCGGCAGCGTCGCGGCCCGGGAATCGCGGTAGCAGCCGTGCCGCAGGGCCGCCCACCGGTCGCCGTCGGGGCAGCGTGTGCACACCGCGCCCGCACGGTACAGGGTCGCCGCGGCACACATCGGCCGGTAGTTGTGCAGGGTCGCCACGAGCGGGCCCGCCCATTGCCGTACCCAGGAACGCCCGTAGTTGGGGAAGAGGTTGTGGACGTGCACGAGATCGGGGGCGTATGCACGCACCCGGGCCAGCGGGTTGCTGCCCCTGCCGGACGCCACACGTGCCGCCGCCCGCAGGGGGTAGAGCGGATCACGCGCCAGTTCGTCGGTGTGGGCGTCGAACAGTTCCACCTCGTGGCCCGCCGCCCCGAGCGCGCGCACCTGATCCCGTACGAGCGCGTTCTCCCCGCTGGGTGTCGCGGCGGTGTAGAAGCTGTGGACCACCGCGATCCTCACAGCAGCGGGCCTTCGGTCGTGGCGCCCGGAGTCCTGGGCACCACCGCATCGGTATCAGCCACGACTAGCTCCTCCGGCCGTCACGGATCAACTCGGGCATGCGGACAAACTTGCGCAACCGTTGACTCTCCGTGACGTTTGGGGAAAGCGGCCGCGGTGAGTCCACCCGCCTGGCCGAGCGAACGAGTACCCGGTGGTCGTCACCCGGTTCGATGGGCCGATGCTGCTCATCGGGTGATCGTTTTGTTGTGATGAGCGTCGCCGCCCGGCTCGTCGCCTGCGCGTCGGACACACTCGGTGCCGTCCGCAGCCTGCCGCGCCTCGCATGAGGCCCTGGACCTCACGGCCACCGTCGTCGGCTTCATCCCATGGACAGGCGCATGGACCCATGTGATCCGCTGGAGCCGGTTGGAGATGGTGGCAGTGACTGTTCGGGGAGACGTGCCCCATGTGCCGTTGCCGGGGCGCACGCGGATGCGCTCCGACGGGAGTCCGTCGCGCGTGAGGCGAAGACGGCGCGGCAAGCCGGCCTGGTACGCGCCGGCCGCGGTCGCCGTCGACGTGATCGGTGCGGCCGTGCCGGTGTACGCGGCCTTCCGTCTGTTCGACGAGGCACACGCCCTGTACTACGCGGCGGCCGTGTCCGTGGCCTGGGTCCTCGTACGGGCCGCGCGCACGCGTTACGCCTGGCGAGCTCTGGGGGAGCGCGGCCATGCTCAGCCCCTGCTGCGGGACGGCATGGTCCTGGTGGCGCTGCTCACCATGGTGAGGGCGGCGACCGGCGAGGACTCCCCCTGCCATCTCGTGCCGGCCGCCCTGGTCGTGTGTCTCGCGTTCACCGCCGCCTGCCAGACCCTGACGAACCGACACCTCCAGGCGCGCCGCCGTGACGGACGAGGGGTCCGCCGAGCCCTGGTGATCGGTGAGACGGCCGCCCTCAACGGCCTGGTCAACCGTCTCTCACGGCGCACCGACCACGAGTTCGTCGTGGTCGGGGTGTGCCCGATCGGCGACGACACCCCCAACCTGATCGCCCCCGTCGCGGGACGGCTGGCCCAGCGGCTTCCCGCGCACCTGTCCGACGACTCCGCGCCGGTGCTGGCGGCGGTCCGTGGACTGGAGGTGGACCTGGTCTTCGTCGTGTCCGGACCGACCATGGCCGCCGAGCGGTTGCGTCGGCTGTCATGGGCCCTGCACGAGGACGGCTGTCCGCTCGTCGTCGTCCCCGGTCTGACCGAGGTGGTGCAGCGCCGGGTCACCGTAGCGACTCTGGCCGGCCTGACGACGCTGCACGTGACTCCGCCGGCCCGCGGCGCCGCCCTCCTGGCGAAGGGCGTGCTCGACCGTGTGGGCGCCGCGGTGCTGTTGGTGCTGTTCGCCCCGGTGTTCGCCGTGGTGGGGATTGCCGTACGGCTGGACTCGCCGGGCGCCGTCCTGCACCGCCAGATCCGTGTCGGGCACCAGGGGCGCCACTTCACCCTGGCGAAGTTCCGCACCATGGTCGCCGACGCCGAACAGCTCAAGCACGAGCTCGCCAAGACCAACGAACACGACGGGCTGATGTTCAAGATGCGTCGCGATCCCCGGACCACGAGGGTGGGCCGGGTCCTGCGCCGGTTCTCGCTGGACGAGCTTCCCCAGTTGGTCAACGTGGTGCGGGGCCACATGTCCCTCGTGGGGCCGAGGCCGCCGCTGCCCGAAGAGGTCGCTCAGTACGACGAGGTGGAGCTGCGGCGGCTGGGCGTCAAGCCGGGGCTCACCGGCCTGTGGCAGGTCAGCGGACGCTCCGACCTGTCCTGGGACGAGACCGTGGCCCTGGATCTGCACTACGTCGACAACTGGTCTCCCGCCGTCGACCTCGGCATCCTCTCCCGCACGCTGCGCGCCGTCGTCGAGGGGAACGGCGCCTACTGAGTGTGCGCCGACGGGCGCGTGAGCGCGGTCGGCAGCAGCCCGCGTTCCCGGGCGACCCGCACGCCGTGCAGGGCCGTCCCGTACCGCACACAGCACAGCGCCAGAACGGCCGCGGCAGCGAGCTGGGCCGCGAGGATCACAGGCCCGGGGCAACTGCCCTCCAGCACCCGCCGCACGGACCACAGGACCGCCCAGATCAGACCGGAGAACGCGGCCGCCTGCGCGTAGCCCTGCGCGACCGGCCGCCGAACCGCGGGGAAGAGCCGGTCCAACCACACGTAGAACAGGGCCTGTTTGACCAGCTGGCTCACCAGCACCGCCGTCATCAGCCCGTGCACCCCACCGCGGAGGAACAGCGCGACGAACGTCCCGGCGACGAGCACCAGCAACTGCGCCAGATGGATGACCACCTTGCCCCCCACCGCGCCCATTGCCTCCACCAGCGTGCCCGAGAACTGCGCCACCAGGCCGAGCACGCTGATCAGGCCGAGGATCGGCACCAGCTCCGCGCTGCCGCGCCACTGGCCGCCGAGCAGAAGGTCCACGAGCTGCTCGCTGCTCGCTCCGATCACCGCCCACAGGGAGAACAGGACGAGCGTGGTCACGGCCATGGCGTCGGCGTAGGAGGCGGCGAGCCGGCCGGTCTCGTGCTGGATGCGGCTCAGGGCGGGCAGGAGCACCTTGCTCGCCGCCTGCTGGATCTGTTGCAGCGGAAACGACGCCAGGAGCGCGGCACGGTCGTAGAGCCCGGCCGCGGCGACGCCCACGTAGCGGCCGATGGCGAGCTTGGGCAGGTCGGCGGTGAGGTACTCCAGGAAGCCGTTGACCGACACCTTGCCGCCGTAGCGCATCACCTCACGCATCGCGCTCACGTCGAACCGGGGACGCAGCGAGTGCCTGACCATGGCGTAGGACAGCAGGGCCAGCATCAGGTTCCAGCAGAGGGTGCCGTAGACGAGGCTCCACACGCCTGCGCCCAGCAGGGCGGAGGTGATGCCGACGCCGCAGTAGCCGACGACGAAGGAGAAGAAGTCGGTGAGGGCGACGGCCCGGTAGCGCATGCCCCGGCTCAGCAGCCCGGTCGAGGTGGCACCCAGAGCCGTGATCAGCAGACCCAGGGCAAGTGCCCGGATCATGCCGGTCAGTTCGGAGGGTCCGCGGACCAGCTCGGTGCCGTACGGCGCGATGAGCCACACCGCCGCGGAGCAGCAGCTGCCGACGGTGAGGGCCAGGGCGAAGATCACGCGCACGTCGCGGCCGGTGAGCGAGGGCCGCTGGACCACCGCGGAACTCAGCCCGCCCTGAGCGAAGTGGTGAGCGAAGCGCGGCACCAGATAGGCCAGGGCCATCAGTCCGAAGTCCTCGGGTGTGAGCAGCCGCGCCATCGCGGCCGCGTAGGGGATCTGGACGGCGGCTGCCGCCACGCCGGCGAGATAGGTCCAGCGCATTCCCCGGACCGTGACGGACGTCAGCTGCGTCATGGGGACAGGATCCAGTCACCCGGCGCGGCGAAATGCGCGACGCGCGGGGCACTCATTCACACGTGCGAGTGATCGGCCGATTCACGGCAGTGCGTGATGTGCCGCCTTGTCGCTGAATTCCTGTCCTCCGTCGGCTGTCCGCCAAACAGTGCACAACCCTTTTCCCGTCCCGGAAGAAGCGACCATCCGCTTATATCCTTTCGAGGCTCCGCGTGAGCATCTCCCTCCCCTCTTGTAACCCTGGAGAAAATCCATGCGCGTTGCCGTGACAGGTGGCGGCGGTTTTCTCGGTTCGCATCTGTGTGAGGCGCTGCTGCGGCGCGGAGACGCCGTGGTGTGCCTCGACGACCTCAGCACGGGTCGGCCCGAGAACATCGCAGGATTGCGGAAATACCCTGCATTCGAATTCATCCACGCCGATGTGAGCGTGACCGCGGACGTCCCCGGTCCGGTCGACGCCGTCGCCCACCTCGCGAGTCCGGCGTCACCCCCGGACTATCTGAGGCTGCCCCTGCAGACCCTCGCCGTGGGCAGCCGGGGCACCGAGAACGCCCTCGAACTGGCCCGGCGCGCAGGCGCCCGGTTCCTCATGGCGTCCACGAGCGAGGTCTACGGCGATCCCCTGGTCCATCCCCAGGAGGAGAGCTACTGGGGGAACGTCAACCCGGTCGGACCGCGCAGCGTCTACGACGAGGCCAAGCGCTACGCCGAGGCCCTGTCGCTCGCCTACCACCGCACACACGGCGTCGACGTGGGCATCGTCCGGATCTTCAACACCTACGGCCCGCGCATGCGCCCGCACGACGGCCGGGTCGTCTCCAGCTTCATCGCCCAGGCCCTCGGCGGCGAACCGCTGACGATCTACGGCGACGGCAAGCAGACCCGCAGCTTCTGCTACGTGAGCGACCTGATCCGTGGCCTGGTGGCGATGCTGGACTCGACCGAGACCGGCCCGTTCAACCTCGGCAACCCCGAGGAGTGGACGGTGGCCGATCTCGCCGAACTCGTCCTCGACATCACGGGCTCGGACTCCGAGATCCAGTACCACGCGCTCCCCGTGGACGACCCGGTCCGCCGCCGCCCGGACATCGGCCGCGCGGGCGCACATCTGCGCTGGCACCCGGAAGTAGCGGTCGCGGAGGGCGTACGGCGGACTGTGGAGTGGTTCCGCGGCCGGGCGGGCGACGACGCGGTCGAGGAGAGGTGACCATGCCCGGTCGCACCACGGTCCTGGTGACCGGTGGCGCCGGATTCATCGGCAGCCACACCTGTGTCGAACTCCTCGATCACGGCTACGACGTGGTGGTCGTCGACGACTACTCCAACAGCTCGCCCGCCGCGCTGGAACGCGTCGCGAAGATCGCCGCCCGCCCGCCGGTCGCCGTCCACGAACTCGACCTGCTCGACCGGCGCGCGCTGTCCCGGGTGTTCGACGAGCACCGCATCGACGCCGTCATCCACTTCGCGGCGAGAAAGGCCGTGGGGGAGTCCGTCGAACTGCCCGTCGAGTACTACGACACCAACGTCGGTGGCACCACGGCACTGCTGCGCGCCATGCGCGAGCACCAGGTCCACCGTCTGGTGTTCTCGTCCTCCTGCTCGATCTACGGCGACGCCGGCCGCGTCCCGATCACCGAGCAGGACCCGGCGGCACCCACCAACCCGTACGCCGCCTCGAAGTGGCTCTGTGAGCAGGTGCTCGCCGACACCTGCCGCCACCTGCCCGAGCTGTCCGTCCTGGCCCTGCGCTACTTCAACCCGGTCGGCGCGCACCCCGGCGGACTGCTCGGCGAGGTGCCCCGGACAACCGTGCCCAACAACGTGATGCCCTACCTCGCCCAGGTCGCCGCCGGCCGGCTCCCGAAGCTCAGTGTCTTCGGCGACGACTACCCCACGGCCGACGGCACGGGGGTGCGCGACTACATCCACGTGATGGACGTCGCCGAGGGCCACCGTGCCGCACTGGAACACCTCGACGACGCCACCGGCATGCGCGTCCTCAACCTCGGTACGGGACAGGGCACCTCCGTGCTCCAACTCGTCGACGCCTTCCAGCGCGCCTGCGGCCGGCCGATCCCGTACGAGATCACCGGCCGCCGGCCCGGAGACGTACCGGCTCTCGTCGCCGATCCCGGTGCCGTGGC
>Ga0247818_10002895_pt1 | contig 11066 bp, 5 predicted proteins | sample 13C_Glucose_Day1_FD_192424 | JGI IMG/M metagenome (GOLD analysis project Ga0247818, IMG submission 192424) | Soil microbial communities from agricultural site in Penn Yan, New York, United States - 13C_Glucose_Day1 | ecosystem: Environmental > Terrestrial > Soil > Agricultural land | place: USA...
CTTTTTGCTGAGTGGTCGTGAACAAGGCTTCGCTGAGGGAAAGGTTTTTCACAATGACAACCAAAGAGTCCCAAAAAGGGAACGATAGGTCCCTTTTTGGGAATCTTCAACCTTCGCCAACCGATGGGTTTTGTGTTTAAACATATATCCGCAGGTACGGAGAGAGGCTACGCAGTCTGGCGTCGCTGCCTACAGCAATGCCGGAACCCGCTGACTGGTGCGGGTTTGCGTTGATGTTTATCGTTTGTGTGTCGTTGCCAACCTCAGCGACCGGGCCTGGAATCCCGAGGTGTTAACGAGGCAAAAGCGCCTTTCATAACGTATGCTTGCGCACCTTTAATGTGTGCACTCCGTTATGGCGGCTGTGCGCGGGAGACCTTTGTGTCTGCCGGGTTTTGTCCGTTTGCCCGGGTTCCAGCCTGCGTACAGCTGCCACCCCTTTGGCTGGAACCGAATGGAGCAGCTGAAACTCATTAAATGGAGCTTCACTATGTTCAAAGCTACTCCCAATCCCCCGGAAACCGACACCGGTTCCGAAGCTTCCCTCGAAGGCGAAAAACTCAAGGAAGCCGCCGACCGCCTCCTCGCGCACTTCTTCCCCCCGGCTGACGAAAAACCGGCCAAGCACCGAAAATTTCAGCTCTTCACCGTCTCTCCCGATATCAACACCGAAGCCCTTCTGGCCAACGCCTCCGAAGACCTGCTGTCCATCAGCGCCATTGCCGCCGATCTGGCGGACGATGTGGAAGGTTCGCGCCGTTCGGTGGCCTTGGCGCTCAGCAGAATGGCGGATGGCGTGCAGTTGTTGGTGGAGCGGGTGATGGATCATCATGAGGCGTTGCAGATGACAGCTCAGGCCAGCGCTTAGCAGTCAGGGCTGTGGTGAATTGAAGGCCGCCATCGCTGCGGTGCGGCGATCCGACAAGCCAGCTCCTACATGATCACCTGCGTACCGATGAACTGTGGTCAACACAAAACCCTGTAGGAGTCGGCTTGCCGGCGAAGGCGCCCTTTCAGCCAACAATGATGTCGACTGGAAGGGCCTCTTCGCTGGCAAGCCAGCTCCTACATGATCACCTGCGTACCGATGAATTGTGGTCAACACAAACCCTGTAGGAGCCGGCTTGTCGGATCGCCGCACCGCAGCGAAGGCGTCCGGTCATATGAGCCCGGCACTCACCAACAACGCCTCCAGCGCCAGCATATCCGGCACCTTCGCCACCTGCTCCCCCACCTGCACCGCCGCCTGTTCCAGGGAACACAACGGCACATCCACATAGCTCAATTGACTGTCGAGCTTGTACGAGCGCGGAATCCCCTGCACCAGCAGCGCAATGAACTTCAACTCCGGCCGCCCGCCAAGGGCATTGAGGATGACAATCCGCGCCCGCTCACCAATGACGATCTTGTTGCCACACGCCGACTCGAAACTGAGCAATGGAATCTGCCGGTTACGCCACGCGACCCGCCCGAGATACCAGGGTGGCGTATCGAGATCCAGGGTCCCCGGCTGGTAGTCGATCAGCTCGGCGACGGCGACGTTGGGCAAGATCAGGTGACGGTCGGCCAGGGGCAACAGCAGTCCGGTGAGGTTGCTGGTGCGGTGCTCAAGCATGGGTCTTGCTCCACAGGGCGATGCTTTCGAGCAGTACCGATTCCTGGTACGGCTTGCCGAGGTAGTCGTTAACGCCGATAGCCATGGCGCGATCACGATGTTTCTGGCCGGTGCGCGACGTGATCATGATGATCGGCAGGTGCTGCAAGCGTTCGTCCGCACGCACCCGGGTCGCGACTTCGAAGCCGTCCATGCGCGGCATTTCGATGTCCAGCAGCATCAGGTCTGGCTGGTGTTCTTCGAGCAGCAGCATGGCGTCGACGCCGTCCTTGGCGGTCAGCACGTTCATGCCGTGGCGTTCGAGCAAACGGCTGGTGACTTTGCGTACCGTGACCGAATCGTCGACCACCAGCACCAGCAACGGCTTGTGCGGTTCGGGTTCCGCGTCCTGAGCCAGCGGTCGTGGCGGCACACGCGCCTGCATGGCGCGGATCGGTGCCAGCAGATCGACAATCAGCACCACCCGGCCATCCCCCAGGATCGTTGCCCCGGACAAACCCTGTACCGCTGCGAATTGCGGACCGAGGCTCTTTACCACGATCTCGCGAGTGCCGGCCATGGCATCGACCTGCACGGCAATGTGCCGCTCGTTGCACTGCACCAGCAACACCGGCAGCGGCAGGCTCTGGCCCAGCAGCTTCGGACGGCTGGTGGTCTTGAGCAATTCACCGAGGTAGCGCAGCTCGTAGTGTTGCCCGGCGTATTTGTAGGTCGGCGGATCGAGCCGGTAATGCCCTTCCAGTTCGTTGGGCAACACGCGCACGATACCGTCGATGGTATTCAGCGGGATCGCGTATTGATCCTCCCCGCACTGCACCATCAGCGCCCGGTTGACCGATACGGTGAACGGCAGGCGAATGCGAAAGTGCACGCCCTGCCCCGGTGTCGAGTCGATGCTCATCGTGCCGCCGAGTTGCCGGACTTCTTCGTGAACCACATCCATGCCGACGCCACGCCCGGAAATCTGGGTGATTTTCTCAGCGGTGGAGAACCCCGGCTGCAGGATGAATTGCAGCACGTCGCGGTCGCTGATGTCGCTGTCCGGCGCCAACAAGCCGCGCTTGATCGCCTTGCGCCGGACCGCGTCCAGCGGCACACCGGCACCGTCGTCGCGGATGTCGAAAATGATGTCGCCGCCCTCTCGCGACAGGTCGAGGGTGACCCGTCCCTGAGCCGGTTTACCCGCCGCGATACGCACCTCGGCGGACTCCAGACCGTGGTCCACGGCATTGCGCAGCATGTGCTCCAGCGGCGGCGCCATGCGTTCGAGCACGTTGCGGTCCATCTCGCCTTCAGGGTTGCCGACGACGAACTCCACGTCTTTGCCCAGTTCGCTGGAGACTTGACGGACGATGCGTTTCAAGCGCGGCAGCATGCGCTCGAACGGCACCATGCGCGTACGCATCAGGCCTTCCTGCAGTTCGGTGTTGATGCGGCCCTGCTGTTGCAGCAGGTTGTCCGCGTCCTGATTGCGCCGGTCGAGCGTTTCCTTGAGGTCGAGCAGGTCGGAGGCGGATTCGAACAGCGCCCGCGACAGTTGCTGCAACTGCGAATGACGGTCCATTTCCAGCGGATCGAATTCTTCGTAGCCCAGGCGTTCGGCGTCGACCTGCTGACGGCTGAGAATCCGCCCCTGGGTTTCGGTATCGAGGCGGCGCAACTGGTCGCGCATGCGCTCGATCGTGGTTTCCATCTCGCTCAGGGCCACGCGCGCATCGTTGACCTGTTGCTCGATCCGGCCACGGAAGATCGACGTTTCGCCGGCCAGGTTGACCAGGTCGTCGAGCAGTTCTGCCGAGACCTTGACCATGTCGGCGCCGGCCTCTGGCGGCAGCGCGACGGGCTCGGGTTTGGGCGTTGCGAGTGCTGCAACCGGCGCTTCAGGCACGGCTGGGTGACTGAAATTCCTGATCGCGTCGATCAGTTGATCGGCCGCGGGCAAAGGGGTCCCGGCGCGCGTTGCGTCGAGCATTTGCGCCAGGCGGTCATGGCTGCTCTGCAGCAGCGCGAACAAGGCGGGGGTGGGTTGCAGCACGCCAGCGGACAGGCCTTCGTAGAGAAATTCCAGCTCATGGGCGAGGTCGCCGATCGGGACGATCTCCACCATCCGCGCGCCACCCTTGAGGGTGTGCAGGTCGCGCAACAGGGTTTCCACTTCCTGATGATGGGTCGGTTCGGCTTGCCAGCGCACCAATGCCGCGCCAGAGTTTTCAATGATGTCGAAACCTTCCTCGAGGAAGATGTCCTGCAGCTCGGGGTCATGGGCGGCCGAGTCGTTGGTCGGCGCGGGCTCGACCCGCTCAAGGGTGCCGACATTGTCCTGACGGAATTGGCGTATGAGGTCGATCAGTTCGCCCGGATCGGCCAATGGCTCCTGGTTTTGCAATTGTTCAAGCAACTCGGCGAGTCGGTCATGGCTGTGTTGCAGCAGTCGCGCCAACACGTCGCCATGACTGAAACGGCGATCGACCAGGCCTTCGTACAGGCTTTCCAACTCATGGGCCAGGTCACCGACGGACTCGACTTCGGCCATTCGCGCACCGCCCTTGAGAGTGTGCAGGTCACGCTGCAGGGACAACAGCGGCGCGGCGTTGTCCGGCGCGCCCAGCCATCGTTGCAGGGCCTGGCCGGCGCTTTCGAGGATATCCACGGCTTCTTCGAGGAAGATTGCGACGATTTCATCGTCCAGCTCAACGCCGCGGTCCCTTGTAGGAGCTGGCTTGCCAGCGAAAGACTCACAGGCGCCGCGTTTATCCAATGGAAACGCGTCATCGTTAACGTCGCGCCCCCCTGTAGGAGCTGGCTTGTCGGATCGCCGCACCGCAGCGAAGGGCTCACAGGCGCCGCGTTTATCCAATGGAAACGCGTCATCGTTAACGTCGCGCCCTCCTGTAGGAGCTGGCTTGCCAGCGAAGGACTCACAGGCGCCGCGTTTATCCAATGGAAACGCGTCATCGTTAACGTCGCGATCCCCTGTAGGAGCTGGCTTGCCAGCGAAGGTTTCACAGGCGCCGCGTTTATCCAATGGAAACGCGTCATCGTTGACGACCTTCGCTGGCAAGCCAGCTCCTACAGGGGTCCTCGCTAGTTCTGCGGTGACGCTGCCCAGCTCGCGAATGCTCAGGGTCCGGCTGCCGTCGCTACGGATCAGGCCCATGGCCGAGGGATCGAGGCTCTCATCGAGCAAGCCGCGCAAGGCCTGGATCCGCTCCGGTTGCGGGCTGACTTCCTGGCCCGCGGCCAGTTCGTCGAGCATGTTGATCAGCGCTTCGTGGGCACTTTGTGCCTCGTTGAAAAACCGCTCACTGACCGCCAGGCTGCTTTCTTCCACCGCGCCATAGAGGTCGAGCAAGGCTTCGCAGAGCTCATCCACCGGATGCAGATCGGCCAGGTGCGCGCCTTCGCCAAGGGTGGTCAATTCATCCAGCAGTGCGCTGAGTTCCTGCCGCTCGCCGGGATGTTGCTGCCAACGCCGCAACAGGCTTTCGGCATCCAGCAGAATGTCCATACCCTGGGCGAGAAAGTTGTTGATCAATTGCGGATCGCGCTTGATGCGCAGCCTGGTATTGGGTGCACTCGACAGGCTTTGCAGACGCTCGGCCAGCAACGCCTGGGTACGCTCGATCAACGAGCAGGCACCGGGAATCCCGGCCAATGGATTGCGCTTGAGTTGCCGCAGCCCGAGACGGAACAGTCCTTCAGCCTCCCGCAACAGTTCGATTTCATCCCGATCCAGCGCAAGCCGGTGTGCCTTGTATTCCCTGGTCAGTTGATCCAGCGGCGCTGCCAGCTCGGCGATCGGCAAGACGCCCGCCATGGAGGCGCTGCCCTTGAGGGTGTGCAAGGCCCGCTGCAACTCATCGCTGGCCTGCAACGGCAGCTGCTCGGCAGCCCGGTCGAGGAAGCGATTGAGACTGCCCAAATGGGTATCGGCTTCGTTGCGGAAAATCTCCAGCAACATCGGATCAAGGGCCACAACCTCCTGCGTGACCTCATCCGTCGGCGGTTCATCGCACTTGACCAGCGCATGGGCACGCGCAGCCAATTGATCGACATCACTGCGCTGGCGCGGCTCCGGGACCTCGGCGGTTTCTTCGAGGAGTACCGTCCGCAGCTCGTCGTCCACGGGCTCGTCGCCGACCGGCGGCGGCAACAGGCTGCCGGGTGTGGTCAAGGCAGGCGGGGTCACAGCAGATAAGGGACTGGCCAACACATCGACCAGGGCCTGCACGATGGCCGGATCGTCCAGTTCCTGGTGATCGCGCATGAGTTGCGCTTGCGTCGGGCTGAGCACCTCGTCAAGCATCGGCACCTGTTGCTCGCTGGGGAAAAAGCCGAGGGCGGCCAGGCTCTTTTGCGCGACGTCGAGCAGATGTTCGCCCGGCGCTTCGGGGTCGTCGCCAAGGCGCTCCAGGTAGTATTCGATGCTGGTCACGACGTCGGCCAGGCTGTCGAGCTCCTGCCAGCCGGGGTGATCCGGATCCAGCAACAGATGCTCGTGGATAAACTGGTTGCAGGTTTCGATCAGGCTCGCCGCGCGGCTCAACGCAATCATCGCCAGCGCGCCGCGTACCTGGGTCAGCAAGGCCGGCAATGGCTGCAGGTGCTGGCGATCCCAGTCGGCGTCGATGTAGTCGACGATCATGTCCTTGGCCTGTTGCAGGCAAATGCGCGCTTCCTTGATCACGATCTGGTGGATCTGTGTCAGGTCGGTGGTCGGCAGACGGTTTTCTTCCTGGCTTTGCGGCTCGACGGTGCCGACCATGCCGGCCAGGGTCGCTTCGACGTACAGCAAGGCGCCGGCGACGTCCATCAGGATCGCGTCGTTGGGCTCACGCTGGCCTTGGGCAAGGCTCAGGACGACCGCCAGCTGATCGATGATGACCTTGCGTGGCTGGCCGAAACCGAGCACCGCCAGGGTGTCGGCGATTTGCCGCAGCGGCGCCAGCAAGCTGTCGAGGTCCGCGGTGTGCTGGCGGTCGCTGCGCACAAACAGGTCCAGGCGCTCCTTGACCCGCACCAGCTCTTCGCACAGCGCCGCCAATACCGAGCGCATGGCGTCGCGGTCGGGGCCGGCCAGCCGTGCCCGTTCTTCATCGGCCATCGCATTGTCAGGCAGCGCATCGTCCAGTCCGTAGCGATCTTTCATGGTCAGCATCTGCCCGGTGGGGTGTTCGGCCTTGGCAATGTAAAACAGTAAACGTTTGAGCAACACCGGCGGCGCCGGCTGATTGATGCCGGGCATACCCAGTTCGAGCAGCCGTTTGAGCTCCTGATCGGCCTCCTTGAACAGGCTACGCAATGCCGGGCTGTTGGCGATCGCGCCGCTGCGCATGCCTTCGACCAGCGCCGAGGCGACTTGCCACAATGGCCCCAGGGGCGCATTGCCACACAGCGCTTCCAGGCGCGAAAACACCTTGGTCAGGTACCCGAGAGGCGTTTCGTCATCCTGCTCGCGCAGCAATCCAGTCAGGGCCATCTGCAACATCTGCCGCAGCTTGCGCAGCACATCAGGTAAATCCGCCGGCTCCAGCAACGCCAGAGACGCTTCATCCAGTGGCGGCAGATCCGGCAATTGCGCAGTGAACAGGCTGGTTTCCGACAACAGGCTTTCACCCCGTGCGCTGCGCAGATCGTTGATCAGCGGCAACATCACCAGCGGCAGGTCCCGACGGGCGCCCTGGACCCGGTCGAGATAGATCGGCAGTTGCCCGAGGGCCTGCAGCAACAGATGGATCGCCTCATCGCGATGGCCGACGCGGTTATGCAGCAGGGCGCTGGTCAATTGCTCCATTTCTTCGGCGAACAGCGCCGCGCCGTAGAACTCGACCATTTGCAAGCTGCCACGAACCTGATGGATGCATGCCAGGCATTCGCTCAGGGCGTGCGTCGCCTGCGGGTCATCCAGCAAGGTGACGATTGCCTGATGCGCCACTTTCAGCGTTTCGGCAATCTCGCCCTTGACCCACTCGAGGGCCACATAGTCGTGCCGATCACCCATAACCACTCCAGTCCGCACCCCAATCAGGAATCATATGCCCCAGGGCCCTTCACACTTTATCAGCAGCCTGCGCCCGGGTGGCCGGCAAGGTGAAACCGGACACCGAGCGCCGCAACTGACTGGCCATTTTCGCCAGGTTGCCGATGCTTTCGGCGGTGGCCGTGGAGCCGGACGAGGTCTGCGTGGTGATCTGCTGGATCACATTCATCGTCAGGGAAATCTGCCCGGCCGAAGAGGTCTGTTGCTGTGCGGCGTTGGAAATACTCTGGATCAGCGCCGCCAGCGTCTTCGACACCCCTTCGATTTCTTCCAGGGCCACTCCGGCATCCTGCGCCAGACGCGCGCCGCGCACCACTTCGGTGGTGGTCTGCTCCATGGAAATCACGGCTTCGTTGGTGTCGGTCTGGATCGCTCGCACCAGTGTTTCGATCTGTCGGGTCGCGGCGGACGAACGCTCCGCCAGTCGTTGCACTTCGTCGGCCACCACCGCAAAACCGCGCCCGGCATCACCGGCCAGGGACGCCTGGATGGCCGCATTCAGGGCGAGGATGTTGGTCTGGTCGGCAATGTCATCGATCAGGCTGACTATGTCGCCGATTTCCTGGGAAGACTCGCCCAAGCGCTTGATGCGCTTGGCGGTGTCCTGGATCTGCTCGCGAATGTTGTCCATGCCGTGGATGGTGTTGTGCACCACCTCGTTGCCTTTGTTGGCGATTTCCACCGAACGCTCGGCCACCGCCGAGGATTCGGCGGCGTTGGCCGAGACCTGATCGATAGACTCAGCCATGTCGTTGATCGCCGTGGACGCTTCGGCAATCTGCTGGGCCTGATGCTCCGAGGCCTGAGCCAGGTGCATGGCGGTGGCCTGGGTTTCCTGCACAGCAGCGGCAACCTGGCCGGCCGTGAGGTTGATCGTCGCGACCAGATCCCGCAGTTGATCGACCGAGTAGTTGATCGAATCGGCGATGGTCCCGGTGAAGTCTTCGGTCACCGTAGCGGTCACGGTCAGGTCGCCGTCGGCCAGGTCCTCGATTTCATCCAGTAGCCGCATGATTGCGGTCTGATTGCGCTCGTTCTTCTCGGCAGTCTCGCGCAACTGACGATTGGTTTCGCGCACCATCACCAGCCCGATGAGAATGATCGACATCAGTGCCGCCAGGCCCAGTACATAGCCGCCAATGGTGTCGGTGTTGCGCCCGCCGGCGAGGTTTTCGAACCCGGTGGCCAGGAGCGAGGCTTCGTCGAGCAGGGTTTGCGACAAGGTGAAAATGACGCTGGCCGACTCCCGGACCTTGAACAGCTCTGGCGAGGTTTCGAGGATTTCGTCCACCGAACCGGAAACGAATTGGAATAGCTCGGAAATCTCGATCAACCGGGCGCGGGCATCGCGGTCTTCTACCTGGCTCACCTTCAGCGCTGGATTGCCGTGAAGCATACCGGTGAGCACCTGGCCGAATCGCGCCGCGTCGCGACCGAACGCGTCGGCGGCCTGTTGCGAGTTTTCGTCTCCGGACAGCACGGTGTTAACCGCGCCGAGGATACGTTCAGCCAGCAGCGTCTGACGCTGGGCCATCGCAACCTGTGCGGCCGGCGCCCCGCGTTGCAGGAGGATTTCGACGACCTTTTCGTATTCGACTTGCAGCTGCGGCACGGTTTCGGCCAGGGTGGCGGCGACCTGATGCAGGGACAGTACGGTCTGTTCGCTTGCGAGGATCGTGTCGGTGTTTTTCAGCAGACGCTCCCAATCCAGCTGCACGGCGCGCATTTCCGGGCGCACGGTTGACGGTGCCGACGGTAAGCCGGTGGAGGGGTCGCCATTCTTCAAATAGCCCCAACGCCGGGCGAAATCATTGCGCGCGTCGCTGAGCAGTTTGAACGCCGCCGCCTTGCCCGCCGCCGCTTCAGTGGCATTCTTGGCAATGCGCTGGGACAGCACGCGCAACTCGCCGGCGTGGCCGATGTACTGCTTGTCGTACGTGGCCTGGGTATTGAGGTAAGCAAAGTGGGCGAACAGCAGCATGATGAAGACGATCAACGCGATGAACAGCGCGATGATCTGCGAGCGGCTGCGCGACCCTTCGGGCTTGCCTGTTTTTGCTTTTGTCATCGGTCCTCGCCTTTAACCAACACCTGTGAACCTTGCCAAGCCCCACTGTAGGAGCGAGCTTGCTCGCGATGAACCTGAGAACACCACGGGGTGTCAGGCTTGCAGCGTTATCGTTGACGACCATCGCGAGCAAGCTCGCTCCTACAGGGATCCCTAACCTGAGAACACCGCGGGGTGTCAGGCTTGCAGCGTTATCGTTGACGACCATCGCGAGCAAGCTCGCTCCTACAGGGATCCCTAACCTGAGAACACCGCGGGGTGTCAGGCTTGCAGCGTTATCGTTGACGACCATCGCGAGCAAGCTCGCTCCTACAGGGATCCCTAACCTGAGAACACCGCGGAGTGTCAGGATTGCAGCGTTATCGTTGACGACCATCGCGAGCAGGTTCGCTCCTACAGGGGTCCTGCGCGACGTTCAGGAAACTTTGCGAGTGCACAAGCGCAAACGGGCTGAACACCTGCCAGCCCTGATCGCGTTGGAATTGGCCGGTGACGAACGCCGAAATCGGCCCGTGCGCATTGTCCGCCGGCTCCAGGCTGTCCTCATTGAAATGCTGCAAGCCGAAGACTTCATCGACCATCAACCCGGCGAACATATCGCCATGCTCGACCACCAACACCCGCCGCTGCTTGCGCAGAGGCGACAGTTCATGACCGAAGAAGCCACACAAATCCATGATCGGCAGCAATCGTCCGCGCAAGTTGGCGACGCCCTTGACCCAGGGCTTCACGCCCGGCAGCTGAGTGAACCGCGGCTCGTGCAACACTTCGCTGACTTCGCCCATGGGCGCGACGTACCAGCGCTCGCCCAGGCGAAAACCGATACCGCTCCAGCTGTCCTGTCGGAACGGCTGGGACGGCAGATCCGCCGCCAGCAGACGACAACGCCGATCGATCTGCAGCAGCAGCTCGAAGGCGGTCAGCGACTCGGTCATGGCGGGGCTATCAACCGGCCAGCACGTTGTTCAGGGTTTTGATCAGGGTGTCTTCGTCGACCGGCTTGGTCAGGTAATCCTTTGCCCCCTGGCGCGTGCCCCAGACTTTGTCGGTTTCCTGATCCTTGGTGGTAATGATGATCACCGGGATGTGTCCGGTTTCCGGATCCTTGGTCAGCTGACGGGTCGCCTGAAAACCGTTGAGGCCAGGCATGACGATGTCCATCAGCACCGCGTCGGGTTTTTCCTGGCGGGCCAGGGCCACGCCGTCGGCGCCGTTCTCGGCTTTCAACACTTCATGACCGTGCTTTTCCAGCATGCCGGTCAGTTTGTACATTTCGGTCGGCGAATCATCGACGATCAGAATACGTGCCATGGTCTTCCCCATTCTTGTCGACACCGGGCCCG
>Ga0247818_10002897_pt1 | contig 11063 bp, 10 predicted proteins | sample 13C_Glucose_Day1_FD_192424 | JGI IMG/M metagenome (GOLD analysis project Ga0247818, IMG submission 192424) | Soil microbial communities from agricultural site in Penn Yan, New York, United States - 13C_Glucose_Day1 | ecosystem: Environmental > Terrestrial > Soil > Agricultural land | place...
CAGTAGCTCAGCTGGATAGAGTACTGCCCTCCGAAGGCAGGGGTCGTGGGTTCGAATCCCGCCTGGTGCGCCATTGATTTAAACGAGAAAGCCCCGGACTGTGATGGTCCGGGGCTTTTTTGTGTGCGCTGATTTTCCTGGCAAATGATTACGCAAGACTTAGACAACTGCCCCAGTCGACGCACTAAACGTCATCGCCGAAATCTTCGGCATTTGCCGCCCATGACTGAAGCATCTACCTTACTCTGCGATTCTTGCGATGCGCGACGAGATGCCGGTCGGGGAAACTAGCAATCGCATACGAAACTCAAAAACCAAGGAGGTGATATGACCAAAATGTGGATGATCCGTGGCGAGTCTGGTCGCCTGTACGATGACTTCCGTGAGCGTGGCGTGGTTGCAATCGGATGGTCGCAGCTCGCACCGCTTGCCAAGCCCGGGATGTCGCGCAAGGAAGTCACTCGCCTCTATCAAGACATTGAGCCCAACATCAAACCCGGCACAGCCATATCAGGTGCATCGCAGGTTTGGCGCTTCATCAATGAAATTCAGCCCGGCGACTGGGTCGTTACCTACTCTCCGGCCAACCGCACCTATCTCGTAGGCAAGATCACGGGCGATTTCAAACATAACCCTGACTTGGCCGACCTAGGCATGTCCCTGACACGTCCGGTGCAGTGGATTGATCAAGAAGTAGATCGCGACAGCCTTACCTCCGCGAGCAAAAACAGCCTCGGCTCCACGCTCACAGTCTTCGTCGTTCCGGACTTTGCACTTCAAGAGCTGAAAGCGATGGCAACTGGAAACAAGCCTCCTGCGCTACCGCCAGTCGAAGAAGAATATCCCGACAGCGATCCTCTGGCAGGAATGGAAAGTCTGGCGCTCGAACGTATCAAGGATTTGATCAGCGCTTTGCCGTGGGACGATATGCAGCACCTTGTCGCTGGGATTTTGCGGGCGATGGGTTACAAGACACAGGTTTCCCCGGCCGGCCCTGACCGCGGTAAGGACATCATCGCTTCACCGGATGGTTTCGGGTTCGAGAATCCACGAATCATTGTGGAGGTTAAGCACCGCAAAGAGCAGATGGGCAGTCAGCAAATCCGCAGTTTCCTTGGTGGACGACACAAAGATGATCGGGGGCTTTATGTCAGCACCGGCGGTTTCAGCAAGGACGCTTACTACGAAGCCGAACGTGCCAATGTACCGCTGACGCTTTGGACGCTGGATAACCTGGTGCGCGCGTTGATTGAACATTACGGGCAGACGGACTCTGAGACGAAGCGGTTGATACCGCTAAAGATGACTTACCTGCCTGTTGCTCTCTGAAATGCTGATGTTCTAATTCTCAAGCGGTGCCTGGTTAGAGTTTTCAAACTGGGCAACTATCAAGTAAAACTTGACGGTTGGATTCTCTGACTGGTGTCGGGGCAGGCTGCTTTCTTGGGTAGTTTCTGAGGTGGTTTCTTGGGTAGTCCAAGAAAAATTGACCGTTGTTCCTCTAGCATCACTGTCCGGCCACCCTCAACGCTCGGTAATTAGAGGGTGGTGGAGCTGCGCGACGAATGTCACTCCGTCGTCCAGTCAAACTCGTCGTAATCATCGTCGTCTTCTTCCTCCTCAACGTCCTCAAAAACGTCGTCTTCATTAACGACATCCTCTTCCGACTGATTCAGCAGAAACTCCTTACGCGTCTCGGTAATCGCTCGCCGCATCTCTTCGCCCTTCTCCGGGCAGTTGAGCAGTTGGGCGATGCGGTCAATTTTTGCTGCCACGTTGTCCTCCAGCGCATCGGCAATGTCCCGATAGTGCGCGTTTTTGCGGGGCAATGCCAAATGGCTGGGGGATCAGGCGGTCATTTTTTCTGCAACTGTTCGAGTCGGGCGTCGAGATCGGCTTTCGGGTAGCGTTTGTGCAGGTTGTTGAACAGGCTGTCGGCGGCCTGCGGTTGACCGGATTTGCGCAGGCGCAGGACTTCGCGCAGTTGTGCGTCGAGGCCATTGGCCGGGGCAGTGGCGCGTTTGCTGAGTTTGGTTTCATCGGCGCTGATCGCTTGATCTTGCATCGGCGCGGCCATTTCCATCATCGGCACAGGTGCAGGCATGGCGCCGGCCGGGGCGGACAATCGGTGCAGTTGCGCTGAGTCCGTTTCGGTCATGGGTACGGCAAGTTCGGGGGCTGGGGCGAAGTCGAATTGCGCTTGCTGTTCGGGGGCGCGCTGCACCAGCGACAACATCAGGGCGACGCCAACCAGACTGGCGAATGCGACTTGCCAGCGCGGTTTGCGGCAGGCGTCGAGCCAGCGTTGCCACAAGGTTGGTTTCGGCGTAGGAGTTTGACGCTGCGCAGCGTTGAGGATGAACGCATCGAGGTGCGCTGGCGGTTCAGCGTTGTGCTGTTCGCGAACATGCTTGATCAGCGGATCTTCGGGTGTCTGGCGGGCGTCAGTCATGTCAGTACCTCCTCGGCCAGCAGCCGACGCAGTTTTTGCTGGGCGTAGCGCAAGCGGCTTTTGACGGTTTCCAGCGGTGTTTCGGTGAGGCTGGCGATTTGCGCCAGATCGAGGTCGCCGTGAGCGCGCAGCAAGAACACTTCGCGCTGGTCGACGGGCAAGCTTTGCAGGGCGTTTTCCAGGCGCTGGCTGTCACGGCTGAGGCTGAGCAGTTGTTCGGGATCATTCGCTTCATCGCTGACGGCATGTGCCTGCTCGTCGTAGCTGTCGTGCAGCGGTTGTCGGGCGCCGTGTTTACGCCAGTGATCGATCAGGCGATTGCGGGCGATCTGGAATAGCCATGTACGAAATGTCGCCCGACCTTGTGGCTGACTGCTGCTGCGGATCAGGCTCAGCCAGGTCTCCTGAAATACTTCGTCGGCCAGTTCCGGTTTGCCGCTCAAGCCGAGCAGAAACCGGTACAAGCCTTGGCGATGGCGGGCATACAAGATCTCGAACGCGGCGCCGTCGCCCTCGCGATAACGCGCCAGCAGCGACTCATCGCTGCTGGCGGTTGAGCTGTCTGCCGAGGCAAACAGCTGGCTGATAAAGCCTTTGAGACGACTCACCTATTCAATCCGTCGTTCAGTAGCCAGCGCATTTGCTGCGGTTGAACTGCGCAAGCTCTGCGCCAGCTCGACCAGTTGCACGAACTCATTGCGCAAGCCGAAGCGATCATCGCCACGAGCACCACGGGCCAGTGCTTCGGTGTCTTTGAGGCTGAAGTCGCCGGTATAGCGGCCGTCCTTGAGTTGTTGGGAAAACGCTGCAACGGCAGCGGCAAAGCGCAAGTCTTCGCTGGCCGGTGCAACCTGATTGGTAATCGGCCGTTCGATCAGCAGACTTTTCCCACCGTCAGGACGTTGATAACGCACACGCAGCATTGCCAATTCCCCGCTCTTTGTCGAAACAGCGGCGTCAGATTTGCCGTAGCGCAGCGGTTCCAGCCAGCCCTTCTCGCCCGCCGGAACAATTTCATACAACGCGGTCACCGTGTGTCCTGCGCCGATTTCGCCGGCATCGACTTTGTCATTGCTGAAATCCTCACGCTTCAACGCGCGGTTTTCATAGCCAAGCAGGCGATATTCGCTGACCTGCGCCGGGTTGAACTCCACCTGCAATTTGACGTTTTTTGCCACGACGGCGAGGGTCGAACTCAACTGATCCACCAGCACTTTGCGTGCCTCGCGCAGGTTGTCGATGTAGGCGTAGTTACCGTCGCCAGCGTCGGCAAGTTGTTCCATCAAGTGTTCATTGTAGTTATCCACACCGAAACCCAGGGTGGTCAGCGAAATTCCGGTTTTGCGTTTATCCACAGCCATTTGTTTGAGGCTGTCGAAGTCACTGACGCCGACATTGAAGTCACCATCGGTGGCCAGGAGGATGCGGTTGATGCCTTTGGGGATGAACGCCTGTTGCGCCATGTGGTACGCCAGTTCGATACCGGAGGCACCTGCGGTCGAACCGCCCGCAGTCAATTGCTCAATGGCTGAACGAATTTTCGCTTTCTCGCGTCCGGAAGTCGGTTCAAGCACCACTCTGGATTCGCCGGCATACACCACCAGTGACACGCGATCCTGATCGCGCAATTGATCGACCAGCAATTTCAGCGTGCTTTTGACCATCGGCAGGCCTTCGCGGCGAACCATCGAGCCGGACACATCGACCAGAAACACCAGATTGGCCGGGGCCAGTTCTGTTACCGCGCGATCGGATGCCTTGATGCCGATGCGCAGCAAACGGGTGCGCGGATTCCATGGCGAAGCGGCGAGTTCGGTGGTCACGCCGAAGGGCGAGCCATCACTGGGCAGCGCGTAGTCGTAGGGGAAGTAATTGACCAGTTCCTCCAGCCTCACCGCGCCTTCCGGCGGCAGTCGGCCCTGATTGAGCAAGCGGCGGACGTTGGCATAAGCGCCGGTGTCAACGTCAGCGCTGAAGGTTGAAACCGGGGTTTCGGCGACGCTGTGGATCGGGTTATCGGCCAACGTCTGATACTGCTCGCGCTGCTCGTCGCGATAGCTCTGTGGATAACTTTCACTCAACGGCATCGGCGCGCTGCCCGCATTGGGCATCCTGTACAGCGCGCGTTTGGCCATTGAGCTGTCAGCCATCACGGCTTCCTGTTGAACCAGCACCTCAGGCTGCGCAGGCGCTGACACAGCAGCGGAATCGGGCGTGGACGAAGCACCGCAACCGGTGAGCGCCAGCAGCACAGCAACCGCAACAGGACGCAAGAGAGGATGAGACATGGGGGCTGACCTCGGGATGAAATTGATCATTCATCCACTGAGACGGGCAGCCCTTTCAGTTCGGGTTAAACGCCGCTGAAAATATTTTCAGCGGTGATAACGCCGCACCGCACTGCTGTTACGCAGCACATGGCCTTTGATTTTTTCCATCAGCTCGGCGCGGGTCAAACCGGCCGGCAAGGCATCCGGGGCCAGATCCAGTGCGTAGATCTGAATGATGTAGTGGTGCGCACTGTCGCCCACTGGCGGGCACGGCCCCATGTAATGGGTGTTGCCCTTGCTGTTGGTGCCGCCGACACCCTCGAACGCGGATTTGGCGCCGACGCCCGCCGCGATCTGGTGCGTGGTGGCTTTGATGCCGTAATGAATCCAGTGATCGACGCCCAAACCTTTCTGGCCGTCCGGATCGTGCATCACGATCGCGTAACTCTGGGTACCGGCAGGCCCTGCGTTCCAGCTCAGGGCCGGCGACTGGTTCTTGCCGCCGCAACCGGGCGCATCGCTGGCCGCTGCCGAGGTGAACAGGCGGTTATCGGAAACACCCGGGATGCTCAGGGTGAAACGCTCCTGGGCCTGCGCTGTAAACTGCACGCAAAGGGTGACGGCGAGAGCCGCCAGCCAGGGGTTGAGAGAGGTCAATCGGGTCATTCCGGGAGCACCTTGTGCAGTGGGGCCGTCGTCGGCTTGCAAACTATAGCTGTACCGTTCGTGCCGTGGCAGTGGCAAATGGCTGAACCTCGCACTACCGCGCAAACTCACAAGAGAAATGCCCGTGAGGAAGCCGAACATGTCCCTGCACCACGTCGCCCGTATCGCCGATGTCCCTGAAGACCGTGGCCTGCAGGTTGAAATCGGCGACTGCAAGATTGTGCTTCTACGCACGAACGGCCAGTTACGTGCGTTTCAGGGCGAATGCCCACATGCTGGCGCGCCGTTGGCTGACGGTGCGTTGTGTCACGGTCGGCTGATCTGCCCGTGGCACAAGGCTGCGTTTCGGGCGGAGGATGGCGCGTTGTGCGAGCCACCGGCGCTCGATAGCCTCAAGCGATATCCACTGGAGCTGCGCGGCGAAGAGGTTTGGGTCGATGATCAGCCGTTGCCCGACCCGCATACGCCTCTGGCGGATGATTCGCGTACGTTCGTGATTGTCGGTGCCGGGGCGGCGGGCACAGCATGCGCAGCGGCGCTGCGGGAGAAAGGTTTCGGTGGCCGTATCGTGATGATCGATCGCGAGGCGGATGCCGGTTACGACCGTACGGTACTGAGCAAATTTGTTCTCGCCGGGGACATGCCCCCGCAAGAAGTACCGCCGCTGCGTGAAGATGACTTCTATAAAGAGCAGCGCATTGAACGCCAACGAGATGAAATCAGCTCAATCAATGCCTCGGCGAAAACCCTTCACCTCGAAGACGGCCAGTCGCTGCGTTACGACGCGGCGGTGCTCGCCACTGGCGGCGAACCCAATCCGCTGGATTTACCCGGCGCAGATCTTCCGCAGGTATTCGTGCTGCGCTCAAAAGCTCAGGCAGAACGGATCATGAGCACTGCCAGACCGGAACAACGTGCAGTGATCATCGGTGACAGCTTCATCGCCCTCGAATGCGCTTCGGCCCTGCGTCAGTACGGCCTCGACGTCACGGTGTTGGCTCGCCACGTGATTCCTTTCGCCGCGCAATTCGGCGAGGCCGTGGGCAAAGCAATCCGTACGCTGCACGAACACAATGGGGTGAAATTCATCACCGAGCACGAAGCCACCGAGATCATCGGCGACGGCAAGGTCGAGGCGGTGCTGCTGGACAACGGTCTGCGTCTTTCGGCGGATCTGGTGCTGGCCGGGGTCGGCGTACACCCGGCTACCGAGTCTTTTGCGTCATTACCGAGGGAAAAAGATCAGTCATTGCGCGTCGATGATGGCATGCGTGTCACCGAGGGCCTGTGGGCCATCGGCGACATCGCCACATTCCCGCTGCACGGCCAGCCGCAACGCATCGAACATTGGCGCCTGGCCCAGCAACACGCTCGCATCGCTGCCGCCAACATGCTCGGTGGCGACGAACATTACCTAGACGTGCCGTTCTTCTGGACCTGGCATTTTGGCAAGAATTACGACTATCTCGGCCATGCCGAACACTGGGATGAAGTAGAGTTTCTCGGCGAACCCGAAAATCCGCCCTTTATCGGTCTGTTCGGTAGAAACGGTATGGTAGTTGCCGCCGTGGCTTGCGAGAAAGAAAGAGCGATGGCGTTACTCACCGAGCGCATGAAGCAACCGCTGCCGATGGAAGAGGCTTGGGAACTGATCCGCTATTAGCGGCCGATTGATCGTTCCTACGCTCCTGCGTGGGAATGCAGCCCGTGACGCTCCGCGTCACTGGACGCAGAGCGTCCCTAGAGGCATTCCCACGCGGAGCGTGGGAACGATCAATTAACGAAGCAAGGGCTCGCGATTATCGTCATCCTCGGCATGCAGAAAGATCACCCGCGGGTGCTCCAGCGGTGCCAGTGGCGGCGGCAACTCCTGCGGCTGAACCGGCCAGAAATGTGTCACCACGTGGCTGATATCACCTTCCTGATCGTTGTGGATGGTCATGACCCCAGGTGTGCGCAGTTTCTGGAAGCGGTCATCGCAAAGCTTGAAGCTTTTGCTCAGCCCGGCATCGTCGATCACCGGCGAAGGCAACCGGCGCTGGGCGAAGCTGCGGCTTTTGCGCTGCTGATAACGCGCCCAACCGATCAGAATCACCGCGTTGACCAAGGCAATCCACAGATAAATCTGCAGGGTGCCCAACGCGTCGAACGCCGATTTATCGATCAGCGGCCCGCCCGCGTGAGCTTCGATCAGCGGCCATAAACCACGGATCAGCAGAAACAGCAGGCCAACCCACGCCACCACGGTAAGAATCACATCGACCACGACCAGAAAAGGCCGCTGGCGAGTCCGGATGATTTTCATTTGATGACCTCCTCTTCTTCGTCGCCGATCGGTTTGATGCCCCGATCAGGACTGACCCAACGCGCACGTTTCTGATGTTGGCCGAACAGCACTTTGGGGAAGCTGACCAGCGTGGTCAGCAGGCTGATAAGCCAGAACACCAACGGATACCAGACCACCCAGAACATCGTGCGACCCAATCCCGGCTCATAGCGCCGGTCGATGACGATGCTGACCGCGAACTGCACCAGGCAGACGAAGGCCAGCAGCAGCCCGGTGAACGCCGGCGGCATCAAGTGATCCACCGCGATGGCTTCCGGCATGACCACGAACTTGCCCACACCCCAGAAGATCACCGACAACAGGAAGGTGAACGCCCAACCGGTCGACAGGCAGTATTCGAACAGCAGCGGCCACAGGTAACGATGGCGGTACTGCCAGATGCCACGAATGTTCTTGAACAGCACTTCGGCGCCGCCCTGAGCCCAGCGCAAACGCTGCTTCCACAAACCGCCGAGGGTTTCCGGCATCAGAATCCAGCACAACGCACGCGGCTCGTAGAAGATGCTCCAGTGATCCAGTTGCAGCTTCCAGCTGATGTCGATGTCTTCGGTGATCATGTCCGGGCTCCAGTATCCGACGCGGTTCAGCGCCGTGCGGCGGAACGCGACGATTACCCCTGACACGGTGAAAATTCGCCCGAACACCCGTTGCGTGCGTTTGATCAGGCCGATGATCGACGAAAACTCCCCGACCTGAACGCGCCCGACCAGCGTTGAGCGCGTGCGGATCCGCGGGTTACCGGTCACCGCGCCAAGGCGTGCGTTATCCAGCATCGGTGCGACCAGATACGCCGCGGTATTCGGCGCCAGCAGCGCGTCCCCGTCGATGCACACCAGATACTCACTGCGCGCCGCGATCGCCCCCATACGCAGGGCCACAGCTTTGCCCTGGTTCTCCGCCAGATGCAGCACGCGCAGACGTGGATCTTCCTTGGCCAGCGCATCGAGCACTTCGGCAGTGTTGTCCTTGGAGCCGTCATTGATCGCAATGACTTCGATGTTCGGGTAATGCTGGGCCAGTGCCGCGTGGATCGTGTCGGCGGCGTTGTCACCTTCGTTGTAGCAAGGGATCAGGATCGAGATCAGCGGCTCGCCTTCCAATGGCGGCGGGAGCGTGTCGTCTTTCCACGGCCAGTGGCGCTCCCAGTGCAGCCAGAAATACAGGCCGCCGGCAATCCACAACCCGGACATGAACAGCGGGTAGAAGAACACGAAGTCCATCAGGAACTGCCCGGTGACCAGGAAGATCAGGCCCAGCGGCACGCCGAGGACGAGCGCCAGAACAAGCAGGGCTAACAGTCTATCCAGCATGTTATGGATTCCATTTGTTGGAGAGCGCAGGCCTTACGGTTTTCAGGTCCGGCAGGTTGTCGAGGAAGTTGTCCGGGTAGTAGCCGAAGCTGGTCGCGCCTTGACGCTTGAGGCGGCTCATCCAGTCCGCCAGATGCGCGCCATCGATGTCGGCCTGATCCTTTTTCGTCCAGTCTCGAGCCTGCAATTCGAACACCGTGCGATCCAGCGCGCCGGGGCGTTTCTTGACCGTGGCCACCAACGCTTCCAGCCACGGGCCGGACTCGGCCTGGGTCTGTTTTTCCATCAGCGGCATGGCCATCGGCGCCGTCCAGTCATAGGTCGCGAGGAAGTCATCGAGGTTCTGTGCGTACCACTCTTCGCTGTGTGGATTGAGCATCGGCTCGGCGAAAATATTGCGTGCGGTCTGCACCTGCGGGCCACGGATGGCGCGGACTTTGGCGGTCAGCTCGTTGGTGAAATCGATTAAGTATCTGCTCTTGAAGCGCGTCCAGCGCTGCATCGCGGCCGGGTCATCGCGCAGCGCCGCTATCGAACCCGGCAAACCTTGCGCGACGTAGGCTTGCAAGGCTTCAGGGCTGGCATCTTCAAAGTCCGACAGCAGCGCATCGTCGTGATAGAGGATGCCGTCGACCGAGGTCAGGCGCGCCACGTCCTCGTAGATTTCACCGATGATCCGTCGCACCTCGGGATCGAACGGCGACAGGCGTGTGTACTGATCCGGATCGACAGCGGTTGTACCGGTTTTCGGATCCCAGCGAGTCACCCGTGGCAGTTTCGAATCGAGGCCGAAACTCAGCACCGGCATCCATGCATACACCTTTACATGAGCGCGGGTGCGCAGTTGCCAGGCAACCCGGTCGAAGATGTCTGCACGCACCGGCAAGTGGCGGTTGGGGAAGTACAGCGAGTGCACCAGACCATCACCTTTCGGATCAGCGAAGGCTTGCAGGAACACCGTGTTGGCGCCCATGTCCGCCATGCGCTGTACCAGTTTGCCGAGGTTGATGTCTTGTTGCGCCGGGTCCGGGTCGTAGACGTTGTCCAGATCGACATGCACCACGCGCATGGGCAGATCCGACTGCACGCCGACGATGCTGTTGGCGAAGTGCTCGCCGTCAGGGTCGGAGGCAACGAGGAAACGCGGACTGCTCATCAGGTTGTCGAGGGCGTCGAGACCGTCGTCCAGGGTCAGGGCCATTTCATAGCCCTGCTCACCGACCACCGTCAGCGAAGTGCCGTCCGCGGCGCCGTATGGCCAGACCCAGACGCGCGGCCTCTTGCCGGTGACCTTGCGGATTTTTTCCGAGATGTTGTTCACGTCGGTGCGGATCCGTGCCTGGAATTCGGCCTCGGATTCATAACGCTTGGTCAGCGGATCGTAGCGCCGGGTTGCGGCAGCAGGCTGCAGGTTGCCCTGTGGGTTGGCCAGGATGCCTTTGTGGTTGGCGTCGGTGTGCGCGGCGATTTCCACCAGACCCGATTGCGAGATTTCCCGCACCTGATCCCAGGTCAGGAAGTCGGAACGTGCGCGCGGGGCACCGGCGAAATCCACTGACTGATTGAGCGGCGTGTCGATCCAGCTGCCGACCGGTGCCAGCAACGCGGGCCAGTTGTAGGCGCGCAAAACGGGCAGGACGCGGGTGTAGAAGCTCGAATAACCGTCGTCGAAGCTGAGCAGAATCGCTTTCGCCGGCAGCTCCGGGCCGCCCTTGCGCGCCGCCATGATCTGGTCGACCGTCACCGGTTTGTAGCCGTTCTCGCGCAACCAGGCGAGCTGCTCGATCATGCGCTCGGTGCGCACCGCCACCACCGCCTGATCGGGATCACGGTCTTCGACATCGTGATAGGCGATGCCGAGCACGTGGTTTTTCGGCCACGGTTTTTCGCTGGCCGCCAGCGGGCGCTCGGACGGCGGCGCGAAGGCTGGAGCTTGCTGGGCGCAGGCGCTGACCAGCAGCGCTCCCAGCAGAAGGATGAAACGCGAAATCAAAGGCATCTTCAAACTCTTCTAGAAG
>Ga0247818_10002898_pt1 | contig 11060 bp, 11 predicted proteins | sample 13C_Glucose_Day1_FD_192424 | JGI IMG/M metagenome (GOLD analysis project Ga0247818, IMG submission 192424) | Soil microbial communities from agricultural site in Penn Yan, New York, United States - 13C_Glucose_Day1 | ecosystem: Environmental > Terrestrial > Soil > Agricultural land | place...
GAGGTGCTTTGTTCCTGGAACAACCGCGCCGACAGCTGATCCTGGATGTACACGCCGATCTCGCAACTGGTCGACACTTCCAGCCGCTCGCGGGAAATGACCAGTACGCCATAATCCTCCCCAGCGGCATTGACCGATGGCGCGGCGGCGAAAAGGCTGAGGAAGCCAAACAGGCTGAAAGCTGACCAGCGCATGGGCTGAATCTCCTGAGATCGAGTCATAGATGGACGAAGCTTGGCCGAGCGCGGCGCCGATTGCCAGCCCGGCAGATCTCTTCAGAACTTGACCTTGCCATGGTGGCAAGCTCGACACTGCACGCAGCCTTATCAAACAGCCTCATTAAAGGAGTCATTCCATGCAAGTGTTCAATGTTGAAGGCATGTCCTGCGGTCACTGCGTCAAGGCCATCACGCAAGCCGTTCAGGCCAAAGATCCGGCCGCCAGCGTGCGTATCGATTTGGCTGCCAAAGAAGTCGGCGTAGAGAGTGCGCTGAGCAGCGATCAGGTAATCGCCGCGATCAGCGAAGAAGGCTACGACGCAAAGTTGGCCTGATCCTTTTAATAGTTAGCGAGCTATCTTAATGTTCAAGGCGTCCATGCGCAGCTAGACTGTCGGGCTGCTTGCCCAATTGGATGCCTGATGAACTTCCGCACAATCCTGATTCTTGGCGCCTTGAGCGCGTTCGGTCCGCTGGCGATCGACTTCTATTTACCGGCGTTCCCGGCGATGGCGCTGGCCTTTGGTACCGATGAACAACACGTTCAGCTGACACTCGCGGCGTATTTTCTCGGCTTGTCCATCGGACAACTGGCCTACGGCCCGGTGGCGGACCGTTTTGGCCGACGCATTCCCTTGTTGATCGGTGTCGGGTTATTCACCGCTGCCTCGTTGCTGTGCGCCTATGCGCCGAACCTCGACTGGCTGATCGGTGCACGTTTCATCCAGGCGCTGGGCGGTTGCGCAGGGATGGTGATCTCGCGGGCGGTGGTCAGCGACAAATGCGATGCGGTGGGTTCGGCGAAAGTCTTTTCACAGTTGATGCTGGTCATGGGGCTGGCGCCGATTCTTGCGCCGATGCTCGGCGGCTTGCTGGTTAACACCACCGGTTGGCAGTCGATCTTCCTGGCGTTGACCGGCTTCAGTGCCTTGGCAGGTCTGGCCGTGGCACTCGGATTGCCGGAAAGCATGCCGGCCCATTTGCCACGCCAACCCTTGTCCGGTGCGCTGCATCAGTACGGACGTCTGTTGAAGGATCCGGTGTACCTCGGTCACGCGCTGACCGGCGGTATCGCCATCGCCGGGATGTTTTCCTACATTGCCGGGTCGCCATTCGTCATCATCAAACTTTATGGGATCCCGGCCGAGCATTTTGGCTGGTTCTTCGGCGTCAATGCGGCGGGGTTCATTCTGGTGGCCCAGGTCAACGCGCGACTGTTGGCCAAGCGTGGCCCGGCCTTCCTGCTGACGCGCACGGTGTGGATTTACCTGGGCGCCGGCCTGGCCTTGCTCGCCGTCAGTGCGTTGCGCACCGAACAACTGTGGCCGTTGTTGATCCCGTTGTTTGTCTGCATCGCCAGCCTGGGTTGCATCCTTCCCAACGCTTCGGCCTGCGCGATGAACGGTCAGGGCGCGCGGGCCGGCAGTGCTTCGGCGATGCTCGGTTGCCTGCAATTCAGTGTCGCTGCCGGTGCTGCCGCGCTGGTGGGGGTTTTGCACGACGGCAGCGCCATGCCGATGGCCATGGTCATCAGCCTGTGTGGAATTCTGGTGGTGTGCGCCGCAATGCTCACCCGGCGTTTGCAAAATGCCCGGGCACTGGCGCAAGCCCAGGTCTGAGGACGGACTCAGCCAGCGGCACGCTGCTGGCGGTCGGGAAACTGATGGGGCGCGTGCAATCGCGCTTCGAGGGTATTGGTGAAGGCGCGCGCTTCCGCTTCGCTGCGAAAGGTAACGGCGTGTTGGTCCAGACGGACTTGCCACTGGGATTTTGCCAATTCTTTTATCAGGATCTTCATTGCCGCCGACCTCCTCAAGTAAAAGATTGTCCCGCAGAGGTTTCGATTGTAGACCCGAATTGGATGGCAATTATGACAAGGGTCAACCTTCGGACTGACGGTGTACCGGTCATGGGATTGCGCCTTCTGTAGGAGCTGCCGAAGGCTGCGATCTTTTGATCTTAAAAAATCAACATCAAAAGATCGCAGCCTGCGGCAGCTCCTACAGGGGACAAATTTTGATGCTTAGAACCCTTCCAGCACGATCTTGCCCTTGGATTTTCCGCTTTCCAGCAGTGCATGGGCACGACGCAGGTTGGCCGCATTAATAGTGCCAAAGTGCTCGCCAACGGTGGTCTTAAGCGTCCCGGCATCGATCAGTTGCGCCACGCGGTTAAGCAGTTTGTGCTGCTCGATCATGTCCGGGGTCTCGAACAGTGAGCGGGTGTACATGAACTCCCAGTGCAGCGACAGGCTCTTGCGTTTGAGTTTGGTCACGTCGAGGGATTTCGGATCATCGATCAGGGCCAGTTTGCCTTGGGGGGCCAACGCCTCGACCAGTTGATCCAGGTGATGATCGGTCTGGGTCAGGCTGGCGACATGGGTGACGTGATTGAGGCCGGCGCGCTTGAGCTCTTCGCTCAGCGGTTGGCTGTGATCGATCACCTGATCGGCGCCGAGTTCTTTCACCCAGCTCTGGGTTTGCGGGCGTGAAGCAGTGCCGATGACGTTCAGGCCGGTCAGTTGTTTGGCCAGTTGCGTCAGGATCGAACCCACACCACCCGCCGCGCCGACGATCAGCAGGCTCTGGCCTTCATCGGTTTTGCCTTCGCGTACTTGCAGGCGTTCGAAGAGCAGTTCCCACGCCGTGATGGCGGTCAAGGGCAGGGCGGCGGCGTCGGCGAAACCGAGGGTTTTCGGCATGTGGCCAACGATCCGCTCATCCACCACGTGCAGTTCACTATTGCCGCCGGCGCGGGCGATGGAGCCAGCATAGAACACCTTGTCGCCGGCCTTGAACAGGGTCACTTCACTGCCCACAGCTTTGACCACACCCGCCACATCCCAGCCCAGCACTTTCGCTGCGCCACCTTCGGGCTGGACGTTCTGGCGGACCTTGGTGTCCACCGGGTTGACCGAAATGGCTTTGACCTCCACCAACAGGTCACGAGGCCCGGCGACCGGTTCTGGCAGTTCGATGTCTTGCAGGGATTTTTCGTCGCTGATCGGCAGCGAGGCGTAGTAGGCAATAGCTTTCATGAAGGGCTCCGCGAATTAATGGAAGAAATCAGGCAAGAGTGCGCAGGCGCTTGAGTTCGAAGTGTTCAAGAAACTCAGGAGCCTTGGCTCGGAAGTTCTGAACGTGCGCGCTGGCATCGTGGGCTTGCAGGGCTTCGTCGCTGCTCCACTGTTCGATCATGTAGAACGCCAGTGGATTGGCCAGGTCCTGATGCAGGTCGTACTGCCCGCAACCGGCCTCGACGCGGGTCGGCTCGATCAGTGCTCGCAGGTGTTGTTCGAGGGCGTCCTGCTGGCCGGCTTTGGCGATGAGGGTGGCGATGGCGGTGAATGGCTGGGACATAGGCGACTCCGGAAACGGGATGATTTCGATGGCCAGATGATTGGCTATTTCTGCGGAAGATAAAAGCCGCTAAAAGAGCAGTCTCTTTCAATGAATTTTTGATAATCGAGGCTGTAGATGCTGCGTTTTGATGACTTGCAGTTGTTTGTTCGGGCGGCAGACCTGGGCAGTCTCTCGGCGGCCGCGCGCGGCATGGACATGTCGGCGGCAGTGGCCAGCGCCGCGTTGAAGCGTATCGAGCAGCAACTCGGCGCCCGATTGCTCGCCCGTTCCACCCGCAGCCTGCGCCTGACTGCCGAAGGTGAAGGCTTCCTCGAATATGCCCGGGCGGCCTTGAGCAACCTCGATGAAGGCCGACGCTTGTTGGCCAGCGGTCAGGATCAGGTCAGCGGGGTGTTGCAGTTGTCGGCACCGTCGGACTTCGGGCGTAACTTGCTGTTGCCCTGGCTTGACGAATTTCAGCGCGAGCACCCGAAACTCACGGTACGCCTGCTACTGGGCGACCGCATCGCCGATCTGTTTCGGCAACCGGTGGACATTGCCCTGCGCTACGGTGAACCGGAAGACTCGAGCCTGGTGGCGCTGCCCATCGCCCCGCAGAATCGCCGCGTGCTCTGTGCCGCACCGAGTTACCTCGCCCGACACGGCGAGCCTCGGCACCTGGAGCAATTGGCGCAGCACAATTGCTTGCTGTTCATGCTCGGCAGCCGGGTTCACGATCATTGGAGCTTTCACGACGGCAAACGCGAAGTGAGCCTGACGGTCAGTGGTGATCGTTTCAGTGACGATGCCGATGTCGTCCGACTGTGGGCGATCGCGGGTGCCGGGATTGCCTACAAGTCTTGGCTCGATGTTGCTGCGGATGTGCTCGCCGGTCGCTTGAAAGTGCTGATGCCGGAACTGCTTTGTGAGCGCGCACCGCTGAATCTGTTGTGCGCCCATCGCGCACAATTGAGTAAGCCGGTGAACCTTTTGCGGGAAAAACTTGCCAGTCGATGTGCCGGGTTGAGCAGTCATTTTCCGGGATTGGCGGGTATTGATGATTAGTCGCAGGCAAAAAGCGAAATTTCCCTCAGGAACTATCACCACCAACGCGTTGCGGACGGCAGGAACCGGCGGTCAACCCGCCTATACTAGCGCTCGCCTCATGTACGCACCGTCGCCTGCAATGGCGAGGCCACGCACGTGTAGCCCTTGTCCATGGCCCTAGGCCTGACCGCTGCAACATCCGTCATGCGATGGCGCCTGTGAGCGATAGCGTTGCCCGGTTTATGGCGGTGTCCGCGTCTTGGCCGACGACAAATTTCTGGTCAAGATGTCTCTGAGCAGTAGACGAAACGATTCAACAGGGAGTGAATACATGGAACATGCACCTTGCATCAGCCAGATCGCCACGTTGCTGGCTGACCCAAAGCGCAGCGCAATGATGTGGGCCTTGATGGACGGCTCGGCGCGACAGACCGAAGAGCTGGGATTGTTGGCCGGGCTGTCACCGTCTTCGGCCAGTGCGCATCTGGGGCGTTTGTCCGCCGGAGGTCTGTTGAAAGTCGAAACCCGGGGCCGCAAGCGATTTTTCCGCCTGGCGGCCCCGGAAGTCGGGGCTGCAATCGAAGCACTGGCCAGCGCCACGCTGGCCAGTACACCCCGGGAAGTCCCGGACATTTTCAAGCGTACTTCACCCCTCACCAAACCACAGGCCACTCGCTCATCACTGTTGCGCGCACGGCTTTGCGACGACCATCTGGGAGGTACCCTGGCGGCCGATTTGTACCAGCGTTTACTGGATGCGGGCTGGATCGAACAGTTCGACCAGCGGGTGACGATCACACTCAAGGGCGCGACAGAACTGGCTGCGCGTGGTGTATACATTCAGGCACTGGCTCACCGCAACGGCCGGGTCGCATGTGCTTGTCCAGACTGGAGCGAAAGACGCCCGCACATGGGCGGGTCATTGGGCGCGGCGTTGTTGCAGTTGTTCATGCAGTCCGGCTGGATGAGCCTGCCGAATGAATCGCGGGCCTTGCAACTGACGGCCGCGGGGCAGCGCGAAATCCATCGTTTTGCCCAGCAGACCGAGCTGGAAGTGGCGTTCTAGAACTCAGACGTCTGAACAAAAAAAACCTGTAGGAGCTGGCTTGCCAGCGACGAGGCCATCACATTCAACACGGATGTTGAATGTGAGTCCGCTATCGCTGGCAAGCCAGCTCCTACAGGGAATACGGGATGCTTACGGTTTCACCAACCGCGCATCCAGGCTGTTCTGCGCCAGGCGCTTGGCCTGATCCTGGGTCATGCCCAGATCGGTGTACAAGGCATGGAAGTTCTCGGTGACGTAGCCGCCGAAGTACGCCGGGTCATCCGAGTTCACGGTGACTTTCACGCCACGCTCGAGCATGTCGAGGATGTTGTGCTGGGACATGTGATCGAACACGCAGAGCTTGGTGTTCGACAACGGGCACACGGTCAACGGAATTTGCTCGTCGATGATGCGCTGCATCAAACGCTCGTCTTCAATGGCGCGCACGCCATGGTCGATGCGCTGGATTTTCAGCAGGTCGAGGGCTTCCCAGATGTACTCGGGCGGGCCTTCTTCACCGGCGTGGGCCACGGTCAGGAAACCCTCGCCACGGGCGCGATCGAATACGCGCTGGAACTTGCTTGGCGGGTGTCCCATCTCGGAACTGTCCAGACCCACGGCCACGAACGCATCACGGAACGGCAGCGCCTGGTCGAGGGTTTTCTCGGCTTGTTCTTCGCTCAAGTGGCGCAGGAAGCTCAGGATCAAACCGCTGGTGATGCCCAGCTGCTGCTCGCCGTCCTTCAACGCGGCGGCGATGCCGTTGAGCACCACTTCAAACGGGATACCACGGTCGGTGTGGGTCTGCGGATCGAAGAACGGTTCGGTGTGAATCACGTTCTGCGCCTTGCAGCGCAACAGGTAGGCCCAGGTCAGGTCGTAGAAATCCTGGGATGTGCGCAACACGTCGGCGCCCTGGTAGTACAGGTCGAGAAACTCTTGCAGGTTGTTGAAGGCGTAGGCCTTGCGCAGAGTTTCGACATCGCTCCACGGCAGGGCGATCTTGTTGCGTTCAGCCAGGGCGAACAGCAGCTCAGGCTCAAGCGAGCCCTCCAGGTGCAGGTGCAGTTCTGCCTTGGGCAGGGCGTTCAGCCAATCGTACATATTCTTTTCTCATCAGGTGCAGATGACCGGCATTCTACAGGTGCTTGCAGAAACAATTGGCAAAACCTGACCGGAAGGTTCATCACACCGCCTCCTGTTCCCGACGATAGGCGTAGGTGTCGGCGAAGCGTGAGAGCAGGAATTCAGCGCAGGTGGTGGTCGGATATTTCGCCGGGTGCGACTCATCCTGACAGCCGGGCAGGCATTCGATGCGGGTGTCAGGGTGCGGTTCGGCAAAAAATGGCATCGAGTAACGATCCACGCCCAGCGGACTGATCACACGGTGCGGAGTAGATAAATAACGGTCGTTGCTCCAGCGCGCCATCATGTCGCCGAGGTTGACCACGAATGTGCCCTCAATGGGCGGCGCATCGATCCATTCACCTTTGACGTTGCGCACTTGCAGACCGCCGGCAGCATCCTGATAGAGCAGGGTGATGCAGCCGTAATCGGTATGGGCACCGGCACCTTGTTGCTCTGCGGAACTGGCGGTGTGACGCGGCGGGTAATGAATCATGCGCAACACACTGACCGGCTCATTGAAGCGTGAGTCGAAAAAGTCGCGCTCGATGCCCAGTGCGAGGGTCATCGCCCGCAACAGCGTTTGTGCGAGTGCCTGCATGTCGACGTAATGCTGCTCCATCAGCGCTTCCCAACCTGATAGCGTCGGATGGCGGTTAGGGCCACGCAAGGGTTTTTCCGCCAGCACTTCGGGATGCTCGGCCGGCAGGTGCAGGCCCATGTCGAAGGTTTCTTTCAGGTCGCTGGGTTTGCTCGGGTCGAGTTGCTCGGTGGCAATCGCCCCGTAACCGCGATGATGGCGGGTCTGGGTGATGTCGATCTTCAGCTTCTCGGCGGCAGGCTGGGCGAAGAAGCGTTTGGCGCTGTCGAGCACGGCGTCGATACGCGCGGCGGAAATCGGGTGCCCGGTGATGTAGAAAAAGCCCCATTCGCGGCAGGCGTGGTCGATTTGCATTGCCACGGCGGGCCAGGCGTTTTGGTCGTCGCTGTAAAGCGGGGAGATGTCGATGATGGGAAGTTGGTTCATATTGCGGCCCAAAGTGCGAAGTGGACTTGTAGGAGCTGGCTTGCCAGCGATGGGGCCTTTCGATCCAACATCATTGTTGAATGTTTTTACGCCATCGCTGGCAAGCCAGCTCCTACAGGGGGGTGAGTTTGAGGAGTTACTTCGGAATATCGGCCTTCATGCCTTCCACGTAGTAATTCATCGACGCCAATTGCGCATTCGTCGCACTCACCCCGGCCGGGATTTTCTCGACTCCGGCCTGATCCTTGATGGGCCCGGTAAACGGATGCAGCGCACCGCTCTTGATGTCGGCGATGATCTGCTCAGCCTCGGCTTTCACCGCTGCCGGCACCAGGTCGCTGATCGGCAGTTCAACCGTGCCTTCCTTCAAACCACCCCAGTAGTCCTGGGATTTCCAGGTGTGGTCAATCACGGCTTGGGTCGCCTGAACATAGTGCGGACCCCAGTCGTTGACGATGGAGGTCAGCACCGCTTTCGGACCGAAGTGCGCCATGTCCGAAGCGTAGCCCACGGCATACACACCACGACGCTCGGCGGCCTGGATTGGCGCCGGGCTGTCGGTGTGCTGGAACACCACGTCCACGCCCTGGTCGATCAGCGCGTTCGCGGCATCGGCTTCCTTGCCCGGATCGAACCAGGAATTGACCCACACCACTTTGATTTCCGTGCCCGGGTTGTACTTGTTCAGGGCCAGTTGAATGGCGTTGATGTCGCGGATCACTTCCGGAATCGGGAACGATGCGACGTAGCCGATCTTCTTGGTCTTGGTCATCTTCGCTGCGAGGAAGCCGCCGACGTAGCGGCCCTCGTAAGTACGCGCCAAATAGGTGCCGAGGTTCTTGTCCTGCTTGTAGCCGGTGGCGTGTTCGAAGATCACGTTGGGAAATTGCTTGGCGACTTTCAGCGTCGGGTTCATGTAGCCGAAAGAGGTGGTGAAGATCAGGTCGTATTTGTCCTTGGCCATGTTGCGGATCACCCGCTCGGCGTCGGCGCCCTCGGCGACGTTCTCCACGTAGTTGGTGGTGATCTGCGAGCCGAATTTCTCCGCCAGCACCTTGCGCCCCTGTTCATGCTGATACGTCCAGCCATGGTCACCGATCGGACCGATATAGACGAAGCCGACTTTCAGCGGGTCGGCGGCGCTGGCGCTCAGGCTGGCGCTCAGACCGATGGCCGCCGCAACAGCGCAAATCAGCTTCTTCAAAGGACGTTTGTGCATGAATTCGAACTCCATTTTGTTGTGTGGTTGGCAGGGGCAATGCAAATTGCTGACCAACAAGACAACAAATAAAAAGTTGGAGGTTTTGTGGCGGTTCGCAGAGCGCTATCGCTGGCAAGCCAGCTCCTACAAAAGCCGGATCACTATTGCCTCTGTAGGAGCTGGCTTGCCAGCGATGGCACACTCCGGTGCGCCGATGCATCTTCCTGCCTGAACGTGGTGCGCTAAGGTGTAACGAAACGTTAGCGCCGCCTAGCAGTCAGTACCTCATCCGCTCCCCCACGGTAAAAGGCCCGACATGCTCACCGTCCTCAAGCAAGAAACCTTTCTGCTGCTGGCCCTGTTCGCCGCCATCGTCGCCTTCACGCTGGAGCACTGGTTGCTGCACAGCGGCCAGGTCGTTGCACTGACCGCCGGGCTGGTGCTGATCGCGTTCATCGTCGCCGCCTCAATGCGTGTCGCCCATCAGGCTGAATTGCTCGCGGAAAAAGTCGGCGATCCCTACGGCACGATGATCCTGACCCTGGCGGCGGTGTTGGTGGAAGTGGTGATCCTGGCGATCATGATGAGCAACGAAGCCTCGGCGACGTTGGTGCGGGACACGATCTATTCCGCTGTCATGCTCGACATCAACGGCATCCTCGGTTTGGCGGCATTGATGGGCGGGCTCAAGCATGGCGAACAGTCCTACAACGATGACTCGGCGCGCAGTTACAGCGTGATGATCCTCACCGCCATGGGCGTGTCGATGGTGGTGCCGGAGTTCATACCCGAAGCCAACTGGAAGCTCTATTCCGCGTTCACCATCGGTGCGATGGTCGTGCTCTACGCCTTGTTCTTGCGCATGCAGGTCGGGCCGCACAGCTACTTTTTCAGCTATAGCTATCCAGACAAACGCCGCAAGAAAGAGCCGCTCGAGGAGGAGCCAGAACCCGTCAACCTGACGCTGTCCATCGGCCTGTTGGTGTTCGGGGTGGTTGTGATCGGCGCACTGGCCGAAGTGATGTCCAAGACCCTCGATCTGGGCCTGGAAGGAACGGGCGCACCGCCGGTGATTACGGCGATCCTGGTGGCGGCGATTTCCGCGGCGCCGGAGATTTTGACCGCGTTACGCGCGGCGTTGGCCAACCGTATGCAGTCGGTGGTCAACATCGCCTTGGGCGCGTCGCTGTCGACGGTGATCCTGACGGTCCCGGTAATGGAAGCGATGGCGCTCTACACCGGCCAGCCGTTCCAGATGGCCATGACCCCGGTGCAGACCGTGATGATCTTCATCACCCTGATCGTCAGCGCGATCAACCTCAACGATGGCGAAACCAACGCCATCGAAGGCATGACCCATTTTGTGTTGTTTGCGACGTTTATCATGTTGTCGTTGTTGGGCCTGTGAAAAGCATCGCCAGCAAGCCGGCTCCTACAGGTCTGCGTTCGACGCATAAACCGTAGGAGCCGGCTTGCTGGCGATAGCGTCCGATCAGACGCCCGCGATCAACTGCCGCGCCGCCTGACTGTGATCGGCAATCAACCCCTTCAGATCCAGCCCCTCAACCTGCCCATCAATCACCCGCCACTTGCCGCCGACCATCACTCGATCCGCCCGATCCGCGCCGCACAGCAGCAGCGCCGATACCGGATCGTGGCTGCCGGAGAAGCGCAGCTCATCGAGTTTGAACAGCGCCAGGTCGGCCTGCTTGCCCACAGCAATCTCACCGATGTCGCTGCGGCCCAGCAAACTCGCCGAGCCTTTGGTCGCCCAACCCAGCACGCGCTCCGGAGTGATCTTCTCGGCACCGTAACGCAGACGCTGGATGTACAGCGCCTGACGGGTTTCCAGCATCATGTTCGAGGCATCATTGGACGCCGAGCCGTCCACGCCAAGGCCGAGCAACGCGCCGGCATCGGTCAACTCGATGGTCGGGCAGATGCCGGAGGCCAGGCGCATGTTCGAACTCGGGCAATGGCAAATACCGGTGCCGGCCGCGCCGAGGCGGACGATTTCATCCGGGTTGAAGTGGATGCCGTGGGCCAGCCAGGT
>Ga0247818_10002899_pt1 | contig 11060 bp, 10 predicted proteins | sample 13C_Glucose_Day1_FD_192424 | JGI IMG/M metagenome (GOLD analysis project Ga0247818, IMG submission 192424) | Soil microbial communities from agricultural site in Penn Yan, New York, United States - 13C_Glucose_Day1 | ecosystem: Environmental > Terrestrial > Soil > Agricultural land | place...
CCGCTGGACCGCCGGCATGCAGTCCGGCAACGGCGCCTGGGCCGCCTTCGACGCCGACAACACGGGCGTTTTGCCCAACAAACTGCCATTCTGTGACTTCGGAGAGGTGATCGACCCGCCGTCCGCCGACGTCACCGCCCATGTCGTCGAGATGCTCGCCCACGAGGGCCTGGCCCGCGATCCGCGCACCCTGCGCGGCATCGACTGGCTGCTCGCCGAACAGGAGCCGAACGGCGCCTGGTTCGGCCGCTGGGGCGTCAACTACGTCTACGGCACCGGCTCGGTGGTCCCCGCCCTCACCGCCGCCGGGCTCCCCACCGGCCATCCGGCCATCCGCCGCGCCGTCGCCTGGCTCGCCGCCGTGCAGAACCCGGACGGCGGCTGGGGCGAGGACCTCCGCTCGTACGACGACCGCTCCTGGATCGGCCGGGGCACCTCCACCGCCTCGCAGACCGCCTGGGCCCTCATCGCGCTCATCGCCGCCGGGGAGCGCGACTCCGAGACCGCCCGCCGGGGCGTGGCCTGGCTGGTGGAGACCCAGCGGGAGGACGGCTCCTGGGACGAGCCGTACTTCACCGGCACCGGCTTCCCCTGGGACTTCTCCATCAACTACCACCTCTACCGGCAGGTCTTCCCGCTCACCGCGCTCGGCCGGTACGTGCACGGCGAGCCCGTCCCCGGCCGGAGACCGTGATGGACCGCGACCGCCCGCCGGGGCAGTCCGTGCCGCCGCTCCTCGTCGCCTGTGCCCTCGGCATCGAACGCCTCGCCCTGCGCGGCGGCGAGCGCGGCGGGGCGCCCGGCCCGGTCCGGGTGGTGCGCACGGGCATGGGGCCCGCGCACGCGTCCCGCGGCGTTGACCGGGCGCTGGCCCGCGAGGGCTGGGGCGGCGCCGCCGTCATCGCCTCCGGCTTCTGCGCCGGGCTCGCCCCCGGCATGCACCCCGGCGACCTGGTCGTCGCCGAGGAGACGCGCGGTCCCGGCGGCGCGATCGCCTGCGACGGGGTCGACCTGCTCGTCAAGGCGCTCGCCCGGGCGGTGCCCGGCCGGACCGTGCACACCGGCCCGCTGACCGGCTCCGACCACGTGGTCCGGGGCCCCGAGCGGGCCGCGCTGGCCGCCGGCGGGGCGATCGCCGTCGACATGGAGTCCGCCGCCACCCTGCGTACCGCCCGGGCGGCCGGACCCCGCCCGCTTGCGGCCGTACGGGTGGTCGTGGACGCCCCCGAACACGAACTCGTCCGTATCGGCACCGTGCGCGGGGGAATATCGGCCTTCCGCGTCCTGCGTGACGTCCTTCCCGCTTTCTTCGAATGGCACCGTTCTCTGCTGCTCCCCAGGAGGTGAGCCGGTCATGGCCATGCCGCTCCGTCAGTCCGTCCGGGTCGGGACCTATCTCTTCGAACAGAAGCTCCGCAAGCGGGACAAGTTCCCCCTCATCGTCGAGCTGGAACCGCTCTACGCCTGCAACCTCAAGTGCGAGGGCTGCGGCAAGATCCAGCACCCCGCCGGCGTCCTCAAGCAGCGCATGCCGGTCGCCCAGGCCGTCGGCGCCGTCCTGGAGTCCGGCGCTCCGATGGTCTCCATCGCCGGTGGCGAGCCCCTCATGCACCCGCAGATCCACGAGATCGTGCGCCAGCTGGTCGCCCGCCGGAAGTACGTCTTCCTCTGCACCAACGCGATGCTGCTCCGCAAGAAGCTCGCCGACTTCACCCCGTCCCCCTACTTCGCCTTCGCCGTGCACATCGACGGGCTGCGCGAACGCCACGACGAGTCGGTCGCGAAGGAGGGCGTGTTCGACGAGGCGGTGGCGGCGATCAAGGAGGCCAAGCGGCGCGGATTCCGGGTCACCACCAATTCGACCTTCTTCAACACCGACACCCCGCAGACCATCATCGAGGTGCTGAATTTCCTCAACGACGACCTCCAGGTCGACGAAATGATGATCTCGCCCGCCTATGCCTACGAGAAGGCGCCCGACCAGGAACACTTCCTCGGCGTCGAACAGACCAGGGAACTCTTCAAGAAGGCGTTCGCCGGCGGGAACAGGCGCCGCTGGCGGCTCAACCACTCGCCGCTCTTCCTCGACTTCCTCGAAGGAAAGGCCGACTTCCCCTGCACCGCCTGGGCGATCCCCAACTACTCCCTCTTCGGCTGGCAGCGCCCCTGCTACCTGATGAGCGACGGCTACGTCCCCACCTACCGGGAACTCGTCGAGGACACCGACTGGGACAAGTACGGCCGCGGCAAGGACCCGCGCTGCGCCAACTGCATGGCGCACTGCGGCTACGAACCGACCGCCGTGCTCGCCACCATGGGCTCGCTCAAGGAGTCGCTGCGGGCGGTCCGCGAGACCGTCTCGGGCAGCTGAGGGACGCGCCATGACCGAGGGCTTCGACCTGCGGGCACTGCTCGCCGAGCGCGGCGGGGAGCGGTACGGGCTGCACGCCCGGTACCTCAACCCGCAGCTGCCGCGGATGCTGCACACCATCGGCTTCGACAAGGTCTACGAGCGGGCCGAGGGCGCCCACTTCTGGGACGCCGAGGGCAACGACCACCTCGACATGCTCGCCGGCTTCGGCGTCATGGGCCTCGGCCGGCACCACCCCGTCGTCCGCAAGGCCCTGCACGACGTCCTCGACGCGGACCTCCCCGACCTCACCCGCTTCGACTGCCCGCCGCTGCCCGGACTCCTCGCCGAGCGGCTGCTGGCCCACAGCCCCCACCTCGACCGGGTCTTCTTCGGCAACAGCGGCACCGAGGCCGTCGAGACCGCGCTGAAGTTCGCCCGCTACGCCACCGGCCGGCCCAGGGTCGTCTACTGCGACCACGCCTTCCACGGGCTCACCACCGGCGCCCTCTCCGTCAACGGCGAGAAGGGCTTCCGGGCGGGCTTCGACCCGCTGCTCCCGGACACGCCGATCGCGCTCGGCGACCTCGACGCCCTGGAGCGCGAGCTCCGCGGGGGCGACGTGGCCGCCTTCGTGGTCGAACCGATCCAGGGCAAGGGCGTCCACGAGTCGCCGCCCGGCTTCCTCGCCGCCGCGCAGGAGCTGCTGCACCGGCACGGGGCGCTGCTCATCGCCGACGAGGTGCAGACCGGTCTCGGCCGGACCGGCGACTTCTACGCCTACCAGCACGAGGAGGGCGTCGAGCCGGACCTGGTGTGCGTGGCGAAGGCGCTCTCCGGCGGTTACGTGCCGGTCGGCGCCACCCTCGGCAAGGACTGGATCTTCAAGAAGGTCTACTCGTCCATGGACCGGGTGCTGGTCCACTCGGCCAGCTTCGGCGCCAACGCCCAGGCGATGGCGGCGGGGCTCGCGGTGCTCTCGGTGATGGAGTCCGAGGGGACCGTCGCGCACGTGCGGCGGGTCGGCGGGCTCCTGAGGAGCCGCCTCGAGGAGCTGGTGCCGCGCTACGAGCTGCTGCACGCGGTCCGCGGCCGGGGGCTGATGATCGGCATCGAGTTCGGGCGGCCCAGCTCGCTGGCGCTGCGCGGACGGTGGGCGATGCTCCAGACGGCCCGCAAGGGGCTCTTCGCCCAGATGGTGGTGGTCCCGCTGCTCCAGCGGCACCGGATCCTCACCCAGGTCTCCGGGGACCATCTGGAGGTGATCAAGCTGATCCCGCCGCTGGTGATCGACGAGGCGGACGTGGACCGGTTCGTCACCGCCTTCACGGCGGTCATGGAGGACGCCCACGGCGGCGGGGGGCTGCTCTGGGACTTCGGGAAGACGCTGGTCAAGCAGGCGGTCGCGCAGCGCTGAGGCGGCCGCGCCCGGTGGTTTTTGCCTCTGGGGCAAGAAACTTGCCTCAGAGGCACGTTCCTGGCGGAATGGACCCATGGACCACGTCCCCCGGGGCCCCGCCCCGGAAACCGCCGCTCCCGACACCATGCCGGACGTCGCCCCGCAGCTGCGGGCCCTGCGCCGGCGCCGGGGGCTCACCCTGGAGGCGGCCGCCCAGCGGGCCGGGCTCTCCCCGGCGCACCTCTCGCGCCTGGAGACCGGGAACCGGCAGCCCTCGCTGCCGATGCTGCTGGCCCTCGCCCGTATCTACGGTACGACGGTCGCCGAGCTGCTGGGGGAGACCCCGCCCGAACGCGACCCGGTGATCCGGGCCGACCGCTCCGAGCCGGTCGAGGCCGACGGCTGGGTCTACCGGCAGGCGGGCGGCGCCGGCCGGGCCATGCAGTGCCTGCGCGTCCACGTGCCGTACGCCACCCGGGCCGACATCGTGCGCGTCCACCCGGGCGAGGAGTGGCTGTACGTCCTCGAAGGGCAGGTCCGGCTCGCCCTCGGCGAGACCGTGCACCTGCTCGACCCCGGGGACAGCGCGCACTTCGACTCCCTCACCCCGCACCGGATCGGCGCGGCCGGCCGTGCCGGCGCCGAGGTGCTGTTCGTCCACACGCTCCTGCAGAGCCCCGCCGCCGAACTGTGCCTGGGCGGCGGCGCCCCGCACCCCCGCTGAGCCCCGAAGGGTTGGCCCGAGATGTCCGAGAAGTCAGTCAAGTCCGTGAAGTCCGCCGCCGTCACCGGCGAAGAGCGCGGCGAGGGGAAGTTCCCCAAGGGGCTGGTGCTCCGCCTCTTCGCCTACCTGATCGCCGGTCACCTCTTCGCCGGTTTCCTCTACCTGCTCTTCATGCTCGGCGGCCAGAACCAGTAGCCGCCGGGGCCGCCGGCCGCCGGGCCGGGAGCCTCACGCCCCGGTGAGGAACCGCTCGCGCAGCCGCTCGCGGGTCTCGGGCGCCAGCTTCAGGCCCTCCGCGAGGTAGGTGTCCACCGAGCCCCAGGTCGCGTCGATGGTCTCGAAGGCGGCCCGCAGGTACTCCACCCGCGCGTCGAAGAGCGGGCTCAGCAGCTCCATCACCTCGGGCGCCATCGCGTCCCGGGCGGTGGAGCTGCGGCGCACCTTGTAGCGGCGGTGCGGCGCGTCGGACTTCACGTAGTCCGCCTCGATGGCCCCGCGCTCCACGCCCAGCGCGAGCAGGGTGATCGCGATCGAGAGCCCGGCGCGGTCCTTGCCGGCCGCGCAGTGCATCAGCGCGGGGACGGACTCCTCGGCGAGCGCGTGCAGGACCCGGCTGTGCTCGGCGGTCCGCTCCACGACCATCCGGCGGTACGAGGAGGTCATCCGCTCCGCCGCCTTGCCGTCGCCCAGCAGCTCCCGCAGCGTGCCGAGGTCGCCCTCGCGGACCATCCGCCAGAACTCCTTGCCGTCGGCCGGGTCGCTCAGGGGTATGTTCACGTTCCGCACGCCCGGGAGCTCGACGTCCGGCCCCTCCACCTTCGCGTCCGCCGCGTTGCGGAAGTCGAAGATCGTGTGCAGGCCGAGGCCGGTGAGGAAGGCCGCGTCGGACTCGGTGGCGTCGGCGAGGTGGCCGCTGCGGAAGAGGGCGCCGGGCCGGACGGTCCGCCCGTCGGTCGTCGGCAGGCCGCCCACGTCCCGGAAGTTGCGGACCTCCGCGAGCTCGGGCTCGCCGGGTTCGAGGGGCTGGACCTGCGGCAACTGCTGCGTCACGGATGCTCCTGGGGGTAGGCGTTCGGGGGACCGGGACGAGATCGGTTCCCCCCGCAATCATCCCGGCGCGCGGGGCGCGGCGCACCCCCCTGGTCGGTAATGGGCGATCTGTCCGTATTGGTGTGACTTGGCGTAAGACGCTCTGGTTGAGGGGGAGATGGGATTTCGCGCGTGAGCAGGGTCATAGAAGTGACGGATCGTGCTCGACCGTCCGGCCCAATACCCCTCCCTGAAAAGGGATGCGAGGGATCGTCATCGACGGAGGGTGACCGGAATTCCGGGCCCGAAGATCGTCCCGGAATGCCCGGAGAATTCCGCGGCTTGTTCCCGCCGACCCCGCTCGTCTAGCGTCGCCGTCAATCCGGTCGGACCGCCTAGTCCTGCCACCGCCCGGAATTCGATCCCATCCCGACGTGGCAGGAGCGGGGGACCCAAGGAAGTACGCCGGTCCCGCGACGCAGGACGGCTCGGGGTGAAGCCGCGTGGAAACGCGGCCGGACATCTCCAGTCCGAACCCGACAGCTCACCTCGCAGGCGCCGGAGAGGAATTCGCCATGCCCGCGAACGGTAAGCACCGCCGCAAGAAGTCCACCTTCCTGACCCGTGGCCTCGTCGCCGCCGGCACCGGCGGCGCCGTCGTCGCCCTGCCGCTCATCGGCGCCACCGGTGCCCACGCCGCCGAGCAGGCCGCCCCGGCCGCCGCCTCCGGCGCCGTGGTGACCGCCGCCGCGCAGGTGAAGGCCCAGGCCGCCCCGGCCGCGCAGACCGCCGCCCCGAAGACGTACTCCGTCGTCGCCGGCGACTACCTGTCCAAGATCGCCGCCGAGCACGACGTCGCCGGCGGCTGGCAGCGGCTCTACTCCGACAACCGCCAGGTCGTCGGCGAGAACCCCTCGCTCATCCTCCCGGGCATGAAGCTCACCCTCGGCGCCAAGAGCACCGCCAAGGCCGCCGCCCCGGCCGCCCCGAAGGCCAAGGCCAAGGTCACGCAGAAGGCCGCGCCCGCCGGCGAGCAGACCCGCGCCTCGCGGTCCACCGAGCGCGCCGCGGCCCCGGCCGCCGCCGCCCAGTCCTCCGGCTCCACGCAGACCGCCTCCTCCGGCTGGGTCACCCCGGTCGCCGGCGGCATCTCCACCTCGTACCGCACCGCCGGTGCCATGTGGTCCTCCGGCTACCACACCGGTGCGGACTTCATCGCCTCCTCCGGCACCACCGTCCGCGCCGTCGGCGCCGGCACGGTCGTCTCCGCCGGCTGGAGCGGCGCCTACGGCAACGAGGTCGTCATCAAGCACGCCGACGGCAACTACTCGCAGTACGCCCACCTCTCCTCCCTCGCCGTCTCCGCCGGCCAGTCCGTGAGCGGCGGCCAGCAGATCGGCCTCTCCGGCTCCACCGGCAACTCGACCGGCCCGCACCTGCACTTCGAGATCCGCACCTCGCCGAGCTACGGCTCGGACGTCGACCCGCTGGCCTACCTGCGCCAGCACGGCGTCTCGGTCTGACCCGGATCCGCTTGATCCGTCCGGCGTAACGCCTCAGGAGGAAGGCCCGGCACCCAGGTGCCGGGCCTTCCTCCTATTCCGGCTTGGCAAATTCTTTATCGGTGGCATATATCACCCGCCGTCAACCCCTCCTTACGGTCGCGTAGGTCACATCCGAAAAGGAAGAATGTGCTTCCGTGGCAGACGATTCGAGAGCAACAGACGAGAACACGTTCGGGTCATTCGGGTCGTACGCGGCGATCGGTGACAGCTTCACCGAGGGCGTCGGGGACCCGGGACCCGACGGGACCTACGTCGGCTGGGCGGACCGCTTCGCGGTGCTCCTCGCCGACCAGCTGCCGGACCACGAGGGCTTCCGCTACGCCAACCTGGCGGTCCGCGGCCGCCTCCTCGACCAGATCGTGGCCGAGCAGGTCCCCCGGGCGAAGGAGCTCGCCCCCGACCTGGTCACCTTCTGCGCGGGCGGCAACGACATCATCCGCCCCGGCACCGACCCCGACGACGTCGCCGAGCGCTTCGAGCGGGCCGTGCGCGACCTCACCTCCGCCGTCGGCACCGTCATGGTGACCACCGGCTTCGACACCCGCGACGTGCCCGTGCTCAAGCACCTGCGCGGCAAGATCGCCACCTACACGGCGCACGTCCGCGCCATCGCCGACCGCTACGACTGCCCGGTCCTCGACCTGTGGTCGCTGCGGTCCGTCCAGGACCGGCGCGCCTGGGACGACGACCGGCTGCACCTCTCGCCCGAGGGCCACACCCGGGTCGCGCTGCGCGCCGCCCAGGTCCTCGGCCTGCCGGTGCCGGCCGACCCGGACCAGGCGTGGCCCCCGCTGCCCGCCCGCGGCCCGCTGGAGGTCCGCCGCGACGACATCCACTGGGCGCGCGAGTACCTGGTGCCGTGGATCGGGCGGCGGCTGCGCGGCGAGAGCTCCGGCGACCACGTCGAGGCCAAGCGCCCCGACCTCATGCCCCTGTAGACCCGGGGCGGCCGGCGGGGATCCGCTCCAGGACCCCGCCGGCGAAGACGTCGTACAGCGGCAGCGTCTCCAGGTGCACGTAGCCGATGTGGCAGTCGCAGACGGCGAGGGGGCAGGCGCGCGGCCGCAGCGCGGCGCGGTACGAGCCGTCGTACAGGTTCCCCAGCTCCGCCGGGACGAAGTGGCAGCGCCGCACCGTCCCGGCGCCGTCCACCGACACCACCGACTCGCCGGTCCGGCAGGGCAGCCCCGCCGAGCGGTGCGGGTGCCGGCTGTAGGGGAAGAGCGGGTCGATGCCGGTCCACGCGGCCGCCTCCGCGTCCGGGTACGTACGGCCCTCGGCGGCGTTCACCCACAGGTAGACGTGGTCCGGCAGCGCCTCCCGCAGCCGCAGCGCCTCCGCGTGGTGCTCCGGCAGGCCCACCACGCCCACGCTGAACCGGACGCCCCGGGCCGCCAGGTCGAGGGCCTTGCCGAGGAAGCGGTCGTACGGCGTCTGGCCGGGGTGGTACGTGCACCACAGCGCCAGCGAGCCCAGGTCGGCGTCGTCCAGCCACGCGGTCCGGCAGCTCAGGTTGGTCTGGATCGCCACCCGCTCCACGTGCGGCAGCCGCGACAGCTCCACCATCGCCCGCCGGTACCAGGAGCGGACCAGGCCCTCGCCCCACGGGGTGAAGAGGATCCGCAGCCGGTCCCCGTCCTGCCCGGCCGCCCAGCCGGTGAACCGCTCCAGCGCCGCCCGGTCCGCGCGCAGCGTCTCCGGGGAGTCCCGGCGCTTGGCGAAGGGGCAGTACGGGCAGTCGTAGTCGCAGGAGGCGAGCGGCCCCCGGTACAGCAGCGTCAGGTCCACGGCCGGCCCCTACTTCGGCTCGTACGCGGCCATCGCGGCCCGCACGTCCGGCGAGAACAGCTCGGGGCCGAGCCCGTCCGAGTACGCGAGCCCCTCCGCCGACAGCCTGAGCAGCCCCTCCGGCGCCGCCCCGTCCAGCCAGCCCCGCTCCGCGAACCGGTCGAGCTCCGCCCCGAAGTCCTCGTGCGCCGAGGTCCCGAACCGCTTCTCGTACCCGGCGAGCTCCATGCCCCCGGCCTGGAGCAGCGACTGGAGGAGGTGCCGCCGCCGCGCCTCCGCCGCGTCCACCCACCGGCCCACCTGGGCCCGGGAGAAGTCCCGCGTCCCGGTCTCCGTGTAGGCGTCGATGATCGACCGGATCTCCCGCATGTCGACCGCGTAGTCGAAGGAGTAGTGCAGCGCGGACGTGTACGAGCGGGCGCCGCAGCCCAGGCCGATCATGCCGTCCGTCTGGCAGGCGTGGTCGTCCGGACCGGCCGGGGCCGCCCCGGGGCGCCGGAACATCCGCATCGACACCTGCTCGTACCCGGCGGCCCGGAGGTGGTCCCGGCCGAGCCGGTACAGCCGCAGCCGCCGCGCGTCCCACTCCCCGTCGGACTCCGCGGGGCCCGAGCGGCCGAGGCCGGTCAGCGGCCGCACGTACAGCGGGTACAGGTACAGCTCCTCCGGCCGCCAGGCGAGCGCCGCGTCCAGCGAGTACCGCCAGGACTCCTCGTCCTGCCCGTCGATGCCGTAGATCAGGTCGATGTTGAGCACCGGCACGCCCGCGTCCCTGATCCGGCCGAGCGCCGCCTCCACGTCCGCCCGCCGCTGCGGCCGGACCGCCGCCCGCGCCTCGGCGTCCACGAAGCTCTGCACCCCGATGCTGAGCCGGGTCGCGCCGCGCCCGGCCAGCACCGCGAGGCGGTCGGCGGTGGCGGTGGCCGGAGAGGTCTCCACGGAGAGCGGCACCGCCCGCAGGTCCGCGCCCATGCGGTGCTCGGTGATGTCGCAGAGCCGCTCCAGCTCGGCGGCGGTGAGGAAGGTCGGGGTGCCGCCGCCGAAGGCCGCCGCCGCGAACCGCGCCGGCGCGTCGCCGAGCGCCTCCCGGACGGCCGCGGCCTGCCGGTCGAGCGCGTCGAGGTAGCGGGTCGTCAGCTCGTCCGGGGCGCCGATCCGGGTGAAGAGGTTGCAGAAGCCGCAGCGGACCTCGCAGAACGGTATGTGCGCGTAGAGCGAGAGGGCGTCCTTGGGCTCGTCGGCCCAGAGCGCGGCCAGCTCCGGCCGGCCGGGCAGCGGGCGGTACGCCGTCTTGTGCGGGTAGGCGTACACGTACGAGCCGTACGGGCGCGGGAGCGCGGCGCCGGTCACGCGGCGGCCCCTTCCCGCGGACCGGCCAGCGTGAACTGCGCGTACGGCACCGTCCACACCACCTCGTGGCCGAGGCGGTGGCCCGTGAAGCCGTCGTCGCCGTACGCCGTGCCGTGGTCCGAGCAGACGATCGCGAAGCAGCTCCGGCGGCTGCTCATCGCCGCGAACAGCCGGCCGATGTGCCGGTCGACGTACTCCAGGGCCGCCGCGTGGGTGGCGCGGGTGTCCCCGGCCTCCCGGCTCGCGCCCGGGGTGTGGAACCAGTTGGGCTGGTGCAGGGCGGACACGTTCACGAAGAGGAAGAGGCGGCGGTCCGCCGGGAGCCCGGCCACCACCTCCTCGGCCCGCGCCACCTGCGCCTCGAACGAGGTCGGCGAGGCCACCCCGAACGACGGCTCCCAGTGGCTCTCCTGGAACAGCCCCGGCAGCACCGTGCCCAGCGGCGGCCGTCCGTTGAAGAAGCCGACGCCGCCGACGCAGACCGTCCGGTAGCCGTCGGCGGCGAGCGCCGAGACGAGGTCGGGGGAGTCGTACACGTAGGTGCCGTCCGCCGTGGTCTCGCTGCCCGCGAACCGGGCCGCGAAGAGCCGCGGGTGCGGCCCCGGCTCGGCCGGCGTCGGCAGGAAGCCCGCGAAGATCGCCTGGTGGGAGGCGTAGGTGAAGCTGCCCGGGGCGTGCCGCCGCTCCCAGCGGCCGTCCGGGAGGTGACGGGCCAGGTTCGGGATGCGGCCGGCGGCGGCCAGCTCGGCGGCCACGTCGTACCGGAGGGTGTCGAGGGTGACCAGGAGCAGGTCGTGGCTGCCGACGATCGTGTTCATGTCGGGCTGGTTCACGGAGAGGTGCTCGTTCCTGTGG
>Ga0247818_10002902_pt1 | contig 11058 bp, 12 predicted proteins | sample 13C_Glucose_Day1_FD_192424 | JGI IMG/M metagenome (GOLD analysis project Ga0247818, IMG submission 192424) | Soil microbial communities from agricultural site in Penn Yan, New York, United States - 13C_Glucose_Day1 | ecosystem: Environmental > Terrestrial > Soil > Agricultural land | place...
GGGGTGGGCGGCGGGAACGCCGTTGGTGAGCAGCTTGGCGAGGGCGTCGTCGGCGTCCTCATCCACGCCGAGTCGCTGCCCGCGGCGGGAGCGCAGCATGTCGAGCAGCCCGTCGGATTCCTGTTCCTGCTGCAACTGCTGCAGCTGGACCACCTGGAGCTGGGCGGTTGCCGTGCGGGCGGCAGCGTCGGCGTCGGTTTCAAAATCAAAGGGCCGGTCCGAGACGGCCGTGAGCCGGCGGGCCGGGACGGGGCCGTCGAGGGGTTCAAGTTCGCTGAGCTGCTGGGCCCACCGGTTTGCGTTCTGCAGGGATTTCCGGGCCGGGCTGAAGGTCCACATGGCCGGCGGCTCCTCGCCGATGCCGGCCGGGCCGCCCGGCTTGGCCTCGAAGCGGGCCACCACGTTCCAGCTCCCGTCCGGACGCCGCCAGGAGTCCCACTCCACGCTGGCGGCATCAATGCCGTGCGCGCTGAGCCGGTGCGCGACCATCTCGCCGAGCGACGCCGGCTGGTCGCCGAACACGGAGCGGTACATGTCGTGGCCGGGGGCGGGGGCGGCGACCTCCACCTTGCGGGCCTGCTGGGCGACGTGCTCGCGCTCGGCGAGAACCGGACCCTCGTAGCGCTGGACCTTCGCGAGCGGGATCCCGGAGAGCTCCGCCACCTCGGCCGCCGTCGACCCGCTGCGGATCCGCGCCTGGATATCGCGCGGAGACATGGCAATGGGCGCAGCTGTCGCACTGGAGGCGGCCTTGGCCGACGTCCGGCTGGCTGCCACCCGAAGCGCTTCATCGATTGGCAGCTGGAACATCTCGCCGCCGGTGCCGCTCAACAGGAGATGCTCCCCGTCGTCGTGGACGCCTACAAGCCGTAGATCCTGCATACAAATCCTCCACCCTGGCATTACTAACAATCGAAACTCTGCCACCGATGCGGGCGAATTCCGGTGAGGACGGAGGGCGCGCCGTGATTTTCCGCTAATTTCCGGTACTTTCCGGCCCCGCGCCGGACCTGGTGCCGTCCCGGTCCCGGGGGCGGCCGCCGAGGGTCCCTGCCGCGGACCAGAGGACTCTGGCTTTCACTGGGCGCTTAAGCAAAAATGACCCGACACCGGGCACAAAAACCGCGTGTCCGGCGTTGACACCGGTGAACCGCTCCCGGGGCCCAGGGCTACCGCCCGTGGGACCCTCCGGGCCCGGCGAACCAACCGAACGACTGCGGAGTGTGAGCAACGAACAATGGCGACAGACTACGATGCGCCGCGCAAGACCGAGGAGGACCTCAGCGAGGACTCCCTTGAGGCGTTGAAAGCGCGGCGTACGGAAAAGCCTTCCGCAGTGGTCGATGAGGACGAATCGGAGCTTGCGGAAGGCTACGAACTCCCCGGCGCGGACTTGTCCGGGGAGGAACTGCTGGTCCGGGTCCTGCCGGCCCAGGCCGACGAATTCACCTGTGCGTCCTGTTTCCTTGTCCGCCACCGTTCGCAGATCGCCCGCGAAAAGGACGGCCTCAAGTACTGCAAGGACTGCGAGGGCTAGGAGTTCAGTGCGGCGAGCAGCTTGTCCGGGTGCCGGGTGGATGTCAGCCAGTAGGGGGTGCGGTCCGAGGGATCGGTGATCTCGATACGGACCACCGGATCGATCCAGCCTCGGATGCACATGAACGCCAGGCCGTTGAGGCGGGTGCCGCGTTCCGCCGTCGCCTCCTGGCCCCGGAACGCGGTCGCGGCGCCGACGAAGCGGCGCTCGATCGTGGCGCGGCCGACACTCAGCGTGGCGCCGGTGACTGTGATGGAGGGGGTCGAGAGGACCAGCAGCACGGCGAGGATCGCGAAGAGGACGACCGCCGCAGTGAGCCCGGCGGCCATGCTGATGGGGGCGAACACCAGGATCCCGGCGCCCGACAGACCCGCCGACACCAGCCAGATCCAGAAATTCGGCCACAGCTTCTCGCTGTACAGAACGGTGGCGTCGCTGGGGGTGCTGTTGGGGGCAGGCACGGCTGCACTGGATTCGGGCATACGACCAGCTTTCCACTTTTCCCGGGCTATTTCACCTTGGGCCCAGAAGCGGGGCGGGGGCCAGCGACCGCCCCCGCGGCTAGGCCGATGTTCCCGGCGGGAGTTAGAGTGGGGGACTGTGACTGAAGAAACGACTGCAGTGGACGCCGCCGGAGCGGCACAGCCGGAAGCACAGCCAGCGTCAGGGTTCGGGACCCCCACGCTGACGGTTCAGCTGAAGATGCTCGACGACGGCCTGGAGCCGCCGTCGTATGCGCACCCGGGCGACGCCGGAGCGGACCTGCGGGCCCGCGAGGACGTGGTGCTTGAACCGGGGGAGCGCCGGCTGGTGCCCACCGGTGTGGCCATTGCCCTCCCCGACGGCTTTGTGGCCCTGATCCACCCGCGGTCCGGGCTCGCGACCAAGCACGGACTGACTGTCGTGAACGCCCCCGGCACCGTCGACGCGGGCTACCGTGGAGAAATTGCGGTGACGCTGCTGAATACCGACCGCGACCACGCGATTGAACTCAAGCGCGGCGATAGAATTGCACAAATGGTTATTCAACGCGTGGAGCACGCCCGGTTCCTGCCGGTCCAGGACCTCAACGGCTCGGTTCGCGGCGCCGGAGGCTTCGGATCCACCGGCGGCTTCGGCGCGCCGGTCTGACAGGAAGCCGGCCAGACCGCAGTATTGCAGTGACTTATGAGCAGGACCCATTTGCAGGACGTATCAGCCGGCCGCTGTTTCTGCGTGAGTGCTGCATGAGAACAGCATCAGACAACTGGCGCCGCGCGTTTGCGGGGCGGCGCGCCGGCAAAGACTCACAACTAAGGAGACAACCCCATGGTTTTTGGGCGTGGCAGGAAAGCCAAGCAGGAACAGCTGACGGACTCCGGGGAAACCCAGGAGGCCGTAACTGACGCTTCCGCCGGCGACGCTGTCGCACCCGGCTCCGCCGGAGCGTCCGCCGCCGCCCCGGTCCGCGGCGCCACGGGTCCGTTTGACGTGTCTGACATCGCGGACCAGGAGGGATACGTGGACCTCGGGGCCCTGCTGATTGCCCCGGCTGAAGGCCTGCAGCTCCGGCTTGAGGTCGAGGAAGCCACCCAGCGGGTCGTCGCCGTGACCATGGACCTGAACGGCTCCAGCCTTCAGCTCCAGGCTTTCGCGGCTCCCCGCTCCGAGGGCCTGTGGGACGAAATCCGTGAGCAGATCGGCCAGTCGGTGGGCAGCCAGGGCGGCCAGATCGAGGAGATCCAGGGCGGTTTCGGTACCGAGCTGCTCGCCAAGCTCCCCGCCAGCGGTTCTGACGGAAGCCACGGCTACCGCGTGGCCCGCTTCATCGGCGTCGACGGTCCGCGCTGGTTCCTCCGCGGCGTCTTCGGCGGCGAGGCAGCTGTGGACCGCGACGCCGCCGCCGGCCTCGAGGCGCTGTTCCGGCAGATCGTGGTGGTCCGCGGTGAGAACCCCATGCCCCCGCGGGACCTGCTGCAGCTCCGCCTGCCGAAGGACAACGCCGTGCCCGCACCGCAGTCCGCCCCGGACCTCGGGCAGCCCGAACGTGGACCGGAGACTACCCAGATTGGCTGATGCCCCCCGCCCGGACATGGCCTCCTCCGTCTCCGTGAGGGGGTTGCCGGACCGTGGCCGGGTCTTGTGCCACGGCTACATCGAGTCGGTCACCTACGCACCGGCCAGCCACGTGGCCGCCTTCACCGCGGTCGTCGTCGACCATGATGCGCCCAAAACCCGCGGCACCAAAGCGGTCCCCGCAGGGTCAGCCACGGCCGCCGCCGAGCCCGCCGGGGCACGGCCCGCCGCCGGCCCGCAGCGCCAGCGGCCCGCCGTCCCGAAGGACCGCCTCCGGGTGGTCTGGCTCGGGCGCCGCCGCATCCCCGGGATCGACGCCGGCACCGAACTCCGCCTGCAGGGCATGGTCACCGTGCGCGACGGCCTGCCGACCATGTTCAACCCCCGCTACGAAATAGTGACCCGCCAGGAGGAACAATGACCGTGCCTGAGAAGCCCGAGCCCGCTGCTCAGTCCGGCGCTGTTCAGTCCGGCGCCGTGCAGCCTGCCGCCACTCAGCCCGCTGCCCGTCCGGGACCGGACCAGGAGCCTGCCGCAGCCCAGCCCACCGTGGCGCAGCTCGCCGAAGGCTACGCGGCCAAGGCCGGACTGCACCGGTCCGGCAACGGCAACATTGACGTGCTCAAGAGCGCCGGCGGGATCCAGGGCATTGCCGAAAGCATCCTCCCGGGTCTGGTCTTCCTGGTCGCCTTCACGATCACGCGGGAGCTGCCCCTGGCGCTGACCGCCGCGCTGGCCGTGGCCGCGGCCTTCACCGTCGTCCGGCTGGTCCAGCGCAAGCCGCTGACGCAGGCACTGGCGGGGATCGCCGGCGTCGGGGTCTCCGCGTGGCTGGCCAACACCACCGGCAAGGCCGAGGACTTCTACGTCCCCGGGTTCTTCACCAATTTCGCCTACATCGTGGCGATGTCGATTTCGATTTTCGTGCGCTGGCCCTTTGCCGGGCTGATCTTCGGGTTCATCCGGAACGAGGGCCTGGACTGGCGGAAGGACCCGGCCCGGGTCAAGGCCTACCAGATCGGCACCTGGGTGATCATCGCGGTCCTGGCCCTGCGGCTGCTGGTCCAGGTTCCGCTGTACTTCATGGGCGAGCCCGGCTTCGCGGCCCTCGCCACGACGCGGCTGCTGATGGGTGCGCCGCTGTACATCCTGGGCATCTGGGTCGCCTGGCTGCTGACCCGGCCCGCTCCGGCCGATAACCCCAGTTGAGCTGTCAATAAGTGTCGTTCAGCTGCGGGTCATGACTTTGGTGGTTCTTCCTGCGTCGTCGAGCAATGGGATATCGCGGGCCAGCACACCCCTGCGCCCATCCAGCTCCTGCCGATAGTCAAGGAGCCGCGCGGCAGGCCGAGGGCGGCCAGCGACGTGAGGAGAAGCGGTTTGTTGGCCAGCAGCCGGAGGTGGAAGAGGGACTTGTTCTCGGCGCGGGAGCAGAAGACCTGAAAGAAACTGAGCATCACGAACATCGTGAGCGCGAGGGTCCGTGCATGGATTTCGGGGTAGCCGGCATGCAGTTCCACGATGAAACTCAGGATCACGGCCAGGGACATCCAAGGCGCAGCAGCGGTGTGCCGGCGAAGACGCTCAAGGTCACGGCCACCAGGGCCGCTGCACCGCTTGAGAGCAGGAAGGCTCCTGGACAAACCCCAGGGCAGCGTTGATGCAAAGGACCAGGAAGATCGCGCCGGAGTCCACCCAATGCTGCTGGACGAACGTGACGACTGCCGCAACCAGCGGTATCCCGATCAGCGGGCTGACGAACTGCCGCAGCAGGACCCGCCACCACGGGGTGGCTCCCGCGAAGCTCAGCGCGAACCGGCTAAATGGGCGACCGCTTCACTGCCGGAAGGCCTGTGGATAGTGCCCGACAGCAGGCGGATAATAGAGGTAAGCACGACCCGTGCCCATGGCCGGGGAGACGGTGCCATGTTGCCGGCCCCAGGTTTCCCGGCCGCAGACCAGGGGGAGGCAGATTCCAATGCCGCTGTCGGATGATGAACGCCGACGCCTTGAAAAGCTCGAACAGGAGCTCGCGGCTACTGATCCGGATCTGAACCTCGAACTGCAGTCCGGGAAACCCCGTGGCATGTCCGCGCGTGCGTTCTACGGCATTCTGGCCGTGATGGCCGGCTTCGGGCTGGTAATCGCGGGGATCATCATGCAGCTCACGATTATGGGTGTCATTGGCTTTCTGCTGATGGGCGCGGGAGCCCACTGGTTCCTCAGCGGCCTCCGCTCGCTCGGTGGGTCAGGGTTCGGCTTTGACCGGGAGCGCGAGGGGAAGTCGTCCCCGTGAGCCACGCCGCCGCAGGGACGCAGCAGCAAACCCCTAGCCGTCGAAGCCGTCGTCTTCCGGCAGCGGGTTCTCGTGGCCGTGCCGGCCCGACGGGACGGGGTGCTCGCCGGTGACCTCCTCGTCCTCGTCCTGCGACTCCCGCGAGAGCAGGGCGCGCAGCTCATCCTCGGCCGCGATGGTGGTGACGAAGAACAGCTCGTCCCCGCCGTCGATCACATCGTCACGGCTCGGCGTGATCGGCGCCTGGTCCCGCAGGATCGCCACCAGGGTCGAATCCTCCGGCCAGTCGATGTCGCCCACCGTCAGGCCAATCACATGCGAATCGTGGGGGACCGTGAACTCCACGAGCGACGACACCCCGGTCTGCAGGGTCAGCAGGCGGACGAGGTCGCCGATCTCCACCGCCTCCTCGACCAGGGCGGTCATCAGCTGCGGGGTGTTGACCGCGACGTCGACGCCCCAGGAGTCGTCGAACATCCAGTCATTCTTGGGGTTGTTGACCCGCCCCACGGTCCGGCCGACGCCGAACTCGGTCTTCGCCAGCAGCGAGACCACGAGGTTGACTTTGTCGTCACCGGTCGCGGAGACCACGACGTCGGCGTCCTCCAGTTTCGCGTCCTGGAGCGTGCTCAGCTCGCAGGCATCGCCGACCAGCCAGTGCGCGCCGCGCAGGCCGCTGCGCCCGATCACCTCCGGTTTCAGGTCAATCAGCAGGATCTCGTGTTTGTGGGCCAGCAGTTCGCGCGCGATCGAGGAACCGACGCTTCCCGCCCCGACAATGACGACTTTCACTTAGGACTCCTTGGCGGGGGACTTGGCAAGAATGTGGGCGACTTCGGTGCTGCGGTCCACACCCAGCATGGCGTGCACGGTGTCGCCGTCCTGGTAGAGGGTGCCGGCCACGGGCAGCATACCCTCGCCGAACCGGGTCAGGTACGCGACCCGCACCCCGGCGGCCTTCTCGATCGCGGTGACAGGGTGGCCGATCCAGTCGGGGTTCAGGTCCACCTCGGCAAGCACGAGCCGGCCGGAGGGGTCCCGGAAGTCGCCGGCAAGGTGCTGTTCGGGCAGGATCCGGCGGAGCACCTGGTCCGCGCTCCAGCGCACGGCGGCGACCGTGGGGATGCCCAGGCGCTGGTAGATCTCGGCGCGGCCCGGGTCGTAGATCCTGGCGACCACGTGCGGGACATGGAAGGTTTCGCGCGCCACCCGGGTGGCCAGGATGTTGGAGTTGTCGCCGCTGGAGACGGCCGCGAAGGCGTAGGCCTCCGCGACGCCGGCCTGCTTGAGGGTCTCCCGGTCAAAGCCGACGCCGGTGACCTTGCGGCCGGTGAAGCCCGTGCGGAGCCGCCGGAACGCGCGGTCATCCTGGTCGATGATGGCCACGGAATGGCCCGCGTCCTCGAGTGTGTGCGCGAGGGTTGCCCCCACGCGCCCACAACCCATAATCACGAAGTGCGCCAACCGTGCCTCCTGTTGTTCCTGTACTGCTGCTGGGTAAAACTCTACCGGCCACCGCGGCCCGGGCAGCCAGCCCCGGAGCGCCGGGACGGCGGGGAGCGTCGCCGTCATGACATCGCGTCCGAATCGGACTAGCTTTGTCTGGTGCCGACAATTTTCAATGCCGTGAAGCGGGTGCTGGTAGGCAGGCCGTTCCGGAACGACAACCTGGCTCACACCCTGCTTCCCAAGCGGATCGCCCTGCCCATTTTCGCGTCCGACGCGCTGTCCTCCGTGGCTTACGCGCCGGACGAAATCCTCCTGACGCTGGCGCTGGCCGGCGTCAGTGCCGTGGCGTTCTCGCCATGGGTGGGCCTGGCCGTCATGGTGGTGCTGCTGACGGTCGTCGCCTCCTACCGCCAGAACGTCCACGCCTACCCCTCCGGCGGTGGCGATTACGAGATCGCCAACGAGAACCTGGGCAAGTACGCCGGGCTCACCGTCGCCTCCGCGCTGCTGGTCGACTACGTGCTGACCGTCGCCGTGTCGATGTCCTCCGCCGCCACCTACCTCACCACCGCGGTGCCTTCGCTGCACGGCCAGCAGGCCGGCATCGCGACCATAGGCGTCGTGGTCCTTGCCCTCGTGAACCTGCGCGGCATCAAGGAAGCCGGCACGGTGTTCGCCCTGCCGACCTATATCTTCATGGCCTCCATCCTCGGCATGACCGCCATCGGCGTCTTCCAGGCCGCCACCGGGCAGCTGGGCGAGGCGCCCTCGGCTGCGTTCACGATTGTCCCCGCGCCGGGCTTCGACGAAGGACTGGTCGGACTGGCCGGCGCGTTCCTGCTGCTGCGGGCCTTCTCCTCCGGCGCCGCCGCGCTGACCGGCATTGAGGCCATCAGCAATGGCGTGCCGAACTTCAAGAAGCCGAAGAGCAAGAACGCCGCGACGACGCTGCTGCTGCTCGGTGTGATCGCCTCCGCCATGCTGGCCGGCATCATCTTCCTGGCCAATGCCACGAAGGTGCACATCGTGCTGGACCCGGCCACCGAGTTCCTGCTGGACGGCGAGCCGCTGCCGGAGGGCTATATCCAGAGTCCGGCGATCAGCCAGATTGCGCAGACGATCTTCGGCGCAGGCTCCCTCCCCTTTTTCATCGTGGTCGCCGCCACCGGCGTGATCCTCGTCTTCGCGTCCAACACGGCCTTCAACGGCTTCCCGGTGCTCGGCTCGATCCTGGCGCAGGACGGTTACCTGCCCCGCCAGCTGCGCACGCGCGGGGACCGGCTTGCCTTCAGCAATGGCGTGCTGGCGCTGGCCGCTGGCGCTCTGGTGCTGATCATCGCCTTCAACGCCGACGTCACGAAGCTCATCCAGCTCTACATTGTGGGCGTCTTCATCTCCTTCACCATCAGCCAGCTCGGCATGGTCCGGCACTGGGGCCGGGAGCTGAAACTCGCCAAGGACCCCGCCGTGAAGCGGCGGATGCTCAAGTCACGCACCATCAACGGCATCGGCTTCGGCATGACGGCCACCGTCCTGCTGATCGTGCTGATTACCAAGTTCCAGCAGGGCGCGTGGATCGCGCTGCTGGCCATGTTCGTGCTGTTCCTGATCATGTGGAGCATCCGGGCGCACTACGACAACGTGGCCAAGGAACTCGCCGTGGACGAGGACTCCTCCCCGCGGGCCCTGCCCACCCGCGTGCACGCCGTGCTGCTCGTCTCGCACGTCCGCAAGCCGGTGCTCCGGGCGCTGGCCTACGCCCGCGCGTCGCGGCCCTCCCGGCTGGACGCCATCACCGTGGACATCAGCACCGAGGAGACCGAACAAACGGTCGCGGACTGGGAGAAGCTGGAAATCCCGGTACCGTTGACGGTGCTGGCCAGTCCGTTCCGCGAAACGGTGACGCCCATCATGGAATACATCAAGAACATGCGGCGCGACTCGCCCCGCGACCTGATCGTCGTCTACATCCCCGAATACGTCGTGGGTAAGTGGTGGGAGCAACTGGTGCACAACCAGACAGCACTGCGCATCAAGACCCGGCTGCACTTCGAGCCGGGCGTCATGGTGGCCAGTGTGCCGTGGCAGCTGAAATCATCCGAAGAAGCCAAGAGACTGCAGGACATCCAATGAGCTCCGACACCCAGACGCAACCCCACACCGAACTGATCGTCGACGTCGGGCCGGTCGCCCACGGCGGGCACTGCGTGGCCCGGCACGAGGGGCGTGTGGTGTTCGTCCGCCACGGCATCCCCGGCGAGAAGGTCCGGGTCCGGCTCACGGAGTCCGGCCCGGACGCCAAGTTCTGGCGCGGCGACGTCGTCGAGGTCCTGGAGCCTTCCCCCGACAGGGTGGAGCACTTCTGGGACGTGGCCGATTCCGTGCGCTCCTGGTCGCACCGGCACCCGCCGGTGGGCGGCGCCGAACTCGGCCACATCTCCCTCGGGCGGCAGCGCAGCCTCAAGGCCGAGGTGCTGGCCGAACAGCTGCGCCGACTGGCCGGCGTCGACCTCCCGCAGGGGCTGGGACTAACCGTCGAGGGCGCCGTGGAAGCCGTGGGGGAGCCCGGACCCGGGGCGGCGGCGGGCCTCGCCTGGCGCACCCGTGCCGGCTTCGCCGTCACCCCGGCCGGAAAGCTCGGCATGCACGCGCACCGCTCCGACACCGTCCTTCCGGTACGGGAGATGCCCCTGGCCTCGGACGCCATCAACGCGCTCCGGCTCTGGGACATCGACCTGCAGGGCATCGAGCGCATTGAAGTCGCCGCCCCGGCCAACGGTTCCCGCCCGCTCGTGCTCCTGGTCCCGGCAGCGGGAACCCGGGCCAAGCGGCTCAGCGCGGTCCTCGCCCAGCTGCCGGAGGACGTCTCGGTGGCCAGCTTCGATCCGGTCAAGGGCGAAGTGCTGCGGCTGCGCGGGCGCACCTACGTCCAGGAGACCGCGTCCGGCCACGACTTCCGAGTCACCGGCGACGGTTTCTGGCAGATCCACCGGGACGGCCCGGACACCCTCGTGGGGGCCGTGACCGGATTCCTGCACGACGGCGGCTTCCTGGCACCGGGCGCTGTGGTGGCCGACCTGTACGCCGGGGCCGGGCTGTTCACGGCGCCGCTGGCGGACGCCGTGGGCGTCACCGGGTCCGTTCTGTCTGTCGAGGGATCGCCCGGCACCAGCCGCGACGCCCGGAAGAACCTCCATGACGCAACCCAGGTGGAGATTGTCCAAGGCCGGGTGGAACGGGTCCTGCGCGAGAAGGCACGCACCTTCGACGCCATCCTGCTGGACCCGCCCCGGGCGGGTGCCGGCAAGGCCGTCGTCAACCAGCTGGTCGGGGCGGGAACCCGGGCCGTGGCCTATGTGTCCTGCGATCCGGCGTCCTTCGCCCGCGATGTGGGCTACTTCCAGCAGGCCGGCTGGGAGCTGGCGGGGCTGCGGGCCTTTGACCTGTATCCGCATACGCACCACATGGAGACTGTGGCGCTGCTGACTCCCCGGGGCTGAGGCCACTAGGATGGGCGGAGTAGTCCGACGTCGCGCTCCGTAATCACGGCTGGCCTCCTGCACCCTGTACTGATCCTTGTGTGAACAAGGGCCGGCACTAGTTAGGACCACCTAACTAGCAAGGGGTCTGCGGCGCGACAAAGATGAAACTGTTGCGAGAGGAGTCCTGCGATGAGCATTGTGGACAGCTTCGGTTCAAAAGGCAAACTTAATGTAGCCGG
>Ga0247818_10002904_pt1 | contig 11056 bp, 7 predicted proteins | sample 13C_Glucose_Day1_FD_192424 | JGI IMG/M metagenome (GOLD analysis project Ga0247818, IMG submission 192424) | Soil microbial communities from agricultural site in Penn Yan, New York, United States - 13C_Glucose_Day1 | ecosystem: Environmental > Terrestrial > Soil > Agricultural land | place: USA...
CCGTGCCGCTTCCCCCCGCGCCTGTTCCACCACCGCCAGCGGTCGCAGTGATCGGTCGTACTCAAAGTCCTGCCGAGCGCCGCGATTGTCCCACCGACTCAAGCTTTCGTCCGCCTGCCCCAACAACAATAACCGCCACCCGGCATCGACGCTGTCACTCGCCAATATTTTTCCTGAAAGGCTGTAGTCATGCCTCAGCGCCGGCGCGCCCCCGTTCGCCCACAACCGCGCATCCCACTGATCAATCCTACGCCCCGCTGCATCGAACCCGTGACGTGTCACCCGCGTCTCCGGTGTTAGCTCAATCTCCGCACGCCAGTAGGCCACGCTGCGCACAGCAACGTTGCGCGGGTCAATGACCGCCAGCGTGGGCGTCTTGTGATGCAAGCCGAGAGTGTCCATGACCACTGAATAACAGTCAGCATCCGATAACGTCTACTGTCAGAAATTACAGGTATTCCTCCCGCTAATCCGATGGATCAAAAAAACTGCCGAGACCGATGGTTTTTTTATGCCTATGCTTTTTCGCTCGCAAACGCCAAGAGGACGCATCCATGACTGACTGGCCGCTGGCTCAGACCTATCGCTTCAACGGGCACTCCGTGCGCTTCGCCGTCCGGGGCGACGGTCCGCCGCTGGTCTTTGTGCATGGCACGCCCTTCTCCTCTTATGTGTGGCACCGGATTGCGCCGCATTTCATCACCACGCACCGGGTGCATTACTTTGATCTGCTGGGTTATGGGCTCTCCGACAAAGTCGACGGCGACGTGTCCCTGGGTGTGCAGAACGAACTGCTGGCCCGGCTGCTGGAGCATTGGGGCCTGGATCGCCCGGACGTGGTGGCCCACGATTTCGGCGGCGCTACCGTGTTGCGTGCGCATCTGCTCAATGGCAAGGATTACCGCAGCCTGACGCTGATCGACCCGGTGGCGCTGTCGCCCTGGGGCTCGCCGTTCGTGCAGCATGTGCGCCAGCATGAGGCAGCGTTCAGCGCACTGCCCGATTACATTCAGCAGGTCGTCGTGCCGGCCTATATCCGTGGGGCGATCAAACGTGGAATCCCGGACGACGAACTCGCCCCTTATGTGCAGCCGTGGCTGGGGGAACCGGGGCAAGCGGCGTTTTATCGACAGATCGCGCAGATGGATGAGCGTTATACCCGCGAAGTCGAGGGGCAGTACCCGACCGTTCGCTGCCCGGTGCAGATTCTTTGGGGCGAGGATGATCAGTGGATTCCCATTGAGCGTGGGCGGGCGTTGCACGGGATGATACCGGGGTCGCAGTTTTATCCGATTGCGAATGCCGGGCATCTGGTTCAGGAAGATGCGCCTGAAGCCATCGTCGCGGCGTTGCTGCGGTTTCTGCCACTGCATAAATCCCCCTGAAGCAACCCATATCCCCTGTAGGAGCTGGCTTGCCAGCGAAGGCGGTGTGTCAGTCAATACAAGTGTTTACTGAGCCACCGCCTTCGCTGGCAAGCCAGCTCCTACAGAGGTTCTGTGTCCTTCAGATAGTTCGCGCCCCCTGCCGAACCAAACGCCCTCGCTCGTCTATAAATAACAACACCTGCCCCGCTTGGCACGACCGCTGCAACACCCTTCGCGTCCTCCCACCCAGCAAGGAACGCCCCATGACGCAGAATGCTCCCGGCAACGATTACCCCCTCAGCGAAGTCCCGATGCATGCCCGCAAAGGCCTGGCCTCCACGGCCATGGTGCTGCTGGGTTTCACCTTTTTTACCGCGACCATGTTCGCCGGCGGCAAGCTCGGTGTGGCGTTCAATTTCGGCGAGATGATGGCGGTGATTATTGTCGGCAACCTGCTGCTGGGCATCTATGCCGCCGGCCTGGGCTACATTGCGTTCAAGAGTGGCCTCAATTCGGTGCTGATGGGGCGTTTCTGCTTTGGTGAAATCGGCAGCAAGCTCAGCGACCTGATCCTCGGCTTCACCCAGATCGGCTGGTACGCCTGGGGCACGGCGACCGCGGCCGTGGTGCTGGGCAAGTATCTGGAGTTGAGCGAAGGCACTGTCATGGGCTTGATGGTGCTGTTCGGCCTGATGTTTTGCGCCACGGCCTATATCGGTTATCGCGGACTGGAGATTCTGTCGTACATCGCCGTGCCCGCCATGATGTTGCTGCTGACGCTGTCGATGTGGGTCGCCACGACCAAGGTCGGCGGGCTCGATGGCTTGCTGGCGATCGTGCCGACGACCACCCTCGACTGGTCGACCGCCATCACGCTGGTGTTCGGCACCTTTGTCAGCGGCGCGACCCAGGCGACGAACTGGACGCGCTTCTCGCGCTCGGCCCGGGTCGCCGTGCTGGCGAGCCTGATCGGCTTCTTTATCGGCAACGGCCTGATGGTGCTGATCGGCGCGTACGGCGCCATCGTCTACCAGCAACCGGACGTAGTCGAAGTGTTGCTGTTGCAAGGGTTCGCCATGGCTGCGATGGCGATGTTGCTGCTCAACATCTGGAGCACCCAGGACAACACCATCTACAACTTCGCCGTCGCCGGCTGCAACCTGCTGCGCACCGGCCGGCGCAAAACCGTGACCCTGGCCGGCGCGATGATCGGCACGCTGTTGGCGCTGCTGGGCATGTACGACTATCTGGTGCCCTACCTGATTCTGCTGGGCACGGTAATCCCGCCGATCGGTGGCGTGATCATGGCGGACTTTTTTTATCGCTACCGCGGTCAATATCCACGTCTGGCCAATGCCCGGTTGCCGGCGTTCAATGGCTCAGGCCTGAGCGCTTATGCGGTCGGCACCGTCGCTGCGTTCAGTTCGCCATGGGTTGCGCCGCTGGCGGGGATTGCCGCTGCCGCGCTAACGTATGTGATATTGACCGGGGTACTCGGCACCCGTACCGCCAACGCTCCACTGGAAGATCTATAAAAGGATTCGCCCGATGCACATCATCAACGCCCGCCTGCGCAACCAAGAAGGATTGCATGAGCTGCACCTGGAAAACGGCCTGATCAGCAATATCGGCCGACAGACCGAGGCGCCGACGCTGGGGCCCGATGATCTGGACGCCGGCGGCAATCTGGTGGTGCCCCCCTTCGTCGAGCCGCATATCCACCTCGATGCGACGCTGACCGCCGGCGAGCCGCGCTGGAATATGAGCGGCACGTTGTTCGAGGGCATCGAGTGCTGGAGCGAGCGCAAGGTGACGATCACCGGGGAAGACACCAGGACCCGCGTCAGGAAAACCCTCCAGAGTCTCGCCGCCCATGGCATCCAGCATGTGCGCACCCACGTCGACGTCACCGACCCGCAACTGACGGCGTTGAAGGCGATGCTCGAAATGCGCGAGGAAAGCCGGCACCTGGTCGACATGCAGATCGTCGCCTTCCCCCAGGAAGGCATCGAGTCGTACCGCAATGGCCGGGAGCTGATGGAAGAAGCGATTCGCATGGGCGCCGATGTGGTCGGCGGCATTCCGCATTTCGAGTACACCCGGGACCAGGGGGTGAGTTCGGTGAAGTTCCTGATGGACCTGGCCGAGCGCACCGGCTGCCTGGTGGACGTGCACTGCGATGAAACCGACGACCCGCATTCGCGCTTTCTCGAGGTGCTGGCCGAAGAAGCCCGCAGCCGCGACATGGGTTCACGGGTGACCGCCAGCCATACCACGGCCATGGGCTCCTACGACAACGCCTACTGCGCCAAACTGTTCCGCCTGCTCGGGCATTCCGGGATCAGTTTTGTCTCCTGCCCCACCGAAAGCATTCACCTGCAAGGGCGCTACGACAACTTCCCGAAACGCCGCGGCGTAACCCGGGTCAACGAGTTGCTCGAAGCGGGGATGAACGTGTGTTTCGGCCAGGACTCGATCGTCGACCCCTGGTACCCGCTGGGCAACGGCAACATCTTGCGGGTGCTCGAAGCCGGCTTGCACATCTGCCACATGCTCGGTTATCGCAATCTGCAAAGCGCGCTGGACCTGGTGACCGACAACAGCGCCAAGGCCATGGCCCTGGGTGATCGTTATGGACTGGAACGGGGGCGGCCGGCGAACTTGCTGATTTTGTCGGCGGACAGTGATTATGAGGTGATTCGCAGCCAGGGCTTGCCGTTGTATTCGGTGCGTGGGGGTAAGGTGCTAATGAAGCGGCAGATGCCGGTGGTGGAGTTTTTTGGGGATCAGGGCTGAATCTTGCGTTGACTGGGCTGACGCCATCGCGGGCAAGCCCGCTCCCACAGGGGTCTTTGGTGTCCACAGATTTTGAGCCAAACAAAAAACCTGTGGGAGCGAGCTTGCTCGCGATGGCGATCTATCAATCAACCCATCAACCGAGCCCTACCAAACAGGCTGACCCGACTCAATTCCCCCTGCTCTTCTTCCAGCAAAATCGGTGCCGTGCCGCCCGGCATGACGACTTTCACTTCACCCGCCGCAACCCAGCCCACCCGCCAAGCCGCACACGCCACCGCACTGGCGCTGGTCCCCGATGACGCCGTCGGCCCTTCGCCCCGCTCGAACACCCGGGCCACGATCCGCCCCTCGGACTCAAGCATCGCCCATTGCAAGTTGACACCCGCAGGACAGGGTTCCCCTGCCCCGGTCGGCACGGCGTAGGCAATACGCGTCAGTGCTTCGGACAATCCCGGTTCACGCATCTGTTCGTTGCCCGGCAATTCATCCTCGCGCTCGACAAGGGTCACGCAGTGCGGATTGCCAACCCGCACAAACTGACTGCGCCCCCAAGCGGTATTGAGTGACGACAACGGCTGCACCTGGCTGAGTTCGCGTCCGTTGAAGATCACGCCCTCAACCCCGTGAGCGCTCACCGCCCCCGGCCCGAACGATGGTTTGCCCAGGTCCAGCCAGAACCCGTGTACGCCTTCGACCTGCGCCGGTTTCACCGAGGTCTCCCCTGGTGAATCCACGTCGGCCTTGTCGTGATGAACCCTGAGCAAACACGCCTCGCCCCCAGGCCAAAGCCCTTGGTCGCTTAACGCCTGGGAAAAAATCGTCAGCCCGTTTCCGCTGCGCTCGGCCAAAGTGCCATCGGTGTTGACGATCAGCAGATCGAATGGGGGCGATGACTGGAACGGGCCAACCAGCAAACCATCGCTGCAATGGTCCTTGCTGCCGGAGGGTTGTGTGCCGGGCGCCCACCCGCAGTAAGCCTCGATTGCCGCCAACGCCCAGGCCTCGCGGGTTTGCGCTGCCTGGCAGGCCTGATCGGGCAATTCAATACCGTCGCGGCGTATTTCCTCAGGCGCCACGACCCTGTAGATATTGCCTCGTGCATCGTATCCTCGCGCCATGGCGCCCCCTCCGAAGGAATCAATTCGGGCACAACATATCGCGAAACCGCGCCTGGCTGTGCAAGGATGTCACCCTGCCTGAACGCGAACCCGTCGGGGCGCTGATCGAACCTCACCGGGGAATCACTGTCCCTCGCAGACGCGACGTTTTTTGCCAAGGATCGATATGACCAACCTCAACACCCGGACCTCGTTCGTTCCCGGTCGCCTGGAACAGATGTCCACGCGCATCGCCTTTTTCATCGCCGGCGCAGGCATTGCCGCGTGGGCCCCGCTGGTGCCGTACGCCAAGGCCCGGGCCGGGCTGGATGAAGGCACCCTCGGCTTGCTGTTGCTGTGCCTGGGGGTGGGCTCGATTCTGGCCATGCCGATGGCCGGGATCCTGGCCACGCGCTTCGGCTGTCGCCGGGTGGCGGTCGGCGGGACGTTGATGATCTGCCTGGCCCTGCCGTTGTTGGCGACGGTCTCCTCGATTCCGGCGCTGATTGCCGCGTTATTTCTGTTCGGCGCCGGGCTGGGCACGGTGGATTCGACGGTGAACCTGCAAGCGGTGATCGTCGAACGGGCCAGTGGCAAGACCATGATGTCGGGTTTTCATGGCCTGTTCAGTCTTGGCGGAATCGTCGGGGCGGCGGGCGTCAGCGCCTTGCTGGGCCTGGGGGTGTCGCCGCTGGGGGCGACGCTGGTGATGGACGTGCTGCTGCTGATCGCGCTGTGCAAGGCCGCGCCGCACCTGTTGCCCTACGGCAGCGAAAGTTCGGGACCGGCATTTGCCGTGCCCCACGGCATCGTGCTGTTCATCGGCGGGATGTGTTTCATCGTGTTCCTCGCCGAAGGCGCAGCACTGGACTGGAGTGCGGTGTTCCTGGCGCAGGAGCGCGGGATCGACACCGCCTATGCCGGGCTGGGTTATGCGGCGTTTGCGCTGACCATGACCGTCGGGCGCCTGACCGGGGATGCAATCGTGCGGCGCCTGGGCGCCACCCGGGTGATTGTGTTCGGCGGGCTGACAGCCGCCGGGGGTCTGTTTCTGGCGACGTTTGCGCCGGACTGGGAGATGGCGCTGGTGGGGTATGCGCTGCTGGGGGCTGGCTGTTCGAACATTGTCCCGGTGCTGTACACCGCAGTGGGTAAACAGACGGTCATGCCCGAAAGTATCGCGGTGCCGGCCATTACTACCCTGGGTTATGCCGGGATTCTTGCGGGGCCTGCGGTGATCGGGTTCATCGCCCATGGCAGCAGTTTGAGTTTTGCCTTTGGGTTGATGGCGGTGTTGCTGGTGGCGGTGGCGATTGGCGGGAAGGTGTTGAAAGTCTGAAAAGCTTCGTCGGATGTCGCCTGATACACCGCTTTCGCCGGCAAGCCTGGCTCCTACAGTTGATCCGTATCGTCCACAAATGGTGTGTCCGCTGAAGATCCCCTGTGGGAGCGGGCTTGCCCGCGAAGGCGGCTTTCCTGTCGATAAAGATGTCACCTGACACTCCGCTTTCGCCGGCAAGCCGGCTCCTACATTTGATTCGTGTAGTACAAAAATTTTGTGTCCGCTGAAGATCCCCTGTGGGAGCGAGACCGGCTTGCCGGCGAATGAAGACACCCCGATCTATCAGAACCCCACACTGGCCTGCACAAAGAACGTGCGTGGCGCGCCGACGTACATGCCCGAGTTGTTGTCGCTGGAGCGGGTGAAGTACTGCTTGTCGAAGATGTTTTTCACCCCGGCCCCGACTTTCAGGTTCGACAGGGTCGGGCCGAAGTCATAACCGCCGCGCACGTTCCAGGTGACGTAACCCGGGATGTCGCCGTACTGGCCATCTGCAGTGCCTTCGGTGATGTAATTGCCGCTGAAGCTGCCGTCGGCATTCACCGCAACGCCTGGCGAGCGCTGTTTGGACTGGGCAAAGGCATCGAGGTTGTAAGTCCAGCGGTTGATGTCATACCGCAGGCCCGCGGTCGCCACCTGGCGCGAGTAGAACGGCAGGTCACGGCCCTTGAAACCCGGAATTTCCCCTTCATAGACCGCGCGGGTGTAGGTGAACCCGGCGTTGGCAGTCAGCCCGTCAAGGCGTGGGTCCAGTGCCGCCATGTCGTAGTGCACCGACGCCTCGATGCCCTGGTGCGTGGTCGCGCCCAGGTTGGTCCAGCCCGCGTCGTTGCTGATGTATTGCAACTCTTTATCGAAGTCGATGTAGAACAGCGTCACTTCGCCGCCCCACACATCATTGTTGTAGCGGGTGCCTAGCTCATAGGTCTTGGCCTTTTCCGGCTCAAGGCCATTGGCGGTTTCGTCACCCGTGCCGCCCTGGCCGAGCTGGAAATACTGCAGGCTGCCGAACGAGGTTTCGTAGTTGGCAAACAGCTTCCAGGCATCGGACAGGTGATACATCACGCTCAGGGCCGGCAACGGCTCGTTGCTTTCGATGCTGCGGCGCTTTTCCGGGACCGGCCGGCCCGCGGTGTCGAGCACGGGGCGGTCGTGCCAGTCGGTGCTGATGTGTTCGAAACGGATGCCCGGGGTGATGGTCCAGTTACCCACATCGATCTTGTCGTCGATATACACCGAATTGGCTTCAGTGCCGCCGGTGCGATCCTGGTACACATGCCCGTCCGAACCCGGACGCACCACCGGCTCGTTGTTGACCAGCGCCAGACGGCTGGCCTCTTCGTGCATGGCTTCCTTGAGGTAGCGATAACCGACGCTGACTTCCTGGGTGGTCGGGCCGACGTCGAACACACGGGACACCCGCGGCTCGATGCCAAAGGTGTAGTAGGTGCGCGGGAACGAGCCCAGGGTCTTCTGGTCGCGGGCGGCGATGTTGCTGCCACGGAAGCTGTCGGTGTAGTAGGTCAGCACTTCGGCCTGGGTGCGGTCGTCGAGCTGCCGGGTCCACTTGAACGACACGTCCTTGCGACGCCCGCTGAAGTTGTCGTTGTTGCGGTCGGACTGAAACGGATTGGCGTCGTACTGCGCCTGGGTCAGGCCGCCGGGCATGTCGGCGCTGGCGTCGTAGTAGTGAAAGTTGAGGCTGAAATCATCCACATCGGTGGGCGCCCAGTGGGTCTTGAGCAGCACGTCGTCGATGTCGTTGCCGTGGTTGCGTTCACGGTAACCGTTACCGTTCACACCCGAGTACAACAGCGCCACGCCGATGCCGTTGTCCGCGGTGCCGCCGACGAATGCCGTGTCGATATGCTTCCAGCCACCGTGCTGGGAGGTTTCCAGGGTGCTGCCGATTTCAGCGGAAGCCTTCTCCGGGATCGCCCGGGTCACGAAGTTGATCACGCCACCGACGTTCTGCGGTCCGTAACGCACGGAACCGGCACCCCGAACCACGTCGATGCTGTCGAGGTTGCCGGAAGAAATAGGGGCCATGGACAGTTGCGGCTGACCGTACGGCGCGAACGCTGCCGGCACGCCGTCAATCAGCACGGTGGAGCGTGGCGACAGACGCGAGGTCAGGCCGCGCACGCCGACGTTCAGGGAAATGTCGCTGCCGCCGGTGCCGTTGGCCTCCTGCACTTGCACACCGGGCACGCGCTTCAACACGTCTCCGACGTTCATCGCGCCTTGCTCGACCATCGCCTCGCGGCGAATTACGGTACGGGCGCCCGGGTGGTTTTGCACCACGGCCGCATCCGCGTCACCGAGCCAGTCGCCGACCACCTTGATGTCCGTCACGCCCAGTTCCAGCGGGCCATTGGCCGCGGCACCGGGTGCAGGCAGCAAGGTCACCGAACCTTCGTCGATCTGGTAGTGCAGACCGCTGCCTTGCAGCAGCTGGCGCAGCGCGTCTTCCGGCGAAAGGTCGCCATCCACCGCCGGGGCCTGTTTGCCGGCGACCAGCTCAGGGCTGAAAAACACCTGCAGCGAGGTTTGCTGGCCCAGTTCGCTCAAGGCCTGGCCCAGGGGTTGTGCCGGAATATGAATAGCGTCGGCGGCAAAGGCCTGGGGCAGCGCAAGGTTGACCGCCAGTGCGAGGGCCAAGGGTAACCAAGGGAATTTGTTGTTGTTAGCGGTGGTTTTTTTCACGTCGAACGGAGTCCTGTGGATCGCAAGAGTGTGCGCCTGTTAATGCAAACCAGTTGCAGTTGGACTAGAAGACGATGAACTCGAAAAAAACCTGAATCTATTTTGAAATTATTTGCTGGCTGCCGTCATCGAGGGTCCGCACGGCCACCGGCAGAATGTTTGGCAAGGCCTTGAGCAGCGCGTCGGTGTTGTCGGATTTGAACACGCTGGTCAGGCGCAGATTGCCCACCTTGTCATTGCTGACGGTCAGCGGTTTTTCCCGATAGCGCGACACTTCCTCGGCGACGTCGCGCAGGCTGGCGTTGTTGAACACCAGCTTGCCGCTGCGCCAGGCGGTCAGTTCCGCCGGATTGACCGCGTAGGCGGTGGCGACTTTGCCCCGGGTATCGACCCGCGTACCCTGGCCGGCGGTGAGGCTGATGAAATCGTTGTCGGCAGCGTCCCGTCCCTGGACCTTGACCGTGCCCTGCTCCACCACGACCCGGGTTTCAGCGGCGCCGCGACGCACGTCGAAGCGGGTGCCGGTGACCGTGACCTTGCCGCTGCCCGCCTCGACCACGAACGGCCGATCACTGTCGTGTTCGACGCTGAACATCGCTTCGCCCTGGGTCAACTCGATGCGGCGCCGGTCCTGTTCGTAGCGCACCTGGACACGACTACGGCTGTTCAGGTCGATCACCGAACCGTCCGGCAACGCCACCTGCTGTCGCTCCCCCGGGGCGGTGGCAAACTCGGCGGAGTAGATCGCCGGCTGATTGAACTGGCTGAACACTCCCAACCCGACCGCCATGGCCAACACACCGGCGGCCACCGCATAACGCACCAGCGGGCGACGCTTGCCGCGGGCTGGCGGAGTCTCGCACAAGGCCTGCAGACGCGCCGCAGGCAGCAGATCAGCCGCCGTCCACAGTCCCTCGAGCAATTGATATTCGTCGCGATGCTGCGGATGTTCGTTCAGCCAGCGCTCGAAGCGTCGGCGTTCTTCGACGTCCACGGCCGGTTCCTGCAAACGCACGAACCACTGCGCCGCCTCGTCGCGAACCGTTGTTTGCCCGCACGCGCAATCACGAGTATCCATCATGGAAGTTCCTGTCTGGCCGGGGATGAGAAGGCGCGGCCGATCATGGTTGCAACCCGTCCAGACGGTCGCGCAAATGCCGCAGGGTGCGGATCATATACTTTTCCACCATGTTCTTGGACAGCCCCAGGCGGTCGGCGATTTCGGCCTGGGTCAGGCCTTCGATCTTTTGCCAGACGAACACCTTGCGGCAGTTGACCGGAAGTTCGCTGAGCGCCCGCTCGATGGAATCAGCCAACTGGATCGCATGCATGAAATGCTCCGGGTCGCCGGACGACGACACACTGTGATCGATCGCCTCCGACTCCATGGCCCCCCGCCGGTCCTCCCGCCGGTAACCATCCACCGCGATATTGCGCGCGGTCTGGTGCAAGTACGCCCGGTGCTGCACCACCGCTGCCGAATCGGACTCAAGCACCCGCACAAAGGTGTCGTGGGCCAGATCCTCGGCCTGCTGACGATTTCTCAGGCGACGGGTCCAGGTGCCAACCAACTCTTCGTAATGCTCGAAAAAGCCGTGTCTGCGGGGCAGCTTGGGGATCATTGCGGTGTGCTGTGAAGACGGAGCGTGAATAGTAATGCTTCCTATTAACTGGAAGCAATGGATTCCGGACCGTCGCCCGTCCTGATGAGTGAACAGATAAAACCGACTGCCAAATACAATGAA
>Ga0247818_10002905_pt1 | contig 11056 bp, 10 predicted proteins | sample 13C_Glucose_Day1_FD_192424 | JGI IMG/M metagenome (GOLD analysis project Ga0247818, IMG submission 192424) | Soil microbial communities from agricultural site in Penn Yan, New York, United States - 13C_Glucose_Day1 | ecosystem: Environmental > Terrestrial > Soil > Agricultural land | place...
CGTCCGGCCGGCGAATACGCAGAGCTGCTGATCAAGCGCATCCGCGGCTTCGGCTCCAAGGTCTACCTGGTCAACACCGGCTGGACCGGCGGCGGCTACGGCGTCGGCAAACGCTTCAACATCCCGACCACTCGCGGCGTCATCGCAGCGATCCAGAGCGGCGCGTTGATCGGTGCTGAAACCGAACACCTCGACACCATCAACCTCGACGTGCCACTGGCCGTACCGGGCGTTGAGACTGGCCTGTTGAACCCACGTAACACCTGGGCCGACAAGGCTGCTTATGATGAGTCCGCCAAGGCATTGGCTGGGTTGTTTGTTGAGAACTTCAAGAAGTTCGATGTGAGCGACGCGATCAAGGCTGCTGGGCCGAAGTTGTAAGGGTTGGATTGATGTAATGAAAAGCCGCCTTTAGGGGCGGCTTTTTTGTGGGTTCGATTCAGGCAATCAGATTAGTAGCTGCCATTATTCCAAGTGAAAAGGTGCTAAACAGCCAGAATAATGGCACATATGCGTTGGTGATCAGTGTAGCAACGTTTAATTTGCTAACGCATTCAACACATGGACAGGATCATTATGAATGGCTTTCAGCAGCGCTTTGGCCGGCCCTGTCGGTTCGCGGCGGCCTTGTTCCCAGTTGCGCAGAGTGCCGAGTTGGACGTCAATCAATGCTGCGAATTTGGCTTGAGTGAGGCCGGTAGCCTTGCGAATCTCTTTGACGTGTAGTGCGTCAACGGTAAATTCACGAGACGGCTGGCGTTCACCTCGTAAAATTTCGTTCATCTCTCCAACGCTTTCCATCAGTTCATCAAAAAATTTGCTCATGGTTATCTCCAGTGCTCGATAGCAGCCTTCAACGCCTTACGTTCATCGCCAGTCAGATCCTGCTGTTCATTTTTGGGATAGATCATCAATAAAACAATCTGTGACATCGAGACAAAATGATAGTAGATCACTCGTGCTCCACCCCGTTTTCCGTGACCTTTGGCCGCGATCCGAATTTTGCGAACTCCTCCCGTATTTTCAATCACATCGCCCGCCGTTGGATTCAGTATCAGTACATTCTGAAAGGCGATATAGGCTTCATCATCTATCAGGTCCTTGGCTCTACGAGTGAAGACTGAGGTTTCAATAAAAATCATTGATAATGTACGCCATTGACTTACTCTGGGGCAATGGTGATCTGGCTGATCGTCCCCTTGCAAAGGGAACGATCTTCCACCGATGTCAGACCGGCGCTTTCCAGTTCAGCATGCGTTGTTGGGCGACCTTTAGCAGATCGCAGCCGTCCTGGGTCAGGAGGTAAAGCGCGTGGGTGATGTGGGGAATGTCCTCGACGTCACCTTTCTCGAAGCATTGGCAGTGCAGGGTTCGGAGCAGTTCGCTGGAGGCTCGGATGCGCTGGAGGGCGGCTTCCAGGATGTCATGGGGATTGGCTTGTGTGTCGATGATCAGGGTCGGGGAATCGGTGAGATTGGTTTGGAGTGGGCGGTAGCGGTTTACGGACGGGTTTAATGTGGTCACTGAGGGACACCTCTATCTAATTGAAAAAATGTGCGTCTCTTTTTCGAGTGACCAAACTCGAGTCGATGATTTGGCAGCGACTGTTCAACTATAAAAGCGAGCTCCCCGGCTGCGATAGAGGACGAGGTACTTTCAGTTGTAGGACCCAGATGAAGATTTCGTGGGGCGATGCCTACAGTTTTATCCAGCGCGATGTTTCTTGCGATTGAGATCAGGCGCACCGCGTTATCGTTCTTCGCGGGCAAGCCTCGCTCCTACGGGAGATCGTGGTAGGTATCAGCCTGCGTTGGTTTTTGGTAATCGCTGTCGGGCCACTTCGAGCAGTTCGTGGCCGTCCTGGGTCAGCAGGTACAGTGCGCTGACGATGTTGGGAATATCGCTCGCGTCGGCCTGTTTGAAGCACAGGCAATACAGTGTTTCGAGCAGGTCGCTGGCGGCGCGGATGCGTTGGTGGGCGGCGTCGAGGATTTCGTGAGGGTCGGCTTCGGTGTCGATGACCAGCACGGGGGTGTCGCTGTAGCTTGTCCTGAGCGGGCGGTAGCGGTCTGTGAGCGGATCGGGGTTGTTCATCGAGGTCTGTCCTGTGAAAAGTCTGGCGGTCTCGCTGGCAGGCCGACACACTGTTTCAGCCTCGCCGGCAACTATAGAAGGGGGACGCTCCAGGGGACAAGATGGCCGCGATGGACAGGTTTTGTAGGGGGTTTACCGGCTCTTTGGGATTCGGCCTACAGGTTTGCGCGGCTTTTTACAGCACAATCCCTGGGGGTAAAAGATCCCACGGGTTTGTCAGGCGAAGCGCGACACCCCTCGGTACGGCGCGCGCCAGACTGTGTACGACTTTTCTAAAGTGCCTGGTCGGGATCGTGGGCAGGGGGCTGGCGTGAGGCCGCTTCAAGGTCCATCAATCCTCTACCGTACGCTTCACTGTTGGCATAGAGGCCAGTGCGGTTCGCTGTTGCCAGCAGGCGTTCGCGGACTTGCTGCGCGGTAAGCTCGGGATAGCGGCTGTGCAATGCCGCCAGGGCGCCACTTACCAGCGCGGCAGCCGGTGAGGTGCCTGCGGTCTGTACGTAGTCGCCGTCCTTGCCGGTGGTCAGCAGGCCTTGCCCTGCGCCGGAATCGCCACCCGGCACGGCGATGCACCAGGCTGCCGCCACACCGCAATAGTTGGACTTGGCGTTGATGGCGCTGCCATCGCTTTTCAATGCCACCACAGCGATCCAGCCCTTTTCCAGTTCGGGCACGGCGAGAGGCAAACCGGGTTCGGCCAAGGGTTCGCGTCTCAGTTCGTTGCCGGTCGGGAACACGAATACCGCGCCGTCCCGGACCAGTTTTCGCGCGGTCACCAATGATTCCGGCATGACCTGGTTGTAGCGTGCCTCGTTGATCTCGGTCGCCGGGATGGCATTGGCCCACGAGTTGTTGAGAATGCGCGCGCCATTATCGAAACCGGCTTGCCAGGATTGTGCAATCTCACTGTCAAAGAAAAATGGCTCGTTGTCGTCGCCGAAACGAAAGGGGATCAGTTGTGCGTTGAACGCAACGCCGTGCATGCCATGGTCATCCTTGTTGGCCGCGAGAATGCCGGCCATCTGGGTGCCGTGACCGATCCGGTCGAAGGTGCCGACCTTGTTCTCGACATGATCGAAGCCCGGATCCCGGACTCTTCCCTGAAATGCCGGCAGGCTGCTGTTCAGGCCGGAGTCGACCAAAGCGACGGCCACCCCCTGGCCGGTGCCGCCGCGGGCATAAAGGGTTGAAGCGTGAATGACTGCCAGGCCCTTCTGGGCTCGATACTCAGGTGTTTCGAACCGGGTCGGATCGATGGCGGGTTGCACAGGGTTTGTGAGGCAGCCACTTAACAGTAATGGCAGCGCCAGCGCAGGGGCGAGTGAAAAGCCGGAGGGTTGAAGCATGATCGTTCCTTGATGGATTTGCGCGCGCATCGCATGTCCTGCCGTGATGAAGTTTCGCGCAGAGTGGTTGATTCGAAGGCAAACCTTACCGGCGCAATCGGGTGCACGGGATAGGGGCAAAGTGCCCCGATTGTTTCGACCTGTGGCGAGGGTTGCCCCAGTGGACGCTGTATCATCCCGTATCGTTTTTGCCCCAAACCTTTTCTCGACTCGCTGCGATCGCCGGCTAGGCTGTTGGCATCGCAGCAGTCAACGGAGTGACAGCTTATGCACAACACCCTGGAACAGGTTTTCGGTTATCCACAGTTTCGGCCCGGCCAGGAAGCGGCTGTCAGTGCGGTGCTGGCCGGGCGTTCGGCAGCGGCGATTTTTCCGACAGGCTCCGGCAAGTCGCTTTGCTACCAATTGCCCGCCTTGTTGCTGCCGCACCTGACGTTGGTGGTCTCGCCGTTGCTGGCGTTGATGCAGGATCAATTGGCCTTCCTGCAACGCCACGGCATTGCGGCGGGCAGTATCGATTCGGCCCAGAGCCGCGAGGATGCCAACGATGTGATGGCCCGGGCGAAGTCCGGCGAGCTGAAGATCTTGATGATTTCCGTGGAGCGCCTGAAAAACGAACGTTTCCGCAATTTCCTGCAGCAGGTGCCGATCTCGCTGCTGGTGGTGGACGAGGCCCACTGTATTTCCGAGTGGGGTCATAACTTCCGCCCCGACTATCTCAAGCTTCCCGACTATCAGCGCCAGTTCAACATCCCTCAGGCGTTGCTGCTGACCGCCACTGCGACGCCCAAGGTGATTGCCGATATGGAGGCGAAATTCGCCATCGCCCCGGACGATGTGGTGACCACCGGCTTCTATCGGTCCAATCTCAATCTGCTGGTGGAACCGGTGCGCGGGCAGGACAAACGTCGGCGTCTTGTCGAGTGGATGAGCCAGCGTCCCGGCCAGCCGAGCATTGTCTACGTCACCCTGCAGAAGACGGCAGAGCACATCGCCGAACACCTGGGTCGCAACGGCATTCAAGCCGAGGCCTACCACGCCGGGCTGCCCCATGAGCAGCGGGAAGCGATACAGAAGCGATTCATGGGCGGACAATCCAATTGCATCGTCGCCACCATTGCCTTCGGCATGGGCATCGACAAGAGTGACATCCGTAACGTGATGCATTTCGACTTGCCCAAGTCCATCGAAAACTACAGCCAGGAAATCGGCCGCGCCGGGCGTGATGGAGAGCCTTCCGACTGCCTGGTCTTGGCTAACCGCGACAGCCTCAACGTGCTGGAAAATTTCGTCTACGGCGATACGCCGGAACTGGACGGCATCCGCTGCGTGCTGGATGAGTTGCAAGCCGCCGCACCCGAGGGGCAGTGGGAGTTTCTGCTGGGGCCGTTGGCGGATCAGAGCAACATCCGTCAGTTGCCGCTCAAGACCTTGCTGGTGCAGTTGGAACTGCGCGGGATCATCGCGCCGCGTTATGCCTATTACGCTGAATACCGTTTCAAGTACTTGCAGGAGCCCGAGTTCCTGCTGGCCCGTTTCGAAGGTGAGCGCAGGGATTTCGTCGCGGCGATCATCCAGACCTCCAACCGTGCGCGGAGCTGGGCCACGGTGAATTTCGATGCGCTGTACCAGCAGTATCAAGCCGAGCGCAATCGAGTGGTCAAGGCGCTGGATTATTTCCAGGAGAAAGGTTGGGTAGAACTTGAAAGCAAGCAGATGACCGATGTCTACAGCCTGCTGCAAACGGATTTCGACAGCGAGGCACTGAGCGCCGAATTGCACGCTTGTTTCACTCAGCATGAGCGCACGGAAATCGCGCGAATTCACGCCATGCTCGAGCTGTTCGCCACCGACCATTGCCTGGGTTATCGCCTGGCGGCGTACTTCGGTGACGAGAATGCGCCGCGCCAATGCGGACATTGTTCGGTGTGTCACGGGCAGGTGGCTCGACTGCCGGCACCTCCGGAGCTACCGACGCTTGTGGATAAAAACTTCGAGGCGTTGTGTGGCAATTTTATCCACAGGCATGAGCAGTACACCGGCGGTGCGCCATCGGCCGAGCGTGTGACGCGGTTTTTGTGCGGGATCAGCGTCCCGCTGTTTACCAAGCTCAAGGCCAGGTCCATTTCGGGGTTTGCGGCGCTGGAGGACTATCCCTATGCCGAAGTGCGGGAATGGGCCGAGATGCACCTGTAGGAATTGGTCAATGTTCGAGTGCATCAATCCCCTTAAACTCACCATACAACTTCAGGAACCGACACTGATGTCCACCCCGATGCCCCAACGCACCGACTACCTCCACTTCCAGCCCATCACCACCCGTTGGCATGACAACGATGCCTATGGCCACATCAACAACGTCACCTACTACAGCTTCTTCGACACGGCGGTGAATACCTATCTGATCGAAGTCGGCGGCCTGGATATCCATGACGGCGAAGTCGTGGGTTTTGTCGTGAGTTCGGCTTGCGATTACTTTGCCTCCATCGCTTTCCCAGACCGGATCGAGATCGGTTTGCGCGTGGGCAAGTTGGGCAACAGTTCGGTTCAGTATGAGCTGGCTGTGTTCAAGGCCGGGGAGGCGGAGGCTTGTGCGGCGGGGCGTTTTGTCCATGTGTTCGTGGATCGGACGTCGAATCTGCCGGTGGCGATTCCTGCCGCGTTGCGCGGGTCGCTGGAGCAGTTGGTGGTTTGAGGGGCAAAAAAAATCGCAGCCCTTGGGCTGCGATTTTTTTTGATCTACCTGTCAGTGGAGCCGTTCAGGCCTCAGTGACGACGGTAGTGCTTGTGGTGTTTGCGATGCCCATAGGCATGGCCACGACCCGGGTGGCCGTCCCGGGAGTAGCGACGATCATCGCCACGATAAGAGCGACGATTATCATCATCGTCGTCATCGCTCTTGTTGCCCATGTAGTTACCCAGCGCGCCACCGGCGCCGCCACCTGCTGCGGAGCCGATCAGGCTGCCGGTGGTGCCGCCCATGCTGCGGCCGACCACGTTACCGCCTGCTGCGCCCAACGCACCGCCAATGGCGGCTTCGCCACGGCTGCGTTTGTCTGCGCCAACTGCGCTACCACCCGCGCCACCCAGGGCCGCGCCAATGGTGGAACCTGTACTGCCGCCTAACGATTGACCGACGACCGAGCCCAGAACCCCGCCCAATGCGCCGCCCACACCTGCTTCGGTGGTGCCGCCGGCAGAAGCGAAGCCACTGACCAGGCCAAGGGACAACAAGAGAATCGAGGAGAACTTCATAGAGAAACCTCAAGGGGATGACGACGCGATCCTGAGGCTGTGTCATGGTTGTGACAATCGAAATCCGACGAGTAACACGACTTCAACACATTTCTATAAGTTACTGTTTTTTATGCGGAACTTAATGGTTTTTCGCGGGTCTTTAGTTACTTCGGAATGGCCGTTTTTGAGAAAAAACGGCCTTTTTTGTGGGTGTTTGAAAAGTAATTGATCCGGAAGATCCGTTGAATGCTCTATCGCTTTCGCGAGCAAGTCGAATCGTCGCACCGTCGCTCCCACAGTTAACCGAGCTCTTCCAGAAGGAACGCGATCAAATGTGGGAGCGGGCTTGCTCGCGAAGGCGTCAGCTCAGGCGAAGTATCAAGCCGACCTGGCCATGATAAGCCCAGTCTCACTCGCCGCTTCCAACCGGATCGCCACAAACTTCGACGTCGGCGTCTGGCTGCCATCCCCAATGCTTTCCAGCGGTACCAGCGGATTGACCTCCGGATAGTAAGCCGCCGCTTGCCCGGCAGGAATATCAAACGCCAGCAGCGTAAAGCCTTTCACCCGGCGTTCGCGGCCATCATCCCAGATCGAAACAATGTCTGCCTTCTGCCCTGGCTTGAACCCCAGGCGAATGATGTCGGCCTCGTTCACAAACAACACGTCCCGCTGACCCTTGACCCCGCGATAACGGTCATTGAGGCCATAAATGGTGGTGTTGTACTGATCGTGGGAGCGCATCGACTGCATGATCAGGTCCGGCAACACTCCAGTGGCACGGGTGCGTTCGTGCACCAAATCCCTGGGCAAACTGTTCGGGCGGAAATTCGCCCGCCCGGATGGCGTAGCCCAGCGACGGGCAGCAGCGTTGTTGCCCAGGTAGAAGCCGCCTGGATTGCGGATCTTCTCGTTGAAGTCGCCAAAGCCTGGAATGGTGTCGGCGATCAAGTCGCGGATACGGCTGTAATCGGCCACCAGCCAGTGCCAGTCCACCGGTTTGCTGCCCAGGGTCGCGGCAGCGATACCCGCGATGATCGCCGGCTCCGAGCGCATCTGGTTCGACAGTGGCTGCAACTGACCGTTTGAGGAGTGGACCATGCTGAACGAGTCTTCAACGGTCACCGCTTGCGCGCCTTCGGTCTGGATGTCGATGTCGGTGCGGCCCAGGCACGGCAGGATCAGCGCGTTCTTGCCATGAGCCAGGTGGCTGCGGTTGAGCTTGGTGCTGATCTGTACGGTCAGGTCGCAATTGGCCAGGGCCTGGAAGGTGCGGTTGCTGTCTGGCGTGGCTTGGGCGAAGTTGCCGCCCAGGCCGATGAACACCTTCGCACGGCCATCGGCCATGGCGTGAATCGCCTCGACCACGTTGTGGCCGTTTTTCCGGGGCACCGTGAACTTGAAGCGCCGCTCCAGCGAATCGAGGAACGCCACCGGCGGGCATTCATTGATGCCCATGGTCCGGTCGCCCTGCACGTTACTGTGGCCACGCACCGGGCACAGACCGGCGCCCGGTCGGCCGATGTTGCCGCGCAGCAACATCAGGTTGGCGATTTCCTGGATGGTCGCCACCGAATGGCGATGCTGGGTGATGCCCATGGCCCAGCACATGATCACGTTCTTGCCCTTGGCGTACATGCGAGCGGCTTGCTCGATCTCCACCAGCGTCAGCCCGGACTGCTCGACGATTTGCGCCCAGGAGGTGCCGTCGATGACGCTGAGGTATTCCAGCACGTTGATGCTGTGTTCATTGAGGAAATCGTGATCAAACACGGCGGGCTCGCCAGCCTTCTGGGCGTCGCGCTCCCATTGCAGCAAGAATTTCGCCATGCCGCGCAGGATCGCCATGTCGCCACCGAGGGCCGGGCGGAAGTAGGCGGTGTTGGTCGGCTTGTCGCCATTGGTGAGCATTTCGATCGGGTGTTGCGGGTGCTGGAAGCGCTCCAGTCCCCGCTCTTTCAATGGGTTGACACAGACCACTTGCGCGCCGCGTTTCACGGCTTCGCGCAAAGGTTCGAGCATCCGTGGATGGTTGGTGCCGGGGTTCTGGCCCCATACGAAAATCGCATCGGCGTGTTCGAAGTCGTTGAAGGTCACGGTGCCTTTGCCGACGCCGACACTTTGCGCCAGCGCCACGCCGCTGGCCTCGTGGCACATGTTCGAGCAGTCGGGGAAATTGTTGGTGCCGTAGGCGCGCACGAACAGTTGATACAAGTACGCCGCTTCGTTGCTGGCTCGGCCCGAGGTGTAGAACTCGGCCTGATCCGGGCTCGACAACCCTCGCAAGTGATTACCGATCAGCGCGAACGCCGCTTCCCAGCTGATCGGCTTGTAGCGATCGGTCTCGGCGTCGTAGCGCATCGGCTCGGTCAGACGGCCCTGGTATTCCAGCCAATAGTCGCTTTGCTCCAGCAACTGACTGACGCTGTGCCTGGCGAAGAACGCTGCATCGACACGCCGTTTGGTCGCTTCCCAGTTGACCGCTTTGGCACCGTTCTCGCAGAACATCACCAAGCCCTTTTCCGGAGAATCGCCCCACGCGCAACCGGGGCAGTCGAAGCCGCCGTTCTGGTTGGTCTTGAGCATTATCCGCAGGTTTTTCAGGGCGTTGTCGCTGGTCAACCAGGCCTGGGCCACGCTGATCAGTGCGCCCCAGCCACCAGCCGGGCCTTTGTAGGGCTTATAGCGGGGGACGGGTTTCTGGTCGGCTTGACGATGTTGACTCACGCTTGATTCTCCAATGCCGGGCTGTAGACCCGCGGCGCATTTTTCTGGGGCAGATGAATGAGATTGAGGTTGTGGCGGCGGGCCCATTGCACGGCAAGGCCCGTGGGCGACGACAGGCTGACCAGGGTCTGGATGCCGGCGCGCAGTACTTTCTGGATCAATTCGAGACTGCAACGGCTGGTGACAATAGCCAGGCCACCTTCAGTCGGGATCTTCTGCCGGATCAGCCCGCCAATCAGCTTGTCGAGGGCGTTGTGCCGGCCGATGTCTTCACGGCCCAGCAGCAATTCGCCCTTGGCGTCCATGAACACCGCCGCGTGCACCGCGCCGCTGTACTGGCCGAGGGGCTGGAACGCGCCGATGCGCTGGCGCAGACCGTCGAGCCATTCCACTGGCGGCAGGGGGGCGCCGGGTAAAACCTTGAGCTCGGGCAACGCCTGTTCGACCGCTTCTACACCACAGAGCCCGCAACCGCTGGTGCCCGCCAGTTGCCGACGCTGCTGCTTGAGATTCCAGAAGGCTCGATTGGCGATAGTCACTTGCGCGTACTGCGCCGAACCCGAGCCGCTGAGTTGCAAGTCGTAGATATCGCAGATGTCTTCGATGATGCCGCTGCCGAGGCTGAAGCCGACGATGAAATCCTCGAGGTCCGATGGCGTCACCAGCATCACCGCCTGGCTGATGCCGTTATAGGCGATCGCCAGCGCGACTTCCTCGGCCAGCGCGGTGCTGTCCGATTCGGCGCTTTGTGTTTCGGTTTGGCGCAGGTTGCTGTAGCTGTAGGTCTGGCTGGCAGCGGGCGCGGGCGTTTCGAGGGCAGGCGCCGCGCAATCAGGGCGCTTGGCGTTCATGGGCATCACCGACGGTTTGGTCAGCTTTAAGCCTATGCGCGTCAACTTGTCGCGTCTAATCGCTATTACTGATCTACCGATAGATGCCGTCGATCAAGAGGGTGTCGACGATTTCTGATAGATCGCGAAACAGGCCTCTGCCAACGCCGAACGTGGCGCGCTGCGACGCATGATCAGCCCCAATTTGCCGAGGGTTTGCGCGTTTTCGATGGGCTGCAGGCGTAAATGATCAGTGAGGTTTTCCAGGCCGCCCTCCAGCGGCATCACGGCGCAGCACAAGCCCCCGTGCACGGCTTGTATCAGTTGATGCACCGCGTCGGTCTGTAGCAACGGCTGTGGGTTCAGGCCGCGGCTGTGGAAATTGTGGTCGATGGATTGGCGAAAATGCATGCCGCTGGTGAGCATGCCCAGTGGCAATTCGATCAACGATTCCCAGCTCAACGCGGCTTCGCCGAAGGTGTAGAAGCGTTGATCGTAGAGCAGACCCATGCGGGTTTCATTGAACGCCAGGGAATCGAAGCGCTCACCGTCCAGGCGTTCCAGGTACGAGACGCCGATGTCCAGGCGGTTGTTCGCCAGTTGTTCGAGGATTTGTTCGGAGCTCAGGGATGAGAGTTCGAAGCGCAGGTTCGGGTGCTCGGCGTGCAGTCGTTGCATCAATGGCAGCGGATCGAAGCTCGATAATGGCACTACGCCCAGCCGCAGCGTACCGACCAGGTTGCCGCGACAGGCAGCCGCTTCGGCCTGCAAGCCGTCGCAGGCGGCCAGTACGGTGCGTGCCCATGCCAGCACCCGCTCGCC
>Ga0247818_10002906_pt1 | contig 11056 bp, 6 predicted proteins | sample 13C_Glucose_Day1_FD_192424 | JGI IMG/M metagenome (GOLD analysis project Ga0247818, IMG submission 192424) | Soil microbial communities from agricultural site in Penn Yan, New York, United States - 13C_Glucose_Day1 | ecosystem: Environmental > Terrestrial > Soil > Agricultural land | place: USA...
CCGCACAGTCCTCTCCCCCGACCGACCCTCCCCAGCTGGGGCTTCGTGAGCGGAAGAAGATCAAGACCCGGACGGCGATCCGCGACGCGACGTACACGCTGATCAAGGAACAGGGCTACGACGCCACCACGATCGAGCAGATCGCCGAGCGCGCCGAGGTGTCGCCGTCCACCGTCTTCCGCTACTTCCCGACCAAGGAGGACATCGTCCTCACGGACGAGTACGACCCTCTGATGCTGGAGGAGTTGCGTGCCCGGCCCGCGTCGGAGTCCTGGCTGGACTCGGTGCGGTACGTGCTCCACAGGTCCATGGACGAGCTGCTCGCCGTGGATCCCGAGGCGGTCCGGATCCGGGCGCACCTGGCGGTCCAGATCCCCGCCGTCCGCGCCCGGATGATCGAGAGCATGTCGGCCACCGGACGCCTGCTGCGGGGTGCCATCGCCGAGCGCCACGGTCTGGACGCGGACTCACTCGAAGTGCGGGTCTACGCGATGTCCCTGGTCGGCGGCCTGATGGAGGCCAACATCACCTGGGCGGAGAACGACTGCCAGGACGAGCTCCGCGATCTGGTGGACCGGGCCCTGGACGTCATCGAGCACGGCCTCCCCGCGAAAAAGAGCTGAGGCCCGCACCCCGGGCCGTGTCATCCTGGCCGGGTGAACGGTCCCGAGATCCAAGTCGAGTTCGCCCCCGAGCTGCGGGTGTTCCTGCCCAACGGCCGGCGCCAGGAAGGTGCCGCCCGGATCACCACCGACGGCGTCTCGACCCTCGGCCATGTCGTGGAGTCCCTCGGCGTCCCGCTCACCGAGGTCGGTGCCGTCGTCGTGGACGGCCGCGAGATGCCGGTGTCGTACGTCCCCGCGTCCGGCGGGTCCGTGTCGGTACGGCCCGTGGCACGCCCCCAGCGGGTCCCCGGGGCTCCCCTGCGCTTCCTGCTCGACGTCCACCTCGGCACCCTCGCCCGGCGGATGCGTCTGCTCGGCGTGGACACCGCCTACGAGTCGACCGACATCGGCGACCCGGCGCTCGCCGCGCTGTCGGCCGCCGAGAAGCGGGTCATGCTGAGCCGTGACCGGGGGCTGCTGCGGCGCCGTGAGCTGTGGGCCGGCGCGTATGTGTACAGCACCCGGCCCGAGGAGCAACTGCACGACATCCTCGACCGGTTCCGGCCCGAGCTGCGCCCCTGGACCCGCTGCACCGCGTGCAACGGGCTGCTCAAGGAGGCGACCAAGGAAGAGGTCGCGGACCGGCTGCAGGGCGGGACGCAGCGGTCGTACGACGTGTTCGCGCAGTGCACCCAGTGCAAGCGGGCGTACTGGAAGGGCGCGCACCACGAGCAGCTGGTGGCCATCGTGGAGCGCGCCCTCGCCGACTACGCGAGCTAACGCCGGGTCACATCACCCTTTCCGCAGGCGACTCCGTCCTTGTTCGGGTCGAGGCGGAGCGGGTCGTCCTTGCCGTTGACCTTCAGGCGGCCGTAGTCGTTCTTCTTCAGCCAGTCGCAGCGGGACTTCGTCGTCGCCTTCACGGTCGGCGGGAAGTCCGTCGGGACGCAGACGTTGACGGAGCCGTAGTGGCGGTCGCAGCCGGAGACGGTCGGGCTGACCTTCTGCGAGATGCGCTTCTTGCCGGGGCCCGTGACCTTGCCCTTGAGGTTGTCGGCGAAGTCGTGGACGTGCGCCGAGGAGTCCGTGGCGCTCAGCGCCGAAGGACCCTGCAGATGGACCCACTTGGCCACCGACGGCACGCCGCCCGCGTCGACCGCGAAGAGCATGTACCAGCCGGGCGGGGCCAGGTTGGGGTTGCTCGTCACGTTCAGGTCGACGTTGTTGCCGTCGACGGACAGGGGCAGATCCACGAACCGCTGGTTGGGGTCCGAGGAGTGGGTCACGGCCGCCGGGCGGATCAGCTCGGCCTTGGCGATGGGGCGGTCGACAGTGATGCGCTGGGTGTCGCCGTACGTCCACTCGGTGTCGATCACCGAAGTGATCTTCGGGCGCTCGCCCTTGAGGAGATAGGGCGGGGTGTAGATCGACACGTCGTGGTTCCAGCTGCCGTTGCCCGGGTTGTCGCCCGTCGCCATCACCCGGCCGTCGGGCAGGAGGAACGCCGAGGAGTGGTAGCCGCGCTCCTCCGGGTCGGCGGCCACCGGGTCGAAGGTGCCCGTCGCCGGGTCGTAGATCGACGACTCGTACACCGGATCGGCCCGGTTGTGCAGCGCGCCGCCCGTCTCCAGGACCTTGCCGTCGGGCAGGAGCACGGCGGAGACGTACATCTTGCCCTGGTTGCCGGTCTGCGGGACCTTGCCGTTGCCGAGGTCGACGGTGCCCTGCGGCAGCGGCGGGCCCGCGACGTAGGACGGGTTGGGCTGCTTGAGGTCGATGACGTCGGTGAGGCGGTTCGCGTCCGGGTTGGAGTCGATGTTGCCGCCGCCGATGGTGAGGACCTTCTGGTCCTGGGCCGGCGGCAGCAGCACGCTCGCGGACTGATCGCGCTCGTCCTTCTTCTGCAGGCCGGGGATCTGGGTGACGGTGTTGGCGCCGTAGTCGTAGATCGCCGAACCCGTGCCGGGGATGTTGTTGCCGAAGACATGGCTGCCGGAGTAGAAGAGGCGGCCGTCCTGCATGAGGATCATCGACGGGTACAGGCCCCAGTACGACCAGGTCTGGTTGACCTTCCAGAGCTCCAGCCACTTCTGCTCGGCGTCCGACCACAGCTCGGCGGTCACCGAACCGGTCGAGTCCTCCTTCAGACCGCCGAAGGAGATCACGTCACCGTTGCCGAGGACGGTGGCCGACGGGTACCAGTGACCGTCGTTCATGTCGTTCGTCCTGCTGTAGGCCTCGGTGACCGGGTCGAAGATGTACGAGTCCTTGTAGCCCTGGTAGCCGATCGTGCCGTCGGCCGACGGATAGCCCTTGTTGCCGCTCATCACGAGCACCCGGCCGTCCTGCAACTGCACATGCCCGGCGCAGAACATGTCCTTCGGCGTCGGGATCTGCTTGTACGTGCCGTTCTCGGGGTCGTAGACCGCGCTGGTGAACGTGCCCGCCTCGAACATCTGCTCGCTGTTGCCGGAGCCGGCGATCAGCAGCACCTTGCCGTTGTTGAGGACGACGGAGTGCATGGAGCGGACCGGGTTCTGCGTGGGCAGCACGTCCCAGCGGCCGTTCGCGCACTCCTCGGCCGTGCCCGTGCACACCGGGTCCGGAACGGGGTCGGCGACCTGGTCCATCGTGTAGTCGTCGGTGGTGACCGAGCCGGTGCCGTAGACGGAGACGCCCCAGGCGATCCGGTCGGTGCCGGCCGGCACCTCGGGGGTGCGTACCGTCGCCTCGGTCCAGCCGGCCGCCATCTCCAGCGTCTTGAGGTCGGTCCAGTACTGCCAGCCCGCCGTCGCGTCGTGCCGGAACAGGGTGACCGAGGTGTCGGGGGTGGTCGACCTGTACCAGAGCCCCAGGTCGTACTGCTTGCCCGGCGTGACGACCGGCGCGCACTCGGCGGACTCGGTGATGAGCGCCTTGCGGTCGCCGTCGACGCGGCGGGTGAGCGTGACCTTCATGGCCTTGGAGCCGGAGTGGGCGTCGGCCACGGTCTCGAAGGTGAAGTCGTTGTCGCCCCAGCCGGACTTCTTCCAGCAGTAGGGCATGTCGTCGCTGCCGGCGGTCTCGAAGCCGGGGTTCTTGATGAGATTGGCGGCGGAGGCGGACTGGGGCGAGGTGAGGAGCAGACCTGCGGTCAGGGCGCCCACCCCGACCAGTGCGGTCCTTCTTCGGTGTCTGCTGACGAGGCGCTTGTCCATGCGGCTCTCCTATGCGGTGCGGCTACCGCGCTGCCGACCGGTACGGCGGCGCGGCAGATAGACCAGCGCTTCGGTACCGACGAAGCGCAGGACGAATGTGATGACCAGGGCCAGCGCGGTCGCCGGCAGCACGGCCAACCCGAACTGGCCCACCAGCAGCGCGATCAGCGGGATGCGCAGCACCAGGTCGGCGTTGGCGAGCAGCGCGAACCGGGCGGTGCGGTCGGCCCAGTGCCGATGCTGCCGCCGGTCGCGGAACAGCAGCTTCTCGATGAGCAGGAAGTTCCAGGCCACGCCGAACTGGTTGGCGACGATCTCCGCGGGCAGGTAGTGCAGCCCCATGTGCGTCATCGCCCACAGCGCGGCCAGGTTCGGCACGAACCCGGTGAGCCCGATGAGCCCGAACACCACCATCCGGGACAGCGGGTCGGCCGTACGCAGCCCGGCGAGGTGCCGCAGGAAGCGCCGGCCCTCCGCCGCCGTGGACTTGGACTCCCCCGCGAACCGCTCCTGGAAGACGAACGGCACCTCGGTGACCGCGCGCGGGCGGCTGCGGACCGCCAGCTCCAGCAGGATCTTGTAGCCGAGCGGCTTGAGCGCCTCCGCGGCGATGTCGCTGCGGCGGATCGCGAAGAAGCCGCTCATCGGGTCGCTGATGCCGTGCAGCCGGCGCGGGAAGAGGGACTTCGTCAGCCAGGTCGCCATTCGCGACACGGCCACGCGGTAGCTGCCCGCGAGCCCGGCCCGGCTGCCGCCCTTGATGTACCGGGAGGCGACGACGAGCCCGGCGTTCGCGCGTTCGCCGGTGGCGACGAGCTCCGGGACGAGGGACGGCGGGTGCTGGCAGTCGCCGTCCATGACGACGATCCAGTCCGAGCCGGCCGCCTTCATCCCCTCGACGACCGCGCCGCCGAGCCCGCCGACGGGTTCGTCGCGGTGGATGACGGTGACCGGGAACGGGCAGTCCTGCGCGGCCTCCTCGATGACCTGCGGGGTGTCGTCGGTGGAGTCGTCGACGAAGACGACCTCGCAGGGCAGCCGGGACGGCACCGACTCGGTGATCTGATGCAGCAACTGCCGTACGTTCGCCGACTCGTTGAAGGTCGGCACGACGATGGTGACGGCGCCCGGCTCGGGCACCTCGACGGCTTCGACGGACGGCTCGCCGAGCTGTCCGGGGGCGGTGAATTCCTGGGTCATCGGACGCCTCCGGAGGCGGTCTGGATCTGGCGGATCTCGATGCGGTCCTCGCCGCGGCCGAAGACGGCGACCGGCTTCGAGTGCTCGATGGCCGCCTTGACGTTGGGCAGGTCGACCGCGTCGCGCCGGACCGTCGGGGAGGCGACGACGTAGTCGAGGTCCTTCCAGCCGCGCGGCATCGTCCTGGTCACGGCCGGGTCGAGGTCGGCCTTGTAGAACCAGATGACGCCGAGTCCGGGCTTGTACCCGGCGTGCACCAGGTCCAGCCAGAGCGCGTCGTCGACGAGGACGCGGGTGTCCCCGGGGTCCGGCACCTCGGTGGACAGCCACTTCGAGGCGGCCCGGTAGGGCGCGTTGGCGTCGGCGGTGACCGCGGTGCGGTCACCGTCGTACCAGCGCGGGACGACATAGGCGCCGGCGGAGATCGCGAGTACGGCCGCGAGGGCGTACCGTCCGCCGGTCAGGTACCGGTGCTCGGCCTCGGAGCGCCATCGCCGCAGCACGGCGTGGGCGACGGAGGCGGTGCCTCCGGCGAGGACCAGGGCGAGGAACGGCAGCGCCTGGATGACGTACATCGCGGGCAGGTAGCCGCTGGGGCGCATGGCCACCAGGGCGAGGATGACCACCGTGAACGACGGGCCGGCCAGGGCACGGGCGGTGACCGACCAGCGCCAGGTGAGAAGGAGCAGCAGTCCGCCCGCGAGGCCGCCGACGATGAGCACGCGGTCGTAGTAGAGCCATGACTGCAGGACGCCCCAGGAGCCGGAGCCCTGGTCGAGGATGAAGCCCGAACCGGGTCTGGTCATCTGGTACTTGATGCCGTCCCACAGCGAGACGTGCCCGCTGCCCGGCAGCAGCTCGCCCTTGAGCAGGGCGAACAGCGGGTAGGACAGGCCGATCAGCGCACACGCGGTGACCGCGCCGGTGACGGCGAACTTGCGGGTGTCGCGGTGGCTGTGCCGCCACATGGTGATGAGGACCGCGGGGAGGACGAAGAGCATCGTCTCCTTGGTCAGCACGGCCGTCGCGGCGGCGATCCCGGCGCCGAAGTGGTGCCACAGATGACGGCTCGGGGAGGCGGCGAGCGCGAAGGCGAGCAGCGTCCACATCACCGCGAGGTTGTCGAGGAAGATCTCCCGCTGGAGCACGACCGACAGCGGCGAGAGCCCGAACAGGACCATGCCGAGCCCGGCGGCCCAGCGCGGCAGCGACAGCCGCCGCCCGATCACATAGACGAGGACCGCGCTGGCGGCGCTGATCACGAGCATCGCGGCGCGCATGGTGCCGACGGTCATCGACTCGGGGCTGAGCGCGGCCGGTATCCAGGTCAGCAGGGCGAGCTGGATCCAGCCGAGCGGCGGGTGGTCGTACCAGTAGGTGTAGTGGGCCAGGCCCCGGCCCTCCTGGACGGCCCAGGCCTGGGCGAGATAGGTGCCCTCGTCGTCGCTGAGGGTCGGGTAGTCGGCGATGTTCCAGCCCTGCACGACGAGGATCGCGACGAGGAGTACGCCGCACAGGATCAGGTCGGGCCGGGACGAACGCAGCCGGAGCGGTGGGGTCGTTCGACCGGTCGGACGCGCCACAGGCGCAGGCTGCCGCTGCGCGGGGACCTTCGCTGGGGTCACCGCGGGAAGGGTGGAGGTCACGCGGGGACGTCCTCTCGGAGGTCTCGGGCCACTTCGGCATCGGCGAGATGCGCACCTACGTGGCTGGTCAGCTCCCAGTCGTTCTGGCCGCGCTGCTCACGCCATACGGCGCGGACGGCGGCCCCGGCGAGGAGGACCTGGTAGAAGGGACCGCCCACGACGAGCTTCAGGTAGTGCACGAAGCGGACGCGCAGTCCGTACTGCTTGCCGAAGTCGTGCAGTCCAACGATCTCGAAGACGAACGTGACGAGCGCGGTGACGGCCGGCAGGAAGGTGATGAAGGCGACGCTCACGGGCACGTCGACGAAGACCGCGATCGCGATGTTGAGCGGGATGATGAGCCCGGTGAAGGCCTGCATGAACGGCGTCATGAGGGTGTACCGGGCGAGCAACCGCTGGCCGAAGGTGGGCAGTTGCCGCCAGTCCTTCTTCCGGTAGACCTGGAGGAAGCCCTGGTTCCAGCGGGTGCGCTGCTTCAGCAGCGACATCAGGCTGCCCGGCGTCTCCTCCTTGGTCACCATGTCGGAGTCGTAGGCGACGACGACCTTCTTGCCGACGCTGGAGAGACGGACACCCAGGTCGCAGTCCTCGGCGAGGCAGTCGGGGTCCCAGCCGTCGGCCTCCCTGAGCACGGCCGTCCGTACGAAGACGGTGTTGCCGCCGAGCGGGATGAACCCTTTTTGCGCGTGCAGGTGCAGCCGGGAGCGGAACCAGAAGAAGTACTCCAGGCAGTTGCGCAGGCTGTACCAGCTGGAGTGGAAGTTGATCAGCTGGACCCCGCCCTGCACGACGTCGGCGCCGGTGGTGCGGAAGGCGTGGTCGACGTGCGCGAGGAGCTCCGGGTGGACCTGGTCCTCGGCGTCGAAGACCCCGACGACGTCGCCGCGGCAGTGCGGCAGCGCCGTGTTCATGGCCTTCGGCTTGTTCTTCTTCTCGTGCGTGTCGACGACCACGCGGACGCGCGGATCACGCGAGGCGGCCTTCTCGGCCACCTCGGTGGTCTCCGGGTCGTCGTGCCCGACGATGACGATGATCTCGAAGTCGGTGTGTGTGGACTCCAGCAGTCGCTGGATCGTGTGGTCCAGCACGGCTTGTTCGTGGCGTGCCGGTAGCAGCAGCGAGAATGACAGGTGTTCGTCCCCGTCAGGTCTGCTGAACCGGGTGGAGGCGAGCACTTCGGGCGTACGCCACGCGTGCATCTGCCACCACAGAGTGAAAGCCGCCATCCAGAACAAGGCCAGCGAGACGACGGCTATGAAGACAGACGTCAGCAACAGATCCCCCCAGATCCCAATGCCCCCTGCCGCGACAGCGAGTCACATCTGTCGCGGAACTGTGTAGACATTAAGTGGGATCTGTGAAGCCCGCAGGCCGTTTCGATGAAGAGCGCGTTTCATCACAACGAGCCGCGAGAGTGAGCAATTCGAACACAGGCTGCGTAACCGCCCTTTGCTCACTGCCGTTTCACCTGGTCAGAGCGGTTCGCAGCTGTTCGGGGTCGGTGGTCGGGGCGTCGCAGGTGAAGTTACGACAGACGTAAGCGGCAGGTTGACCCTGCCGCAGCGGGCGGTCGGCGAGGAGCGGGAATTCGCCACTCTCCGGAGTCCCCACGGCGACGACCGCACCCGGCGCGGTACCGAGAAGTGCCGTGCGGTGGAGGGTTTTTGTGGCGGCGTCGTCCGTCGTCGGTCCCACGACCGCGACCTCCCGCGGCCCGTCGAGGTTGGCCTCGGCGACCGCGAGTCCCCAGCCGATGAACCGGGGCACGCGCGGACCGAGCGCCTTCACCACGCCCAACGCCCTTTCGGCGGCGGTGCGGTGCGGCTCGGCACCGGTCTGCGCGGCATAACTCAGCAGGGCGCCGGCCGCCGCGCTCCAGCCGGAGGGGGCGGCGTTGTCGGTGGGGTCCTGCGGGCGGCGGATCAGCCGCTCGGCGTCGGCGGCCGTGTCGTAGAGGCCGCCGGACTCCTCGTCGACGAAGCGGGCCAGCACATGGTCGAGCAGGAACCCGGCGAACTCCAGCCAGACGCCCTCGCCGGTGACGGACGCGAGCGCGAGGAAGCCCTCGGCGACATCGGCGTAGTCCTCCAGCACGCCCGCGTTCGCACCGACCTGGCCGTCCTTGCTGGTACGGGCGATACGGGCCTGCTCGTCGAGGTGCAGCCGGACCAGCAGGTCGGCGGCGCCGAGGGCCGCCTCCACGAGGTCGGGGCGGTCGAAGTAGGCGCCGGTCTCGGCGAGAGCGGCGATCGCGAGGCCGTTCCAGGCGGCGACGATCTTGTCGTCCCGGCCGGGCCCGGGGCGTGCCGCGCGCCGCCGCAGCAGACGCTCACGGATCGAGGCGATCCTCCCGGCGTCGAACAGCTCGTCCTGCTGCGGGAGCTGGAGGACGGAGGACCCCTCCTCGAAGGTGCCCTCCTCCGTCACGCCGAAGTACCGCACGGCGAGGTCGGCGTCCTCGTCCCCGAGGACCTCGCGCAGCTGCTCCGGCGTCCAGACGTAGTACGCGCCCTCGACGTGCCGGCCGGTCCCGTCGTCGCTGTCGGCGTCGAGCGCGGAGGCGAACCCGCCCTCGTTCGTGCGCAGTTCGCGCACCATGAAGTCCGCGGTCTCCAGGGCGACGCGGCGGGCCAGCTCGGAGCCCGTGGCTCGCCAGAGGTGGGCGTAGACACGGCACAGCAGGGCGTTGTCGTACAGCATCTTCTCGAAGTGCGGCACCACCCAGTCCCGGTCGACGGAGTAGCGCGCGAACCCGCCGCCGAGCTGGTCGTAGATGCCGCCCCTGGCCATCCGCTCACAGGTGTCCTGGGCCATCTGCAACGCGCCCTCGGCGCCGGTGCGCGCGTGGTGGCGCAACAGGAACTCGATCGCCATGGACGGCGGGAACTTCGGCGCGCCCCCGAATCCGCCGCGCTGCGGGTCGTACTCGCGGGTGAGCCCGAGCAGCGCCGCCGCGAGCTCCTGCTCGCCGGGGGCCTCGGGACCGCCGTAGGAGATCTCGCGCCCGGCGAGGTCGCGCACGATCTTCCCGGCGACGTCGGCGACCTCGTCGCGCCGGTCGGTCCAGGCGCCGCGCACGCCCTCCAGGACCTGGCGGAAGGACGGCATGCCCTGGCGGGGCGAGGGCGGGAAGTAGGTGCCGAAGTAGAAGGGCTCGGCGTCCGGGGTGAGGAACACCGTCATGGGCCAGCCGCCCTGCCCGGTGGCCGCCTGCACGGCCTCCATGTAGACGGCGTCCACGTCGGGCCGCTCCTCGCGGTCGACCTTGACGCTGACGAAGTGGGCGTTGAGGTAGTCGGCGGTCTCCTGGTCCTCGAAGGACTCGTGCGCCATGACATGGCACCAGTGACAGCTGCTGTAACCGACGCTGAGCAGGACCGGTTTGTCGCTCTTACGGGCCTCCTCGAAGGCCTCGGCCGACCACGGCCACCAGTCGACCGGGTTGTCCGCGTGCTGGAGCAGATAGGGGGACGTCTCGTGAGCCAGTCGGTTCGGCATGGGGTCCATCCTGCCGCAGTACCCCCGCCGGCATGCGTCAGGCGTCCACCGGACGGCGACGTCACGTCCCCCCGATCCCCCGAGCCACGGCCCCCTGACCGCGGCCGTCGGCGCCGCATCCTTCACCGCAGCATCCGGCACCCGTCACCCGGCCCTCTCCCCACAACGCCCCGTCCGCAGCACACTTGACCAAGAACGCCATCGCTGCCGGAGGGGGACGTGACATGCGGGACAGCCATCGGACTGAGGCCGAGAGGCTGTTGGCTCGGGCCGTCGAGGAGGAGGTGCGGCGCTCGGGCGGCCGCGTCGAGGGGCAGGTGCTGCTGTCGCGGGCGCGCGGCGCGCTCGACGCCATGGCCGGGGCGGCCACCGAGGAGTACGAGGCGTACACCCGGGCGCTGGACGAGGCGGACGCCGGCCGGCTCACCTTCGGGCAGCGCTTCGCACGCGAGGGCGGTGCCACCCCCCTGATGGTGGCCGGCGTCGCCGCGGTCGCGGCCGCCGTGTCCGACCTGGCGCTCGGCACCGGCGCGAGCACCGCGGTGGGCGCGGGCGTCACCGTGGGCGTCGTCGGCGCCGCGGCCACCGTCGCCAAGGTCGCCGGTACACATCTGCCCGCCGCACACCAGCGCGCGGGCGCCGTCGGCCAGCCCGGCGGCCCGGAACAACTGCGCCTGCAATGGCTGACGGCGCTGGAGGTCCGCGGCATCCGCCCCTTCCTCGACCAGCAGCGGGTGCTCAGCGCGTCCACCGGCCCGAAGAAGACGGGCCCCCGGCTGAGGGGCGCCGACAAGAGCGCCGCCGCGCGCGGCCGCAACGTACTGGAGCAGTCATTCGCCCAACTCCCCGAGCCGACGGGTCCGTTCGCCGGCCGCAGGCAGGAGTTGGCCCGCATCGGGCAGTGGGTGCA
>Ga0247818_10002908_pt1 | contig 11054 bp, 9 predicted proteins | sample 13C_Glucose_Day1_FD_192424 | JGI IMG/M metagenome (GOLD analysis project Ga0247818, IMG submission 192424) | Soil microbial communities from agricultural site in Penn Yan, New York, United States - 13C_Glucose_Day1 | ecosystem: Environmental > Terrestrial > Soil > Agricultural land | place: USA...
TGCGGCGGCGCCGCGCCCATGAAGCCGGCATCCCCTCCGTCGTTGCGTACGTGGAAAGCCTTGCCCGGCAAGGATCCTGCTGCCGCGCCGGCGTCGAGCGAGGTGACGTCGGCGGGCACGTCGACGAGAACCCAGTGCCAGAAGCCCGACGGCGTCGGCGCGTCGGGGTCGAAGCACGTGACGACGTAGCTCTGCGTGCCCTCGGGGGCTCCGCTCCAGGACAGGTGCGGGGAGGTGTTGCCGTGCGCGGCCACCTGGTCGTCCTTGAGCGGGGCACCGTCACTGACGTCGCCGCTCGTCACGGTGAAGGAGGGCACCTGCGGCAGCAGGTCGTAGGGGTTTGGGGCGACCGGACGGTCGAGGCTCATGGGGTCCTCCTGCGATCTCATTGGCTCCTTGCACCGTACCCACCCCGGCCGTATGCCGTGTGAGACCGACGCGGCGCCGCGGACCTCCCGGCGACAGCCCCCGGTGCTGGTTACCCTGAGTCGAACCGGGCAAAAGGGACAGGGGTCGCCATGACGGATCAAGGCCGGGTGCCGGGCAGCGACGCAAGGTCGGCCGAGCGCGAACGGGTGAGAGACCCTCTCGCGCCGACGGACTTTCCGGTGTTCGCCGTGCGCGAGTGGGCGGCGCGCTTCTACGAGCAGGAGCAGCTGAAGGTCGACGGCGCCGCGTGGCGGGTCGGCTGGCCCTTCGGCCTGGCGTCGTTCCTCGCGGCGGCCGCCGTCGCGCTCGGGTGGCGTTGGCCGCTACAGGAGTCCGAGGTGGCCCTGGGAGGTGCAGTCGTGCTGGCCGCCGCCGCGATCGGGGTCGGCGTCGGAGGCGTGATCCGGTGGCGGGCCGTCAGGGTCCGGCGCAGGGCCGCCACGTCGCGACCGGCCACCGTCGAGAGCCTGCCGGATGCTGCTCGAGCCGTGGTGCTCGACGCACCCCGCCTCCGCTTCCGCCAACCCGTCGACGGCCCGGGCTTCGCGGCCGCGCGGGACCACGTGGCCGCGCAGGCACCGGTCGGCGCCTTCGCCGCGGGGGTGCTCGTCTGGGCCGTCGCAATGCGCGGGCGGGTCGACGGCACCCTCGAGGAGTGGGTCCGCGGCCGACAAGGCTGACCCCCTTCGTGCACGAGATCATCCGTGGCGCAAGGGATCTCCTTGACGCTCAGCCGCTCGACGTGAGCGCTCCCACCGCCCGCGCGACCACGAGCAACGACGTGAGCAGGGCCGCCGTCGCCTCGAGGCCCATGAGGCCCTTGGCGCGCGCCGTCAGCGGCATGGTGTCGGTCGGGCTGAAAGCGCTGGAGTTGGTGAGCGACACGTAGAGGTAGTCCACGAAGCGCGGGCGCCAGTTGCTCCGGACGCTCGAGCCCGACGCAACCTCGGTCACGGAATCCTGGTTCTCGTCCTGCGAGAAGCGCCAGTCCGCCGGCGCCAGTCGGTCCCGGGTCACCGTGGCCCGGGCCACCGGCCCACCGCGGTCGACCTCCCAGTAGAGCAGCCCGAACCCGATGACGTTGGTCAGCCACACCTGCATTCCGGCCACGAGCAGCGGCAGTCCGCTGGTGTCGGCCGCCGCGAGCGAGGCGACGAGCATCCCCAGCGCGACGAGGTTGGTCGCGATCACGAGGCAGGCCAGGGCGATCGACGCCGCACGCGACCACCGAGTCTGACGCACGATGCGCCGCGGGTCCGTGACGAGCAGGGCCAGCAGGAGTGCCATCTCGACGACCGGGATCGCCAGACGCGGCGCCACGAGCAGGGACTCCGGGAGGGCGGCATACGCGATCACTGCGACGACCACGGCGAGTGCTGGTGGGAGGCGGTTCTCGCCCGTGCTCGTCCGCGGCTCGCGGTGGCGGCGGGACGGTTCGCGACGCATGCGGCCAACGTAGACCGCACCTCCCCGGACGGAGGCTTACGCGTGCGGGGTGTCGCCGGCGGCGCCGACGGCTGACACCCCCGGCCCCTGGCCGTGCTCAGGCGAGCGACAGCTGCGCGCGGCCCCCGTCGCTCACTGCCGCGGGCCGCCGCACGACCCGGAAGCCGATGTGGCTCATGCCCGTGTCGACCATCTGCGGACGACGCGCGGCCGGGCGGTAGCGCAGGCAGTAGGAGTCGGCACAGAGGAACGACCCACCCTTGATGACTTTCCGCGGCACCCGGAACTGCGGCTGCCGGGCGTCGTAGCTCGCCTCGACCTCCGGCCCGCGCGGGTTGCGCGGCACGCAGCACGGCTTCGGGTCCGGCTCACCCGCATGCCCCGACGCATACCAGTCGCTCGTCCACTCCCAGACGTTGCCGGCCATGTCGAAGAGGCCGTACGCGTTGGGCGGGAACGACCCGACCGGCGCGGTTGCGCCGTAGCCGGGCGCCGGTCGCCACGGGAAGTCCCCGTGCCAGTAGTTCGCGAGCCGCTCCCCCGGCGTCTCGGGGTCGCTCCCCCACACGTATGCCGTCCCGCCGAGTCCGCCGCGCGCGGCCGCCTCCCACTCCGCCTCGGACGGCAGGCTGTGACCGCTCCATGCGGCATACGCCTCGGCGTCCTCGTAGGCGACATGGACGACCGGGTGGTCGCCGAGACCCTCGAGGGACGAGCCGGGACCCCACGGCGAGCGCCACGAGGCTCCGGGGGTCCACGTCCACCAGAGGTTGATGTGGTGCAGGTCGACGGGGCCGTCGGTCCGGGTGAAGACCATCGAGCCGGGCTGGAGGTTCTCCGCGGGCGCGCCGGGGAACTCGGCCGGGTCGAGGGGCCGCTCGGCGACCGTGGTGTAGCCGGTCGCGTCGACGAACGCGGCGAACTCGCCGTTGGTCACCTGCGTCGGCGCGATCCAGAAGCCGTCGACCGTGACGGGATGCGCAGGCGACTCCTCGGCGTAGTGCGCATCCGAGCCCATGGCATACGTCTGCGGCGGGACCCAGGCGAGGCCGACCTCGATGCCAACCGTCACGCGGGCGACCCCACGAAGACGTCCGCCCAGTCGTCCTTGATGCTGACGACGGTCCAGCCAAGGCTCTTCGCCGTGTCGAGGATCTGTTCCGCCCCTGCGGTGTAGTCGAACTCGCGCTCGGCGTCGTCGTGCAGCAGGACGAGGCGCAGGGACGCGCCGTCGTCGGTGCCGGAGTAGCTGAGCATCGGCAGGTCACCGTTGGAGTTGCCGAAGGACAGGATGGGCCGGCGGCCGATACGGCTCCAGATGCGGATCGGCTTCTCAAGTCCGTCGTCGAAGACGTCCATCGTGTCCTTGTACATCAGCTGGTTGGTGCCTCCATCCGCATCGTAGGTCAGTCCGATGGCACTGCCGATGATCCGCTCCGGTGGCAGGCCGTAGATCCCCTCGGCGACCGGACGCACGAAGTCCCGGTCACCCCCCGAGGCGATGTACGTCGCGAAACCGTGGTCCTCGAGATAGCGCAGCAGCTCGACCATCGGCGCGTACGCGCAGTCGCGGTACGGCTGCTTCAAGGTCGGGTGGGACGCCGAGTCGAAGAACGCCTTGACCTGCCGGTCGTAGTCCTCGACCGTGACGGTCTGGAAGGCCGAGGTCACCGCTGCCTTGAGCAGGCCCAGGTCGGCGTCGTCGCCGTGGTAGTGCTTGACCACGGCGGCGCCCAGCCAGCCGTAATCACCTTCGTACGCGGACTTGTACGGCTGCGTGTCGCGCAACGACTCGTCCTCGCGGGCGAGCACGGCGAAGCGGCCGACGGTGAAGGCGAGCTGGATGACGAGCGGCTTCTCACACCAGAGGGTCCCGTCGTTGTCGAAGACGGCGACGCGGGCGGCGGGCTCGACGTAGTCGGAGCCCCCGTCCTCGGTCACCCGGGCGACGAAGTCGGTGATCGCCGACCTCGTCGCCCCCTCGTTCCAGAGCGTCAGGGACGTCATGGGTCTCAGTTGCTGCCGAGGAAGGACTGCAGCTTCTCGACCGCCTGGTCGATGCTGAAGCTCGCGGCCTTCTGACGCGGCGGGTACTCACGGAAGGTGTCGAGGAACTCGTTCATGAGGATCTGCGCCGCGAAGACGAGGTAGTCGTTGTCGAACAACCAGTCGTAGTAGGTGTTCGACGTCGTCCGCGCCCGCTCGTACGGGTCGGTGCGCAGGTTGAACAGCAGCGGCACGCGGAGCGGGACGAAGGGCTCGGCCCACACCTGCAGCGTGCCCTCGACGCGCTGCTCCATGAAGACGACCTTCCAGTTGTCGAAGCGCATCGCGAGGACGTCGCCGTCGTCGGAGAAGTACACCAGCCCCTTGCGCGGGCTGTGCTCCTCCTGGCCGGTCAGGTACGGCAGCAGGTTGTAGCCGTCGATGTGCACCTTGAACGTCGTGCCACCGACGTCCCTGCCCGCCTTGAGGTCCTCGACGACCGTCGTGTCACCGGCGGCCGCGAGGAACGTCGGGAGCCAGTCGTGGTGCTGGACGATCTCGTTGGAGACGACGCCTGCCTCGATGTGCCCGGGCCACCGGATGATCTCCGGGATGCGGAACGCACCCTCCCAGTTCGTGTTCTTCTCGCTGCGGAAGGGCGTCATGCCACCGTCGGGCCAGGTGTTCATGTGCGGTCCGTTGTCCGTGGAGTAGACGACGATCGTGTCGTCGGCGAGACCGAGCTCGTCGAGGACGTCGAGCAACCGGCCGACGTGCTTGTCGTGGTCGATCATCGTGTCGTGGTACGGCGACTGCCAGCGACCTGCCTGACCGAGGCTCTCGGGCTTCGTGTGGGTCCTGAAGTGCATGTGGGTCGTGTTCATCCACACGAAGAACGGGGTGCCGGCCTCGTGCTGGCGCCTGATGAAGTCGATGCACGCGTCGGTCGTCTCGTCGTCGATCGTCTCCATCCGCTTCTTCGTCAGTGCGCCGGTGTCCTCGATGCGCTGACGGCCGCGTCGGCCGTAGCGGCCGTCCTCGGTGTCGTCGTCCTCGTCGGTCGCCCACGAGTGCAGGACGCCACGGGGACGCGCCAGCTGGTTGAACCTCGGAAAGTCCTCGGTCGAGGGCCAGTTGGGCAGCTCGGGCTCCTCCTCCGCATTGAGGTGGTAGAGGTTGCCGTAGAACTCGTCGAAGCCGTGGACCGTCGGGAGGAACTCGTTGCGGTCGCCCAGGTGGTTCTTGCCGAACTGGCCCGTGGCGTAGCCCTGCGGCTTGAGCAGCTCGGCGATGGTGACGTCCTCGGCCTGAAGACCCACGGTGGCACCGGGGATGCCCACCTTGCTGAGGCCGGTGCGGAAGACGCTCTGGCCCGTGATGAACGACGCCCGGCCCGCGGTGCAGCTCTGCTCGCCGTACGAGTCGGTGAAGCGCATGCCCTCGTCGGCAAGCCGGTCGATGTTCGGGGTGCGGTAGCCCATCAGGCCGTCGCTGTAGCAGCTGAGGTTGGAGATCCCGATGTCATCGCCCCAGATGACGAGGATGTTCGGCTTCGTGTCGGCCATGGCTCGTGGCTCCTTGCGTCGTGTGGCATCCGGTCCTGCAAACGTTCTGCGGCGTGACCCGAGGCGCCTCACCCCGCGGGGGTGAGGCGTCCGCGTCACTGGTTCAGCAGTCGCGCCTTCTGCGTCTCGAACTCCTCCTCGGTGAGGGCTCCGCTGTCGCGGAGCTGACTCAGCTCGCGCACCTGCTCGATGAGGTTGCCGACGGCCGGCGTCGGTGCGGACGCGGGCGGAGGCGGCGGTGGAGGCGGCGGAGGCGCCATCTGCTGCTGCTCAGAGGCGGCAGACTCTCCTGCCTGCTGCACCCTCTCGGCCTGGCGGCGGGCCGTCCTGCCCGTCACTGCCGTCGCGCTCCCGGCGACGACCGCCGTCCGCGCGGCGGTCTGGAGGAGGCTGGGTCGGCCCACCCTCATGAACGGTCGTCCGATCATCATGTTTCCCTTCCGCGGGGCCGGGCCGGTGGCGTGGGCCGGCCGGTCAGGCTTACGCTTGCAGGCTGGCGACGGCGTCCGTGACGGTCTGGTCCGGCACCAGGCCCTGGTCGACGACGTAGCCGCCGGTCTCGGCGATGGCAGCCACGAAGCGCGTGGCCCAGGTGTTCTCCCAGATGAGCAGCGCGCCGGCGGAGTCCGGTTCCAGGTGCTCGGCCGCGGCGGCGAGGTCCTCTTCGCTGACGAGGCCGCCGAACTCGCCGTCGACGTTGCCGTAGGCGTCACCCTCCGGGAGTCCGTCGACCTCCAGGGTCGTGACCGCGCCTGCCGCGTCCTTGCTGATGAAGACGAGGTCGAGCAGGCGGAGGGTCTGGCTGTCCACGAGAGCCGCGAGCTCAGCCGCGAGGCAGCCGTGGAAGTCGGGATGGTCGAAAGCGACCAACACGTAGTGCACAGGTCCCATGTCTCCTTGTCCTCCCCTCGCTGGTCGGGTCGTCCGGCGTGGTTCTAGGGCCAGGGCGTCTCGCCGTTCGCGGGGACCCGTCGGATCTCGACCAGCTCGAGCCCGAGAGCTGCGATGCGCTCGATGACACCGTGCAGTGCGGCCTGGTCGAGCGCCCCGGAGAGGACGGTCACCGACCGTTCGACGCGCACGTCGAGATCGACGAAGGCGGCACGCGCGGCCGGGCCGATGGCACCGGCCACCCGAACCTCGTAGTCGCTCGAAAGACCCACCCGCTCCCGACCTCCTCGGCGTCGTGCTCGTTGCCAGCGTCCGGCAGTCGGGAGATGGGCGAATCACCTTTGCGGCATGAGCCGGACGGCCCTGCCCCGCGACGCGGCCCAGGGCACGTCCCGGAACATTGGAAAGGGGTGTCGGCGACGGACAAAACGTCTACGCTCGATGCAGGCACCACGGTCGAGAAACGCCGTCATGCCCACCTGGACGGGAACAGGGGGTGCTGGACGTTGTACTCCGTTTTCAAGGCGCGGAAGCTCGTCGTGCCCTCGCTCCCGCCGAGGCACGTCGCTCGCCCGCGCCTCACCGCCGCCCTCGACGCGGCGACCCGCGGCCCTCTGACCGTGATCGCAGCAGGACCGGCATCCGGCAAGACGGTGCTCGTCGCGGAATGGGTGCGCAGCCGGCGGGTCCGCACGGCGTGGGTGTCTCTCGAGCCCGAGGACAACACCGCAGGCGCCTTCTGGGTCCTCGTCGGAGATGCCCTCGAGCGAGCCGGGCTCGGGCCGGTCCAGGGCGAGACCGACCCCCGGCGCCCGCTCTCCGACGAGACCTTGGAGCGGCTCGCCGGGGCCGTCTCGCACGACGAGCCGCTCTACCTGGTTCTCGACGACGCCCACGTGCTGACCGCCTCGACGATCATCGGACAGCTCGACGCGCTGCTGCGCCTCCCGCTCGAGGGCCTGCACGTCGTCCTGGCCGCGCGCAGCGACCCGATCCTGCCGCTCCACCGGTATCGCATGGCCGGACACCTCGCCGAGCTGCGGGCCGTCGACATGGCGATGACCGCGGCGGAGGTCGATGCCATGCTCGCCGTGCACGGGCTCAAGCTCGACGAGGCGACCCGCGAGGTGCTGACCGCGCGCACCGAAGGGTGGGTCGCCGGGCTGCGGCTGTCGATGGTGCGGATGGAGGCCTCGGGCGAGCCCGAGCGCTTCGTCAACGCCTTCGCCATGGACCGCGGAAGCGTCGGCGAGTACCTCCTCGAGGAGGTCCTCGCGGCTCTCGACGCGCCCGCCCGCCGCCTGCTCATCCGGACGAGCCCGTGCGAGCTCGTGAGCGGTCCGCTCGCCGACGCGATCTGCGAGGACGGCGGTGGCACGGCGACGCTCGAGCGGCTCGCCGAGACCAACTCGTTCGTCACCCCGGTGCCGCACAGCGAGGGCTGGTTCCGCTACCACCCGCTCATGCGCGAGGTCCTCGTCCACCTGCTCGCGAGCGAGCCGGTCGAGTCGCGGCGCGTCCTCGATGCGCGGGCTGCGCGCTGGCACGACGACGCCGGCAACGCCATCGAGGCCCTCCACCATGCCGTCCAGGCCCGGGCGTGGCCGCACGCGGCCGACCTGCTGGCCCGGGGTGCCTTCGCCCGCCTCTTCCTCTCCGACGGTGAACGTGCGGTGCGCAACCTCGACACCTTCGTGGCCGGCTCGATCGGCGACCGGGCACCTGTGCGGGCACGGCTCGAGCTCGCCGCGGCACAGGCCGCGGTCGCCGCCGCCACCGGCGACCTGCCTGCCGCCCAGAAGCTGCTCGAAACCCTGTCCGACGACCCCGACCCGTGGGGTGGCGGGTCCGACGCGAAAGGCATCCTGGCCGGCTTGTCGTACGCCGTGCTCGCCGACTACGCACGACTGCTGGTCGCGACCCGGGACGGGCAGGAGGCCGCCGCCGAGACTGTCGCCGAACGCCTCCTCGCCACCGACGGCGACGGCCCGTTCGGCGTCTTCGCCCTGACCCAGCTCGGCGCGACCGACATCTGGCTGGGTCGTTCCGAGCAGGCCGGCGAGCGGCTGCTCACGGCCCTCGAGCGCGCCCGCGCCCTCGGGATGGCGCCGCTCGAGCTCGAGTGCACCGGCCTGCTCGCGATCGAGCACTGTTCGTGGGGTCACGTGAGTCGTGCCGAGGAGCTCGTCGTCGAGGGCGCCAAGGTGCTGCGTGCCAACCCGCAGCTGCGAGGTCGCCAGACCACGGCGCACCACGTCGCCGCTGCCGAGCTCGCCATGACCAAAGGCGACCTCGACGGTTTCGAGGTGGAGATGGCGAGGGTCGAGGAGGTGCTCGACCCCGAGATGGAGCCGGCGCTGTCGAGCACCCGGTCGCTCATGCGCGCCAAGGCGCTGCAGGCCACCGGGCACCACGAAGCGGCTCGAGCGGCCATCCTCGACGACCCAACCCTCACCGCCCGAGGCAGCTACAACCTCGTCGCCATCGGCCGCGCCATGCTCGCCGAGAGCGCGAGCCAGACGGGCCACCCCGTGCACCTCGACAACTTCCCCACCTCCGAGGACGAGCCCAACGAGTACGTCGCCAACATCGTCGGCCTCGCCCACGCGCGGGCCGAGCTCGCGGAAGGCGACCTCGAGGGGGCGGAGCGGCTCGTGCGGCGGGTCGTGACCGCGAGCGCCCCCGCGGCGTCACTCCCCGTGCTCGTGGAGGCGGTGCTCGTCGGCTCCGAGGTCGCCCTCGCCGCGGGTGACGAAGGTCGCGCGGTCGAACAGGTGGTCCACGCCATCGACCTCGGCCGCGGCGGCGGTGTCGTGCTCCCGTTCGTCGAGGCGGGCCCGCGGCTCATGCCCCTGCTCGCCCGGCACAGCACGCTCGTCGAACGATGGCCGGTGCCCCTCGACCATGTGTCCGAGCAGACTGCGGCCTCGGGGGACGCGACGCCGAGCAGGTTGCCCGAGCCGCTGACGGACCGCGAGATGTCGGTGCTGCGCTGGCTCACCACGATGATGTCGGTGGCTGAGATCGCGGACGAGCTGTGCGTGTCGAGCAACACCGTCAAGACCCACGTGGCCGCCATCTACCGCAAGCTGGGCGTGGCGCGACGCCGCGACGCCGTGGCCCGCGGGCGCGAGCTGCGCCTGCTGTGACCCTGAGCACGCCCGGCGGTGCTCGGGTCACCCGTCAGTCGAAGACCGCCTCGCGGAACTCCTCGCGCTCGCGCACGGCGTCCCGGATGCGCCGGAGCTGCTCGTCGGTGCACTCGAGGTCGTAGACGTCACGGACGAACTCCGGGAGGTCGGGGCGGTAGTCGTGGGCCCACGCGGCATACGCCCCGGCGATCTGCGCGTTCTTCATGTCGATGAGCGTCTGGAAGAACGTCGTCACCGGACGCCACCGCATCGCCGCGGGTATGCCGCGTGGTGACCTCTCCGGCACCTCCTCGCGCCGCGGCCGGTCGGGGCCGAGCCACGCCGGACGGCGGTTGAGCAGGTCGGGGCCGAACTTCGTCACCCCGTCGTTGTCGTGGCTGAGGAGCACGTAGCGCAGCCGCGCCCGCGCCTCGGGGTCGATCGCCATGAGCTGCTCGTGGTCGTTGACGACAGCGACGAGCGAGGGGTCGACGTCCGGCCGGGGCGCACCCGTGATCTCGCGTGCCCACTTGCTGCCGCCCGGCGTGCCGATCCACAGCGCCCGGTCGATGCCGAGGGCCTGCGGACCGAGGGTGCCCCAGCCCATGAGGACGTCCTGGCTCGTGTGCGCGCCGAGCGACTCCCCGAAGAGCACGACCTTGGGCCGCGTGTCGGGACTCATGGCCCGCACCCGCTCGAGGATGCGCAGCCACAGCAGCCGATTCTGCTCGCGGGCATCGCGGACCTTGCCGAGCGAGAGCGGCGAGGGACGCTTGGAGTACTGCATGGTCACGCTCGCGACGTCGCCGCGGGTCAGGTACTGCGCGGCGGCGATGGCGACGTAGTTGACGTAGCCGGTCCCGGTCGGGGAGACGAGCATGAGCAGGGAACGCGACCACGCGTCGGTGCGGTCCAGCTCGGCGATCGCGAGCGCGACCCGTTCCGTCGGCGTCCTGGCGCTGTCGAGGCCGACGAAGACCTGCACGGGGTGCGCTCGGGCGGCCTCGCCCATGACCGTCGGGATGGAGAGGTCGGGGGGCACGCGGCCGTCGGGCAGGGGCCGCGGCTCGGCGACCGGCTCGGGACGCACGAAGGTCACGGCATGGCGCCGCCCCTCTCGCCCCAGCGACTCCCACGCGACCAGGCTGGCGGGGTCGCCGCTGATGGTCGGGGCCGTCCACAGGCCAGGTGCGGCCCTCATCCACGGGTCGACCGTCGTCGTGCCGGCCTCGATGCGCTGCATGATCCGGGTCCACAGCGCGGTCACCGCGACGCCGGCCGTGGCGACGAAGACCCCGTGAGAGAAGAGCTGCCACGCGAGCCCGACCCCGGGAAGGTCGCCCGGCGCGAGCCGGCGGACCTGCTCGGCGGTCCAGCGCTCCACCTCGCCCGCGCCGTAGAGCAGGCCGAGCACGGCAGCCCCTGCGGCGAGTCCCTTGACGGTCGGGGTCTCGGGCTGGTGGTCGAGTCCCGGATCGGCCGACTCATGTCGGGCGCGCTCGATCACGGCGGACGTCACGAGGCCGACGGGGATCTCGAGCGGGAGTCGCGTCAGGCGGCCGCCGGCGCCAAGGGCCCGGTCGAGCCGGCGCACCCCGGCTGTGGC